>Ga0194132_10008058_pt1 | contig 15292 bp, 13 predicted proteins | sample TA2KigOf80mmetaG_FD_148612 | JGI IMG/M metagenome (GOLD analysis project Ga0194132, IMG submission 148612) | Freshwater microbial communities from Lake Tanganyika, Tanzania - TA2015054 Kigoma Offshore 80m | ecosystem: Environmental > Aquatic > Freshwater > Lake | place: Tanzania: Lake...
GCCGCCGCCGACGCCGCCGACGCCGCCCGCGCCGCCTACGCCGCCCCCGCCTACGCCGCCGCCGCCGGTGTCCCCATCCGTGCAATCGCTCGTGACTTCGCGATCATCCGCGCGCGGGCCGCGGCGGACGGGTGGACCAACGACACACCGGTCCTGCCGTCTGTGTTTGGGCCGCTGGACGAGGTCGACCCGCTGCCGACGCCCGATGCGGTCGTGGGCGGCGCGGCCCCGGATTTCCAACTCTCGATTCGTGCCTATCTCGCGCCGAACGCCGACCGCAAGGCCGTGCCCGAAAAGCTGGCCGAACTGTACGAGGCGCTCAGCGACTACACGTTCGAGAAGTACGGCACGTGGCTGACCGTGAAGGAGTTCGAGCAGTTCGTGCGAACCGGCGTCTTCGCGCCGGTGGGGGGCTAAGTCATGGACGAAACCCCTACTCCCGTCGAACTGTTCACGCTGATCTTGGTCAGCGCGGTGCTCATGCCGCGTGCGGCGTGGGCCGATCTGCGCGCTCAACTCGCCCCGCCCGGCCCTGCGGTCCCGGCCCTCGGCATCGAGTTCGCGCCGGCCGAACTGACCGAAGCGGACATCGAAGCCACTCTGACGCGCGTGCGCGAGTTGGAATCGCAATACCCGCAGCGCCAGCGCGAGCGCGCGGCGAACCCGCTGCCGGCCGCCGAGACCGCACTGCTCACCGAGGCCGCGCGCGCCCGGCTCGTCGCACTCGTGCGCGACCTCCCGAACTTCGGCATTCAGATTGTCGCCGAGGTCGACCCGCGCGACACGGAGTATCACGCCGACGATGCGGAGTAGCCCGCGGCTCACTTCCCCGTGGGCAGCTCGGCGTACACGATCTCGCTTCCGTAGAGGCTCTTCGCGCTGGCGATCACTTTCCCCTCGTTCGAGATGATGACGCTGAACCCGTAGCCGCGCCAGTCCTGTTTCTTATCGACGCTCCAGTTCGCGCCGATCAGGTGGTGCTTGAACGGCTTCACGCGCTCCGGCAGTTTCGTCCACATCCAGTCCGCGGGGTGCTCGCCGTCCACCCACGCGATGGGGTACAGCAGGCACCAGATGTTGTGCTTCTCGTACTTCTCCAGAATCGTGTGGATGTCGAAGCAGATGCCCAGCCCGACGCGGCCGTATTCGGTGTCGTAGGTCTGCACGCCGCGGTCGCCGGCCGTGGCCCACGACTTCTCCGGGTACGGCCACGGGGTCAGCTTGCGGTAGTGCGCGACCAACTCGCCCTTCGGGTTCGCGAGGCACACCGTGTTGAAGTACCGCGGCTCTTTTCCCTTCGGCTGATCCACTTCGAGTAGCGGGATCGTGAGGTAGATGCCCAGTTCTTTCGCGAGCGCGCAGAAGTGTTTGGTCGAAGGGCCGGGCACTTCCTCCGCGAAGCCCTTCGGGTCTTTGCCCTTGAAGCGGTCTTCGATGGGCATTCCCTTGAGGTGCCAGTTGGTCTTGAGGTCTTGGGACAGGTAGCCGGTGATGGCGGTTTCCGGAAGCACGACGAACTTCGCGCCGGCCTTCGCCGCGTCCTTCGTGAGCGCCGTCAGCTTCTTGGTGTTGGCCGCGACCTCGCCGATATCGGACGAGCACTGCACGGCCGCGACCTTCACGGTCTTGGCGGCGGGTTTGGGGTCGGCGGCAATGAGGAAGAGGAAGAGAGTGAGCATGGGAGCGTCCCAGTAGGTGCCGCCTGCCGGGCGGCACGGCGTTACCCTGTGCGAAGCGCGAACCGCAGAACCAACTGCGCTCAATAGCCGTGCCGCCCGGCAGGCGGCACCTACCAACAGACCACAGCGCGCGTAACGCCGCTGTCACGAGGCTTCGCCGTTGGTTTCGGCGCTGTCGAGGTGCAGGTGCGGGTTCATGCCCTTGCCGCCGCGCAGCTCGATCACGCGGTCGGCGCGGCCCTGCGTCAGTAGCGCGGTCAGATCGACGCCCATGTCCTTGAGTTGCGCGAGGTGCGCGCGCTGGCGCTCGTCGGCTTGTTGGCGGATGTCCTGCTCGCTCTCGGCGTCGCGCCGGCGCTGCTCGCGGCTCGCGGTGCGCTCGGCTTCCTTCTGCTGCCGCTCGGCCTCTTGCCGCTTGCGGGCCATGTCGATTTCGGTGTCCACTTCGACCGCTTGTTCGGTGCGCCGGCGCGCGGCGCGGTTCATCTGCGCGTTCAGCTTGTAGTCTTCGAGGCTCTGCGATTGTTCTTCGGTCGCGCGTTCGAGTTGGAGCTTCGTGCGGGCTTCGATGGCCTGATCGTGCATCGCCTGTAGCCGGTCGGGGGCACCGTACCCGCGGTAGACGACCTTGTTGACGCGGTAGCCGTTCTGCGCGGCGCGGGCCGTGAGCTGCTTGTACGTTTCCAACTCGTTCAGCTTGCCCGTGTCCTTCTTGAACTCCTCGAACGTGTGGCGACCGAGGAAGTCGACCACGTCCGAGGTCGCGGCGTTCACGAAGTCGCCGATGGGGTCGTGGGTGGCTTCGAGCATCCGGTCGATGTCGAGCAACTCGAAGAACATCATCAGCTTGATGGTGAGCACCGCGTCGTCGGCGGTGCGCACGTCGGTCACGTCGTGGTACATCTGGTCGGGCATGAGCCACAGCTTTTGGAACACGAGGCCGTTGGCGACCTTGCGCTGGCCCTGCGAGCCGCCGTCGGCCCCGTGCCACGAGAACGTGTGCAGCCACTCGCCGGGCGCGGGCACGAACAGCGTCGGGCCGTACACGAGCCGGCGCGTGATGGGCGCGTTCTCGGCCGCGCGCGAGTACACGACAACGGCTTCCTTCGCGGCCAGTTGCAAGGCCTCTTGGCGCGTGATCTGTTCGTGAACGCGTGGGTCGAACCAGATGTCCGCGGGGCCGGCGACGTGTTCCTGCCGGCCGTCGCGGAAGCGCACGACGAGGAAGTCGCCGGGGTGCGCGACGAAGTGCCGCATCCGCTCGAACCGCTTGCCCCACTTCCACACGCGCCGCGGTCCGACGACCACCTCGACGCGCCCGTTCTTGTGCGTCATCAGGGCGCGCCGGCCCTCTTCGACCGTGTAGTGCCACATGGTTTCGGTCCCGTTGTCGGGTGTCGTGTCTTCGCCGGTGCTGGGCGGCGGGGCGTCGTCGAACTTGGGCGCGCCGCGCTCGTCGTCACTGCCCTTCATTCCCTTCTTGAACTCGATGATCGTCCGGCCGAACGACTGGCCCACTTCGGCCACTTTCCCGCCGAAGAAGCCGCGCGTGCGCGATTTCTTCTTGGGCGCGGAACTCGTCGCGGCCCGCGGCGCGTATTCACCCTCGTCCTCTTCGTCGCTGTCGTACTCGTAGCTCGCGGACTGCGGCACCGCGCGCAGCATCGAATCGACGGACTCGGTGCGCGTGGTGCCGTAGTGCTGACGGATGGCGTGCAGGACTTGCGCCCGCGGGTACTCCACGAAGCGGATGTCCTTGTTGACGATGAACGTGAGCTTGTCGCGCAGGAAGATGTTTGCGGCGTCCGCGGTCGCGACGTACAGGATCGGGCCTTCGAGCGCGAGCGGGAGGATGGTGTGTTCGCGCGCCACCGATTCGGGGATCAGTTCAAGTACCGCGCGCGGCGGGTTCAGCGCCGCGCCGTCCGCGGGCGCTTGAGCCTCTTGCTCCGCGAGGTGCTGCGCCCCCCGCCGCTGAATGAGTGTGGGAATCATGGATGAGCCAAGAGGATGGCCACAAAAAAGCACAAAAGCCACAAAAGAAACCAAGACCAAAGCAAGGAATCACAGTTCAGAAGACAACAATCAAAGCCGATCAGCCGAGCGTCTTTATCCCGGTCTTCTGCTTTTTCTGCTCTCTTCCTTTGTGGATTTTGTGCTTTTTTGTGGCCATTACGTCTTCTTCGCCGTCAGGCGCGCGACTTCGGCGCAGTCCTTGTCGCCGCGGCCGCTGAAGCACACCACCACCACGTCGGTTTTCGCCCGTTGTGACGCGATCTTCATCGCCTCCACCACCGCGTGCGCGGTTTCCAGCGCGGGCAAGATGCCTTCGAGCCGGCCGCACAGGTGGAAGGCGTCGAGGGCTTCCTTGTCGGTGACACTGCAATAGCGGACGCGGTTCGCGTCGTGCCAGTAGCTGTGCTCCGGGCCGACGCCGGGGTAATCGAGGCCGGCGCTGACGCTGTGAACGTCCGCGGTCTGGCCGTCGTCGTCTTGCAGCACGTAGCTGAAGCTGCCGTGCAGCACGCCCGGTTTGCCGTTGCTCAGAGTGGCCGCGTGATCGCCCCGCATTGTACCACGCCCGCCGGCTTCCACACCGACCAGTTCGACCTTCGCCTCGTCCACGAACGGGTAGAACATGCCGGCCGCGTTGCTCCCGCCGCCCACGCACGCCACCACCACCTCTGGTAACTTGCCGAACTGCGCCCGACTTTGTTCCTTCGTTTCCTCGCCGATCACACTTTGGAAGTCGCGAACCATCGCCGGGAACGGGTGCGGCCCGACCACGCTGCCGATGATGTAGTGCGTCCCCTCGACGCTACTCATCCACTCGCGCATGGCCTCGTTGGTCGCGTCCTTGAGCGTGCGGCTGCCGCTCTCGACGGGGAACACTTCCGCGCCCATCGCGCGCATCCGAAACACGTTCAGCTCTTGCCGGCGAATGTCCTCGCTGCCCATGTACACGCGGCACGTCATGCCGAATAGCGCCGCGGCGGTCGCGGTGGCGACCCCGTGCATCCCGGCCCCCGTCTCGGCGATCACCCGCTTCTTGCCCATGCGATTGGTGACGAGCGCTTGGCCGAGGGCGTTGTTGATCTTGTGCGCGCCGGTGTGGTTCAGGTCTTCGCGCTTGAGGTAAATGCGCGCGCCGCCGGCTTCCTTCGTAAGTCGCTCCGCGAAGTACAGGCGACTCGGCCGCCCGACGTACTCGTTCAGGAGGCGACGGAACTCGGCGTCGAACGCCGGGTCCGCTTTGGCCGCGCGGTACGCGGCGTCGAGCTGTTCGAGCGCGAACATAAGCGTTTCGGGCACGAACCGCCCGCCGTACGCGCCGAACCGCCCGCGCGTGTCGGGAACCGCCGAGACAACTGCCATAGAAGAATCTCACACAACGCCGTTAAGACGCGAAGCAAGCCAGTGAGGGAATTGTATCCGCCTGCCTCTCAATCGGGGTTTGCGCCGAACACCGCCGACGCGATAATGCCATTCCCGCCGCGCCTTCGTGTGAGGTTCGCCGTGCCCGAGCTGCCGGAAGTGGAGACCGTCGTTCGCGACCTGCGCCCGCTGCTGGCCGGGCGCGGCATCACGGGCGTGCGGCAGAGCAAGCACAAGCTTCGCCGCCCGTGGAAGCCGCAGTGGAACGCCGCCGTCAACGGGGCGCGCGTCGAAGCGGTGCGAAGAAGAGGGAAGTGGATTCTGATTGACTTGGCGGGCGCAGAACCTAACCCCCCCCCCCCCCCTTCCCTGAAGGGAAGGGGGGAGAAACGCAGTGGCAACTCTTCCTCCCCCTTCCCTTCAGGGAAGCGGGCCGGGGGGTTAGGTTCTTCCCCCCTCCTTCGCGTCCACCTCGGCATGACGGGCCAGTTCACCGTCGTGCCCGCGTCGGCCGCGCCACCCGATCACCTGCACGTCGTGTTTGCGCTCGATAATGCCCACGAGCTGCGCTACCGCGACCCGCGGCGGTTCGGCTCCGTCGAATATTTCGCGAATCGCGCGGACGCCGAAGCGGAACTGAGCGCCGAACTCGGCCCGGAGCCGTTCGGCATCGACGCGACTTACTTTCGGGCCGCGGTTCGCGGTACCGCGCGCAACCTGAAGGCGATCCTGCTCGATCAAACCATCGTGGCGGGCGTGGGCAACATCTACGCGGACGAGGCGTGCTTCCGCGCGAAGCTGCACCCCGGGCGCACCGGGAAGAGCCTGAGCGCCGCCGACTGCGACCGGCTGCGCGAAGCCATCGAATCGGTTCTCACGCGCGCCATCGAATCGCGCGGCAGCACGATCCGCGACTACGTCGGCGGCTCCGGGCTGGGCGGCGGGTTCCAGAACGAGCACGCCGTTTACGGCCGCACCGACCAGCCGTGCCCGGCGTGCGCCGCCGCGATTGAGTGCGCCCGCTACGCCGGCCGCGCGTCGCACTACTGCCCCCGCTGTCAGGATTCGGGGGTCAGGATTCGGGATTCAGGGAAGAAGAAAAAACAACAGCGGGCGTCATCGTAATTGTCTTCATCTTCCCTCTTTCCTGTATCCCGAATCCTGACCCCCGAATCCTCCCTCACTGATTCCAGCTATGTCGTACAAGGCGTTCAAGCGATTGTTGGGCGAGACGAGCCTCGAGCGGAAGTGCCGGTGGCTGCTCGGGGCGGGGGTGCTGCTGCTCATGACCGGCGGCTTCTGGGTGTACGCGAAGCAGACCGAAGACCTCGCCTACGAGCAACTCGAAACGATGGGCCGCGCGCTGCTCTCGCCGGCGGTCGCGCGCATGCACGTCAAGGGCGACCAGCTCAAGGCCGTCGAGGACTTCCAGCGGCTCGCCGAAGAGAACTGGCCCGCGACCCTCAAGGGCTACAACTACAAGCTCCTCAAGGCCGATTCCAAAGACCCCGACAGCCAGCCCACCAGCGACGACCTTGCCGCCCTGCACCGGATCGAGAGCGACCCGAAGAAGAACGAGGACACGCGGCAGGCCCCGAAAGAGAACGCCTACTACTACTACGGCGCGCTCCGCGCGCGGCAGTCGTGCGTCGACTGCCACCGCGACCCCGCGAAGGTGGGCGAGAAGCTCGCCAACCCGAACCTCAGCCCCGGCGACGTCATGGGCGTCGTCCGCATCCGCCTCTCGACGCAGTCCATCGAAGAGGGCTTCCACACCAACCGCGCGATCCTGATCTCGTTCGCCATCGGCACCTCGCTCCTCATCATCGCCGGGTGCTACCTCATCATCCGCTACGTGATCGTGAAGCCGGTGAAGCACCTGAAGGAAGTGTCCGAGGCCATCGCGTCGGGCGAGCTGAACATCCGCAGCGAGATCCAAACGGGCGACGAGTTCGAGGACCTGTCGCACGCCTTCAACCGCATGTTGCGGAACCTCACCAACATTCAGGACCGCAACAAGAAGCTGATCGCGGACCTCGACCGGAAGGTGGACGAGCTGGCCCGCGTCAACATGGCCCTGTTCGAGAGCAACCGGCTCAAGAGCGAGTTCCTCTCGACCATGAGCCACGAGCTGCGCGACCCGCTGAACAGCATCATCGGGTTCTCCGAGGTGCTGCTCGGCGCGGACAACCTGACCGAGAAGCAGCACCGCTACGCGGGCAACATCATGGCGAGCGGCCAGCGGCTCATGGCCCTCATCAACGACATCCTCGAACTGGCGAAGCTCGAAGCCGGCAAGATGCGCCTGCACCCGGTTCCGATAAACGTCGAGCAGGCCTGCGAACACGCGGTCGCGCAACTGCGGCAGCAGGCGGAGAAGAAGAACATCGACCTGCGCATCGCGGCCGACGCGAACGCCCCGCCCGCGCGCCAAGACGCCGGCAAGGTCCACCAGATTCTGACCAACCTGCTGTCGAACGCGGTGAAGTTCACGCCCGAGGGCGGCTGGGTCACGCTCAAGGCCCAGAACGACGGCACCGACCTCGTGTTCACCGTGACCGACACCGGCGTCGGCATCGCGCCGGAGGAACAGGACCTGATCTTCGAGAAGTTCCGGCAGGCCGCGAACCCCATGACCCGCGAGCAGGGCGGCACCGGCCTCGGCCTCAGCATTGTGCGCGAGCTGGCGAAGCTGCTGGGCGGCGACGTGACCGTTCACAGCGAACTGGGCCGCGGTAGCACGTTCACCGTCCGCATCGCCGCGAAACTGGCCGACGAACCGCTCCTCGGCTTCGAACTGACCGAAGAGGCCGCCGCGGGGAAGAGTTGATCCACAGATTACACAGAAGACACAGATTGAAAGACAGAAGAGGAATGGCCACAAAAAGGCACAAGACACACAAAAGAAGACACAAGGCCGAAGACAATAGACCGGGTTCAAGACAAAGAGGCAGAGCGCTCAGGGTTCCTGTTTTCTGAACAATGCCATCTGTCTTCTTTTGTGTGTCTTGTGCTGTTTTGCGGCCATTCGTCTTCTGCCTTCGCCGAGGTCGCTCATGCCCGTGCCGGTCGAAGCGCTCCGCGTGCTCGTCGTCGACGACAACAAGGCGCTGGCGCAGACCATCGCCGAAGACCTCGACGCGCGCGGGCACGTTTGCACCGTCGCGACCGGGGGCAAGGCCGGGGTCGCGAAGCTGGAGGCCGAACCGTTCGACGTGGTGCTGACCGACCTGAAGATGGCCGACCTCGGCGGCCTCGAAGTCGTCGAGCGGTGCCGCGCGCTGCGCCCGGACGCCGACGTGTTCGTCATCACCGGGTTCGCGGACGTAACCACCGCGGTCGACGCGATGAAGCGCGGCGCGTCGCACTACTTCCAAAAGGGCACGGACCCGCGGCACTTCCTCGCCGAGCTGCGCGCGGTCGTGGACAAGTCCGCGGAGCGGGTCCGCACGGTGCGCGACCTGCGCCAGCAGATCGACGAGCGGTTCGGGTTCGAGGGCGTCGTCGGCAACAGCCCGAAGATGCTCCGCGTGATCCAACTGCTCAAGGCGTACGCGCCCAGCCCCGCGTCGGTGCTGGTGCTGGGCGAGAACGGCACCGGCAAGGAACTGGCCGCGCGCGCGCTGCACTACAACAGCCCGCGCCGGGCGAAGCCGTTCACCGCGATGAACTGCGCCGCGCTCAACGAGAACCTGCTCGACGACGAAATGTTCGGGCACGTGGACGGCGCGTTCACCGGCACGAAGGGCGCGCGCAAGGGCCGGTTCGAGCACGCCGACGGCGGCACCCTGTTCCTCGACGAGGTCGGCGACATGCCGCTGACCCTTCAGGCGAAACTGTTGCGCGCGCTGGAGGGCGGCGAGGTGGTGCGCATCGGCGCGAACGACCCGATCAAGGTGGACGTGCGCATCATCGCCGCGACCAACAAGGACCTTCAGAAGGAAGTGGACGCCGGGCGGTTCCGCCAAGACCTGTACTTCCGCCTCAAGGTGGGCACCGTGAAGCTGCCGGCCCTGCGCGAGCACCGCGAGGACGTGCCGCACTTGGCCGCGCACTTCCTCAAGGAGTTCGCCAAGCGGTACGGCAAGCCGGTGCCGCGCGTGTCGCCCGCGGTGCTGGGCGCGATCGAAGGGCACGACTGGCCCGGCAACGTCCGCGAGCTGCGCAACCTGCTCGACAGCATGATGGTACTCGACCTCGACGGCGAACTCGGCCCGGACGACTTCCCCGAGGACGCCGGCGTGCAGCCGTCCGGCGCGCTCGGCGCGCTCGGCCCCGCGCCCGCCGCCGGCCCCGAGGCGCTCGTCGGCCGCCCCCTCGAAGAAGTGGAGCGGTACTACATCGAGCGCGCGCTGGCCCTGACCGGGGGCAACCGCGAAGAGGCCGCCCGGCTCCTCGCGATCAGCGAGCGCACCATGTACCGCAAGCTCCAAGAGTGGAAAAAAGAGGGCGAGAAGAAGCCCGCGGAGTGAGCGCCTCTTCACCCCACCCCTTGAGGTGAAGAGAGTTACAGGTCCGCGTCCCAGATCACCACGTGTCCCTTTTCCGCGCCGGCCGCGACGCGCAGCCCGTCCGGGCTGAACCGCGCGCACCGCATCTTGCCGAGCTTCCATGTGAACGTGCGGACCTCGTCCCATGTGGTCGCGTCGAGTACGCGCACGGTCGCGTCGTTGCTGGTCACGGCGAGGTAGTTTCCCGACGGGTGAAAGGCCGCGTCGGTGAAGTGCAACTTGGCCGCGTTGGTCAGCTTCTTGGGCGGCGCGGCGAGGTCGGCGGTGCGGAACACGAATAGCGACCGCCCACCGATGATCGCCAATTGCGCGCCGTCGGGCGACAGCGTCGGGCGCATAGCGAACACCACCGGGCACGGCACGCGCCGGAGCGCGGCCCCGGTCGCGCACTCGCGAACCACAACGGCCGAGGTGTGCGGTTCACGCGGCTGAAAGCCGCCGCCCGCGGGCGGGGCGGGTGGCGGCGGGTCGTACAACTCGTGGACGACGAACCGCGCGCCGTCGGGGAAGATCGTAAGCCCGCCGTAGCAGCACGCGCGCGCCCCGAGGTCTCGGGCAACCGGTACCGCCCATTCGCACTCGTGCGCGCCGCCGCACGCGAACCGCATCAGCTCGTACTCGCGCGGGACGAGGACGAACGAGCCGTCCGGGGCCACTTCGACGAACCGGCAGTAGTTGCGCTGGGGGAAGCACTCGTCGTGCGTGCCGCGAGCGAGGTCGTAGCGGCGCAGCCCGCCGCCGCCGACGAAGAGCGTGCCGTCCGGGTGGAAGCGGATCGCGTCGTGCGGCGTGACGAACGCGCACGGCAGCGTGTGCGCGAGGGTGCCGCGCGCGGTGTCCCACACCTCGACGGGGCCGGTCGGCCCGCCCGCGGCCAGCAGCCCGCCGTCCGGGGAGAATGACAGGTTCTCGACGCGCCGCTTCATCCCCTTGAGCAGTTGCACGGCGCGCCCTCACAGGTCCACGTCCCACACGACGAGCTGCGCGCCCTCTTTGGCGCGCCCGCGGGCCGCGGCCCGGCCGGTGCCGACCGCCGCGCCGCGCGTGCCGTCCGGCGAGAAGCACACCGCGCGCACCGGCCCCACGTCCCACGCGAACGACCGCGCCACTTCCCACGTCGTCGTGTCGTACAGCTTCACGGTGCCGTCGTTGCACGCCGCGGCCAGCACCGCGCCGGACGGGTGGAACGCCAAGCCGTTGCACTCCGCGGCCGGCGGTTTCGCGCGGCCCTTCGGCTTCGCGTCGGGCGGCGCGTCCACGTTCTCCAACTCGGCCGGCAGCGCGACCTTCTTCGTCATCGGCCAGAACTTGACGCCGGCGCGGTGCGGGATCGCGAGGTACGCGCCGGACGGGTGGATCGCCAGCTTCAGCCCGCGGTCCAGAATCTCGCTGATCGGCCCCGGCTTCAACGGGTGCTTGAACAGGAGCTTGCCGTCTTCGACCGCGCGCACCACCAACCCCTCGTAAGGTTCGCCGTTGCCGTTGAAGCGGTATTCGAGCGAGACGAACGTGCCCACCGCGCTGACCCCGCCGAAGTAGTAGTGCGAGCCGACGCCGACCGCCTTCTTGCTCCGGCCCGTCTTCGAGGTGCGCTCGATCAGCCACGTCCGGGTGAACCCGCTCTTGGCGTCCGCGTCCAGCTCGAACCGGGCGAACGAGCCGCGCCTGTGACTCGACAGCACGAATCCGCCGGCGGGTTCGGTGAAGAAGTACGACGGCCCGCCTTCGGGGATTTCGGTCTTCGCGGTGCGCCCGGTCGAGACCGTGAGCGCGCGCACGCGGCTGTTGCCCGATAGGTACAGCAGCACCTTCTTGTTGTTCGGGGTGAAGGCGTAGCGCTCGAGGCTGCCGGTGACGTTGGCCGGTGCGCGCGGGGCGGCGTCGAGCCGGGGCCACACTTGAACGTGGTCGCCGGTCGCCGCGAGGAGGGCCGTGCCGTCCGGGGAGAACGCCACGCCGGTGGGCTGAACCAAGTCCGATTGGAGCACGAGCACGGGGCACCTCAGGCGCGAGTCGGCGCGGGGTCCGGAGCGTGTATGGTACGCGACGCGCGCGGGCCGTTCTACGGCGCGCGGGGATTCCCTATGGTAACGCGCGGGGGGCGTGCCATGAACGTCGCGGGTAAACGGGTTCTCGTCACCGGGGCGGCACAGGGGCTGGGGTTCGCCATCGCGGACGCCTTCGCGCGGGCCGGGGCGCGCGTCGTCGTCACAGACCTCGGCGCGGAGCGCGTGAGCGCGGCCGTCGCGAAGCTGCCCGGCGCGACCGGGTTCGCGCTCGACGTGACGAACCCGGAGCAGATCGCGGACGTGCGCGCGAAGCTCGCGCCCGACCCCATCGACGTGCTGGTGAACAACGCCGGGGTCGTGTTCGGCGGGCCGTTCCTCGACGTGCCGCTCGCCAAGCACCTCGCGACCGTGGGCGTGAACCTGAGCGGGCTGATCGCGGTCACGCACGCCTTCCTGCCGGACCTGCTCGCGCGCCCGGCGGCGCACCTCGTCAACATCAGCAGCGCGTCCGCGCTCGTCGCGCTGCCGCACGGCACCACCTACGCCGCGACCAAGTGGGCCGTGCTGGGCTTCACCGAGTCGCTGCGCGAGGAACTGTGGGTTCAGAACCGCGCGAACGTGACCGTGTCGGCGGTGTGTCCCGGCTTCATCGCGACGGGCTTGTTCGGCGGCGCGAAGCCGGCCACCGGCGCGAGTTGGCTGACCCCGGAAGCGGTCGCCGCCGCGGTCGTGCGCGCGGTGCAGAAGCGGCGCGAGTTCGTGATGCTGCCGCGCGCGCACCGCGTGCTGTACGCGCTGACCGCGGGCCTGCCGCGCGGCGTGTACCGCTGGCTGTGCCGGCGCACCGGCGTTTCGCACAGTATGGTGGGCTGGACCGGGCACCGAGCGACGTAACCGCGCCGGCCCACGCCACCGGGCGTTGCCCGGTGCTCAGGAGTCGCAGTCCTTCGGACTGCCTCGCTCTTCACCCGTAGGGTGGTACTTCTCAGCACCGGGCAACGCCCGGTGCCCTCGATCGGGCACCGAGCCACCGCGCCGCGAATATCATGTGAACATCTCCCCCCGCACGAGGGTTCGCTATGCGCCGGTTCGTCGCGCTCGCGATCGTTGTCTTCGCGCCGCCCGCGGTCGCCGCCGAAGCGCCGAAGGTCGGCGACGCGGTCGGCAAGCTCAAGTTCACCGACACGCGCTCGCTGCCGCGCACGCTCGACGACTTCGGCAAGAAGAAGGCCGTCGTCCTCGTGTTCGTGAACACGACGTGCCCGCTGGCGCAGAAGTACCTGCCCACGCTCTCCGCGCTGGAGAAGGAGTACCGCGCGAAGGACGTGCAGTTCGTGGGCGTGAACGCGGCCGACGACGATTCGCTCATCGCGACCGCGACGCACGCGGTCAAGTACGAAATCGAGTTCCCGTTCGTGAAGGACTTCGGCGGGACATGCGCGAAGGCGCTCGGGGCGACGCGCACGCCGCAAGCGGTGGTGCTGGACGCGGAGCGCCGCATCGCCTACCGCGGGCGCATCGACGACCAGTACCGCCTCGGCGGGGCGCGCAAAGAACCGTCGGCGCGCGAACTGAAGGACGCGCTCGACGCGCTGCTCGCGGGGAAGAAGGTCGCGGTCGCCGAAACCGAAGTGGACGGCTGCCCGATCACGTTCCCGAAGCCGCGCGAGCCGCGCAAGGTCACGTTCGCGGAGCACGTCGCGCCGGTCCTCCAGAAGCACTGTTGGGAGTGCCACAAGGCCGGGGGCGGCGCGCCGTTCGCGCTCACCACACACAAGCAGGCCGCGGCGCGGGCCGACGCGCTCGCCGAGGTGGTGCGCGACCAGCGCATGCCGCCGTGGTTCGCCACGCACGACTACGGCCCGTTCACCAACCGCCGCGCGCTGACCGACGACGAGCGCACGATTCTGAGCGACTGGGCCGCGACCGGGGTCGCTGCCGGCGACCTCACCAAAGTGCCCGCGCCGCCGCCCGAAGTGAAAGAGAAGTGGCTGATCGGCAAGCCGGACCTCGTGCTCGACACCATCGAGTTCGACCTGCCGGCCGCGGGCGACATCCCGTACAAGTACGCGGTGCTGCCCCACGGGTTCACCGAAGACACGTGGCTACAGGACGTGCAGATCACGAGCGACAACCCGCGCGTGTTGCACCACGCGAACCTCGCACACGGCAGCTTGAAGGGCGTGAGCACGGAGAACTTCATCACCGGGTACGTGCCCGGCGGCGAGCCGATGAACCTCCCGAAAGGCATGAGCTTCCTCGTCCCCAAAGGGTCCGTGCTCGGCCTCCAGATTCACTTCGTTTCGACGGGCAAGCCGGAGAAGTGCAAGATCAGCGTCGGCCTCCGCTACCCGCGCGACCCGGTGCAAACGCGGCTCCGCAACTTCCAACTCTTCGACACCCGGTTCGCGATCCCGCCCGGCGCGCCGGCCCACAAGGTCAGCGCCAGTCGCGTGCTGGATGCGGACATCGTCGGCGTCGGCATGTTCGCGCACATGCACCTGCGCGGCAAGGACATGACCTTCGCCGCGACCGCGCCCGGCGGCAAGCGCGAAGAGTTGTTGGTGATCGCCAACTACAACTTCGAGTGGCAGATCCCGTACCGGTGGGAGCCGGGCGCGAAGCGGTTCGCGAAGGGCACGAAGCTGGAGTGCGTCGCCCACTTCGACAACTCGCCGTTCAACCCGTACAACCCGAACCCGACGGCGACCGTGCGCAACGGCCCGCAAACGCACAACGAGATGATGTACGGGTTCTTCTTCTACACCCACGCCGACGAGAAGCTCAACGTCCGCGTGGATCCCAAGACCGGGGCCGAGGTGAAGCCGTGATCGTAGTCCTCACGCTCCGCGTGAGGACTACGATGGCACTCACGGCTTCGCGGGCTTGATGTGTAGCAGGATCAGTTCCGAGCACGGGCCGGGCCGGCCGGCGCGCAGGTCGGCGGCCCAACTGCGGCTGACCACGATGCCGTAGGTGCCGGGCCGGCGCTCGCGGCCCACGTCCAATTCGAACTCGATTTCGTTTTCGGCGGCTCGCAGCGTCAGTGGGGTGCGCCACCCGCTGCCGGCCGCGGGCGTTTCGCCGTCTACCGAAATCGCGATGGGGTTCTTGCCCGCGCGAACCACCTTCACCGGGATCGTCACCTTTCCGCCGATTTTGACCGTTATACCGTCTTGCATTGAAGGTTTATCGTTCCATCCGGGCCGCCCAGCGGAATCCGACTGCTCCCTTGACGGTGCCCGGGTCGCTCGCCAGGTAGCGGCACCGTCGGCGGACCACCCGCCGGAGTTCGCCCAAGCGGTCGTAGGTCTCGTTCGCCACGACCTCCCGGACGAGCGCCCAGAACGGCTCGACCGGCTGCAACTCCGGGGTGCACGGCGGGAGGACGTGGAGCCGAACGTTCGCCGGGATCGGCAGCCGCTTGGCCCGGTGCCGCCCGGCGTTGTCCACCACGACGACCAGGACCTTCTCCCCGCCCGGGTCGACGTGGGCGGGCGGTCAACTTGGGGTCGGCTCCGTTGTCCTTCCGCCGGTCGGCCACCCCGGCCGGGCCGTGGTCGTTCCACCGGTGGAGGACATAGCGGACGGTCACGGCCGACAGGCCGACCACGTCGGCGACCGCGGCCGGGGTGCGGGGGTGGTCGATCCGGGCGAGGAGCCAGAGGGCGTGCCACCGGGGCTTCTCGACCGGGTGGCGGCAGGATGTGTACCGGTA
>Ga0194132_10008059_pt1 | contig 15292 bp, 12 predicted proteins | sample TA2KigOf80mmetaG_FD_148612 | JGI IMG/M metagenome (GOLD analysis project Ga0194132, IMG submission 148612) | Freshwater microbial communities from Lake Tanganyika, Tanzania - TA2015054 Kigoma Offshore 80m | ecosystem: Environmental > Aquatic > Freshwater > Lake | place: Tanzania: Lake...
GAGCGCCTCCTGATCTTCGGGCCGCGCGATGACCGAGAGCAGAGAGCCGGGGCGATTCTTCTTCATGAACACCGGCTGAATGGTCACGTCGAGCGCACCCGCGGCGAACAAGCGATCCATGGCGTAGCCGAGGACTTGCGGCGAGGAGTCGTCGATATTGGCTTCGATAACGGCGACGGTTGTCGATTCAACAGCGGCGCTGCGTGTGCCGATGACGGCGCGGAGCACGTTCGCCTGCACTTTGAAATCGTTTGCGCCCGCACCGAAGCCGGTGCTTTGGATCGACATGGCGGGCATGGCGCCGAAGGAAACGGCGAGCGTCGAAACCAGGGCGGCGCCGGTGGGCGTGGTGAGTTCCATCTCGGGGCCTTTCGAATAGACGGGCCGGTTGATGAGCAGTTCGGCGGTTGCGGGGGCGGGCACGGGCAGTGTGCCGTGTTCGGTCTCGACGGTGCCGCTGCCGACATTGAGCGGCGAGCAGTAGATCTCGTCGATGCCGAGCAGTTCGAAGCCAAAACATGCGCCGACGATGTCGGAGATGGAATCAACCGCGCCGACTTCGTGAAAGTGGACCTTTTCGATGGGCTGATTGTGGATCTTGGCTTCCGCGGCGCCGAGTTTGTTGAAGACATCAATGGAGCGGCGCTTGGTGCGCTCGGTAAGCGCGGAGGCGTTTTCGATGATCTTGACGACGTGCGGCAGATGCCGATGAGCCTTTTGCTCGCCGCCTTCGACATGGAACTTGGTCGCGCCGATGCCGCGGCGTTTGGTCTTCTCGTAGGAGTATGTCGCGCCGAGATTGAGCGAGTTGAGGGCGTCGATGAGGGCCGCGCCGTCGGCGCCGGCGTCGATGAGCGCGCCAACGGTCATGTCGCCGCTGATGCCGGAAAACGCGTCGAAATAGCAGGTTTTCATGGGTGTAGCCAGACACCCATTATCCCATGCGAGGTGCGCGCGGTCGTTGGGAATGGCGGTCAGACCGCAACGACAGCGGCCGCGCCGCCGGAGGCGCCGACGAGCCGGCCGATGTCGGCGGCGTCGCCGGTGAGGATGACGGCGTTATTGCGCGCGGCGACCGTTGCGACGACGGCATCGACCACGTCACTCGTTTTTGTTAGAGCCAACAATCGGCCGGCTTGATGCGCGTCGGCCTCGTCGAGCGGGACGATGATGCAGCCATCCAGGAAACGACGGAGTTGGGCTTGGCGTGGACTGCGGCTCACCTGTGCGACGACGGGCGCGGGCACCAGGGGAGAAACGCCGCCCTGCAAACGTGCCTCATGGTCGAGCCACGTACGCTTCTCGCTGCGATCGGCAGCGATGAGCACCGCCGCATCGTAGACGATCGCCGTCACGCAGTGCGCCGAACTTTGACCGGTGTGAAGAGTTGGGCCATTACCCGCCGTTGCGCCTCTTCCTTCTCGGCCTCAGTACTTCGACCGTGCTCCCGCTCCCACGCCGCTACTCCAGCCAACCCCGCCTTAAGCCGCAGTGCATTCCGCGCCGCCTCGGTCATCCACGCCGACACGCTTACTTTTTCACGTTTCGCGGCGCGCAGGACGCCTTTGTGAATCTCAGGGTCTACGGTGATCGCAAGTTTCGGGGAGGGGTTTCCGCGTGGCATGAACGTATACTACCACGATGGGAGGTTTCGAGGCAGGCTCATCGATCCGATAATGCTCGAATCGCCTTGACAACCTGCGGCCAAGTTGCCGACCCGGGATCGACGTAGACGAAGTGCCCCGCTTGCGGGGCGATGGCGGCATTGATGGTCTCGCCGGCTCGTTTGGCGGCGTCGACGTACGCGGGAGTCTGGGCGGCGAACATACGACCGGCGAAGATTTCCTGCGGAACGCCGTGAGGCAACATCTCGATGGGCGAGCCCTCGCGGTATCGCTGTGGGCGTTCGTCTGGAGTTCCTCCCATGAGCTGAGTGATGACAGGTGCACCGCAAACAGGCCGCTGGAGGGGGAGTGCCGCCTTCAGGTCGCCGGGGCCATCGAGATCGACGACGCCTTTGAGCTTGAGGGGATTCTTCACGTAAAGCTCGCTCGATTTGAGGAGCTTGGAACGGGCAGCGAGCCAGAGCGCGAAATGCCCGCGCGCGGAGTGGCCGATGGCGACCACACGCTTTAAGTCGAGCCGGTTTTTCCTGGCGAGCTTGCGCACGTGATCGGCTGCGGCGGCGACGTCCTGAAAGCTGCCGGGCCAGCCGCCGCCGTCGTTGCCGACACGGCGGTATTCGATGTTCCAGGTGTCGAAACCTTGCGCGGTCAAGTCGGCGGCGATGGGACGCAGAAGATCGAGCGCGACGGCGCGTTCGTCGAGATTGCCGAGTTTCGAAACCCAACAGCCGCCGTGCACGATGATGACGACGGGATGCGGGCCTTTGCCCGCCGGCACGCGCAGTTCGCCGAATTGCAGGGCGCCTTTGCCGTAGGGGATGCGGGTTGCGTCGGGGATGGGGAGTTTCAAAAGATCGGCGGGAGACCGGTCTTGCGAATGCAGCGGGGTGAGGAGAATCAGAACGATTGCTAAGCGGTTCATGCGAGCTCTCGGTTAGTATAGTTCTTTAAGGAGCACAGACATGAGATTGGCGCTGGTTTTGAGTATGGCGTTCGGAGTTTGGGCGCAGACGAACGTGGGCGATCATAAGCCCGAGGCAACGATTCCTTTTAATATGACGACGACGGCCACGTTTGGACTGCCGTGGCGCATCGCGTTCCTCCCCGATGGCCAAATGCTGATCACCGAGAAGATCGGGCCGGTTTGGCTGGTATCGGCGAAGGGCGAAAAGATCGCACCGTTGTCCGGGACGCCGCCTGTCTACTGGCAGGGACAGAACGGCATGCTGGGCGTGTATGTTTCTCCGAAGTACGCGACCGATCAGAGCATCTACCTCACCTATATCGAGCCCGGCGAGTATGGCGGCAGCCAGGTGCTGGCGCGCGGCAAGCTGGTGCTTGGGCGGGTTCCGCGGCTGACCGATTTCAATGTGCTGTGGCGGCAGATGCCGCGCGGCAAGGGCGGTCAGGCGGGCGGACAGGTTGTGTTCGCTCCGGATGGCGAGACGCTGTACATGACGGTCGGCGACCGGCAGCGCATGGTGCCGGCGCAGGATCCGAATCAGCCGGTCGGCAAGATTTTGCGTTTGACGCTGGACGGCAAACCGGCGCCGGGCAATCCGAATTACGGAAAGACTGGCTCGAAGACGATCAACCTGATCGATCCGCCGCGCGACACGGAAGTGGCCAAGATGGCGCCGATTGTCAGCACGTACACTTTCCCCGGCGAGAACCTCACGCCGGCGGAGACTTGGGCGAGCGGCTTCCGCGCTCCTTATGGGCTGGCGATGTCGCCGAAGGGCGAGTTGTGGGAGGTCGAACACGGCCCGCGCGGCGGCGATGAGTTAAACCTGATCCAGAAGGGCAAGAACTACGGCTGGCCGGCGGTGTCGTTCGGCAAGAACTACAACGAAGTGGCGATCCCGAGCCATGACAGCAAACCCGAGTACACGAAGCCGGTCCTGTATTGGGTGCCGGTGGTGGCGCCGGGCAATCTGATGTTCTACACCGGCAAGAAAACATTCCCGCAGTGGGACGGCAGCGGCTTCATCAGCGGCATGGCGACCATGTCACTGAATCGCATCCTCTTCGACGGCAAGGGCGGAGCGAAGGTGGCGGAACGGTGGGAAGTGGGCAAGCGCATCCGCGACGTGGAGCAGGCGCCGGATGGTTCGCTGTGGTTGTTGGAAGACGCCAATCCAGGCGCGCTGATTCACGTGACGCCGAAGTAGGTCTTAACCTAGAACGCGTAACGGAGAGCGAATTGGATCTGCCGGTTGGCGCGCTGGGTGTTCGAAATTATTCCGACGTTGCCCACTCCGATGGTACCGGCCGGAAGCCCGAATTGCGGATGGTTCAGCGAGTTGAAGAACTCGGCGCGGAATTCGAGTCGGCGGGATTCGGAGAAGTTGAATTTCTTCGAAGCCGAGAGATCGATGTTCCACAGGCCGGGTCCGCGAAGGGTATTGCGGCCGAGGTTGCCCCATGTAAAAGCGGGCGGCACGGAGAACGCCGCGGGATTGAACCAGCTGGTAATTCTGCGATTGGAGACTTCGGGGCTGACGCCTGTGACGGCGTTGGCTCGGGAGCCGGCGCCCGTGTTCGAAGGCGATCCGGGGACGGTCACGGTGAACGGAAGACCGCTCTGTACGACAGTAAGGCCGCCGAGTTCCCATCCATGAAGAATGGTCTTGGCGGGACCTTGCAGATTCGAACCGAAGGGGAGCAGGTAGGACGCGGCGAAGTTGACGCGATGGCGGATATCGGCATTCGAACTGGACCAGTCGGCGCGCCGGTTGCGGGGATCCTGGGGAATGGGCCCGTTGGCGCCGCCGTCGCCGCCGACGTTATCGAGACCGTGCGCCCATGTCCAGTTGCTCAACAAGTACAAACCCTTGGAGTAGCGCTTTTCGACGTTGAGTTGCATGGAGGTATAGGCCGAGTTGGCGGAGGATTCGAGCCATGCGATGTTGGTCACGCCGGGAAGGCGGCTGGCGAAAGGACGGCGGGCGTCGATTCCGCCGGGGCCGGGATCGGGTTGATTGATGTTGCGCTGCCAGCTCAGCAATGCACCGGCAGAGCCGACGAAGCCGAGCGTGACGACGGTGTCTTTTGAGAGCTCGCGCTGCGCGCTGAAGTTAAACTGCTGGATCTGGCCGTTGCGATAGTTGGGGGTCACGCCGCGCAGGGCGTAGAAGGCGGGTCCGCGTGTGAGGTCGGGGACCTGGGTGGTGATCGGGAATCCGTTGGAGGCGCGGCGCGTGGGGACATCGTTGCCGCTAAACGGAATGTTGATGACGAAGCCGAAGGGAGGCTGGCGGAACTGGCGGATGGAGGTATTGAAGTTCCCTTGCGGTTCATAAAAGAGGCCGTAGCCGCCTCGGAAGACAGTTTTCTTGTCGAGCTGATAGGCGAAGCTGACGCGAGGGCCCCAGGCCTTCCAGTCGGTGTTGATGTTGCCCGTGTCGGAGACGCCGCCGACTCCGGCGACGAGTTGCGAGCCGGTGGTGGGATCGAAATTGACCCACTGATTCTTCTGCTCGACGAATGGCGTGTTGACTTCGTAGTGAAGGCCGATGTTGAGGGTGAGTTTAGAGGTCACGCGCCACTCATCGCGGACGTAGAAATTCCATTCGTTGGTGTTGAGCGTTGCGGTTCCCGGAAGAAAAACATCGCGACGAAGAGCGACGGGGAAACCAAGCAGCATGGTGGCGACGGTATCGCCCGTGCCGCCGGGGGACGCGGGGTTGCGGGAGTAAGCGGGGTCGAAGTTCCAGCGGCCAAACGCGGATTCACCGGGAGGCGAGGCGGTCTCGCCCGTGGTCCGGAGGCGGAGATCGATTCCGTACTTGATATTGTGTTTGCCCTTGAGCGTGGAGATGTTGGCGATCAACTCGTGCATTTTCTGATCGCGGATAAGCGGCGTGGACCGGGCGTTACCGAGACCGGCGTAACCGGTGGTGCCGACAATGGGAGCCGAGGGTTGGCGGGGGTCTCCGGAGTCGCGGCCGGGAATACGCGACCAGATCGGGTTGGTCAACTGGGTTGGGATGAGAGCGGAGTTGAATTGCGTGTAGCCGTAGCGGAAGTCGCCAACAGTGGAAGTGGAGATGACGCGGGTATAGGCGCCGACGATGTTTCGGCCGGTAGCGTCAAGGTCGCCGGCGAAGCTGCCTTCGTTGCCGCCGATGTTTTTGTCGAAGGTATCGGGCATCGTGATGATGCTCTTGTCGATGGAGTAGCGGAAGAAGACGTTGTTGTTGGAGTTGAAGACGTGATCGAGGCGGCCGTCGGCGCGGTGGAGACTCGACTTCTTGACAGGATTGGCAACGAAGTTATTCACAAGGCTGGCGCGCTGGGGACTGGGCCAAAGTTGCGCCAGAGGCGCGCCGATGGGATCGAATCGGCTGGCGGGAATCGTGTCGTTGGGGAAACGTTGACGGATGGAGGCGCCACCGGCGGGATTGGCGGCCGTCGTCAGCGGATCGTAAATGCCGTTGGCGACGACGCCTCGGAAATCACCCATCTTCATGGCGGCGGTGGGAACCGTGACGAGTTGGGTATCGCCGAAGACCTCGCGGTAGCCTTCGTAGTTGGTGAAGAAAAACGTCTTGTTGCGTTTGATGGGACCGCCGAGGGCGGCACCGTATTGATTGAGCTTGAAGGGGGGCTTGGGCGCGTCGGTACGCGCGAAGAAGTTTCGCGAGTCGAAAGCCTCGTTGCGGAGGAACTCGAAGATCGACCCGTGGAAATCGTTGCCGCCTGACTTGGTGGTGATGACAACGACGGCGCCGGCGGAGCGGCCGTATTCGGCGCCGGCGTTGTTGGTGAGCACTTTGAACTCTTGAATGCCCTCGACGGCTGGGCGAGTGACGAAGGTCTGCGAGATCATCTCGGTGTTGTCGATGCCGTCGAGCAGCACCTGGTTGGACGTGCTGCGAGCGCCGTTAGCGGCGAGCGCGGTGCCACCGGGGCGGAGTTCGTCGGGGCGGCGGCCGGAGTTGATGGTGTTGGGCTGCGCGTAGTCGAGGCCGGTAACGCCTGGGGCGAGGATGGCGAGTTGGACGAAGTTCCGGCCGTTGAGAGGCAGCGACTGCACCGCCTCCTTCGAGATGACTTGGCCGACGCTGGCGTTCTCGGTTTGAAGCAGTGGTACCGAGCCGGTGACTTCGACCGACTGGCTGACGTCGCCGACTTCCATGACGATGTCGAGGCGCGCGGCCTGGCTGACTTGGAGCGTGAAGTCCTTGAACACCACGTTGCGGAAACCGGATTTGGAAGCCTGGACGTTGTAGACGCCGGGGATGAGGTTGACAGCGGAGTAGGCGCCGGCGTCGTCGGTGAGAAGGCGCTGGCCGATATTGGTGGCAACGCTGGTGACGGTGATTTCGACGCCGGTCATGGCGGCGCCGGACTTGTCGGTGATGTTGCCGACCAGAGAGGCGCGTTCGACTTGGGCATACACGGTCAACAGGGAAGACAAGAGTAGCGGCAGGGATCGTCGAATCATGAAGAATCTTATATCACATGTGGATGATCACATGAGAAGAAAAACGGCCGGCATTGCGTTGGAAAGGTTCCTGGGCTAGGCTGTCAGGAGCGGCCTCTATTAGTGGATGCCGTACATTAGGAGAAACTATGCCAGACGAATTTGACTTTGTCGTTGTTGGCGCCGGATCTGCCGGCGCGGTGATCGCGGCGAGACTTTCGGAAGATCCATCATGCCGGGTTGCACTGATTGAAGCGGGCGAGCGACCGCCGGAGGTCGAGCGAATGCCGATCGCGACCGCGGCGATGCAGTTGAATCCGGCGACGGATTGGATGTATACGGCCGATCCGGGAAAGGCCGGGCTCGGACTGCATGGCGGGCGCGTGCCGGTGCCGCGCGGCAAGATGTTGGGCGGGTCGTCCGGGCTGAATTACATGGCCTACGTGCGGGGTCATCCGGGAGACTTCGACGCGTGGGCCGCGAACGGAGCGACCGGCTGGAGCTACGAAGAGGTTCTTCCGTACTTCAAGAAGAGCGAAGGGCTTGCTCCGTGCGGCGAAATTACGATCGACGCCGAAGCGCACAGCACTACGGGTCCGCTTGGCGTTTCGGTTCGTTCGCCAATTCTTCCTGGCGCGCGCGAGTTTGTCGAGGCAGCCGAAGCGGCGGGCATTCCGCGCGGCGATTACAACGGGCGCGACCGGGGCGGCCCGGCGGGAGTCGTGTCGCTGTTTCAAACCACAACCAAACGCGGTCAGCGATCGAGCACCTATCGCGCGTTCCTGGAGGGCCAACCGGAACAGCGTCCGAATCTGACGATCATCACGGGCGCGCAGGTCACGCGCGTGTTGCTGAATGGGACAACGGCGCAAGGGGTTGAGTACAAGACGGCCAGTGGTGAATTGACGACCGCGCTGGCGGGGCGCGAGGTTATCTTGAGCGGCGACGCGATCGGTTCGCCGCACCTGTTGATGCTGTCGGGGATTGGACCGCGGGTGGATCTCGAAGCGGCGGGTGTCTCGAGCAAAGTCGACTCTCCGCACGTCGGCAAGCACCTGAAGGATCATCTGATGATCGGATTGTTGTATCCGGCGCCCGGCGCTGGAAACTCGGTGGTGGAGGCGGGTATCTCGATGGGACCGGATGCGCTGCGTCAACCCGCGGGCCTGCTACCGGCCGATCCCGCGCAAGATGAACATCTACCCGCCGAGTTGCAGGGGTTGAAGCTGGAAGCGCAGCGTCGGCTGGTCGAATGGGCGACAACCGGAAGCGGGTTGGCGTCGTCGTCGCTCTACGACGCTTCCGCGTGGTATTCGACCGGACTTGGCGATCCGCATAGCCACGACGCGCAGATCGCCTATATGCCGTTTGGCTTCATGCCCGATTTCTACAACGGCATCTTGCGAGTCGACACATCGCGCTTCTTTGCGGATGCCGACCGGCAACTGGCGCCGCATGTTGAGAACATGCTGCTGCTGGCCAATCCGGTGTTGCCGCACAGTGAAGGAGAGATCGTGCTCGAAAGCGCCGATCCGGGGGCGCACCCTTCGATCCGGATGAACTACTACGCCGACCCGCACGATCTCAAGGTAATGGTGGCCGTGGTGCGGCGGGCGCTCGAAATTGCCGCGCACTGGCCCGCGCACCGAAGTATCGGCCCGGTGAATATTCCGCCCGCGCTGGCGGAGAAACACGGATACAAAGAAGGCGGCGAATTGAGCGATGCGCTGCTTGAAGACTTCGCTCTGCACTATTCGATTACCGTGTATCACCACAGTTGCACGTGCCGGATTGGAGACGTCGTCGATCCACGATTGCGCGTACTCGGCGCCCAAAATCTGCGCGTGGCCGACGCCAGAGTCATGCCGAACATCGTAAGCGGCAACACAAACGCAGCGGCGATCATGATCGGAGAGAAGGCGGCGGAGATGATCGCGGCCGATCATGGATTCCGGATAGCGAAGTTTGTCGGCGAAGGCGGGACTACGAGGGAGTAAAGTAACATGGAGTTCCGATGCTTACCCGACGAGCCGCGATTGCGTCCGCCGCGAGTGCCTTCGCACAGCCGAGACGCCGCCAGCCGAACTTTCTTTTCCTGTTGCCGGATCAGTGGCGGCCGGATTGGACGCCCGGCAATGAGAAGCTGCCGTTAAAGCTGCCGAACATCGCCTCGCTGGCCAAGCGCGGGGTGTTGTTCCATCGCGCGGTGTGCGCATCGCCGTTGTGCGCACCGTCGCGGGCTTGTCTGGCTAGCGGTCGAGAGTATCCGAACTGCGGCGTCCATTCGAATAAAAACAACTACCCGCTCTCGCAGCCGACGTATTATCAGAAGCTGCGGGCGGCGGGCTATCACGTGATGGGGTGCGGGAAGATCGACCTGCACAAAAACACGCTGGAATGGGGGCTGGACGGCAAACGGCTGACCGAGCAGTGGGGCTTTTCGGACGCGATTGATAACGCCGGCAAGATGGACGCGGTGCGGGCCGGATTGGAGAAGCCCACCGATCCGTATATGGCGATGCTGCACAAGCGCAATCTGCACAAAGTCCATGTCGACGACATGCGCGGACGGAAGGGGTACGCGGCCACGCATCCGACCCCGCTACCCGACGACGCCTACTGCGACAACTGGATCAACGAGAACGCGAAGGAGTTGCTGCACCGCGCGCTTAAAAACAAACCGTGGCATCTAGTTGTTAATTTCACCGGACCCCATAACCCGATGGACATTACGCGCGCCATGGAGAGTGTGTGCCGAGGCCGAGAGTTCCCGCAACCCAACCGGAATACCGAACACAGCGAAAAAGTGCATGTCGCGATCCGGCAAAACTACGCGGCGATGTGCGAAAACATCGACACGCGGATCGGTGAGTTGCTGGCGGAGGTCGATCGGCGCGGTGAACTCGACAACACACTGGTCGTGTTTTCGAGCGATCACGGCGAGATGCTCGGCGATCATAATCGCTGGGCGAAACATGTGCCGTATCAGGCGAGCGCGGGGATTCCGATGATTGTCGCGGGCCTGGATGCGCGGAGAGGCGTTCGGACCGATGCGTTGGCGAGCTTGATCGATGTCGGCGCGACGTTTCTCGATTATGCCGGGGCCGGGACGCTGCCGGCGATGGAGGCGCGGTCGCTGCGCGGGATCGTTACCGGCAAGCAGAAGAAGCATCGCGAGATTGTGCATTCGGCGCTCGAAGAGTGGAAGTTGGTGTGGGACGGGCGTCACAAGTACGTCGAGGGTTTCGCGAAGACGCCCGAGTTGTACGACCTAAAGACCGATCCGGCCGAAAACGAGAACCGCGTTACAAGTGAGAACCTTTTGGCGGACAAGCTCCGCCGCGCTTTGATTTAACAGTTGATTGCCCGAAGCTGCCCTTACAATCGGAGACACATGGACGAGAAAGAAACACCCCAGAAAGATCGCCGCGGTTTTCTGGCGGGCGCTATTTTTGGAATGATGGGCGCGATAGGCGCCGCGATTGGTGTCCCGGCACTGGGATATCTGCTGATGCCTGCAAAGGCCCGGCGGAAGGAAGTCTGGATCGAAGCGGCGGATCTGGCGAATCTGACAGTGAATCAGCCCGAGCAGGTCGTGTTCCAGAGGGAGCGGCGCGATGGGTGGAAGTTTGTCACCGAGCGCGCGGCGGCGCTAGTCGTTCGCACCGGCGAGCAGCAGGTCGTGGCGTTTTCGCCGGTATGTACGCATCTCGGCTGTGCGGTGAGTTGGAGCGAGAACGAGAAACACTTTCTATGTCCGTGCCACACGTCGGCATTTAGCACGGATGGCAGAGTGTTGACAGGTCCGGCGCCGAGGCCGCTCGACCGCTTCGATGTGAAGATCGCCGAGGGCAAGGTCCTTTTGGGCGAAATCAAGCAGTCGGCGGAGGGCTAGACCATGCTTCAAGGTATCGTTGCGTGGCTCGAGAAACGAACGGGCGTCGAGACAGGCGTCAAACTCTTCCTTTACGAGGACATTCCGGCGTCAAGCGGCTGGAAACAGGTGTTTGGTTCGGTGGCAATGTTCTGCTTCCTGATTCAAGTCGTAACGGGAATACTGCTTTCGCTCAACTACGCGCCGACACCGGGCGATGCGCATTCCAGTCTGCGCTACATCCTGACCGAGTTGACCGGCGGACGACTGCTGCGAGGACTGCATCATTGGGGCGCCAGCATGATGATCGTGGTTGTCGTGCTGCACATGCTTCAAGTCTTTTTGTGGGGCGCTTATAAGAAGCCTCGCGAGGCGACATGGATGATGGGCGTCGTCTTGCTGCTGCTAACCCTTGGGTTTGGGCTGACGGGGTATCTGTTACCTTGGGACAACCGCGCCTACTGGGGCACCGTGGTGACGACGCAAATCACGGCGAAGGCGCCGATCGCGGGACCGTATCTGCTACACCTGATGGGCAGCGACGACGGACAGATCGGCGTGCAGACATTCGCACGATTCTACTCGGCGCACGTGTTGTTGCTGCCGCCGTTGACGATGATTCTAATGGCGCTCCATATCTACCTGGTGCGGCGGCATGGCGTCGCGCCGGAACCGAATGAAACGGCGCCGCCGAAGAAGTTCTATCCGGGCCAGGTGTTCAAAGACACAGTCGCGGTCTTCGTGATGTTCTCGATCCTGTTCGCTCTTGCGGTGGCGGTGCGCGTGCCGTTGGGCAAGATCGCCGATCCCACCGACACGACCTACATCCCGCGCCCAGAGTGGTATTTCCTATTCCTATTCCAGATTCTGAAGTTTTTTGAAGGACCGATGGAGATCGTCGGCTCGATGGTGCTGCCTGGGATCGCGGTTGGACTGCTGATGACGACGCCGTTCATCGATCGAGGCGCGGCGGTGAGGATCCGGCAGCGGACTTTTGCGATCGGCCTGGTGCTGATCGCAGGTCTAGGCTGGGCGGCATTGACGGCGGCGGCGGTGCGATCGACCCCGAACCGCGAGGCTTGGGAGACGTTCACTCCGGAAGAAGTCGCCGCGATCGGTAACTTTCGGCAGGCGCAGTGTTGGAGGTGTCATGGCACAACACCGGGCGATAACAAGGGCGGGCCGAATCTGGCCGATATCGCCGTGCGGGAAGACCGCGATTGGCTGGTTGCGCACTTCCGGCAGAACGGCGCGAACTCGGGCCTGCGCGATTTGCAATGGCGCCAGCTAGCCAATTTCATGCGAAACCGGCTGGACGATGAAAGCGTGAGTTCGCTACAGGAAGCGCCGCAAGCGGTTGTGCGAGGGGCGCAATTGTTTATGGCACGCAACTGCGGGATCTGCCATTCCATCAACGGCACTGTGGCGCGAAACGGTCCGCCGCTGAATGGCGTGGCGAAGCGGCGGGATCGGGCATGGATGGAAGGACACTTCCTCGACCCGCAGAGGTTCTCGCCGGGGACCGCCATGCCACCTTACAAATTCACTTCCGACGAAATGGGGAATATGCTAGCGTACATGGAGACGTTAAGGCATTAGGAGGATCTCCAAAAAAATTACGCATGAGTGAATCCACCGGGGGGACAGCTCGCGTACAGCCGATTAGGGAATCCGCATCCGGGACGGATCGCTGGTCGAGTCTTGTCCAGGCTATGGCGGCCGGCGATGCCCAAGCGTTGTCCGATTTCTATGACGAAGCGAGCCGGTACGTGCAAACAATAACCCTACGCATTCTCCGAGACCCTGACGAAGCGGAAGAAGTCACACTCGATGTGTTCCAGCAAGTCTGGAAGCTGGCGGGCAATTACGATCCTGCGCGCTGTTCGGTGAGTTCGTGGATTGGGATGATGGCGCGGAGCCGTGCGTTGGACCGCTGGCGGTCGCTGCAGTCGCGGCGTCGGATGCTGGCCGATGAGATTCCCGAAGGAGTGGAACCGGTTGCGCCGGGAGTTGGAGCGGAGACCGAGTTGTCGTCAGCACAGCAGAGGGAGCGTGTGCGATCGGCGCTGTCGGCGCTTCCCGACGAGCAGCGGCGGATGATCGAACTGTCTTTCTGGGAAGGCCTGAGTCATTCCGAAGTGTCTGAAAAGACGGGCGTTCCGCTGGGAACGGTGAAGACGCGAATCCGGCTTGGTATGCTGAAGTTGAAGGAGTCACTCGGCGAGGTACGGCATGTCTGAAATTCGCGAACAAGCTGTGCAGTATGCCGCCGGACTACTGGACGCCGCGGGGCGCGATGCCTTTGAAGCGTTACTGGCTGCCGGGGATCCAGTCGCCATGGCGGAGGTGGAGTCGGCGTTATCGACGGTGGAATCCGTTGTAGGCGCGGCACCCGTGTACACGCCAAGGCCGCATGTAAAATCGCGCCTGATGGCGGCAGCGGCGGCTTCAAAGCCGAAAGGCTTCCAGGAGGCGTGGGAGGGCGTAACCGTCCTGCGCCAAGGTGAAGGGAAGTGGCGCGAGACGGGTTATCCGGGCGCGAAAGTCCAAATCCTGCACTTGGACAAAGAGACGCGAATGTCGACGTCGATTTTGAAGTTGGAGCCGGGCGCCGTGTATCCGCCGCATCATCATACGGCCGTCGAGCAGTGCCTGGTGTTATCGGGCGATGTGCGGTTCGGCAACAAGCTGCAAATTTTCGCGGGCGATTTCGAAAAAGCGGAGATGGGCACGGATCATGAATCGTTGACGTCGGATACGGGCTGCGAGTTGTTGATCATCTCGTGCCTGGACGACGAAATTCACTTGGCGCCGGCGTAGACGTTCCTCCCGGGCTCGAAACGCTGTAGAATCTTAAGATCTATGAAACGATCGCCGATCATTCCGGTTTTCTTTGGCCTTGTTGCGTTGACGCTGATTACCGCCGCATTGCCCGCGCATCAAGCGGCCGGCGAAAAGACCAGCGGCCAAGGCAAACTGCGCTTCCGCGTGAAGCACACGTCGTCGATACTGCCCGCCGAAGCACAGGGCGCGGTATTGAAAGCGGCGCACGGCGGATTCGCCGTGGACAAGCGTAAGGGCAAGGGCGAGACGTACTTTGCGCTGCCGGGCGCGGGGATCCTGCAGATCAGCGCGGATTTGTCTTCGGTGAAACTGCTGCCCACCGACGACGCGATGAAGAAGACCAACATGCACAACGCCATGTTGTGGTCGGCAAAGGGCGATACGTATTTGACGTTCCCCGGCAACGCTTCGAACCGCGTCTTCACGACGACGCTCGATGGCAAGCTGGTGAATACGCTGGAGCCGCCGACGGCCGATACCGATCTTGGCGCGGCGACGGCTAACGAATACTTCAAAGCTAAAGGGCCGTTCATTCCGACCGACGTCGAGTATTTGAACGGACTGTTCTACATTCCGACCGGTTACTCGAAGCTCGACTATGTGCTGACGGCGAGCGTGACGCCCGGCAAGAATTTTTCGTCGAAGTGGAACAAGCTGGCGTTTGGCGGACGCGGCACGGGCGTTGGGCAGTTCGGCACGGGCCACGGCGTAACCGTTGTGCCGGGCCGAAAAAAGATCGATATCGCCGATCGGCCGAATTCGGAGATCGACCGGTTTACCCCCGAAGGCAAGTATCTCGAAACGGTGACGCTACCGAAGGGCTCGTTCCCTTGCGACAACTTCTACGAAGCGCCGTACATGGTCGTTGGCGCGTTGCATGGGCCGGATCGCACGAAGGGCGCGCCGATCTACATTCTTGAAAACGATAAGGTCGTGTCGACGATTATGGCGAAGGAAGAACTGGGCCTCGCCAACTTTCAGCACATTCATAATGCTGTGATTCGGAAGCTCGGCAAGAAGTGGTACGTTATTGCGCAGGCTTGGAATCCGGGCGATTTCGCGATTTTGGAGCAGGTCGACTAGCGGCACATGGGCCGCATTCGAGTACTGCCGGACGCGGTCGCCAACCAGATTGCCGCGGGCGAGGTGGTGGAGCGGCCGGCGGCGGTTGTTAAAGAGTTATTGGAGAACTCGCTGGACGCGGGCGCGACTTCGATTCGTGTCGAGGCGGAGTCGGGCGGACGGCGGTTGCTGCGCATCACCGACGACGGCTGTGGCATGCTCAACGACGACGCGATGCTGGCGTTTGAGCGGCATGCGACGTCGAAACTGTCGAACGTGAAAGACCTGTTTGCGATCGCGACGCTCGGGTTTCGCGGCGAGGCCCTGCCATCGATTGCGAGTGTGTCGCGGCTGACCCTAGAGACGCACGCCAAGGAGGAGACGGCGGGCGCGGTGGTCGAAATTCACGGCGGCAAGATGATCCGCAACGAGCCCGCGGCGCTGGCCAATGGCACGATC
>Ga0194132_10008060_pt1 | contig 15291 bp, 14 predicted proteins | sample TA2KigOf80mmetaG_FD_148612 | JGI IMG/M metagenome (GOLD analysis project Ga0194132, IMG submission 148612) | Freshwater microbial communities from Lake Tanganyika, Tanzania - TA2015054 Kigoma Offshore 80m | ecosystem: Environmental > Aquatic > Freshwater > Lake | place: Tanzania: Lake...
AACTTCTGGAACCAGGCCAAGCGCCACATGCGCAAGTTCAACGGTGTCCCGAAGGCCCATTTCGGGCTATTCTTGAAAGAGTGCGAGTGGCGCTTCAACACCAGTGACCCATCCAAGCAACTAACCCAGATCAAACAATGGGTTAAGCGTCATCTCAGGTAGTTATCTGGGACAGCCCCTTATTAATAAACCGATGTTTCGCTTACCGCCTCCCGGCCACGGCTTTCCGCCGTCAGTGCGTCGCCTCCGCGCGGCTGGTCCAGCGAACGGGCAGCGTCACGGTAACCTCGGTGCCCGACCCGATCGCGCTCGAGATGCCGAGGCGGCCGCCGAGCTTCTCGACCATGAACTTAGCGATCGAGAGGCCGAGACCGCTTCCTTCGGGCGCGCCTGGCCCCGGCTCGCCGCGGCTGTAAGGCTGTGCCACTTGCGGCAGGCGTTCCGCCGAGATGCCGACGCCGGTGTCCTTGACCTTGAGGCTGAGCGCGTGCGCGGCCGGCTCGCTCGAGATGTGGATCGTCACCTGCCCACCCGAGGGCGTGAACTTGATCGCATTGCCAACCAGGTTGATCAGCACCTGGCGCACCCGCCCCTCATCGGTCTCGACCGCCGGAATGCGGTTGTCGATGTCGGCGACGATATGGATGCCGGCCTGCTCAGCCTGATGCGCGAGAAGCTTGGTGACCGAGAGGACCGTGCGACGCAGATCGGTCTTGGTCGGCGTCACCCTGATCTGACCCGCTTCGAGCGAATACACTTCCATCAGGTCGTTGACCACCTCGACGAGATGCGCGCTCGCCTGATGGATGGTCTCGACGTACTCGCGGTACTTGTCGGCGCCGAGCGGTCCGTAGACCTCCATGCGCATGATCTCGGCGAAGCCCGAGATCGCGTTGAGAGGCGTCTTGAGCTCATGCAGGACCGAGGCCGGCGGAAGGCCACCCTCGCGCTTCGCCTCGCGCTCGCGCGCCTCGGCGAGCTGCTTCTCGAGATGGCGCTGCGCGTTCTGCAGCAGGTTCAAGCCTTGCTCGAGTCGCTCGATCCGGCGCTTGACGGCCTCGGGCATCTGACCGAGGCCGGCGATATGACGACGAAGAACGGCGAGTTCGGCATTCAGCCGCACGCGGTGGCGAAGCTCGCCTTCGGTCGCACCGAAGGGAATCCAATCGTCGGCGACGCCCTCTGCCGTGGTGCGGTCGAGCACGACAACGCGGGGACGCGGCGTCGCCTCGAGCCATTCCGGGAGCAGCGCTTCCGCTTCTGCGAGGACCAGCAGCGCGTTGCCGCCGCCATCGGACGGCTGCGAGACGAAAGCGTAGCCATCGAGCGTCAGCATGCTGACAAGCGCAATGCGTCGCGGCTCGTTGCCGACGGCAATGAGCACACGCGCGTTTCGATGACCTAGAGCTTCGCCGTTGGCCGGCGTGCTGCCCATGCCGCTTCTCGATCCCACCTTCTTATTGAGTGGTAGCTGACCAGGGGCCTCGGTTCGTCGCAACCGAAAATGTGTTAACGCCTCAATCGCCTGACGGACGGAGCCGCGGCTCGTTGAGCCCTAGATAGCCATCGCGCGTCTGCGGCAACTTCCAGCCGAGCAGACGCCCGGCGACGAGCGTCCGTAGAATCTGGGCCGTGCCGCCGCCGATGGTGAACATGCGCGCATCGCGCGCCATGCGTTCGAGCGGGAGGTTGCGCGAATAGCCTCGCGCACCGTGGATCTGAAGCGCTTCGTTAACCACCTTGACCGCTGTTTCCGAAGCCAAAATCTTCGCCTGCGCCGCCTCGATCGGGTCCGGGAAGGAGCTGCCCTTGCCGGTGCCGGCGGCGGCACGCCAGATCATCAGCCGCGCCGCCTCGAGGCCCATCGACATGTCCGCCAGCATCCATTGCAGGCCCTGGAACTCGCCGATCGGCCGGCCGAACTGCTCGCGCTCCTTCGCATAGGCCAAAGCAAGCTCAAAGGCCCCCTGGGCGATGCCGAGAGCGACGGTACCGGCGCCGACACGCTGCGCGTTATAGGCGTTCATGAGGCCGGCGAATCCGCGTTGGAGGCCCTCGGGCGGAACCAACGCCATCGTTTCCGGAACTTCGAGATTCTCGAACAGGACCTCAGTTTCGGGAATGCCGCGCAGTCCCATGGCCGGCTCGCGCGTGCCGATCGCGAGACCCTTGTCGCCGAGCATGGCGATGAAGCCGCCGATGCCGCGCTCGCGCCCGCCTTCGAAGACGCGCGCGAAGATCAGATGCAGCTTCGAGACGCCGCCGCCCGTTATCCAGTGCTTCTTGCCGTTGAGCACCCAGCGGTCGCCGCGCTTCTCAGCCTTGGTCGTCATCTCAGTCGCCGCCGACCCGGCCCCCGGCTCGGTGATGCAGATCGCCGGCTTGTCGCCCGAGAGCACCTGGCGCGCGGCGAGCCTTCGCTGCTCCTCAGAACCATAGGCGAGGATGGCGCCGATTGCGCCCATGTTGCCTTCGACCGTGATGCGGCCGGTGACGCCGCAGACCTTCGCCACTTCCTCGATCACGAGGACCGCCTCGAGATAGGAGCGTCCAGGCCCGCCCAGCTCCTTCGGCACGGTCATGCCCATGAAGCCAGCCTCGGTCAGCGCCTTCACAATGTCCCAGGGATAGGCCTCGCTGCGGTCGACCTCGGCTGCCCGCGGCGCGATGACCCGCTGGGCCAGGTCGCGGGCCTTCTCCCTGAGTTCGATCTGGACAGGCGTGAGCTTGAACATGCAGCGTCCCGGAGGGTGGAGACCGACAGTAGCGCTCTGCGCTTGCCCTGGTAAATTACCGCGAAGGGGGATGAAGACCATGAGGCTCTGGCTCGCCGTCGCAGGATTACTCGTGGCGCTCGGCGGCCCGGCCGCCGCCCAGGAAGGCGCGCATGCCGGCTACTACTATCCGGAGCCGCAGAGCCGCGAGGAGTACGTATCCCGCGCCCGCACGATGATCGACGCCGACCGGTCGCGCCGCCTGCAGTTCACCCAGGCGCTGACCCTGGGACAGCTGGAGCGGCCCTACCCGCCCCCCCTCGCCATCTACGCCAAGGGTGACGAGGCCGAGAAGCTGATCATCGTCAGCATGGCCGCGGGCTATGCCGACACCCTCTATCGCATGCGCGGTTTCCTCGCGCTCCTGACCCATGTGTCACGCGAGAGCCCGCTGTTCCAGACCTTCAAGGTCGAGGAAATATTCACCTTCCTCGACCTCCTGAAGCTGCTGGGTTTCCAGCAGCTCACAGTGACCGACGGCGATCGCTACGCGCATCAGATCCTCGTCAGGTAGCAGCAACCCACAACACATTCGGTACCGCATCATGAACGCGCCAGTCGCTCGTTCCTTGCCGATCGTCGCTCTTCTTGTCCTGGCCTTCGCCCCGGATGCGATGGCGGCCGAGGCGCATTTCGATGCGCGTCACCTCGGGCTGATCTGGGTCGCCCCGTTCGCAGGCCTGCTGCTCTCGATCGCGATCCTGCCTCTCGCCACGCCAGACCTCTGGCATCACCACCAGGGCAAGGTCGCCGCTGCCTGGGCGGCCGCTTTCATCCTTCCCTTCGCTCTGCTGCATGGCGCGGACACCGCGGCCGATGCCGTGCTTCATACCGCCCTGATCGAGTATTTCCCTTTCCTGATCCTGCTCTTCGCGCTCTTCACCGTCGCGGGCGGCGTCCATATCCGAGGCAATCTGCACGGCTCGCCCGGGGTCAATACGGGACTTCTCGCGATCGGCACGGGCCTTGCGAGCTTCACCGGCACGACCGGCGCGGCGATGCTGCTCATCCGTCCGGTGATCCGCGCCAATGACGAGCGGCGATACAACGTCCATGTCGTCGTCTTCTTCGTTTTTCTCGTCGCCAATGTCGGGGGCTCGCTGACGCCGCTCGGCGACCCGCCCCTCTTCCTCGGCTTCCTCCAGGGCGTCAGCTTCTTTTGGACCATGACGCATATGGCGGCGCCGCTCGCGGTGACAGCGGGCATTCTGCTGGCGGTCTTCTTCATCCTCGACAGCTATCTCTACCGGAAGGAAGGAATCGTACCGCCCGCCAAGGATCCGACGCCGGATTCAGCAATATCGATTGATGGCAAGGTCAACATCCTGCTGCTGCTTGCCATCATCGCTGCCGTGCTCGCCAGCGGCGCGTTCGAACAGGGCGCGACGATCTCCGTGCTCGGCATCGCCGTGCCGACCCTCGGCCTCGCGCGCGACGTCGCGCTTCTCTTCATCGCCTATGTATCGTGGCACGCCACGCCGCGAAGCGCGCGCGTCGGCAACGGCTTCACCTGGGGACCTATCGTCGAGGTGGCGAAGCTCTTCGCCGGGATCTTCGTCACGATCGTTCCCGCCATCGCCATCCTCCGCGCCGGAACGGAGGGTGTTTTGGCTCCCGTAGTCCGTGCCGTGACCGCGACGGACGGCAGCCCGATCAACGCCATGTACTTCTGGCTCACCGGCATCCTCTCCAGCTTCCTCGACAACGCTCCAACCTATCTCGTGTTCTTCAACGTTGCCGGCGGCAATGCCGAGCATTTGATGGGGCCGATGGCGGGAACCCTGCTCGCGATTTCCGCCGGCTCCGTCTTCATGGGCGCGATGACCTATATCGGCAATGCGCCCAACTTCATGGTCAAGGCCATCGCCGAGGAGAACGGCATCCGCATGCCGAGCTTTTTCGGCTACATGGCGTGGACGGTCAGCATCCTGACGCCCTGCTTCCTCCTGCTGACCTGGCTGTTCTTTCTCTAGATCGAGAAGGCATTCTCACATGAGCAAGGTGATCCTGGTGACCGGCGGCAGCCGCGGCATCGGCCGTTCCGCCGCCCGGCTCTGCGGCGCGCGCGGCTGGTCGGTCGGCGTCAACTATGCCGGGAACGCCAAGGCGGCGGCCGAGACCGTGGCCGAGGTCGAGAAGGCCGGCGGCAAGGCGATCGCGATCAAGGGCGACGTCGCGGTCGAGAAGGACGTGATCGCGATGTTCGATGCGACCGAGAATGCCTTTGGCCCGATCTACGGCCTCGTCAACAATGCCGGCATCATCGCGCCGTCGATGCAGCTCGCGGACATGACGGTGGAGCGCATGCAGCGGCTCTTCGCCGTCAACATCCTGGGCTCCTACATGGCCGCGCGCGAGGCGGCGCGTCGCATGTCTCGCTCGCGGGGCGGCAAGGGCGGCGTCATCGTCAACATGTCCTCGGCCGCCGCCCGCCTCGGCTCGCCCAACGACTTCGTCGACTATGCCGGCTCGAAGGGCTGCATCGACACCTTCACGGTCGGGCTCTCGAAGGAACTCGGACCTGAGGGCATCCGCGTGAATGCGATCCGGCCCGGCCTGATCGACACCGAGATCCATGCGGTCGCCGGTAGCCCGGACCGTGCCGCCAAGCTCGGCAAGCAGATGCCGCTGCAACGTGCCGGCACCGCCAACGAAGTCGGCGAAGCCGTCGTCTGGCTACTCGACGATGCCTCGTCCTACGTCTCCGGCTCGATCCTCGACGTCGCCGGCGGGCGCTAGCTCAACGCCCGGCGCCCTCGGTGCGCCGCCAAAGGATCAATGTGCCGGCGACGCCCGACAATAAGGAGCCGGTCAGCACGCCGAGCTTGACGCCCGTAGCATAGGCGGGGTCGAGCCCGTCGAAGGCGAGCGCGCCGATGAAAAGGCTCATCGTGAAGCCGATGCCGCAGAGTATGCAGACGCCGAGGAGCTGCCGCATCGACGCATCGGCCGGCATCGCGGCGAAGCCTGCCCGTATCATCAGCCATGCCGCGCCGAACACGCCGACCGCCTTGCCCGCGAGGAGACCGCCCGCGATGCCGAGCGGTATCGGCTCAAGCAGGCTTCCGAACGACAGCCCCTCGAGCGAGACCCCCGCATTGGCGAAAGCGAACATCGGCAGCACCGTGAAGGCGACCCAGGGATGCAGTCCGTGCTCGAGCGCGCCGGCGGGCGACCCGCCGCGCGGGTCTCTGATGGGGATCGCGAAGGCCGTCACCACGCCAGCCAGCGTCGCGTGCACGCCCGATTTCAGCACGCAGACCCAGATTGCGGCACCGACGACAAGATAGACATCGACGCGCGTGACGCCGGCCCGGTTGAGCGCCAGCAGTGCCAGCGCACCGGCGACGGCGCCGACGATCATCGCGAACGACAGGTTCGCGGTATAGAACACGGCGATCACGGCGATCGCCCCGAGATCGTCGATGATGGCGACTGCCGTCAGGAAAACCTTCAGCGAGACCGGGACGCGCGTCCCAAGCAGCATCACGATGCCGATCGCAAAGGCGATGTCGGTCGCCGCCGGGATCGCCCACCCGCGCAGTGCGATCGGGTCGCCGAGATTGATGAGCGCATAGATCAGCGCCGGCACGATCATGCCGCCGAGCGCCGCCACGGCCGGAAGGATGGCCTGATCGCGCGAGGCGAGCTCACCCTCGACGAGCTCCCGCTTGATCTCGAGCCCGACGACGAGGAAGAACACCGCCATCCAAAGGTCGTTGACCCAGAGCAGCAGCGGCTTGGCGATCACGACCACGCCGCCGACGTCCACCGTTCCCGGGATCGCCGTGAATGCCTGATAGGCGTCGCGCCACGGCGAGTTGCTGACGATCAGCGCTGCGAGAGCGGCGATCGCCAGCACGATCCCGCCGGCGGCCTCATGCGCAAAGAAGGCGGCAAAGGTGCTACGAGAGTCCGTGTCGTGGGATCTGCTCAGGGTGGGTCCTCATCGTTCGTGTCCGGAGACCCAACCTGCGGATTCAACCGCTCTCGTCAGGCCGCCAGGTGCGCCCCGGCTCTTCGCCGCGGCCATTGCATTGCCGCAACCAGTATCGCGAGCCCGAGGCCTATCGCATGCGGATACGGCACGTCCCACGAGGTGAAGAGGTTCATAGCCGCATCGAGCGGCGCGGGGAAGCAGAGAAGGAGGCCGGCGAGGACGAGCAGGCCACGTTCCACCTTTGTCGTCTCCGTAAGGAAACGATTCTTTAGACTTCCGGCGAAAGTAGCGATACCCGCCGCCGCGACGAACGAGATCCAGACGATGTCCATCCAGTCGCCGCCCTTCGGCAGGGTCAGCAGCAGGCCGACGCCTTTCGGATCGAGCACGAACATGAAGGGCGTGATGAAGGCCGGCATCGTGTATTTCCAAGATTGCAGCGTCGTCCGGTAGGGATCGGCGCCGGTGATCGCGGCTGCGGCGAAGGGCGAGAGGGCGGTGGGCGGCGAGACCTCGGAGAGGACCGCGTAGTAGAAGATGAACATATGCGCGGCGAAGTCGGGCACGCCGAGCTTGATCAGCGCCGGCGCCGCAATCACCGCGCAGATGATGTATGAGGCAGTCACCGGCACGGCGAGGCCGACGATCCAGACGATGAGCGCGGTGTAAACCGCGGTCAGCACCAGGCTGCCGCCGGCGAGATCGATCGCGATCGAGCTGAATTTGAGCCCGAGGCCGGTGAGCGTGACAACGCCGACGATGATGCCGGCGGCAGCGCAAGTCGTGGCGGCGTTCAGCACGCCTATCGAGCCATCGGCGAGCGCCCGGATCAGCTTGGGCGGAACGATTGCCGTTTCACGGCGGAAGAAGCTGACGGCGAAGGCGATCACCGTCGACCAGAACACCGCCATCGTCGCCGAGAAGCCGGCGAGCATGAAGCCGATGATCGCGATCAGCGACAGGAAGTGGAACCAGTAGCGCCGGCTGATCTCGCCGAGACTGGGGCCCGCCGCGACGGAGCCGACGTCACGCGAATATTGGCGGACATCCAGCTCCACCATCGTGAGGAGCGCGAGGTAGTAGAGGATGGTCGGAATCACCGCCATGCGGATGACGTCGAGATAGGAGATCTTGAGGAACTCGGCGATCAGGAAGGCCGCCGCGCCCAGCACCGGCGGCGACAGGATCGCGCCGAGGCCACCGGCCGCGAGCATCCCGCCCGCGGCGTCGCCCGGATAGCCGATCTTCTTCAGCATCGGCCAGGCGACCGAGCCCAGCGTCACCGTGGTGGCGACGCCCGAACCCGACGGTCCGCCCAGGAGGAAGGAGGCGAGCACCACCGTGCGGCCCGAGGAGCTCGGCTTGCCCCCCATCGCGGCGAAGGAGAAGTCGATGAAGAACTTGCCGGCGCCCGATTGCTGCAGGAAGGCGCCGTAGATGGTGAAGAGGATGATCAAGGTCGAGGAGACGTCGACGGCGGTGCCGAAGATGCCCTCGAGCGTCATGTAGAGATGGCCGACCAGCCGGTCGATGCCGTAGCCGCGATGCGTCCAGGGCGGCGGCAAGGAAGGCCCAAAGACGGCGTAGAGGATGAAGCCGATCGCCACGGCCGGCATGATCCAGCCCGAGGTCCGCCGCGCCGCCTCCAGCACCAGGAAGATGAAAAGCGCGCCGACCAGTACGTCGGTGTCGTTGGGCAGCGAGGCACGGTCGGTGAAGTCGTCCCCGCCGCGGATCATGTAGACGACGATCGCGACCGCCGCCGCGGCCATCGCCCAGTCCCACGGCATGATCCGGTTGCGGAAGGCGCGCGAGACGGGGAACAGGCAGAAGGTCAGGATCAGGATGCAGGCGACATGCACCGGCCTGAGTGTCTGGGTCTGGACGATGTCGTAGGCGGCGTAGAGGTGGAACAGCGAGACGCCGATAGCGAAGGCGGTCACCGCCGCACCGAGCAGGCCACGCAGGTGGTTGGTGACGCCCTCCTCGGCGGCGACGAACTCCGCCGCCTTCTTGAGCGCCTCCTCGCTGACGGCGTCCTTCGGCGCCTTCTCCTCCGACATGCGTGCTCCCCCTGCAACGGCACGGCCCCGATCCGGGTCAGCGGATCGGGGCCGCGGCCTCCATAAGCCCGGGCTACTTCCGGCCTATTTGACGGTGATGCCCTTCTCGGCGAAGAACTTGATCGCGCCCGGATGGAAGCTGACCGGCGTGTTCTCGTTCCTCTGGTACTTGAGGTCGAAGTTCTTCGCCTCGGCATGGACCGCGATCAGGTCGGGCTTCTTGTCGAACATGAGCTTGACGATGTCATAGGCGACCTTCTCCGGCATGCTCTCATTCACGACGAGCAGGTTCCAGACGCTGGCGATCTGGTTGTCGCCGGCCATGCCCGGATAGATGTCCTTGGTGATCGTGTCCTTGGCGTAGAGCGGGCCGTACTTCCTGTTCATCGCCTCGACCGCGTCGGCATGGTCGATCAACTTGATCTTGGTGCCAGGCGTGGCGGCGAGATCGGTCACGGCCGAGGTCGGCAGGCCGCCGACCCAGAAATACGCGTCGATCTTCTTGTCCTTCATGGCGGCGGTCGACTCGGCGACGCCGAGCCGCTCGCGCTTCATGTCCTTGTCCCTGTCGAGGCCGATCGCCTCGATCAGGCGGAAGGCCATGACCTCGGTGGCGCTGCCGGGCGAGCCGGTCGAGACGCGCTTGCCCTTGAGGTCGGCCATCCTGGCGATGCCCGTGCCTTCGACCGTCACCACATGCATGCGGTTCGGATACATGACCATGAGCGCCTTCGCCGGCACCTTGGCGCCGGAGAACTTGTCCTGGCCGTTGACCGCATCGAGCGCGGCATCGGCCATGGTCAGCGCGACCTCGGCCTTCTTGGCGCCGATAAGCTTGAGGTTGTCGACCGAGCCGCCGGTCACCTCGGCCGTCGCCGAATAGCCGGGGACCTTCGACAGCAGGTTCGCCATGCCGCCGCCGAGCGGATAGTAGACACCGCCGGTGCCGCCGGTGACGATCGACAGCTTGACGTCCTGGGCCACCGCCGGAGCGGCGAGCCCGACGGCCAGGGCCGCGGCGATAAGCGTGTAACGGAAGCGCGCCATGATCCTTCTCTCCCTTTGCATGGTATTTTTCGCACTCTAGCAATCGTGTGCGGCCGGCGAAAGCCGCTTGCCCCGGAATGCTGGCGCCGCTACGGTCGCCGCCCACCCGAATTCAGAGGCGATGCCATGGAGATGACCGGCGAGCAGCGCCTGCCGGCCCCGCGTGAAGTGGTATGGGCGGCGCTCAACGACCCCGAGATCCTGAAGCAGTCGATTCCCGGCTGCGAAGAGATCGAGAAGGTTTCCGACACCGAGATGACCGCCAAGGTCGGGGCCAAGGTCGGCCCTGTCTCAGCCAAGTTCACGGGCCAGGTCACCCTGAGCGACCTCGACCCGCCGAACGGCTACACCATTTCCGGCGAGGGCAAGGGCGGCGTTGCCGGCTTCGCCAAGGGCGGCGCCAAGGTCCGGCTCGAGGCCGACGGCGAGGGCACCCTCATGCGCTACGAGGTCACCGCCAGCGTCGGCGGCAAGCTGGCGCAGATCGGCGCGCGCCTGATCGACGCCACCGCCAAGAAGATGGCGGACGAGTTCTTCAACCGTTTCTCGGCTCTGGTCGCGGCCAAGGTCGGCGGCGCGCCTGCGGCCGAATCCGGCGACGCGGAACCCGCCGCCGTCGTGCCTGCGATCGCTCCAGCCGCGCCGGCAATGCCGGCCCCGGCGCTGGGATCGATGCTCGGCGATGCCGGCGCGCCGCGCTCCGGCCTGAGCCCGATGACCTGGATCTCGCTGATCGTGGTCATCGTGCTCATCATCCTGATCTTCGCGACAAGATGACCGTCGCCGACGACCGCGCGCTTTCCAAGCATGCCCGCGCCTGGCCCTTCGAGGAGGCGCGACGTGTCCTCGCGCGCCACCAGACCGCGCCGCCGGCCAAGGGCCATGTGCTGTTCGAGACCGGCTACGGCCCCTCGGGCCTGCCGCATATCGGCACCTTCGGCGAGGTCGCGCGCACGACCATGGTGCGCCAGGCTTTCAAGCGCCTCTCCGACATCCCGACCCGACTGATCGCCTTCTCCGACGACATGGACGGGCTCCGCAAAGTGCCCGACAACGTACCAAACCCGGAGAAGCTGAAGCAGTATCTGGGCCTTCCGCTGACCTCGGTGCCGGACCCCTTCGGATCGAATGAGAGTTTCGGAGCTGCCAACAACTCCCGCCTGATGGCGTTTCTCGACAGCTTCGGCTTCGAGTACGAGTTCCTGTCGGCGACCGCGTGCTATCGCTCCGGCCAGTTCGACGACACCTTGCGGAAGATCCTCGTCCACTACGACGAGGTCATCAACGTGGTCCTGCCGACGCTTGGGCCGGAGCGACGCGCGACATACAGCCCGTTCCTCCCGGTCAGCCCGCGCAACGGCAAGGTGCTGCAGGTGCCGATCGTCGCGCGCGACGTCGATGCCGGGACGGTCAGCTACCGCGACCCCGATACAAACGAGCTCACCGAGGTGCCGATCACCGGCGGCAAGTGCAAGCTGCAATGGAAGTGCGACTGGGCGATGCGTTGGGTCGCGCTCGGCGTCGACTACGAGATGTCGGGCAAGGACCTGATCGACTCGGTCAAGCTGTCGAGCCAGATCTGCCGTATCCTCGGCACGGCGCCGCCCGAGGGCTTCAACTACGAGCTCTTCCTCGACGAGAAGGGCCAGAAGATCTCGAAGTCGAAGGGCAACGGCCTCGCGGTCGAGGAATGGCTGCGCTATGCGCCGCCGGAGAGCCTAGCGCTCTACATGTACCAGTCGCCCAGGAAGGCCAAGCGCCTGTTTTTCGACGTGATCCCGCGTGCGGTCGACGACTACCTGACCTTCGTCGAGAAGTACCAGGCGGAGGAACCGGAGAAGCGGATCGAGAACCCGGTCTGGCATCTGCATGACGGCAAGCCGCCGAGCGTGTCTTCGCCGGTGAGCTTCGGCCTGCTCCTGAACCTCGCCAGCGTCGCGCATGCCGAGGACAAGGACGCGATGTGGGGCTTCATCAGCCGCTACGTGCCGAACGCCTCGCCTGCGACCGAGCCCTTCCTCGACCGGCTCGTCGGCCACGCCGTCGCCTACTACAAGGACCAGATCAAGCCGGCGAAGCAGTACAAGAAGCCGAGCGAGATGGAGCGCGCGGCGCTCGACGATGTGGCGAAGACGCTTGCCTCGGCTCCCGCCGGCGCGGATGGCGAGGCGCTGCAGAACCTCATCTACGAGGTCGGCAAGCGCCACGCCTTCGCCGATCTCCGCGCCTTCTTCCAGGCGCTCTACGAGATCCTGCTCGGCCAGAGCCAGGGCCCGCGCTTCGGCGGCTTCGTCGCGCTTTACGGCGTGAAGGAGACGGTCGCGCTGATCAACCGCGCGCTCGCCGGCGAAGACCTGTCGAAGGACTAAGGGCGGGCATCAGCCGCCCTTGCGCGCGAATTCCCAGTAGAGTTCGCGGGCGCGCTTGTAGACCGGGCCGGCCTGGAGATCGCGGTCCTCGACCTTGGTGCAGGGCTGGACCTTGGCGTAGTTGCCCGACGAGAAGATCTCGTCGGCCTCCAGCACCTCCTTCACCTTCACGGTGCGCTCCTCGACCTGATACCCGGCCTTCCGCAGCAGGTCGATGATGCGATAGCGCGTCACGCCGGGAAGGAAGGTGCCGTTGAGGATCGGCGTATGCACGACGCCGTCCTTGGCGAAGAACAGGTTGGCGGTCGCGAACTCGGCGACGTTGCCGAGCATGTCGCGGACGATGGCGTTCTCGAAGCCGCGGTTCTTCGCCTCGAGCATCATGCGGCCGGCGAGTGGGTAGAGACAGCTCGCCTTGGCGTCGGTCGGCGCGGTCTCCGGCGAAGGCCGGCGGAACTGCGAGATGCAGGCGGAGAAGCCGCCTTTCGGCAGAGGCGAGTCGTAGACGGAGCACATGAAGCGCGTCGTCGCCGGATCCGGATCGATCCAGCCGCCCTCGGCGAAGAACATCGGACGGATATAGAGTTCGGCATCCTTCGGAAACTTGGCAACGCCGTCCCGGCAGATCATCTCGATCTCGCCGGCACTCAGCATCGGCTTCATGCCCATGTTCTCTGCCGAGCGGATGGCGCGGGCGCAATGCCTGTCGAGATCCGGCGTCACGCCTTCGAAGGCGCGGGCGCCGTCGAAGATGACTGACGACAGCCAGGTCGCATGGTGCATCGGGCCGAGCACCAGCGGATTGCCATCATGCCAGCGGCCGTCGATATAAGTCCAGGCAGTCATTGCGCGCTCCGGGGAGGACGAATTGCCCGGAGTGTAGCGGCGCGAATCGCAGGATGCTACCCGCGGTCCTCCGGCGGCGGCTCGTCCGGCTCCGGCGCCTCATTCGTCGGAATGCGATAGCCGCCGCCGAGCCAGCGATGCAGGTCAACATCCGTACAGCGCTGCGAGCAGAACGGCTTGTACGTCGCCTCCGGCGGCTTGCCGCAGATCGGGCATTTGGCCGGCTTGCGATCGGCAAGGCGCGTGACCTCGGCCATGCTCAGCCTCTCATCACCTCGAAGCGTTCCCGTCCGTATCCCGCTTCGGCGACGAGCGCAACCGCGCGGCCGGCTTCCGCGAGCGACGGCGCCCCGGCGCCTTCCAGCCAGGCGATCACCTCCCACGACGCGACGAGCCGGAGCTTGCCGCCTTCGGCGCGGGCGAGCGCGCGCAACGCTGCGAGCCCCGCCGTCTCGGCGGAGACACGCGATCCCGGCTGCTCCCGCAGCAGTGCCGCGAGCGACGGCCCGCGTTTTGGCCGCGTCATCTCGTAAAGACCGGTTCGCGTCCATCCGAGGCATTCGACCCCGATCGGATCGTCCCCCACCGCGTCCTTCATCGCCTGCTCGATCTTCGCTCTCGCTGCCTTTCCATCGACGAACGGAAAGTCGACGAGCAGCGTCCCGCCGAGATTGCGAAGACGGATCAGGCGCCCGACCTCGCATGCCGCGGCAAGGCAGAGCGCCATACGATCACCCGCACCATTGATGTCGATGGCAGTCAGCGTCTCGCCCTCCTCGATGAGAAGCCGGCCGCCGGGGATGTCGATCTCGCGCGAGAGGACGCGCGCGATCTCGTCCTCGATGCCGAGCGTCTCGAACGGCCTCTCGACCTTCTCGATCACGCCTTGGCCGCGCAGCCGTGCGGCGAGCGCCGCATCGCCGACAATCAACTGGGCCGGCCGGAGCTGGTGCAGAAGCAGCGTGAGCTGGTCCGGAGGCGACCAAAGATGTAGCGGCGGCTTTCCCTTGAGACGGCTCTCGATCTTCCGCCGCTCGTCGAGAAGCTGCCTCCAAATCGCTTCCAGCTCGTCGCTCTCACGCGCACTCGTACGGACGAGCATTCCCGGCGCCTCGTCGCCAACGAGAGGCTTGAGGCGAACGCGCAGACGCTTGCGCTGCGACTCCGGCAACTGCCGAGAGACCGAGACACCCGGTTGCGCTGTCGTCAGTGCCAGCGCACCGCCATCCAGCGTCAGCGATTGCGTCACCTCGGGACCCTTGTCGGCAACCGCATCGGCGACGATCTGCACGGCCACCGCCGCTCCCTCGACGAGGCGCTCCTTCGCTTCCGGCAGAAATGCGGGCGCACGATCGCCGATATCGAGGAAGGCACCGATGCCCGGCTCGATCCGGATCGCACGGGCGAGGAAGATCGAGCCGATGCGGCTCGTCGAGCCAAGTCGATCGAAGCGGAGCTCGACGGTGCGTCCATCCTCGCGGATGGCGAGACGCGTCTCGCCTGGATTGCGCTCGACAACGAGCTCGGTCACCGGAAGCCGAGTCCCGAAAGCATCGCGTAGGTCTCGGCGAGGCCGAGCCCGACGATGTTCGAGTAGGAGCCGCGGATCTGGCTGATATAGGCGGCGGCGAAGCCCTGGATGGCATAGCCGCCCGCCTTGCCGCGCCACTCTCCATTGGCGACGTAGGCGTCCATCTCCGCCTCGCTCATCCGCTTGAAGGCGACGACGGAGGTCACCAGGCGCTTGCGGCGTGTGCCGTCGGGCGCGCGCACGGCGATGCCGCCGATGACGCGATGGCGCCGGCCGGAGAGGCGCGCGATGCACTCCCTCGCCTCTACCTGGGTCTCCGCCTTCGGCAGCATGCGCCGGCCAAGCGCGACCACGGTGTCGGCCGCGAGCACGAAGGCGTCGGGATGGCGGGCGGCGACGGCGTCGAGCTTGGCGTCGGCGAGCCTGAGCGCCAGGTCGGCGGGCAATTCGCGCTTGAGCGGGGTCTCGTCGATATCGGCGGCGTCGACCGTGTCGGGCCGCCAGCCGATCTGGGCCAGAAGCTCCAGGCGCCGCGGCGAGGCCGAGGCGAGCACCAGGGGTGCGCGCCGGCGCGGCTGGGCCATCGGCCCTACTTGAAGCGGAAAGTGATGCGCCCCTTGGTCAGGTCGTACGGGGTCATCTCGACATTGACCCGGTCGCCGGCGAGGACGCGGATGCGGTTCTTGCGCATGCGGCCCGAGGTGTGGGCCAGCACGATGTG
>Ga0194132_10008062_pt1 | contig 15288 bp, 17 predicted proteins | sample TA2KigOf80mmetaG_FD_148612 | JGI IMG/M metagenome (GOLD analysis project Ga0194132, IMG submission 148612) | Freshwater microbial communities from Lake Tanganyika, Tanzania - TA2015054 Kigoma Offshore 80m | ecosystem: Environmental > Aquatic > Freshwater > Lake | place: Tanzania: Lake...
GAAATTGCTAGAGAAGAGTTTAGTTACGGATCGTGATAAAGGTTCTAAAAACTGGAATTAACGTATCTAAAGTTATACAGCAACTTAAAAAGTATCCGCAGGACTGGGATCATCAGAAACACCTGAAGGATTCTCAGTCATTAGTTGATAGAGGATTTGCTGACTTGCCAGTGAGTGCTCTTCAACTTATAATGGGTGGAGTTAAAGGCAAGGAAGACTTTGTTGGTGATTCTGAAATCAATATCAAAACTCCAGCATACGAACATCACAGCGAAATCAGAAAGATTATACGCAAGCACTTTGGAAATAGAGAACTACATCGTTGTGGATTTCTTTCTCTTCCTGTTGATGAAATAGTAGGCGCACACATTGATGAAGGCACTTATTACTTAACAAGAGACAGATATCATCTCTCTATTCTTGGGAGATATCAGTATTTTTGTGGAACTGATACTACTATTGTTGAACCAGGAACTCTTCTTTGGTTCAATAACAAATTACCTCATGGAACCGTAAATATCGGTGATGAGACCAGAATAACATTTGTATTTGATATGCCTCATGGACAAAATTGAGACTCTTATTCTTCGCAATCTTCTTCACAATGAAGAATACATTCGCAAAGTTATTCCTTTTATTAAATCGGAATATTTTGAGGATGTTAATCAAAAAATCGTGTTTGAAGAAATACTCAAGTTTGTGCAAGAGTATAATCAACCAGCAACAAAAGAAGTCCTTTGCATTGAAGTAGAAAAGCGTCAGGATATTAACGATACTTCTTTTAAAGAAATTACTCAGATGATTAGTTATCTGGATAATGAAGTAACGGAATTTAATTGGTTAGTTGATACCACCGAGAAGTGGTGTCGTGATCGTGCTATTTACCTTGCATTAATGGAATCTATTCATATTGCAGATGGTAAGGATGATAAGAAAAATAGGGATAGTATTCCTAGCATTCTATCAGATGCTCTTGCAGTTTCTTTTGATACTCACATTGGACACGATTATCTCTTAGATTATGAGCAACGCTATGAGTCCTATCACAAGAAGGAAGACAAAATTGAATTTGACCTTGAATATTTTAATAAAATTACAAAAGGTGGTCTGCCTAATAAGACTCTCAATATCGCTCTTGCTGGTACAGGTGTCGGAAAAAGTCTCTTTATGTGCCATGTTGCTGCTTCCGTCTTATTGCAAGGCAGGAACGTTCTCTACATCACTCTTGAGATGGCGGAGGAACGAATTGCTGAAAGAATTGATGCAAACCTTCTGAATGTTCCCATTCAAGATATTGCAGAACTTCCAAAGCAAATGTTTGAAAACAAGGTCACAAACCTTGCAAAGAAAACTCAGGGACAACTGATTATTAAAGAGTATCCAACTGCTTCTGCTCATTCTGGTCATTTTAAGTCTTTGCTTAATGAACTTGCTCTGAAAAAATCATTTCGTCCAGATATTATCTTTATTGATTACTTGAATATTTGTGCCTCTTCAAGATATCGCGGTGGTAGCAATATTAATTCTTATACTTTTGTGAAATCAATTGCAGAAGAACTCCGTGGTCTTGCTGTGGAGTTTAATGTTCCTATCGTAAGTGCTACACAGACAACTCGTTCTGGTTATGGTTCTTCTGATGTGGAACTGACTGATACATCTGAGAGTTTTGGTCTCCCCGCTACTGCTGACTTGATGTTTGCCCTTATCAGCACTGAAGAACTTGAAGGTCTTGGTCAAATTCTGGTAAAACAACTTAAGAACCGATATAACGATCCTACTATTCATAAACGTTTTGTGGTTGGTATTGATCGTGCCAAAATGCGTCTTTATGACTGCGAACAATCTGCTCAGCAAGATATCCTTGACAACGGAAAGGATGAAGAGTATGATTATGAAGAAAGGAAACCTAAAAAAACATTTGAGGGATTTAAATTCTAATGACTGATAAAAAAGTTATTGATAGTGATAAGTATATTGAGTTTGTTCGTCAAACCACAAGTCCTGCAAGCAGTGACTTCGCACAACTTCTGGCACGAATGACTGAACTTGAAGCAAACGATGATGCTGACGTTCCTCGTTTGTTGACGGCTGCTCTTGGTATGAGTGCAGAAGCAGGTGAGTTTACGGAAGTTGTTAAAAAGATAATCCTTCAAGGTAAGCCTTATACTGAAGAGAATGTCTTTCACATGAAGCGTGAACTTGGTGACATTTGTTGGTATATTGCTCAAGCGTGTATGGCACTCGATACCAGTTTCCGTGAGATTATGGAAATGAACTATGAAAAACTGAGTGCTCGTTATCCTGAAGGAGCATTTGATGTATACCGTTCTGAAAATCGTGTGGAGGGAGACCTGTGACTAAAGAAAACCAAGTAACAATCAAAATGGATGCTCGTGCTGCAGCGGCAGTTCGTCAAGTTCTTTTTGATTCTCAAAAAGGATACACTTATGATGAAGTGAGTGTTCCTCCTCGTATTACTGATATTCGTTCAGTTATTCAAAGTATTGATGACAACCTTGCCACTGTCCTTGGAGTTTGACCCTTCGGGGTCTTTTTTTATAAATAACTAGAAAGTATTTGTAAAAATGGATTCTAAAACTTTAAGAGAATGTGCTGCAGCTTATAATGCAGTTTATAATCCAGAACTTCGTCAAGAGATCGAAGAGCAGAAAGCATTTGAGAACTGGGTCAATTCACTTGTAGAAGAGGGTTACGACCTGAGCGAGTATACTTGGGAAGATATGTATGAGGCTTATATTGAAGAGCAAGGTGGTCAGAGAGGTTCTGGTTCATCACCATCTCAAATGAATCAATCAGTAAGAATTCCTGGTGGCAGAACTGCAACAAGAGTGATGTCTGACTTGGGGACATCTCTTGCCGCAGCAAATAAAGTTCCTACTTCTAGTGGACCTAGAAATGTTAGAGGTGGAGGACAACTTCAGTCTACTTCAAAACCAGCAGCAAAACCAGCTCCTGCAGCAGCAAAACCAGCAGCAAAACCAGCAGCAAAACCAGCTCCTGCAGCAGCAAAACCAGCACCAACCGCTCCTGCAGCAAAACCAGCAGCAGCAAAACCAGCACCAACTCCCTCTGCTAAACCCGCATCACAACCAGCAGCAGCAAAACCATCTGCGATGGATCAGTGGGCAAAGGCAAATCCAAGACTTGCTCAAGCACAAAAAATTAGACAACAGGGTGGTTCTAGAGCAGAAGTAAATAAATCACTTTATAATAAAGGAACAGCACCTGCCACTTCAACACCTACAGTTGTAAAAGCAGGAGTTGATCTTTTTGATATTGTTAGGGGGTATCTTCTTGATGGAGGATTTGCAGAAACCCTGGAAGAGGCAGAGTGGTTAATGGCGAATGTGATTGATGAAGAAGCAGTTGCGATTATTCTTGGCGAAGAGGAACTTGATGAAGGTGCTGCGGGAGATGTTGCTTCTAGAGCACAAAAACTTGCTAATCAGAGAAAGGGTCAAACTCCCGAAAGAAAGAAAATGTATCAGGGTCTTGCTGATAAATCTGCAGCAAGAGAAAGAGGACCATTCAAGGGCGGTACTTCTAGACAGGGTATGACACCTTCTGAAAGAACCAGATCAAGAGAAGCAGCAGCATATCAAGCAGATGTTCATGGTGGGTCTGCTACTTATGGAAAAGGTTCTCTTCCAAAAGGTAAGAAACTTGAAAGACAGAGAGCAAGAGGTGTGAGTGAGAGATTTGAAGCATGGCTTGATGAAGCACTAACTGGTGAGCGTTACAAGAAAGTAATGAAGAAGCCTGGTGGAACCGCATATAGTCGTAGGGTAAGTGCAGACCCAGCAAAGAGGGCTACAAGAGGTGGTAGAGGTGGCGAAAGTGATTTTGGTGCTGGTGATAGAGGATCAGGAAACAAAGCAGCAAGAAGAGCAGGAACTTATAAAGAATATAATGTAAATGAAGCACAAGCAGCAAGAGAAAATCCAGAGAAGTATGAAAGAGAGCAGGCAAAGAAATCTGCTCCTGTTCGTGGTGAAAGAACTCCTATGCCCCCAAGAGGTGATAAGCGTAGAGAGGACTTTGAAAAGTGGTATGCCAAACAAATGGGTCGCTGATAGATAATAAAAAAAGGAGGGATAAAACCCTCCTTTAACTTTATTTGGAACTTACAAAATCATTAATGATTTCTGCTTGTTCTAAAACTTGATTGAGTGTTGGAAAATCTGGATAATCCATCGGTACTTCTTTTTTCTCAACTTCATTCCAACGAACAGCAGTATCATATTCAATACTGAACTGGTCGTTTAACATATTGTATGCTTGCTTAAAGATTTCAAAGCGAAGTTCGTAAGGTGTCATAGGTATTCTCCTAATGTGTGTGATGTGTGTTTCCACGAAAGCACTATATCATAAATAATCAAAAAGTCAAGTAATAATGAAAACCTTTCAACAATTTAATGAAGATGTAAAACAGCGTAGACAAGAACTACGTAAAAGACAAAGGGAGAATGAAAAAAGATTTAAAGAAAAAGCAAGAGCACATGTAGAGGCTCAAAGGCAAAAAAGAGAAGAAGGTGAGGAGCGTAGAAGATTGAAAGATGAAATTAAAAGAGAGTTAAGAGGCGAAAAGTAATAAATACCTAAAAAGGTAAGAATATGGCTGATGGAGTAAAAATAGGAAATGTTGCCGAAGGCGCTTTTGTTATTGCTTTAGGTCTTATTATTGCTGAAAATGAAATTCCTACAGGGAAAACAAAGGCCGAACTCACGCCAAATGCATCTAATATTAAGAGACTGATGAAAAAATTTGATCCAGAAAAATGGGTTAATGGGGGAGTTCAGTATCTTCAACTTTATAATGGTCGAGCAACATTAAAATCAAAGGCAAAGATTGGTGGAAGACATTCTACAAATAATCCTAATGAGGTTCCTCCAGACTTACTTGAAGTTAATTTGGCTATTCAACTTAATAGGGGTGAAGTAGAACCTTTTTATGGTCCGAATGCTGTAGTTGAGCATAAAGATTGGCCAAAACTAGATGGCATAATTAATCAGATGTTGTCAACATCTAACAGATATAGAAGTCAAATTCAAAGAGTAAAGGAAAAATATCTTTCTAACACTAGAGAAGAATATATTAAGGTAGATATACGCGCAATGGGAGCTGAAGGGGCTTATAGTGGTGGCAATGTTAAAGGTGATGTTACTCTTGAAGTAAAGATTACTCCAGTTTCTATTAATGGTTCAACTACTGGTTCTGGTAGACCATTCAGACTACCAAAAATGAGTTATTCTTTAAAAGCTTCTGGTCAACCACCAAGAACAATTTCAAATCAAGGTCCGATTAAAACCTTAATGTCTTTTGAAAGTAAGTTTGGGGTCAATGTTATAAATTCCAGAGATCCAAGAAAAAATCCCACTATCGGTAAAGTTCGTGACGGTCTTTTTAGATACATTGAAAATAGCGTTGCTTCAGAGCTTAATTTTCCAGAACTTCCAAAGAAAAGAGTAGATAGGAAACTTCATCTAGTTCTCGAAGATTCTAAAAAAAATGAAGTTTATATACCGATTGGTGGAATGAGAAAATGGGATTTGTTGGATGGAACAAAGTTTCCATTACTACATCCAGCAAAAGGAAATAGAAATAGTTGGGTTAGAAGTTGGATTATTAACGAATACTACGATGCATTTTTGGAGGCATTTGAAGAAACTATCCCAAATGGAGTTTTGACTGGCACCAATTCAGAAAAAGCATGGTCTTTGTTTATTGATGCTGCATTTGGATCTGATAAAGCAGAAATTATAAGTTTTGGAGAAAATATAACAAAAATGTCAACTTTACCTTATATTAATAAATTGAAAGAATCTGTTGATGGTCAACTATACGCAAAGAGGGATGGCAATAATTTAGAGTTTCATCTCCCAACAAAAAATAATAACGGACATAATTCTAAAACAAAGCTTTATTTTGTTAGATATAAGAATAGAACTCCCGGAACATCAGAAGGAGTTAAAGAATTTAGAACCGCTGGATTAGTAGAACTGAAAATGATGGTAGAGGCTGGTGATATGTCATATGAACCTGCGGGATATACTACAAATTCTACTATTGAATGGGATCCAGAAAAGAAACAGAGAAAGGTAGATGGGCAATATGTAAAGTAATAAATATATAAAGATAAAAAGAAGTGCGTTAAGATACATTAATGAAAAACTTTTTCCAATTTTTGTCGGAAGCTGCACAATCGCAAGCAGCGATGCAAGCGAAGAAACTTGGATTGTCCGGTGATGGTCATGGAGGATGGATTGATCGTTCCGGTAAAGTTATTGCAAGAACAGAGAAAGGAAAACTAAAATTTACCAGCGGAAGACAAGCAAAGGGATCAGAAGAACCAGCAGCGCAAGCACAACAAACTGCTGCTCCTGCTCCACAAGCTGCTCCCCCAACGTCTCAAGAACCAGTCCCTGAACCTCAATCTGCACCTCAACAAGCACCAGAAGAGCAACCAGTTGAAGAAGTTCCGCCCCTAACTGTTGTATTTGGTCGCTTTAATCCACCAACAATTGGACACGAAAAACTTTTGAAGTCGGCAAGTAGAATTGCTGCAGGTGGAGATGTTAAGATTTATCCTTCAAGAACACAGGATCCAAAGAAAAATCCATTAGACCCTGACATCAAAGTTTCATATATGAAAAAGATGTTCCCTGAATTTGAGGAGAACATCATTAATGACGCAGATATGAAAACTATATTTGATGTTTTGATTAACGCAAATGAGGATGGATACAGCAGCGTTAATATTGTAGTTGGTTCAGATCGCCAGTCTGAATTTGAAAATCTAGCACAAAAGTATAATGGAGATTTGTATAATTTTGATTTAATTCGTGTTGTATCTGCTGGTGTTCGTGATGCTGATGCTGAAGGTGTTGAGGGAATGTCCGCTTCTAAGATGAGGAAAGCGGTTATGGATAATGATTTTAGATCTTTCCGTAGAGGGACACCAAAAACACTTGAAGATGCTGATACTCAAGGTCTTTTTAATGCGGTTCGTCAAGGAATGCAGATTACAAAGGCAAAACTCAAAAAAGAAAGTTATTCTTTATGGGAAGTTGCTCCAAAGTATGACATGATAAATCTTCGTGAAAATTACGTGAGAGGTAACATTTTCAATATTGGAGACGAAGTTCAGAACTTAAATACTGGACTAGTTGGAGAAGTTACGCGCAGAGGAACCAATTATCTCATTTGTGTAACTGAAGAAGGTTGTATGTTTAAATCTTGGATTAAAGATGTGATGGAATATACTGAAGTTAAAATGGATAGAAAATACAGAGTTCTTGGAAAACCAAATACTCTTGTGGGAACATCTGGATATTTTAAATATGTTGCTGACATGACACCTGGATTTGAAAAGGGTGATAAAACAAATCTCCAATATGGAGCAAAACCATATAGTGGATATAAGATGTCAAGTATTAGGGAATTCCTAAATAAGTATAAGGCAAAAAAAGCAATTACTTGTTAAAATGAACTCTAATAATTTAAACGATATTTCTAGACTTTATCTAGAGCAAGTTGCCTCTGTAGAGGAGGGTTACAAACCAATTGATAGAGAAAAAGAGTCTGCAATGTATCGCCGTGCAGGAAATCTTGCTCGCACTTCATTGTCTTCAAGAGGAAAGAAAAAGGAAGAAGCACAAACTAAGTCTGCTAATATCGTAAGAGCCATTACTAGTCAAAAAGAAAGAGAAAGATTTGATAGAATCGGACAATCTCCTCAACATAATGAAGCACTAGATCCTGTAGGTCGGGAGGATGCTGATATTGATAATGATGGTGATACTGATAAGTCAGATAAGTATTTGCATAAGCGTCGTAAAGTTATTGGTAAAGCAATTTCACTTCGTAAAGAAGCACTAGATCCTGTAGGTCGGGAGGATGCTGATATTGATAATGATGGAGATACTGATAAGTCGGACAAGTATCTTCATAACAGAAGAAAAGCAATTGGAAAAGCAATTGCTACAAAGAAAGGAATGAAAGAGGGTTTCTCAAACTGGAGACAAGATCTCTCTGAGGTCATGACTGATGATATTGCAGATAAACCAATCAAAGAAAAAAAAATTAATAATAAAATTATAGTTAATCCAACCTTAGGTGAAGCCGTAGAGCAACTTGGTGGACAACTTATTGAGATGTTTGAAATCAGCGGAATTCTTGATCAAATTGATGATGAAGAATTAGAGTTCATCTCTGACAGAATGATTGAGGAGTCTGTTAGAGAAATTTTCTATGATTGCCTTAATGAAGGATATGAAATTGAAGAAATTGAAGAGATGATTTGTGAGTCCGTTGATACTTCTCTTACTCTACTGACGGAAGCAGAAGTTACATATGGGCATGATACTGAAAATCCAAATAAGGAAAAGAGATCTGGTATTCTCCAAAAAATTAAAGGTGCCGTAAAGACTATTGGTAAAGGTCTAGCTAGAGGTGCTGGATATGTTGCCGGCGCAGCAGTAAGAGGGGCAAAAGCAGTAGGTAGAGAAACTGCTGCTGGTTATCAAAGAGGCAGACAAGGATCTTCTGCTTCTGGATCCACAAGTTCAACTTCTTCGTCACAAGAAAGTGGTGGTGATAGTGGAGAGAAAAAACCTGGAATTATTTCTAGAATTGGATCTAAACTTAAGAGTGGTTTGAAAAAAGCAGTTGCTTCTGGAGCAAGGGCAGTTTCTAGAGGAGCAAGAAATGTTGCTCGTAGAATGGAGGGCGGTCAGACTTCAAGTTCGCCTGCAAAAAAAGGACAATCTTCAGAACCAGAAACTTCTGAACCAGAGGAAACTGGTAGACCTGCGAAAAAAAGAAAGGGAGGCCCTTCTTATGCTGAGGTAAAAGCAGAGATTGAAAAAAGAGAAGCAGAGAAAAAAGCAAAAAAAGCAAAAAAAGATGATAAGTTAGACAATCTGCTTGCTTCTATTAGGAATGAGAGTGTGATTGGCGACAGAGCAAGAAATGCTGTCGCTGATGATAGACTTTCTTCGGAGCAAGAAAGAACAGATGCTTCAATGGAAAAACTTAGATCTCAGGATAAGAGACATAAAAAGAGTACTTCTTTATCAAGAACACAAGCAAAAATTGCTGCTAAGAAGTCAGAAGATACTGCAAGAGCGATGCATCCTAAACCAGGAGTTCGTGGACATCGTATTGAAGAAGTTCAAATTAATGAAATGCCTTATCAAGTGATGGGATCTACTGATGGAAAGAAAGAAAAGAAAATTGGCAAACCAGTAAAGAGTAGAAAGTATGCTGATGCCAGAGCGGCAGAACTAGAAGATACTCATAAGAAAACTGGTGGAAAATATCGCTCTCAGTATGTTGAGGAAGTTCAGAGTGAGGGATTATTTGGTGGTCCTATCCAACAAAATTCTTCCGGACCAATAGCAAAACCAAAACCATCTCCTATCAAATCTGCTCCATCTAAAATTCAATCTTCTCCATCCAAGATTCAATCTGGACCAAAAATTACTCAAATTAATTCTTATGAACCAGATGGTGAGCAGATTGACGAAAAGATATTAACTAAAAAAGAAATGTCTAAGCGTGAAGAGATTGTCAAGTCTATGAAGGATAAAATAGCAGACTTTGAAAAGAGATATCCTGGTCGTGGTAAAGAAGTGATGTATGCGACTGCTACTAAGATGGCAAAGAAAATCGCAGAACAAAATCTTGATGAAAATATTTTAAGTAATATTGTTGATAAAATTAAAGGTAGAAAAGAAGTTGGTAGAACTGGAAGTGGTGGAAAGATTTATATGTCAACAAAAGTAAAACCATCAAATGTTCAGTACCAATCAACACCAAAACCAGCAGCAGCAAAACCTGCTCCTACTGGAAATGCAGCAGTTCAGGCAGTTAAAGCAGATCCTTGGACTAAAGGTGCTATATCAAGAGATGATGTGATGAGAGCAAGAGCAGACATGAGAGCTGCTAGAGGAACCTCTCCAAAACCAACCTCTTCTAAGCCAAGTAAAGGTGGGTCTTCTTCGCTATCAAATGCATCTTCATCCCAATCTCCATCAGGTGTAACTGGTAAATATCAAGTTGGTGGATCTAGAGGTTATGGTATTTCTGGCATAAAGCTAGCTGATTGAGTGCGATATCCTAAATAGACACGGATACTCTTTTACGGAGGACATTATGGGCGCAGCAGTAGCGGTATTAAAACCACTTCTAATTCAAATTGCAACTCATCCCGCTGTTAAAAATCTTGTGCTTGACTTGCTCAAAAAGTATGTTGATAGCACAGATAACAGCATTGATAACGTCGTTTATGAACTGGTTAAGGATAAACTCTTCACCCCACAAGCATGATTACTTGCTTTGTGACTAATTGGGGAGTGACCATTGTTCTCGGTCTTTTATTAACTGCTTCCGAATGGTTAGCAAAAACAAAAAGATTTGAGGAAAATGGGATACTTGACCTAACAACACATTTTTTAAAAATAGTGTTACATAAAGGAGACCGAAAGTAAGGTCTCCCTTTTTTATAAATATTATTAGCAAATAATTTTTTACGGAAGAAAGAACATGGCACTCTGGGGAAATAACGATGCAGTAGGTGCTGGTGGTACAGTAACATTAGATTATTCCACTGGCGTTGTAATTGGAAGTGGAACCACTTTTGGTACTGTTGGTGCTGCTGCTACTGGTGACGTAATTAGATTTGGATCACGCACTGGTGTTTATTATGGTGATGCTGTTATTGTTGGAATTGCGAGCACAACCCAACTCACAATTGGATCAACTGCTGGTCTAAGTGGAGTTGCCATCGCGGGAACTAGTTTTAAAGTTTCCCAACTTCCAAAGTATACTATTCGAGATTCTAAGTACAGTGAATCTGCATCTGGTACTGAGGACTCATATGTTTATGGAGTTGCTGATGGCGGTATCGCTGTTGCTCAAGGAACATCATATGCCCTAACTCATCAAGGTTGGGTTGGTGTTACTACATATAATGATTCTGAAGGTAATCTGAGAGTGAAGAGTGAAGTTCTTGTTGCTATGTCAGGAATTACAACTGGCAACACGCCTACATTCCCACCTGTATGATAATATATGATTTTTAATGAGTTGAATGAGGATAATTTCCTCCTATTTGCTATTAAACATTATGAGAATCCTCAAGCAGTAACGCGAGAGGATTTTGATAAAGACTTAAATCACTTTAAGTATATCAAAAGATTATTGAAACGATATAAGAATACTGGTCAGTTAAAAACTCACCTTCTTCTTAATCATTTTATTATTCTTTATAATATCTTTGGTGAAGCAACAACTCCTATGTTGTTCTTTAAAATAGAAAAAGATTTGTGGTCCTCATTAAAATCCTTCATTATTTTCTTGAATAAACTTCCAGAATATCCAAAATCTGATATTCATGATATTCAAGTTGACATTTATTGTCTATCCGAACTTTACAAAATCTACAATGGATCCCAAGAAACTTGAAAGAATTATTTCTATAGTAAGAGAAGAAATGATGTCCGTTGGTGATGGTGGTTACACGGGTTCTGGTGATTCAAAAACTAAAGCAGGTTTTGATCCAGTTCAGATTGGAATGATGAGGAGAACTCCTCCGGTTTATGCAAAGGGTGGTAAAGGTAGTAGAAAAAATTGGCTAGATTATTTAAGAAAACAAAAATTAGATTAGTAAAGCCATGTTCGGTCAAGACTCCAAAATTAAAGTTGCCGTTCTTGAAGAAAGAGTTAAAATTCATGAAGAAATGGTAGAGCGTGTAGATGCTGCCATTCAAACTCTAAGTGAAACTAATCAGAATATCTGTAAGATGCTTGCCGTTCATGATGAGAGAATTTTCAATTGTGCCAGAAATGATGAAGACATCAATGAAAAGCTTGGTAAGTTGGAAGTTAAAGTTGATGAAATATCAAAATTTAAATGGATGGCAGCAGGAGTAGTTGCAATTGCTTTGTTATTTGTTCCCGTTGTAACGGATTTTATCACTTCATCCGTAAATTCAGTTACAGAGCAAGTAAAAAATAAATAATTGAGCGTTGGCACTAGGTTGCCATGAAAACTAAAAAGAAACTGTCCGCATATTCACTACAAAAAATAACAAACTCTGTTATAAAATGGACAGCAATTATGACTTATTTTTGCCTTGACAAGTCCAAGTAATCTGGTAGAATAGGTACACGTTCAGTATTTTGTTATGGATTTTGTTGATGTTAAATACATCAATCTGATTTCTGCCCGATTTCAAAAATTTAAAAAAGTAAAGAATAATCTTTACAACTTTAGATGTCCTATTTGCGGAGATTCTCAGAAGAATAAAAATAAAGCAAGAGGATATCTATATCAAGTTAAGAGTAATACTAACTTTAAATGTCATAACTGTGGTATAAACGTTTCTTTTAATAATTTCTTAAAACAAATAGATCCAGTTATTCATAAGCAATATACATTTGAAAAGTTTAAGGAAGGGCACACTGGCAGGAACTTTATTGCCGAAGAACCAGTTTTCCAGTTTGAAACACCAAAATTTAAACCTAAACTGGATTTACCAAAAGCGTCAGAAAATCCTGATGCGAAAGAGTATTTGGTAAACAGAAAGTTAAACCCAGATAACTATTATTACGCCAAAAAATTTAAGGAGTGGACTAACTCTCTTCAACCAACATTCGACAGTACAGATAGAGATGAACCTAGGATTATCATTCCTTTGTTCTATCAAAATAATCTAGTCGGATTTCAAGGAAGGGCAATTGGTCCTAGTAAGGTTAAATACATTACTATAATGCTTAACGATGACGCACCAAAAATCTACGGTCTCGATGAAATTCAAAAAGACAAAACTGTATACGTCACAGAAGGTCCATTCGATTCCACTTTCATTCCAAACGCGATTGCTCTTTGCGGAGCTGACGGTGATCTTAGTAAGTGGGGTATTTGCAATCCTACTTGGATATACGATAACGAACCACGCAATCGAGAAATCCTATCAAGAATTTCCCGTGTTATCGAAATGGGACAAAAAGTTGTCATCTGGCCTTCAACAATAAAAGAGAAGGACATTAATGATATGGTTTTATCTGGACTTGATGTTCAGTCTGTGATAGAATCTAATACTTATTCTGGACTAGAAGCAAAACTTAAATTTACTACCTGGAAAAAAATATGAGCAACGGCACCAAAGTTAAAAAGCGTGATGGACGAATTGAGTCTCTTGACCTTGAGAAGATGCATCTTATGGTTGAAGAGGCATGTAAGGGTTTGGCAGGAGTTTCTGCAAGTCAAGTTGAAATGACTTCTGGCATTCAATTTTATGACGGAATTACTACTGCAGAAATTCAAGAAATTTTGATTCGCTCTGCCTCAGATCTAATCGATCTTGATCATCCCAATTATCAATTTGTTTCTGCTCGTCTGCTTCTGTTTGCAGTTCGTAAGCAACTTTATGGGAAGATGAAAGAATTGCCTCATCTTGAACATCACATTTATAATTGTGTAAATCAAGAGGTTTATGATAATGATATCTTTAATAAGTATTCTAAAGAAGAAATTGATAAAGCTAACTCCTTTATCGACCATGACCGCGATTATCTCTTCACTTATGCAGGTCTACGTCAGGTCGTTGATAAGTACCTCGTGCAAGATAGAAGCGGTGGTGGAGTATATGAAACTCCGCAATTTATGTACATGATGATTGCGTTGACTATCTTTGCAGAATATCCCAAAGAAACCAGAATGTCATACGTCAGGAGGTACTATGACGCAATCTCCAAGCATAAAATCAACATTCCTACACCAATCATGGCAGGTGTTAGAACCCCACTTCGTCAATTTGCAAGTTGCGTTCTTGTTGACGTTGATGACACCCTTGATAGTATCTTCAGCTCTGACATGGCAATTGGTCGCTATGTTGCTCAAAGAGCAGGAATTGGTATCAACGCAGGCAGAATCCGTGGCATCAACAGTAAAATCAGAGGCGGAGAAGTGCAGCACACAGGTGTTGTTCCATTTCTCAAGAAGTTTGAAGCAACTGTCAGATGCTGTACTCAGAATGGCATTAGAGGTGGATCAGCTACGGTCCACTTCCCCATTTGGCACCAAGAAATAGAAGATATTCTTGTCCTTAAGAATAATAAGGGAACGGAAGATAATCGTGTCCGTAAACTTGATTATTCTATTCAAATTAGTAAGTTGTTCTATGAAAGATTTATTCAAGACGGTGAAATCACGCTTTTCTCTCCACATGATGTACCTGGACTTTATGATAGTTTTGGACTCCCTGAGTTTGACTCTCTCTACGTACAATATGAGAAAGATCCGTCCGTTCAGAAAAAAACTATTAAAGCACAGGAACTCATCCTTAACTTACTTAAGGAACGTGCGGAAACGGGTCGCGTCTACATTATGAATATTGACCACTGCAATTCTCACTCATCGTTTAAAGATAAGGTGAATATGAGTAACCTCTGTCAGGAAATTACTCTACCGACTTATCCAATCAATCATATTGATGATAAGTATGGCGAGATTGCACTATGTATTCTTTCTGCTATTAATGTTGGTAAAGTAAAGTCTGACGAAGAATTAGAAGAACTTTGCGATCTTTCAGTTCGTGGTTTGGATGAGTTGATTGACTATCAAAAGTACCCCGTAGAAGCGGCAGAAATCGCCACCAAGGCACGTCGTTCCCTTGGTATAGGGTTTATTGGGTTAGCTCACTATTTGGCAAAACTTGGATATAACTACGATTCCCAAGAGGCATGGAATGCAGTACATGGTCTTTCTGAATCTTTCCAGTATTATCTACTCAAAGCGTCCAATCAACTGGCAAAAGAGAAGGGACATTGTGAACACTTTGGACGCACCAAGTATGCTGATGGTCTTCTTCCGATTGATACATACAAAAAAGATGTAGACGAAATCACTTTAGTTTCTTATCAACATGATTGGGAAAGTCTTAGAGCATCAGTCCTTGAGTATGGGCTCAGACACTCAACGCTGTCCGCACAGATGCCATCGGAGAGCAGTTCCGTTGTGTCAAACGCAACCAATGGAATCGAACCACCTCGCGGATACTTGTCCGTTAAGAAGTCGAAGAAAGGTCCTCTCAAGCAAATTGTTCCGCAGTATCAGTCTCTTAAGAACAATTACACGTTGCTGTGGGATATGCCTAGTAATACTGGTTATATTAATATTGTTGCTGTTATGCAGAAATTCTTCGATCAAGCAATTTCTGGAAACTGGTCGTATAATCCAGAACATTTTGCCGATAATGAAG
>Ga0194132_10008063_pt1 | contig 15287 bp, 16 predicted proteins | sample TA2KigOf80mmetaG_FD_148612 | JGI IMG/M metagenome (GOLD analysis project Ga0194132, IMG submission 148612) | Freshwater microbial communities from Lake Tanganyika, Tanzania - TA2015054 Kigoma Offshore 80m | ecosystem: Environmental > Aquatic > Freshwater > Lake | place: Tanzania: Lake...
TGCCCAAGGTCGCCATCACGGCCTGCATGCGCAAGCTGCTCGGCATTCTCAATGCAATCCTCAAAACTTCCGCACCGTGGAAGAACGCCTGAAAGACTATGAAACCATCTTGCAAACACAGTCGCTCCCCCGACAAGTCGGGGAAGGAGATCCGAATCGTATCTCCTCCTCTGTGCGGAGCGCGGGTAGGGTTAGGGTGGGGCCGAGTTCAGCGAGGTTCGTCGCTCGCGATCCAAAGATGACCTTGAGTCGGGGGCGGTGGGTCACCATCTCTTGCGGGACAACGATGGAGAGTACGGTGTCGCTGCTCAGACGTTCGCCGTTCTTCTGGCAAGGTGCTTCGGTCGTTGCGGGCGTATTGGGGCTCTCAGGAGCTCAAGCACGGTGGGCGCTCAACGAACTCGTTCTGCGGCGTGCTCGACGCCGCGCTGTGTAGCTACTCGATCGCGTCGCGAATAGTCGCGACCGACTTCCTGGCGCCATCGAGATCGATCATATCGGGCACGATCTTCGGACGCGCGGCCGCCCGATTGACCGCCTGTGCTAAGCGCTCCGGCGTCAAGCCGGCTTCGGCGACGGTGTCGACGAGGCCGCGCGTGGCCAGCAGCTCGGCGCGCTGGGTCTGCTCGGTCTCCGCGCCGCGGGCGAAAGGCACCACGACGCCGCGCGACCCAACCGCCATCAGCTCCATCAGCGTGTTGTAGCCGGCCTGGCTGATCGAGAGCCGGCAGCGTCCCAGCATCTCGACGAAGTCGGGGCGAGACGGTTCGACGATGACGCCGGCAGGGGCGGCCTCTTTAAGCTCACCCATCAGCGACGGCGGCAAATTGGCGCCGAGCAGCAGGCGCCACGGCACGTTCTTGAGCACCGTCAGCGGCCGTGCCGCGAGCGCTGTTCGCAGCAGCCCCTCGCCGACGGCGCCGCCGCCGACCGAGACGATGACCTCGTCCTTGCCGGGACCGTCGGCACTGCCGCGCGTCGCCGGCACTTCGACGAGATAGCCGGTATAGGCGAGCCTGTCCGCGATCTCGGCGGCGAGCGGGAAGCTTTCTTCCAGGCGCATCAGGCGTGGATCGCCATGCACGAGGATGCGGTCGAAATGCGTGCGCACGGTGTTCAGGAACTCAGCCTCGCGATCCGGCCGCGGCCGATGGATCAGGATGTCGCGTACCGAGCAGAAGACCTTCGGCTTCGGCGTCATGGCGGCGATGCGCTCGAGCAGCGGGATCAGCTCGAAGCGAAGCGCGCGGCGGCCGAAGGGAAACATCTCGACAATCAGCGCGTCGGGCCGTGTCTCCTCGAAGAGCGCGAGCAAGGCGTCGCGACGCCGGGCGCGCCAGGCATCGTCGATCGGCTTGTCGTACTCATCGAGCAGGATCTTGAAGGTCTCGTCGGCCGAGCGGGCCGGCGGCAGCTGCCGCAAGCGAGCGCCGCCGAGATCGAGCTTCGGCACCGGCATGCCGCCGGAGGCGACGATCACATCGAGGCCTGCCGCCGAGAGCCCGCGCGCGAGCGCCGCGGCGCGGCGCAGATGGCCGATGCCGAGCAGGTGCTGCACATGGATGAGAATGCGGCTCATGATGCGAGCGGCAGGTTGAGGCGGTCTAGAGTCAGCTTGGCGCCATCCCAGGTGTAGAGATGCGCGGTTGCCGGCTTCATGCGCTGCGGCGGCTTGTCGACCATCGTCCAGCCGGTGGCGAGCGCGTAGGCGGCGCGCAGCACGCCATTATGCGCGATGGCCAGAGCTGGCCGTTCGAGCGATTTGAGCCAGTCGACCACGCGCGCTTGTACCTGGCGCACGCTCTCGCCGCCGGGAGCGGCGAGATCGAGGCCGCGCTTCTCGATGTCAAGGAAGCCGGGGCGCTCTCGCAGCGCATCGAGGGTGTGACCTTCCCATTCGCCCCAGCTCGATTCGATCAGCCGATCGTCGATGCGCGGGGTCAGGCCGAGCAAGGAAGCCGTCTCGCGCGCACGGCCGAGTGGGCTTGCCCAGACGTCGAAACTATGAAGCGACACAGGCAATCGCCAGGTCGCTGCGAGCGCCCGGCCTTCCGTCGAAAGCGGGACGTCGGTCCGGCCTTGCAGGCGGCGTTCGGCGTTCCACTCGGTCGGCGCATGGCGGAGGAACGCGACGGCGATCATCGTACCACCGAGGCGAGGATCGCATCGAGCCGGCGGGCGGCTTCCGGCAGGCCGTGACGGTCACTGATGTGATTCCGCGCTGCCCGGCTCATCGCCTGCAGCCGTGTCGGGTCGTCGAGCAGCGATGCCACTGCCGCAGCGAAGGAGGCGACATCGCCGAGCGGCGTGACCAGGCCGCTGACGCCGTCGGCGACGACCTCGGGCACACCGCCATAGCCGCCGGCGACGACCGGAGTGCCGGTCGCCTGCGCTTCCAGCAGCGCCATGCCGAAGGCTTCGTCGACGGCAGGCCAGACAAGAAGGTCGGCGGCAGCATAGAGCGCCGGCAGCTCTTCCGGTGTTGCCGCGCCGTGGAAGGTGACGCGCTCGCCCAAGGGCGCGAAGGCGGTTTCGATCTCGGCACGGGCCGGGCCATCGCCGACGATGCTCAGATGCCAGCGACGATCGGCGATGTGCTTCATCGCCGCCGCGAGCAGTAGATAGGAACGGAGTTTCGCATCCTCCCGCATCATGCCGACGGCGAGAAGCCGTGCGCCATCGCCGCCACGCGGCACGGCGAAGGGCCGCGCATCGAGGAAGGGAGGGAAGTGATGGAGGCGCTTCGTCACCGGCTTGAGGCACTCCATGTCGAGGCGTGAGAGCGCGAGAACGGCGGCCGCTTGCTTCAGGGCCTTGGCCACCGCCTGGTGTCCGCGCGCGAAAGGTCCCGTCGCCCGCTTCGGCGCAAAGGATGCCTCGGCGACGAGGTAGGGAATGCCGAGCGCGCGCGCGACCGGCGGCCCGAGCCAGTCCGGCGCCTTGTGGTAGAGGTGATAGGTGAGCCAGGCCGCCGGCGGATCGGCCTTCAGTTGCGCGAGGCATTCCTTCGCCGCCTCGGCTCCCAGCGCTTCGATGCGGCCATCGGGATCGCCATCGGCATCCCGGCTGCGGAAGCGCGAGGCGAGCACCGGCGTGTGGCCGCCGATCTCCAGCGCCACCATCAGCAGCCGCGCCATCCGCCGGTCGCCCGAGGGCGTCGGATGATCGGGCGGCTTCAGCGGCGCATAGAAGGCGACACGCATGCGCTAGCGAACGGCTGCCGCTCGTTCCTGCGCGATCTTCATGATCCCGAAATTGCCGCTCTGACGCGTGGCGATCAGCTTGACCGCCTCGATCTTCCAGGATCCCGAGATGCGGCGGAGCTTGAACTCGTAGCGGCCGCCGACGGTCCAGGCGTCCTTTCCGGCGAGCTCCGGCTCGATCATCGTGTGCAGCGCCGCCACCTGGGTCTCGGCGAAGGCAGTGTCGCCCTCGACGTCGATCAGGTGGTTGGTGATCAGGTGCTGCGCGCAGGTGAATTGCGGGATCACCTTCTTCCAGCCGCCGACCAGGTCCTCGGCCTTCACCTTCTGCACCGCGCCGCCGAAGAGCGACACGTAATCGACCGTCACCTCGGGCGCGAAGAGCGCCAGCAGCTTGTCCCAGCGATGCGTGTCGGTGTGCAGCCCGAAGGCGTTGATGACGCGGGTGATCTCTTCGGTCGTCGACATGGGGTCCTCAGATGTCGGCGTTCGGCATCAGATTGCCGGCGCGGAAGATACGGTACCGGCCATCCTCGATCTCGGCGCCGGTGACATAGCCGGTACGAGCGCTGCCACCATCGAGACCGAGGCGATCATGCTGGAAGAGATGCGGATCGCTCTGCCCGGTCAGCGCGCGATGCTTGGGCGGCGGCGTATGGCCATGCACGACCATCGTGCCGCCGAAGCCGCCCTTCCAGTCGAGGAAGCCCTGCTGGATCCAGGCCCAGGTCGCCGCGGAATCGGACATCCACGGCCGCGCCAGATACTCGTCGAGGTCGACACCAGGCTGGAGTCCTGCATGGACGAAGACGGTGTTGCCGAGCCGGACATGCGAGCGCATCGCGTAGAACTTCTTCGTCGCATCCTCACCGAGCGCGGCGGTGAGCAGCGTGGCGCTCGGCTCGGCACTCGGATCGCCGACGCGCTGGCGCATCTCCTCCAGCACCTTCTCGCCGCCCATGCTCTCGCTTCGCCACTTGGCCTCGGCCTTCTCGGCATAGGGGCTGTCGGTGACGAGGAGGAGCAGAAGCTGCTCGTGATTGCCCATCAGCCGGTCGACGCGCCCGATGCCGGGAACCGCCTCGGCCTCGCTCCACTGCCTGAGGACGCCGAGATTGTCCGGTCCACGATCGATCATGTCGCCGAGAAAGATCAGCCGGTGCTTGCCGCCGGCCTTCGACGCGGCCTCGCCGATCGCCTTGAGCAGTGCCTTAAGCTCCCTGGCGCAGCCATGGATGTCGCCGATCGCGAAGGCGCTCTCGCCGATGGCGAAGGGCGCCGGCTTCCACTCGGAGAGGGTGACGGGGATCTCGCTCATGGCGGGAGCTTAGCGCGAAGCGGCTGCGTCGCGGAGCTTTGACGCGAGGCGGTCGATCTCGGGGTCCTGGTCGAAGCGCGCGCGCAGGCGGTCATGGCCGGCGGCGCCGAGGTTCCGCCGGAGGGCGGTATCGGCGATCAGGCGGCCGAGGGCGGAGGCCAGGCCGTCAGCGTCGCCGGGGTCGACGAGCAGGCCGGTGGCGCCATCCTCGATCAGCTCGGGGATGGCGGAGACGCGGGTGGCGACGCAGGCGAGCGCCTGGCTCTGAGCTTCCATCAGCACGTTCGGCAGGCCATCGCGGTCGCCATCGCCGGCGATGCGGCTGGCCAGCGCGAAGATGTCGGCCTGACGAAGCGCGGCCAGCACCGCGGTCTTCGGCTGCTGGCCTTTCCAGGTGATCCGGTCGGCGATGCTGGCAGCCTCCGCCTGCTGCTTCATCGCGGCGAGCAGCGGGCCTCCGCCGATATGAGTGAAGCGCCACTCCGGCGTCGCCGGCAGCTTCGCCAGAGCCGCGATCAGATCCGGGAAGCCCTTCTTCTCGACGGCGCGGCCGATCGAGACGATCTCGACCGGGCCGGCGCGGCCGCTGCGATCGGGCGGCGCCGGCCATTCGGCGAGGTCGAGGCCGTGATAGACGAGGTCGACGCGACCCGGCGGCGCCAATGTGGCCAGATGCGCATGGCCCGAGGCGGTGCAGGTCACGGCGAAGGCCGCGTCGCCGAGCTTCTCCGAGAGCTCCCAGTCCGGCGTCGTCCAGATGTCCTTCGCATGCGCCGAGACGGCGAAGGGAAGGCCGCGCATCAGCGCCGCGTATCGCGCGACCGATGCCGGCGTGTGCAGGAAATGCGCATAGACGGCGCCGATCTCGTCGGGCATCTCGGCCGCCAGCACCATCGCCTGACCGAAGCGGCGGAGGCGGTTCGGCGTCGGGTCGCGGCGCAGATCGGCGATGAAGACGCGGCGGGCGTGGCGATAGCCCGCGAGATGGCGCGCCTGGCCCCAGGCGCGGAGCACGCGCAGCGGCTCTTGATACAGGTATTCCGGCAGATAGAGCGCAGGTGCCTGGATCTCGCCATGAATGGCATGCACATGCCGGTCGGTCGGGAAGCGCAGCGAGAAGAGGCGGATATCGAGGCCGCGCTTCTCGAGGCCCAGGATCTCCTTGGCGATGAAGGTCTCGGAGAGGCGCGGATAGCCTTTGACGACGACCGCGACGACAGGACCGCTCAAGGGAGGATCAGAGCGTGGGCGCGCGGAAGGCGGCGGCGACGGCGCGCTGGCGCGCGACCTTGAGCCGGGGACGCGTCGGCCGCCCGAGCTGGTCGAGGGTCAGCTGGTTGACCACGTCGAGCCCGTCGAGAAGCCCGGCGGGCGCCGAGGCGGACGGTGCCTTCTGCTTCGGCAGCTTGCGCAGCGCGCGCACCATGACGCGCGTGTCGCGGACGCCGTCATCGGCGAGCATCGCCGAGAGGCCAACTTCCTGGAAGCGCTTGGCGCGGATGAACTGCTCGAGGCGTGGTTTTGTGCGCGGCACGATCAGCGCCGGCTTGTCGAACGACAGCACCTCGCACAGCGTGTTGTAGCCGCCCATGGCGATGACGCCGGCGGCATTCGCCATCAGCGTCTCCATATGCGCATCGAAGGTGATCGCCTCGACCTTCGGCAGCTTGGCGGCGCGGCGGAGGAACTCCGCCTGGAACTCCGGCTGCATGAAGGGGCCAGTGACGATCAGCGCGCGCCAGGGCAGATCCTTGTCGGCCTCGTAAGCGCGCAAGACCCAGTCGGTCAGCGCCTCGCCGTCGCCGCCACCGCCGGAGGTCACCAGCAGATAGGGCTCCTTGTCGAGAGCGAGACGCCTGATCACTGCCGGCTGCAGCTGCGGCACGTTGCGGCGGAGATATCCCGTGTAGGACACCTTGCGATGCACGGATTGCGGTAGCGTGATACCGGAGAGCGGGTCGTGCAGCTCCGGCAAACCGTAGACCCAGATCGCGTCGTAGAGGTCGCGCACCGCCGGGAGCACGTTCTTGCGCTCCCACTCCGGCACCAGCAGGTTCGGCTCGTCGAGGACGTCGCGAAGGCCGAGAACCAGCGGCGTGCCGCGGGCCTTCAGCATCGTCAGCGTGTCCTTGACCTCGCCGCGCAATCCCAGCGGCTCTTTGTCGACCAGGAAAAGGTCCGGATCGAAGATGTCGGCCGTGTGCCGGATGATCGAGGCGCGGAGAGCGAGCGTTTCCTCGATATCGATATGGAGGTTGAGCGAGGTGTACTCGCCGTTTCTGAGCTTGATCACGCCGGGGACGCGCACGAAGTCGACGCGCGAGCGGAAGTCGAAGCTGCCGATGATCGGCGAGCCCGACAGGATCATGACCGAGACGTCGGAGTTGCGCTCGACGAGCGCGTGCGCGATCGCGCGGCAGCGGCGGAGATGGCCGAGGCCGAGCGTGTCGTGGCTATAGATCAGGATGCGCCGGTTAGCGCGGCGTGCGGCCATCGCCTAGCTGTCCCGTTCCCCCCGTTTCAGCGAGCGAACTATGGCACATAGACGGTTACCCTCCCAGGGCCGATTTAAGTAACGGGTCCTTGAGTTTACGGCGTGGACAAGTGCCTCAAATCTCGGCAGCCTAAGCGTCCCTTCAGGGTGGGAAGAACGCCGGGGACATGGAACCGACGCTGATCCGATTCATTCTGCGCCATAGTCTTAGGCAGCAGATCAGCGTCGTCATCCTGACGCTTGTTTCCTTTCCGTTCCTTTACTACTCCCTTGATCTGCCGAAGACGATCATCAATCAGGCGATCGGCGGCAAGAACCTGCCGAAGGAGGTTTTCGGCGTCCCGGTCGACCAGGTCGGCTACCTGATGTTCCTGTCGGGGGTGTTCCTCCTCCTGGTCTTCGTCAACGGCGGGTTCAAATACGCCATCAACGTCTACAAGGGCCGTCTCGGCGAGCGCATGCTGCGGCGCTTCCGCTACGAACTCTACGCGCGGATCCTTCGGTTCCCGCTGGGCCACTTCCGCCGGGTGAGCCAGGGCGAGCTGATCCCGATGGTTACCGCCGAGGTCGAGCCCCTGGGCGGATTCATCGGCGATGCGATCGCGCAGCCGATCTTCCAGGGTGGGACGCTGCTGACCATCGTCGTCTTCATGTTCATCCAGGACCCGATCCTGGGTGCGGCGGCGATCTCGCTCTACCCGATCCAGGGCTACATCATCCCGAAGCTGCAACGGAAGGTGAACCGGCTCGGCAAGGAGCGGGTCAAGGCTGTGCGCAAGCTCGCCGAGCAGATCGGCGAATCGGTCTCCGGCGTCCAGGAGATCCGCGCCAACGACAATGCCCGCTGGCAGCTCGCGCGCTTCACCAGCCAGCTCGGCATCATCTACGACATCCGTTTCGAGATCTTCAAACGGAAGTTCTTCGTCAAATTCCTCAACAACTTCATCAACCAACTCACGCCGTTCTTCTTCTACGCTATCGGCGGCTATCTGGTGATCAAGGGGGATCTCTCCTTCGGCGCGCTGGTCGCCGTGCTCGCGGCCTACAAGGACTTGGCATCGCCGTGGAAGGAGCTGCTCGACTACTACCAGCAGAAGGAAGACAACCGGATCAAGTACGAGCAGATCGTCGAGCAGTTCGCGCCCGAGGGCATGGTCGACGAATCCCTGACCGCGCCGGATGCCGAGGCGGTGCCGCGGCTTGAAGGCCCGCTCCAGACCTCCGGGCTCACGCTTATCGAGGATGATGGCAAGGCCGTCCTCGAAAGCGTGTCGCTGACGCTGCCGCTCGAAGGGCTCAAGCTCGCCGTCGTCGGGCCGGAAGGGCAGGGCAAGGATCAGCTAGCCATGCTGCTCGCCCGGCTAGTGATGCCGTCCTCGGGGCAGATCCAGATCGGCGGACGGGACCTGCTCTCGCTGCCGATCTCTGTGACCGGGCGCCGCCTCGCCTATGTCGGGCCGAACGCCTATATCTTCTCGTCGTCGCTCCGCGACAATCTTCTCTTCGGCGTCATGCACCGGCCGGTCGTCGACATCGACTATGGCGGCGACGATGCGGCGAAGGCAGGACGGCGGCGGCGCGAAGCCGAGTTCGCCGGCAACTCGATCGACGATCCGCGCTCAGACTGGATCGACCGCGACGAGGTCGGCACCGCGGACGACACGGGCCTGCGCGACCGGCTCTGCCGGCTGCTCGAGCGCGTCGATCTCGAGACCGATGTCTATCACCTGGGCCTTCGCGGCACCGTCGATCCGGCCCGCCGGCCCGACATCGCGGAATGCCTGCTCGATGCGCGGCGGAGCCTGCGCGAGCGGCTCGCGGCCTCCGATCTCGCGCATCTGGTCGAGCCCTTCGACCGCGGCAGCTACAACAGCAACGCGACGCTGGCCGAAAACCTCGTCTTCGGCACACCGATCGGCAACGCCTTCGACCTCGAGAGGCTGGCCGAGCATCCCTACGTGATCCAGGTGCTCGACCGCATGGGGCTGACCGATACGTTGATCGACACCGGCCGCAAGGTCGCCGAGACCATGGTCGAGCTCTTCGCCGACCTGCCGCCCGACAATCCGTTCTTCGATCAGTTCAGCTTCATCTCCGCCGACGACCTGCCGGAGTTCCAGGCATTGCTCGGCCGCGTCGGCCGCGAGACGCCGTCGGCGATGAAGCCGGAGGATCGTATCCGCCTCCTGTCGCTGCCCTTCAAGCTGATCAATGCGCGGCACCGCTTGGGACTGATCGATGAGACGCTGCAGCACCGCATCGTCGAGGCGCGCGGCATCTTCGCCGCCAGCCTGCCGGACGATCTGAAGCGCGGCATCGAGTTCTTCGATCCCGAGCGCTACAACGCCGCCGCCTCGCTGCAGGACAACGTGCTGTTCGGCAAGCTCGCCTATGGCCAGGCACAGGCGGCGACCCGCGTCGGCCAGGTGGTGACCGAGGTCCTCGACAAGATGGGGCTCCGCACCGTCGTCCTTGAGGTCGGGCTCGACTTCCCGGTCGGCATCGGCGGCTCGCGCCTGACCCAGGCGCAGCGCCAGAAGCTCGCCGTCGCGCGCGGGCTCCTGCGGCGTCCCGACCTGCTCATCCTGAACCAGTCGATCAGCGCGCTCGACGGCGCCGCGCAGGGCAAGCTGCTGACGCAGGTGCTGGAGGAGGCCGATGGCCGCGCGGTGATCTGGGTCCTGAGCCGCACCCAATGGGCCAGGCACTTCCAGCGTGTTATCGTCGTCAAGGGTGGGCGAGTCGTTGAGCAGGGAACTTATGACGAGCTCGATCGGCCGGGATCGGCGCTGACCGAGCTGTTGAAGCAGGACTGACGGGAGAAGCCCATGAGCCTTGCCGAGGAAGTCGCCCTCCTGAAGAGCATTCCGCTCTTCGCCAAGATCGAGCCGTCGAAGCTGAAGCTGCTCGCCTTCACGTCCGAGCGGCTCGCCTTCGATCCGGATCAGCCTCTGTTCCGTCAGGGCGATCCGGGCGATGCCGCCTACATCGTCATCGACGGCGAGGTCTCGATCTCGATCGACGCGCCGGCGGCGCCGGAGGGGCGGATCGAGCTCGCCAAGCTCGGCCGCGGCGCCATCGTCGGCGAGATCGCGATCCTCTGCGACGTCCCGCGCACCGCGACCGTGACCGCGCGCGGCAAGACGGTGACGCTCAGGATCTCCAAGGACCTGTTCTTCCGCTTGATCACCGAGTTCCCGCAGATCGCGGTCGAGGTCATGCGCGAGCTCGCGCACCGGCTCGAGAACACCAACCTGCAGCTCCGCGAAGCGCGGGCAGGGAAGCCGCATTGAGGCGGCGCTACGGTGTCACTTACGCACGAGGCCCCCTCCCTGACCTCCCCCGCCTTCGGCGGGAGAGGGGCACGAAGAGCGTGAGGCGATCATCGTGTTCCCTCTCCCTGCAAAGCAGGGGGAGGGCCAGGGAGGGGGCTTCTTTCGTATGAGCCGGCTGCACAGCTTCATTCAGCGCGTCCAGGCGCAGCTCGTCTGCCTCGACGAGGCGGCGCGCCTGATCGAGGACGTGCCCGGCATCGTGCTCGAGCTCGGCCTCGGCAACGGCCGCACCTACGATCATCTGCGCGAGATCCTGCCGGACCGGCAGATCTACGTCTTCGACCGCGAGATCGCCTCGCATCCCGACAGCCGCCCGGATGCCGACCACGCCATCCTCGGCGACTTCCGCGAAACGATTCCGCGGGCCGCACGACGCTTCCCCGGCAAGGTCGCGCTCATCCATGGCGACATCGGCTCCGGCAACAAGGAAGCTACTCTGCTGCTTGCCCGTACGCTGGCGCCGATGCTGCCGCCGCTGCTCGCACCCGGCGCGATCGTCGTCAGCGACCAGAAGCTCGAGATCCCACGCACGACGCCGGTGACGCTCCCCGGCGATTTGCACGAAGGCCGCTACTACATGGTGCGGAACGGCTGAGATGTCGCCGATGGGCAATCCGTGACGACAGCGGACGAATGCCCTACGTGTCGTCAGGCGGGAACTCGGTTATTCGAAGCTCCGTTGACAGATTGTCATCGCCGAAGGTGCGGTAAATTCCGCAGAACATCATGTCGACCCGATGATCGTCGGTCGACAGAGGCATGATCAAGATCAGCTGACGGCCGGTCTTCTTGGCCTTCCTGTTGCGCGGCCCATCGATCAGCACCGGTCGACGGCGTTCGACGACGGAGCGGCCGACGCGCATCAGCGCCTCGTTCGATCCGATGTGGAACGGGACTTCGTCGACATAGCGGCCGGTCAGCTCGCGCAGGATGTGCGAGTCTCGGAGTTCATAAGTGTAGGAGCCGACGAGTCGGAAGCGAAATCGCAGCGGGTCATCGACCACGTCGATGAGCGCGATGTGCGGCAACCGGCTCGAGAGCTCGGCCGGGTCGATGTCGGTGCGCGACGGCATGCGCCGATTGGCGCGCTTCGAGTTCCAATAGTCGTAGAGAGCGACGAGATCGGGATGGCCGATTTGCGACATCGTCACCGAGTTGACCGCGCGCTCGGTCATGATCCACCCGTCCTCGAGCAAATGATTCTGCAGCGATCAGAAGACCACCTTATGCTCGATTGATCGCCTGATCTACTGCCTCGACAGCAATGCGGCGGACCGAACGAACCGCTTCGTGGAACCCGGGTGTGCGGAACTCGCACAGGCTGAAGGCGACATTGAAGATCGTGTGGTTGTTGGGCAGTCGGCCGCCGATGCGCTTCGCGAGCTGCTCGGCGACCGACAGCTTCCCCACGTCGGGCCAGCCGTTGATGTTGACGATCATCGCTTAGGCTCCGATCCGCACGGCGCTCGGGCGAAAGCCGGCGGCACCGGGGACGGCGACCGCCTGGCTCGCGACAAGCCAATCGGCGACCAGCGCCCCGATCACCGGGGCGAGCTGGATGCCATAGCCGCCCGCGCCGGCAGCCGCGATCAACCGCGGCTCTCCGTCGAAGGGTCCGACGAAGGGTCTGCCATCGGGCGTCTCCGGATAGAGCCCGGCCCAGCCGCGGCCGAAGCCGGCGCCGTCGAGGCCGGGCAGGCGCTCGAGCAGGAGCTGCGCGAGGTGTTCCTTGGAGGCGTCGGCGATCTGCTCGTCATAGGCGTCGGGATCGGCGATCGCGCCCGACGCGCTGTGGATCTCCGCAACCAGCTCGCTCGGGCGGTCGTGGCGGAAATTGAGCCCGGTGCCGCCGCCGCCATGAACGAGATCCATGACCATCGGCATCACGTAAGGCAGCGGCTTCGGCAGGCGGATCGTCACGGCTTCGTGGCGCTCGGGGCGGATCGGCAGGCTGTGTCCGAACAGGTCTGCGACCCGTCCGGCCCAGGGACCGGCGGCGATCACCACGGCATCGCAGTTCATCTCGCCAGTCGATGTTTTCAGCCGGTAGCCCGAGCCATGGCGATCGGCGCCGAGCAGCCGGCAGCCTTGCTGCACGCTGCCGCCGTGCTCGCGCACCTTCTCCGCCAGCAGGCTCGCAAAGCGATGCGGATCGAGGAAACCGTCCTCGGGGCCGAACAAACCGCCATCGATACCCTCGGTGCTGATGTCGGGCACGAGGCGCCGGATCTCGGCCGGCTCCAGGATGCGGGCGCTCGTAATGCCGGCATTGCGTTGGAAGCCGAGACTCTGCTCGAACAGCGCGAGATCGCCCGTCGAGCGTCCGAGCCGGAGATAGCCGATCGTCTGGAAGTCGAGTCCATGCTTCGCCCATTCGCGGATACGACGCGACCCATAGGCGCGCAGTTCCACATCGAGTGCCGTCACATGCTGCGTGCCGACGACGCCGATCGAGCGGCCGGTGGAGCCCGACGCGATCCCGTCGGCCTCGATCACGGTGACGGCGACGCCGCGCTCGGCGAGATGGAGCGCGCTCGACAGGCCGAGCGTACCCGCGCCGATGATCATGACGTGCAAGGCAGCCATGCCCTACCATGGCACAGGACGACGGAGGACGGGCCATGGCGGCGGAAGATCGTATCGAGCGAGCCGGGCGGCAGATGTGGTCGGAGCGCGCGCAGCGCCGCGACTATGTGAACCTGACAGGCGATCTGCGTCCGGCCAGCGTCGACGATGCCTATGCCATGCAGGACGTCTTCCACGATATCGCCATTCCGATCCACGGGCCGATCGCGGGCTGGAAGATCGCGACTACCACCAAGGTGATGCAGCAGCTGATGGGGATCGACGGCCCCTGCGGCGCCGCGGTCTTCCAGAAGACCATCCATCACAGCCCGGCGCGCCTGCGCCACGCCGATTTCGTCAGCCTCAAGATCGAGTGCGAGCTGGCGTTCAAGCTTTCCGCCGACCTGCCGGCCAAGGGCACGCCGCACACGGAGGAGAGCGTGCTGGCGGCCGTCGAGTCGATGATGCCGGCCTTCGAGCTCGTCGACGACCGGAACGCCGTCTACAAGGAGACGCAGGCCTTGAGCCTGATCGCCGACAATTGCTGGAACGGCGGCATCGTCTTGGGATCGCCGATCAAGCCGCCGAGCCGCGCCGAGATCGACGCCGCGACCGGTGTCCTGACGATCACCGGCCGCCCGCCGGTCCAGGGCAAAGCCGACGGTCCCCTGCGGGCGCTCGCCTGGGTGGCGAACCTGGTCAACAAGCGCGGCAAGACCATGCGCGCCGGCATGACGGTGATCACCGGCAGCGTCATCGCGACGACGCCGATCGCGCCGGGAGAGTCGGCGGTCTTCAGCGTCGGCGGCATCGGCGACGTGCGGCTAGACACCTATTGAGGGAAGAGCCGTGACCGGGAAGCTGACGATCTACACCCTGGACTGGGTGCCCGAGGGTCCGCGCGGGTTCGTGCGCGACCTGCGCCTGCGCTGGGCCGCCGAAGAAGCTGGCCTCGCTTATGACATGGGCACTGTCCGGTTCGAGGACCGCGAGACCAATCATCTCGAAAGCCAGCCCTTCGGCCAGGTGCCGTTCCTGGTGGATGGCGATATCAGGATGTTCGAAAGCGGCGCGTGCCTGCTGCACCTGGCACGCAAGAGCGAGACACTGATGCCGCGCGACACGGCCGGCGAGGCGGAAACGACGCAGTGGGTTCTTGCCGCGCTCAACTCGATCGAGATGGTGACCGTGCCCTGGTGGTTCCTGAAGATCACCGGCAAGGAGGACAACGGGCTGACCGGCTGGGTGGACAGGCGGCTGGCCCAGCTCGAGTCGGTGCTGAGCCGACGCGAGTGGCTCGCCGCGAACCGCTTCACCGTGGCGGACCTGCTCATGGCAGATGTGCTGCGCGTTTCGCTCCTGCGCGTGCATGGCGACCGCCCTGCGACCGAAGCCTACATCAAGCGTGTCACGGACCGTCCCGCGTTCCGCAAGGCGCATGCGGATCAGATCGCGCATTACGTCGCGGCCGACAAGGAGCGGTCGGGCCGTCAGTAGACGAGCTCGTCGCCGCCCTTGTTGTCGGAGAGGACGATCTCGCCGCGCGCCGCGAGGTCCTTGGCCGTCTGCACCATGACCTGCTGCGCCTCCTCGACGTCCTTGAGGCGGACGGCGCCGAGCGCGGCCATGTCCTCGCGCAGCAGCTTGCCGGCGCGCTCGGACATGTTCGAGAAGAACAGGTCGCGCAATCCTTCCGACGCGCCCTTGAGGGCAAGACCGAGCTTGGCCTTGTCGAGCGTGCGCAGCAGCGTCTGGATGCCGCCCGGATCGAGGCGGTTCAGATCCTCGAAGGTGAACATCATCGCCTTGATCTTCTCGGCCGAGTCCTTGTTGCGCTCTTCCAGAGCGGCGACGAAGCGGGACTCGGTGGCGCGGTCGAGGTTGTTGAAGATCTCGGCCATCATCTCATGCGCATCGCGGCGGGTGGCGCGCGCGAGGTTGCTCATGAACTCGGTGCGCAGCGTGCGCTCGACGTCGGAGAGAACCTCCTTCTGCACCGCCTCCATGCGCAGCATGCGCATGACGACTTCCATGGCGAAGTTCTCGGGCAGCATGGTGAGGACCGATAACGTACAGAATCTTTCGCACTTTCGGGAATGGTGGCTTCTTCTAGAGTGAAGGAGCAAACGATGAGCAGTGAGACTGCGATGGGCCAGGTGATCCAGATCGACGAGGCTCGGATCAGGGATCATCTGGGAGAGATGGTGCGCGGCACGGTCGAGGAGACGCTGAATGCACTCCTTGCGTCTGAGGCCGACCGTCTGTGCGGTGCGGGTCGCTATGAGCGCAGCGAAGCGCGGCAGGACAGGCGAGCCGGCAGCTACGATCGGACGCTGCAGACCAAGGCGGGAGACGTCAATCTCAAGATACCG
>Ga0194132_10008066_pt1 | contig 15283 bp, 9 predicted proteins | sample TA2KigOf80mmetaG_FD_148612 | JGI IMG/M metagenome (GOLD analysis project Ga0194132, IMG submission 148612) | Freshwater microbial communities from Lake Tanganyika, Tanzania - TA2015054 Kigoma Offshore 80m | ecosystem: Environmental > Aquatic > Freshwater > Lake | place: Tanzania: Lake Tanganyika...
TGCGCGCCGTGCGCGCATGTTGTTCACAAGTGTACAGAAACGTTTGCGATTACCGAGGTTTATCACCATTTTTCCAATGTTGTACACGTGTACGACTTTTTGGTTGCGGCCGTCAGGCCGCGTTATGAGACCGAGGTTCAATCTCGACGAACTTGATCCCTTCCCGTCCTGAAAAATCGACTGAAATGGGAGACCGACCTGTTCACCAACACGATCGAGGCCGCCGACGTGCTGGGGGATGACAAGGAATTCCGCGACCACATTGCCGGGCTGCGCGACAAGCTGCTCAAGCCCAAGATCGGGCGGTGGGGGCAACTGCATGAGTGGGAAGCAGACAAGGACAATCCTAAGGATGACCATCGCCATGTTTCCGATCTATTCGCCTTGTATCCCGGCCGCCAGATCGCGCGGGCGGCGACCCCCAAGCTGGCCGAGGCCGCCCGGGTTTCCCTGCAAGCCCGCGGTGACCAGAGCACCGGCTGGAGCCGGGCGTGGAAAATGAACTTTTGGGCCAGGCTGTGGGACGGCGACCATGCCTATACGATGCTGCGCAACCTGATCAACGTGGTCCGCGAGACGAAAACCATTTACGGCCAGAACGGCGCCGGCGTCTATCCGAACCTCTTCGACTCTCACCCGCCGTTCCAGATTGACGGCAATTTCGGCGCGACCGCCGGCTTTTGCGAAATGCTAGTGCAAAGCCACGCGGGCCAGATCCACCTGCTGCCGGCGCTACCCAAGGCGTGGCCGAAGGGAAAGGTATCCGGCCTTCGCGCCCGGGGCGGATTTGAAGTAGAGATGAACTGGGAGGACGGCCGCTTGAGCAAGGCCGTGATTCACTCCAGGTTCGGTCAATCTTGCCGGGTAGTCTGCGGTGAAAAGACGTGGGAATTGAAAACCTCGGCCGGCAAGAGCTATCCCCTCGAAATTGCGTCGCCGGTTGACCCGCGCCGGGTCTCGTAGAAGGGACGCATCGGCAAAGTCGATCAAATCAATGCCGGTTCCTGAGTTGGGTGCTACTCAAAACGACTCGTTTCCTGTTTGGCTGCATAGATTTTCGTGGGGAGAGTTTTGGGCTCTGAACCCTGAACAGGGAGGGACTCGGCCAGAACTCCTGCCTTCGAATGACCTCTGTCCTTGCACTTTTCCTGGCCCCACGTACCGAGTGGGGACCGTATCGGTCCGATAACCTGCTGCATTGACGGCGGCCGGAGCGTGCCAGCCTGCTTCGGGGACACCGAGAGCACGGACCAAATCTCACTCCTCTTGTTTCGGCACTCCATCGTCCGTTTTCTGACTCTGGCCAACGAACGACCGTGTGACACTTGCTCGTCTTTAGCCCGAGGCACGATGCCTGAACGAGCCTGGGGATCACGGCGCATCCAGAAACTGCGGATACTTCAGCACATTCCCGCCGTTGTGGTAGTCCTCGCCGATGAAGAGGTCGCCATCCTTCAGCGTGACTCCTTCCTGGTCTTTGCCCGGGAGCTTCCACTCCTTGATCAGCGTCCCATCGGGCTTGAGCGAACGGAGCAGGCCGGAGCCGTAGAGGGCGTAGAGCACGGAGTGGTTGGCGTCGTAGTACATGTCCGCCACATCCGCCACACCATTTAGCGGCGGAATTGTCCGCACGTGTTTGACCGTATTGCTGGTCTTGCTGGAATGGATCGGCAACTCGAATACGAAGATGCTTCCATCGGCTTGCAGGCCTGAATAGAACAGGCCTCCTTCCTTGTGGCCCGCTTCGGGCACGAAGGCCAGCGCCTCCAAGCCGGAATTGTCGGGACCTTTCATCCAGGGCGTCAGATCAAACGTTCGCGTCACCTTGCCCGTGACGATGTTCAATTCGCGGATGCTGTCCGGGTTCTCGATGCCCAGATAGACAAAATTGCCCTTGGGGTTGGCAACGGTAACTCCCTCCAGGTCGCCGGGCACCTTCAGGTGGATCATGCCCGTGCCATCGGGCCGCATCGACGAAACAATTCCGCTGTCGCTGACCAGGAAAAACTTCTTCAGCCGCGGATGCCACAAGATGCCGCTGGTCTCATAGCCGGCCGGCAGCTTGTCACCGAGAGAGATTCCGGGCAATGAACGCGGAGGAAATGGCTCCGCCGACCGGGCGCTTGGCGCGACGATCAATCCCAGCAGTACGATGAGGTAGACCCGACAGCAACCCGTGTTTATCACAAATGTTCTCAACTTCAATGCGTAAAGTTTATGGAGAACCGGCGGCTAGTGCCCTGGGGCTAATCCTAAAAACACGCCGTCACAAAGCACTAGTGCTCTGTCAACGCCTAATTTTCGGGTAGCCTAGTCTGATACAAGCACAATTCCCTGCATGAAAGCACGTCGATAACCCGAAAGTTTTGTGTTGACGCAGCACTAGCGGGCTAGCGCCGTGCCGTTCACATGGAAGCTTAGTCACCATTTGGAGGCAGCGTCAAGTTGTTGGACAGGATTGAAACGCTTCCGTCAAGGGGATATTTTCCACAGGCTCCCGCGTTCTTGAGTTGAAAGCCCCGGGCGTCACGGGGAAATCGGTGGAGCTGGCGGCGGCACCGGCGGACCTGAAGTTGTTGAACTGCGTGCATCTCAAAGCCCCGTCCGGCCCCCTTTTGGGTCTGGCGGGGCTCGTGCTAACTACTCCGGTGGCGGCGGCCGGGGGCTGTAAAGCCAGAGGCGTCAGCCACCGGAGCGGGAATGCCGCGTGGCATCCGCGCTGACGGCGCGTTGGGTTGCAGGTACCGCCTCGCACGGAGAGAATATGCCATGATGTTCTGCCACTGCCACTGCTTTGTCCTGCTTGTCGCGTGTGGGATGGTCGGTCAGTTATCGGCGGCCGATGCCGTCAGCTTCAAACCATTGACTTTTCCGCAAGGCAACACCGAGAACCGCACGGGCACTTGGCTGTCCTGCAACCTGGGTGACGCGCCTGCCGAAGTGCTGCCGCTGAAGACGCGAATGTGGGCTACCAGAGAATCCGTTACCGACGGTGTGGCGTTAAAATGCGTATTTGAACCCGGCAGCAAGGGGGAGCTGAGTTTCCAAAATGCGATCCCCCCGCCCGCCGGCTGTTGACGGCGTTTCAAAGCGGCGGCGCGGGGCGGCCGAAGAGAGTTGCGCGACACGGGAAGGTCGGATGAGTTGCCCCCGGCCTGTTCATGTCCCTGGCACGCTCCACAGCAGCCAGACGCCCAGCACAGAGATCGTGGCGCCTGCCAAGCGAAGTGATATGCCGTGAACGGGTCGGACCAGCACCAAGCCCCCCAACACGCCCGCGATATGCAGCAGCGCTGTCGCCAATATGAAGCCGGCAGCGTACGCGGCCAGCGACCCCCCCGCCGTCATCTCGGCTGCATGAGCGTGCCCATGAAAAACCGCGAAGAACGCCACGATTGCCGCGCCCCAAGCCAAGGGGACGATTCTTGTGGCCGCGATCAACAGCCCCAGCACGAGCACCGACAAGGCAATGCCATACTCGATGCCCGGCAACGGGACGGCGATGGCTGCGCTCAGTCCGCCGACCAGCATGCTGCCCATGAAGGCACAGGGCATAATCCACAGTGCGCGTCCGCCGATGCGAACGGCCAACAGTCCCACGGCAACCATCGCCGCGAGATGATCGACGCCATGCAGGGGATGTTGCAAACCGTCGCTCAAGTCATGGCCCCCATGCCCCGGGTGGGCCAACGCGGTTTGGGCCAGTGCGAAAAACACCGCCAGCGATAACAAAGCTCTGCGAAACATGCGTCACCCTGTGGGATACGGGTGAGTTATTCTAACGCCAGGCACCGCGAAACGGCAACTACAGGGATCGAAAGCCTGCTTCGGTGACACCTGACTCAAAATGCGACCGCAAACGACCTGCGGCAGCATGGGCATTCGCCGTCGAACCCGCGGACCAGGGCCCGGAAGGCCGACGGCTGCGGCAGTGACACGATGGCTCTGAACGCCAGCGGATCGCAGTGAGCATAGTGCCGATAGGTGATGCCGCCCACGGAATGCCCGAGGATTTCGCTCGACGACTCAGGCACCTCCTCATCGTAGTACGTAGCGCCTATCGTTCTTGCCAGCAGGGAATTTCCTGGAGTGGAATCTTGGGGCCCTTGAACTTGACCGTGAGTGCCTCTCCTGATGCGCCTTCGAAATAGGTCACCGTAATCTTGTGCATTCCCGGATCGAGACGGACGGTTCCTTCCTTGGCCACGACTCCGTGCAGACCGTCGTTGTTGACGACTTCTCGCTCGTCAACAAACAGCTTGCTGCCGTCGTCGCTCGCCGTCTGAAAAACGTACTCCCCAGGTTCCTTGATTTCTAAAAGGCCCGTGAATCGGAAGGCGAAATGATCGTCCCTTTTGCGCGGAGTCAGCTCAAAGTCTTCGACTGTGCCTGTACCGCTCGGCTTGAGTTGCGAAAAATCGGGCAACGACGACCACTGGCCTTCGTAGTACTCGTAGCGAAGTCCGAGGGCCAGCGTCTGGCCGTTATATTGACGCGGCGAAACTTTGGTGAAGACCGCTAGTACGGCGTTGCTTGGGACTCCGTCATCCCGAAAGTAGCGGGCGCGAACGGTCGTCGTCCCCTGCACAATAAACGGTTCGGTATACCAGGCCGATCGAACGGTCGGCGCGGAGCCATCCAGCGTGTAATGGATCGTGCCGCTCGGCTCTGCTGCGGTGAGCTGCACCACTGTGCGCTCCGAGAACAACCGCCGGCCCTTGATGTCCGGCGCGCTGCTGCACGTGCGAAACGGATACGCAGGCAGGCCCTCCTTGTTCTGGAGATTGGGGTTCGCCGTGCAATGCCAACCCAGCCGCACCATCGTCGGTAGCAGTATATCCTTGCTCGATAGCACGACCTCATTTCCATCTATCGCGGCGGTGGCAGGAACAAAATCGCCATCCCCGGCCATTTCAAACTCAGTCAGTGGGTTGCCATCGCGCGATTCCAGCCCGGAACCCACGTTGCCAAACGTTATTCGGACCTTGTTGCCGTCGATTCGCATGGACTTGTAGGTCGGCCCGGAACAGACAACATCCCGGCCGTAATCTCGGGCCAACGCCCACCGGGCCAGCCGTTCCCCAACACCCTGCTTGTTGCGCGGGTGGACGTCGTGTACGTCGCCGATATCGGTGGTTGAGACGATGCCCGTGTGGGGAAGCGAGAGCGTTTTGGCCTGGGCCTCCCAGAAACGCGGCAGGCCGTAGCGATTGTCGGCCTGGTCCATCGGGGCGATTTGCACGAGATAGAAAGGAAAATCTCCCTGCTGCCAGTTTTTCCGCCAGGTTTCGACGAGTTTTTTCTGCTTGGGAAAGTAATTCATCCCGTCGCCGGCCCAGTAGTTCGTCTCACCCTGGTACCAGATGGCGCCGCGAATGGCATAGGGAATAATCGGCGCGATCATGCCGTTGTACCAAAACGCCTGGTCGGGAGGCGGTGTGAACTGCTCGATCGGCATGCCGCCGACGGCTGCCTGAATCAGACCAACGGGTTGACCGAGTTCCTGGTTGAGTTTGCGTCCAAAGAAGTAGGCCGTGCCGGAAAACCTGGCGGCCGTCTCCGGCGTGCAGACTTCCCATTTTCCCTGGACATCTTCGATGGGCGTGCGCTCCCAGGTGGGGGCAATCAGAAACAACCGCAGTGTCGGGCGACTGGCCGTTTTCAGTTCCTGCTCATAGTTGGCCACCCCCTTCCACCAATCCAGTCCTGGCCGCAGTCCGACCGGCACCTCCATGTTCGATTGCCCGGAGCAAAACCAGACCTCGCCAACCAGCACATCCGTGAACGTGACGGCGTTGTTCTTCCCCTGGACCCGCATCTCAACCGGGCCGTGACACATCAGCGCAGGCAACCGGACCTTCCACTTGCCGTCCTGCCCAGCCGTGGTTGTTGCCGTATTGCCGGCAATCGTGACCTTCACTTCTTCCCCGGCGGCCGCCCAGCCCCAGACGGCCAGTGGCCACCCCTGCTGAAGGACCATGTGGTTGCCGAAGATTTTCGGCAAGCGGACATCGGCCCGCGCCGGCGATGTGAACAGTTGCAACGCGGAGATACAACAGCCCAGCACGATCCACCATCTGCATCGGTTCATCTTGCGACTCCTTCGTCGGTAACCATTCAGCCGCTCGCAATGCATGTTTTTGACGCCCAGGCGCAAAGACCCGCAAGGGTGGATTTCTTGGCGAAACATAGCGTCTTGGCGCCTTGGTGTCGGAAGGGTTTCCTTCCTCGTTGGACTTACGCCTGCGTTGCCTCATCCTACTGCCTCCGGCGACCGACGCATACCGGGTGTCGTCTCCATTGTACCGGTTTTTGTCTCACGGGTATTACCGGGATTTGTCTCGCCTTTTGCCAGGCTTCAGTTACAATGGAGGTTGCCATGAAGAAGCAATGGAACATCGGTATCGCCTTGCAGATGTGGACCCGGCAGGGCCAGACGGCCACCAGCGGCATCGTGGACTATGCGAATACCCATCCCGGGTTTCTCTTCCGCGACGTTGTGTTTGCGAAGGATGAGGAAGTTCCGTCCAAGCTCGCCCGGCTGCGCTGTGATGGGGCGATAATCAACCTGACCAAGATCGTCTTCGATAAGATCGCCTCCGAGTTGCCGAAAATTCCCCTGGTCAACATCGGCGCCGTGCCGCTTGCCCCCAGCATCAGTTCCGTGACGAGCCCGCGTGGCTCGGGCAGCCGGCTATTGCTCAGCCACCTCCGTGGCCTGGGGTTTCAACGATTCGCCTACGTCGGTCCGGAACCGACCGATAGCATTGGCCCTTCGGCCGCAATTCTCCGGGACCTGCTGAGCGCGAGAGAGGGCCCGCTGGGACTGTTTTCGCTGCCGGGGCCAGGGCCCATAGCCCCGTCGAGTCTCCGGGTCCGGAAAATGTCGAAGTGGCTGGCTCAGTTTCACCGCGATCCGCGGCGGACGGGGATTCTCACCTACGACGGCCATCGCGCCACGGCCGTCATTGCCACCTGCAAGAAGCTGGGGCTGGCGGTCCCCGACCAGGTGGGCGTGGCGTCGTACATCGACGAGCAGGCCTGTCTTACCGCCGCGGTTCCGGTCACCAGCGTGGAACCACCCGGCCACGAAATTGGATTCGCTGCGATGAAGCTGCTTTACGACCGGCTGCGGCGCCCCAGGGCCAGAACCATCAGGCTGGAGGTCGGAATGCCGACCCTGCACATCCGCGCGTCCACCACGATCGCCAATGAGGAAAAGTGCGAAATCACAGAGGCAGTCCGCTTCATGGGGAAGAACCTGGAGAAAAATCTCACCATGGACGACGTGGTCCGGCACCTGGAAACGATGTCGCGGGCCACGTTCTATCGCACGTTTTCACAACAGACGGGCAAGCATCCTTCCGAGTATTTGCGTTCGCTTCGGCTGGACCGGGCGAAGGAGTTGCTGACTGAAACGAACCTGTCCATAACCCGGATCGCCAGGATGTGCGGCTTTGCCAGCCTGACCCAGTTTGGCGATACATTCCGCCGCGCGGCCGGCAAAACACCGCGTCAGTTTCGCAAGAAAGGTGGCTCGGGCAGGCGGCCGCGAACGTCCAGAAAGCGAAATACGCGTCTTCAGCGCGCGTGATTCCGTTGGCGCCTGAGTGATTCATCTCACTTGGCCTTGCCCTCCGTGGTCCCCTCCGTCGGTTGAATCTTCTCATAGCGCCGTTCCACGCAGCAACCCAGCGCGGGTCCAGGCGCCTGCGCCGTGGCGCGGGCGCGCACAATGGTCGTCTTCGTGAGTCGGATCGGCCCACGATATTTTGGGGACTTCGTTGTCGGATCGCTCCCGTCGGTCGTGTAATAAACCTCACCGCCGAGCGGCGGGTCGATTTGAACTTCAAGCGTGTCGAGAAACCGATTGGGGGCCAGCCGGAACTGTGGCCGGTCGATCCGCGGCATCAGCCCCATCGAAACGCGCAGGCCGCCGCCGCAGATGCAGCCGCCGCCACCCTCCGGGGCCACAAACATGCCGTTTCCCGGAACCATGCTCAGCCAGCAATCGGGACGGACCTGCAAAATCGACGTTGGCGGCCGATCCCCCGCCAGCGGCCACATGTTGATGTCGCCGCTGCGGTAGAAGAGCGCGAACCTGGAGGCGCACGCCGTACCGCAGTTTCCCCGCGGACAATCCTGAAGACGCTTTCCCGTGCTCAAATCGAGCGCCGTTGTACAGAGGATGATCTTGCCGTCCACGATGATCGGCCGCTGCGTGGCGCCTCCATGCCCTTCGCCGTCCAGTTTGACATCGGTGGACCACAACTTGTTGCCATTGGCGGCAGAGAAGGCAAACACTTTGTAGGGCTGACTGCAACCTACGGTCACCAACGTGCCGTCAGCCAGCGCCTGGTAGAATGCGGTCATGCCGCAATCGCCGGCAAACGGCCGCTCCCAGACGACCTTGCCAGTCTGTACGTCAAGCGCCACATGCCAGGTGTTGGGCACCGCGCCATAGACTCGCCCCCAGTTTTCGGCCAGCATGGATTCCAACATCTCCTCGTCGCGCACTTCGACAAAATGGATCCGGCCGTCGCCGATCGTAATCGACGAGTTCAGTATCAGCCCCTTGGCGTACGACCATTTTGACTTGCCGCTGTTCTTGTCCAGCGCGAACAGGCAGATGCTCCCGATCTTGCCCGTCTTGGGCCCAATGCGATGATCGTACCAACTGTCGGAACCCCAATTTTCGCGATAGTGCGAAACCTCGCGCGCCGTGGACCCCAGCAATAACCCCCCCGCCACGGCCACGTGACTCCAGGTTGGATCCACCACGCGACCCGACGTGTCCACACAGTCAAACTCCCGCGAAATCTGGCCTGTGCGGGCGTCGATCTTCAGGCACTTCCGCTGGTGGACCAGATAGACGTAGTCCTCATCGGCGCAATAGTTGCCTCCGTCGCGCGGCATGTTGTAGCGGTCGAGCCCCGGCAGTTCCAGCGACCAGAGCACGATGCCGTTGAAAAGGTCGAGCGCGGTCAGCCGGCCCGAACCCTGGCAGAACAGCCGGCCGTTGCTCACCAGGGGCGATGCCCCGCGCACCATTCGATCGGCGTGGTGCCGTGGCCCCGGTCGTCCCAGCCATTGCACCGCCAGGTCCGAAGTCGTGCGGGCTCCCTGCAACGCCTCGTCGGCGAAAGCGGCATTGGCAGGGCTGCCATATTGATGGGTCCAGGCTCCGGAAGATGGGAGCGCGGCGGGGCGCCGTATCACACACCACAATCCGTCCGCCGTGGACAGTTCCTTGGGAAGGTTGGCCGACTGCAACCAGGCCGAGGCGTCTTCAACCTGTTTGCTTGCTATGCGGCCATCAGCGGCGGAACGACCCAACACGGCCAATCCCCCCAGCGGACGCAAAATGCGGCAGATTTCGTCCGCCCGCCCGATCCAGCTCCCGCGTCCTGGCTCCAGCAAGCTTTGCGAAACAACCAGATTGGCACAACCGCTGGGGACCAACTCCAATTCGTCGTAACTGCTCACGTGCCGCACCGAGAGCCGCACGCCATAGCGCCCCGTCCTATGCAGCGCCTGTCTCGCGGCGGCCACATTGGCCTCGTCCGTGTCCAGTCCGATGACGCAAAGGTTCGTGCGGCGGGCGATCTCCCAAGCCAGGCGTCCGTCGCCGCAGCCGATGACGAAGCAAATCCCGCCATCTGAGGGCTTTTCGTTCACGGCCCTCTCCGCCACCCGTGCGCACTGCTCTGCCAGTTTGTCTTGCGGGTAGGGACTGGCTGTGCCGTCGAGACTGGGGAGCGTGTAATTGTAAAACGTCTCCAGAGTTACAGGATCTGCCACACCCGGCTGACCGTCGCTGAGCGTCCGAACCTGGAGGCGAACGTTGGTCATGGGGCGGAGCCGGTCGATCCGCGCCTCGTGGACCAGTTTGGGCCGTTCGTCGTGATAGGCGCGGCCCTCATCCCCTATATCGAGGATCGAAGGCGACGGCTTTTCGGTCTCCCAGCGGACGAGAGCCACGGAGGGATCGACGAACCGTATGATGGGACCGGCCGCCAGCTTGACCGGGACTGGCCGCTTGCGCGTTGGCGCGGCCGCCGGTGGCGGCGCCTCCGGTTCAGCATAGGGATCGGCGGCGGCCTGGCCTTGGGGGCGAAAGCAATAGATCAGGCCGTCCGTCGAACTCGCATAGAGCGCGCCGTTGGCCGCGGCCAGGCCATCCACGTGGCCCCAGGCCCGGGTACTCCATTGCTGCCGCCCAGTGGCGACCTCATGAGCGCGCACTTCATCGACGGCGCCGACAAACAGCGTGCCGCCGACAACGATGCCCGTGCGGCACGGCTGGCGAACAGTCCAGAGCGGCTTCCAGCCTTTTCGCTGAAATGCCGTCAGCATGTTTTCCGCCAGCAGCAGCGCCGTATCGCCCCAGTAGCAGGCTTCCGACCGCCCCACGTGGGCGCGACCGGCCGCCCCCGGATTGTCGAGGTTCGTGTCTTGAGTTGTCGGCACACCCGTTCCCGCCCCCTGGGCCAGGTGGCTGCCGGAGAGCATGACAAAGCAACCCGTGCCCGCGCTCTGTCGATAGGCGTAGCCGGGTATCTGGAAGATCGTGGCAGGGTTGCGCCCCTGCGGCGCCACGAGCACCGTTTCGCTCAGCGCCATCATCCCCATGTAGGTGCAGCCGGACGGTGTTTGCCGCACTTCCCGTCCTTTTCCTTCCGGCTTGCCCGTGAGCGCATCGACGGCGCACAGATACGATTCGTCAGCCGGCAACAGCGAGGCGGCGAAATAGGCGGTGCCGGACTCTACGGAGACGCCGCTGCGCACCGGCCAGCGGGAGATGAGACGACCGTCATTGAAGACCAGCTCGCGACCGGCTGTCGGGCTGAACCGCCAGACAAGCCGGCCGTCGCGGGCGGTGATGCAATAGGCGTATCCGTCGTCTGCACCGAAGTAGAGCCGCCCGTCCTGGAAACTGGGGGGGAGCCGGATGGGACCACCAGCAGTAAACGACCAGCGCTCTTTCCCCGTGGCAGTGTCGAGGCAGTGCACGGCATCGTCGGCGGACGAGCCGTAATAGAGCGAGTCGCCAACGATGATGGGATGAAAGACGGAGTCGAACTTTGTGTCGTCTCCCAGCAGCCGGATTTCGCGATAGGCATCCGCCCTGGCCGGACCATAGAGCGCCTTGCGCGGGGATTGCGAGGCGCGGTGGATCCAAACCGGCCGCAACTGGGCGGCTTCGATCCTTTCGGCCGAAGTGGCCGAACGAGCGTTGTCGCGACGATAAGCGGGCCAATCGTCAGCCCAGGCAACCGACGCCGCAAGAAGCAGGGGGGTTAGTCCGAACTTCGTCAGTATTTGATTCATGGAATTCGATTGTCGTCGCTTAATCCTTATCAGTCAACAAGTTAAAGCCACCATTTCATGTGCCTCATCAAGGCGAGCGGGGGGCGTCAGCCCCCTGATGGTTTCCCGGCACGTTCACGTCACCGCTGACCGCTGAGTTCACTCTTGCCGCAGTCCTATCAGCCGGCTCACGCCGGCCGCTCGCCAAGGTGAACGGACGGTGCCCGCCCCCTGATGGTTTCTCGGCACGTTCTTGTTATCGTGGACTGTTGAGTTTACCGTTGCAAAGGAGGGTATGCCGTGACCGACGTTCACCGGCGGCAGTTTCTTCAGTACTCCAGCTCCGGGGCCGCGGCCCTGCTGGCTGGAACTTCGGCCGTTGCGGACGCGGGCTCCCCTTCCGTCGCGCCGCACGACCGCATCCGCCTGGGGCTGATCGGCTACGGGGGGAGGGCAGCCGCGCATGTCGAGGGTTTCGGCGCGCGTGGCGACTGCGATCTCGTGGCGGTCTGCGACGTGAATAAGCGCCACCTGCAGTCCGGGCGCGAGCACGTCAAGAAGCTTACCCGGACCGACCCCAAAACCTACCGCGACCTGCACGACCTGCTGGCGGACAAGTCCATTGACGCGGTGGTCATCTCCACCCCCGACCATTGGCACGCGCCGGCCGCAATCTACGCCTGCCAGGCCGGCAAGGACGTGTACGTCGAAAAGCCGGTGAGCAACAACGTCTGGGAGGGGCGCAAACTGGTCGAGGCTGCCCGCAAGTACAACCGCATTGTCCAGGTGGGGACACAGAACCGCAGCGCGCCGTACAACATCGCCGCCCGCGAGTATATTCGCAGCGGCAAGCTGGGGGAGATCCACCTGGTGCGGGTTCACAATCAGAAATACCTGGGAACCCTGAAGATGAGGGCGGACGGCCCGCCCCCCGATGACCTCGACTGGGACAAGTGGCAGGGACCAGCCCCGGCGCGTCCCTTCAATGCCACGCGGTGGACGAACTGGCATGACTTCTGGGACTATGGCGGCGGCGACGTTACCAACGACACGGTGCATCAGATCGACCTGGCCTGCATGGCGCTCTCGATCGACCTGCTGCCGCGCGGCGTTTACTCCCAGGGGCTGGCTCGCCGCGGCAGCGACTCGCAAGTGCCCGACACGATCGCCACCACGTTTGAGTTCGACAATCTGGTCATGACGTTCCACCAGACGCTTTACACGCCTTACATGATCAAGGCGGACATGGTGGTGCGCAATTCAGACCTCTTTCCTCACTGGCCCCAGGACGCCGACCGGATCGAGATCTTCGGCAGCGAGGAGTTGATGGTGCTGGGGCGGCACGGCTGCGGCTTCCAGGTCTTCGGCCGGATGAAGAACCGCCAGCCGGTTATCGTGGCCCAGCAGCACGGCCGCTTCCCGGACAAGGAACATCACGCGAACTTTGTGGAGTGTGTCCGCAGCCGCCAGTTGCCCAATGCGGATGTCCAGATCGGCCATCGCACCGCCGCCATGTGCCACCTGGCCAATCTCAGCTATCGTGTGGGGAACCAGTTTCTGCAGGTCGATCCACGGACCGAGCAGATCACGAACAACGAACCGGCGGCCAGGCTGTTGAAACCGGAGTACCGGGCACCGTACGTGATTCCCGACAGCGTGTGAATAATCGAGTCGAAAGCGGAATGTACGTGGGTCTTGGATCAGGTCTTGAGGAGGTGGCGATGAGCAACCCGATTTCCACGTTGGTCAAGTTGGCATTGGCTTTCGCGATCGTCTGCCTGACCCGCGGCGCGGTGGCCGCCGACCCGGCGGCAAAGGACGCGGCGGGTCCGGATATTGAGAAGCTGAAAAAAGCCGTGGAAAAGAAACTGGGCCGCAACGAGGACGGGCACTTTGTGATCGCATTGGCCACAACCACCTTTGTCATCAACCGGGTGCCGGATTATCTGACTCGCGGACGATACGCCGGCCAACAACCCCCTCCCGTCGTGATTCCACAAACGATGGTCCGGGTGGAGAACGCCGAAGGGCGCGCGGCGGCAGTGGACTTGATCGTGCAACATCTGGCGCAGCCGGTGGAGAATGCCGGCGAGCGGCCTCCCCAGCACGAGTGGAAGTTGATCGGCCGGTTCCGCGAGGCGGAGGGGGCCCGGAAGGCCACCGAAAAGGCCCAGGCCAAATACCGCCCGCCCCAGCCCGCTGGCGCCAAGAGGTAGCGGGGGGCGTCAGCCCCCTGATGTTCCGCATTTTCGCCTGATTTCCGCCACCGATGTTCCCGAAGGCTGCTGTTACCGTGGAGTTTGCCGTAGCCGGGAATCCCATCAGCCGGCTTACGCCGGCCGCTCGCCAGTTCCGCTTTCCCGTTTCGGTCGCCAGCGTGAGCCCGAGACAAATCCTGGAAAAATTGAGATAAAATAAGGCTATCCGCCGGACGCCATCTGTGCCAGAATGGAAGAGCAAGGGCAAGGGTTTTCTCCCCGGAACTGGAGGCGTTTATGGCGGTGCCCTGTGCCGCATCCCGGCTGACAAGACTCCGGCGACGCTTGATACCGTCCGCCGGTGTCTCGTTTACCGAGCAGGTTGTGGCATGGTCTCCGGACGTTGTGGCATGGTCTCCTGACCATGCCACGCGCCCGACCGAAGGTCTCCGTCCCAACCAGTACGTGAGACCAGCGGTTGACGGCGTGTCGCGGTCGGGAGATCGCGACACAACTCGGTCTGCACGCTCCGCCGGTTTCTCGCTCGTCGAGTTGCTGATCGTCATCGCCGTGATCGTGATCCTGATTGCCCTGCTCTTGCCGGCGATCGGGATGGCCCGGGCCACGGCCCGGCAGAAGCAATGCGCCAGCAACCAGGTGCAGATCTGGCACGCCTGGACGCGGGCCAACAGCCGCGACCCCAGCCGTCCCGTGCTCGGCAGCCAGTGGAACACGCGCATCAGCGCCTACCTGCAAGGGGCAGCGGATGTCCTGTTCTGCCCCGACGACACGGATCGGACGCAGCCGTCCAGTTTCGGGATCAACGCCCGTGCCTGGCGCTTTGGCGGCCCCGACGGCGGGCGGATCGTGCTGTTGGACTATAAGGCCATGGAAGCGCAGGTCGTCGGCCAGACGCTGGCGCAACTGGATTCCACCTGGCCGGCTCAACAGGCTGCGCGGCATTTTCAAAAGCAGAGCGTAACGTTCTTCGACGGCCACGGAGATAGCTACGAGCCGCGTAAGATCGACCCGCGCTTCTGCGACTACTATGTCCGCTACTGGCGGCCGGCGGCCGAATCGAACATCAACCTGATCGGCTGCACGAACTCGGGAGATCCCATCCCAACGCCCCCCCCGGGTTCAAGCGCCACGACCAGCGGCGGCATCACGACCGGCGGAACGACGACCAGCGGAACCACCACGAGTGGGACGACAACCGGAGGTACGACCACGGGTGGAACCACGACTACCACGACCACCACAACCACCACAACCGGAGGCACCACGACGGGTTCAACGCCACCCGGCTGTCCGCCCGCCACATGTAGTGGCTGTCCGAACAACTTGGGAGGGTTAAGGGACAGCAGCCTCGTCATCCACCACACCTTTAACAATCCTGGTGATCTGGGCTGGGACGAAACCGCGTATGGCAATCATTCCCTCCCCACCTCGGGCGTCCTGCCATTCAACGACTGTAAACGTTGCCAGGTGGCCGATTTCGGCGCCGTGCAGCGAAATCAATGGATCGCGATGAAGACGTCCGCCTGGACCTTCCAGAGTTGGACGATGTCATTCTGGTACATGAGGCTCGGCACCGGGGGGGGCACGCTGGTGCATGGGGCATGTTACACGGACCCTGCCGGAGGCTGGAATACGGTTTTGCATGGTTTCAAGGGAGGAGGGAACAACCGTTGCGTAAGAGCAAGTGACGGAACCGACGTCAGTGCCTTAACCAATTGCGGATGGCGTCACTGGGTCTACGTCGTCAATCGTCA
>Ga0194132_10008069_pt1 | contig 15279 bp, 10 predicted proteins | sample TA2KigOf80mmetaG_FD_148612 | JGI IMG/M metagenome (GOLD analysis project Ga0194132, IMG submission 148612) | Freshwater microbial communities from Lake Tanganyika, Tanzania - TA2015054 Kigoma Offshore 80m | ecosystem: Environmental > Aquatic > Freshwater > Lake | place: Tanzania: Lake...
GACCTCAACGCGCGCGCCGCCGAGGCCGGCGCCGGGCGCAGCGTCGTCCGGCGCGGCCGGGTACAGCCGCAGCGCCTCACCGCGCCCGTAAGCAGCGTCGAGTCCGCCGCGGAACTCGAGCTCGAGGGTTCGTCCGCGGCGCGTGGCGACGACGAACCCCGGGTGATCCATGTGCGCACCGAGCACGAGCGGGCGGCCAGCGCGGCCGCGGCGGTACGTGACGTAGACGTTGCCGTACGCGTCCTCGACGCAAGCGAGCCCACGCTCGGCGGCGAAGGCGCGGATGTACGCGCGCACGCCGCCCTCGAGATAGGGCGCTGTGGGCACGCTGACGACGCCGCGCACGATCTCGCGCAGGGGCGTGGTGGCGGGCAGCGTCACGCGCACAGTCATCGGCGGAATGGTACACGGGAGCTCGCGCGCCGGGCGCGATTCGCTGCGGGCGCGCACCCCGGGTACGCTATTCGCATGAGCGACGAGATCACGCCCGAGGCCCCAGAGGCGGCCGGCGACGCGCCGGCCGCGGCGGCTCCGCCCGAGGCGCCCGCGCGGGCGCGCCGCCTACGGCGGCGCGCCCGCCTCGCCGACCAGCCGCGCATCCCGATCGAGGTGGAGCTGATCGGGCTCGCCGCGGGCGGGCGCGCGGTGGGCCGCGCCCCGGACGGGCGCGTCGTGTTCGTCGAGCGGGCGTTGCCCGGCGAGCGCGTACTCGCCGAGATCAAGCGCAACGAGCCGTCGTACATCGAGGCAGCGACCGTCGAAGTGCGGCAGGCCGCGCCGGGCCGGGTGAAACCGCCGTGCCCGTACTTCGGGCAGTGCGGCGGCTGCCAGCTGCAGCACGCGGACTACGCGTTGCAGCTAGAGCTGAAGACGGCCGTGGTCGCGGAGCAGCTGCGACGCATCGGGCGGTTCGAGGCGGCCCTGCTGGCACCGATGCTCGGCATGGCCGACCCGTGGGGGTACCGCAACCACGCGCGCTTCACCGTGCGCCGCAACGGCGACGTGGGCTTCATGCAGCAGGGCTCGCATCGCTTCCTGCGCATCGACGAGTGCCTGATCGCACACCCGCTGGTGAACCAGACGCTGCGCGCGGTGCAGGGTCGCACGATGCAGACGGCGCAGCTGAGCGTGCGCGTGGGCGAGCACACCGGCGACGTGCTGGTGCAGCCGCGCCTGCGCTGGCGGCCGGGCCGCAGCCGCCACCTCGCAAGCGGCCAGCAGACTTACGAGGAGGAGTTGGGCGAGGCGCGCTTCCGCGTGTCGGCGTCGGCGTTCTTCCAGGTGAACACGCGCCAGGCGGAGCGACTGGCGGCGCTGGTGCTCGAACGCGTCCGCGCGGCGCACCCGCAGGTCGTCGTGGACGCGTACGGCGGCGTCGGGACGTTCGCCGCGCTACTCGCGCCACACGTCGCGCGCGTGCTGACCATCGAGCAGTCGGCCGCCGCGGGCAACGACGCGGCGGTGAACCTCGCGGCGCACGAGAACGTCGAGCGCCGCGTCGGCTCCGTCGAAGCGCTGCTGCCGGAGCTGGAGCCTTCGCCCGACGTAGCGATCGTCGACCCGCCGCGCGTGGGGCTCCAGCCCGTGGTCGTGCAAGCGCTCATCAACTCGCGGGTGCGGCGGCTGGTCTACGTCTCGTGCGATCCGGCCACGCTCGCGCGCGACCTGCGGATGCTCGTAGACGGCGGGTTCGCGCTGACGGACGTGCAGCCGGTCGACATGTTCCCGCACACGCAGCACATCGAGTGCATCGCGACGCTCGATCGCGCAGCGGCGGCCTGAGCGGGACGCCGGGCCCGATGCGCATCGTGCTGGCGTCGGGCTCGCCGCGCCGCCCGGAGCTGCTGGCTGGGCTGGGGCTCGCGTTCACTGTCGCGCCGGCGGGCATCGACGAGACGGCGTTCACCGGCATCCCGCGCGCAGTCGCCGAGGCGCTGGCGCTGGCGAAGGCGCGCGCGGGGGCGCTGCGCACCGGCGCCGATGCCGCCGTCATCGGCGCGGACACCATCGTCGCGCTCGGCGCACGCGTGTTCAGCAAGCCGGCCGACGCCGCCGAGGCTGTCGCGACGCTGACTGCGTTGCGCCATCGCACGCACGAGGTTCTGACCGGCGTGGCCGTGGTCGCCACCGGCCGCGAGGCGAGCACGCTTACCGCCACGCGGGTGACGATGCGCGACTACAGCGACGCCGAGGTCGCGGCGTACGTGGCGACCGGCGACCCGCTGGACAAGTCCGGCGCGTACGCGGTGCAGCACCCGGCGTTCGCGCCAGCGGCGCGCGTGGAGGGCTGCCGCTGCGCCGTGATCGGCCTGCCGCTGTGGACGCTGCGCGCACTGCTCGCCTCGGTCGCGGGCGTCGAGGCCTCGGCGCCGCGCTTCGAGCGCTGCGCCACGTGCCCGGAGCGGCCGGGGGGGGACGGCGGGGGGTTAGCCCTGGGCGACGCGCAGCTCGCCGACGAACGTCGAGAGGCGCAGCAGCAGACGGCATGGCTGGGCGCTGTAGTCCGCGGTGCGCACGTTGATGTCGCGCACGACGCCCTCCTCGCGGCGGCCCAGCGCGTCCACACTGCCGACGATCGCCTGTGCCGTCACGTCGACGCCGATATCGGCCGGCACGCGCACGTCGATGGTGCCGATCCAACACAGCAGCGTGAGCTGCGTCTCCCCGGCCGGGAGCTCGGCGCGGCGCAAGTCGAGCATGATGTCGCCGAGCACCGTCGAGATCACCGCGTCGTTGACGGTCCAGCCCTCGCGATCCGAGCGCACGTGGCCGAACGCGCGGCGCAGGCGGCGCGAGAAGCGCCGCACCCGCCACGCCGCGATCGTCGCGAGCGCGCCGAACGCGATGCACGCGAAGCCGACCGCGGCGCCGGCGATGCCCGCGGCGCCAAGGTGTCGCGCCCCGCTGCTGTCGAGGAGCGCGACCAGCCCGAGCGCGACGAGGTACGCGCCCACGGTGATCGGCAGCACGTCCTTCGCACGCCAGCTCATCGCGCCGCCCTCAGCGGCGCCAGCGGCGCGCGCGCTCGTAGATGATGTACACGCCGAGCACGATCGGGATGACCGGCCACAACTCCGCCGGCCCCGCGTCGATTATGTCCAGCGCCTCGAGCAAGAACGTCACGCCGAGGACGACGAGCACGAGTCCCAAGGCCACGGCGACTCCCCACGTTACGCGCATGTATTGTACGGCCGCGTGCCCACCGGGTTCACACGCAAGCGGTGCCATACACTTTCATGCGCACGCACCTCCCTCCCGAGCGCGCACGCGAAGGAGCCCCAATGGCGGAGCCGATCATCGTCGTGTCGAACGTGGAGAAGGTGTACGACACGGGCGCGGTGCTGGTGCACGCGCTGCGCGGCGTGTCGCTGACCGTGCAGGCGGGCGAAATGATGGCCGTAATGGGCCCGTCGGGCTGCGGCAAGACGACGCTGCTCAACTGCATGTCCGGGATCGATGAACCGACCAAGGGCTCGATCATCATCGAAGACACGGACCTCGCGACGCTGGATGACAACACGAAGACGTCATATCGCGCGCGGCGTATGGGCTTCATCTTTCAGTTCTACAACCTGCTGCCGGTGCTGACGGCCGTCGAGAACGTCGAGCTGCCGCTGCTTGTCTCGGGCGTCCCGCCGAAGAAGGCGCGCGCGCAGGCTGACGCTGCGCTCGCGCGCGTGCACCTCGCCGAATGGGCCCGGCACCGGCCGGCGCAACTCTCGGGCGGCCAGCGGCAGCGCGTGACGATCGCGCGCGCGCTCGTGAACCACCCCGCCATCGTCTGGGCCGACGAGCCCACTGGCGACCTCGACTCGGCGACCGCCGACGAGATCATGGCGCTGATGCAGGAGCTCAACCGCAGCGAGGGCCTCACGTTCATAATCGTCACGCACGACCCGGGCATCGCGGCGCGTTGCCACCGCACGATCTACATGCAGGACGGCAGCATCGCGCGTGACGTCGCCAATGCGGTGCCCGCGGGTAGTGCCCCGTGAACGAGCTCTTCGGCATCCCGCTCACGAGCATCATGGTCGGCCTGCTGATCCTGCTCGCGGCGGCGCTCGCCGCGATCGCGGCGATCGCGTGGCGGCATCCCCTGCTCGTGCGCATGGGCCTGCGTAATCTCGTGCGGCGGCCCGCGCAGACCGTGCTCATCGTCGTTGGACTGATGCTGGCGACGCTGATCATGAGCGCCGCGTTCGCGACCGGCGACACCGTCGGCTACTCCGTCACCAGCACCGTTTACCGCTCGATGGCCGAGATCGATTTCATCCTCGGCTTCAAGACCGAGGGCACCGCCGTCTCACGCGAGGATGCGTACCTCAACGACGACGTGCTCGCCTCGCTCACCACACGATTCCGCGACGACAGCGACTTCGATGCCTTCGCGCCGCTGGTGCGGGAGACGCTGCCGGTCGTGAACACCGCGCGCCGCCTGTCCGAGCCACAAGCGCGGATGATCGGCGCGGACGCGTCCTTCGACCGCTTCCGTTCACTCCACGATCCCTCGGGACGCGAGGTCTCGGTGTCCGCGCTCGGCAGCGCCGGCGTGTACATCAGCGAGTCGCTCGCGGACGCCGTCGATGCCGGGGCAGGCGACCGCGTCACAGTGTTCGTTGAGAACCGGCCGACGGAGCTTACCGTGGTCGGCGTGATCCGCGACACGAGCGGTTTCGACACGTTCGCGAGCCAGCGCCCCGCCTCGCAGGGCGGCGGCCTCGTCATGCCGCTCGCGCTCGCGCAGCAGCTGACCGGCCGCGAGGGGCGCTACACCGACATCGTCGTGTCGAGCCGCGGCGGGGTGCGCGACGCGCTCGCGCTCGAGGACTCGCGAGTCGAGGACAAGCTCGAGGCGTTCATCGAGGACAATCCGAACGCGCGCGTCGACATCACGCTGACGAAGGAGGCGCGCGTCGGCATCGGCGAGCTCATCGGCTCGATCTTCGTCACGTTCTTCATCGTGTTCGGGCTCTTCTCGATCGCCGCGGGAGTGATGCTCATCTTCCTAATCTTCGTAATGCTCGCGGCGGAGCGCCGCTCCGAAATGGGCATGGCGCGCGCGATCGGCATGAGCCGCCTGCACCTGACCGAGATATTCCTCGCGGAGGGCATGGCGTACAACATCGGCTCGGCCACGGTCGGCGGCATGCTGGGGGTCAGTGTGGCCGCACTGCTCGTATACGTGATGGGCCGGCTGTTTGACGACTTCGGGCTCAGCATCGTGTTCCACTTCAACCCGCACGGGTTCATCATCGCGTACAGCCTCGGCGCCGTGTTCACGTTCGCGACGGTCATGTTCGCGGCATATCGCGCGGCGAACATGAACATCGTGCGCGCGATTCACGACCTGCCGGAGCCGCGGCCGTTGCGCGCCGTGGACCGCTCCGCAGGCACGCTGCTGCGCGCGTTCCTCGCCGTGCCGTGGACACTGTTCTGGATCGCGCTCGTCGCGCTCTGGGTCGTCACCGGGTTCCTCGCGTTCGTGTTCGGCATCAGCACCTACGGCGCGGGCATTGTCGGCGTTGGCTTGCTCGCGACATGGTTCGTGTACGGGGCGCTAAGGCGCACGCGCCGGCTCGCGCAGCGGCACCGCAACGCCGGTGGCTGGGCGCTGTGGATGCTGCTCGCCGGCATCGCACTCGTGTGGACCGGCGGGTGGATCACCGGTTGGGCCTTCGCGTACGCAGGCGGCATGACGCTCGCGGTGCTCGCAATCGCGATGCTAGCCGTGTACTACGGCGCGGCGCCACGTGCGGCGTTCACGATCGCGGGCTTCGCACTCGCCTGGTGGTGGCTGCTGCCGTTGCCGTTCTCGCTGTTCATGGACGTCGGTATCCAGTTCGACCCCATCGCCGGTATCACGCGGCTCCTGGAGTTGCCGCGGCCGGACGTCGACGGCAACATCGAGATGTTCTTCGCGTCCGGGATCTCGGTCACGCTGGCCGCGGCGCTGACGATCATCTTCAACGCCGACGCGCTGCTGAGCGTGCTGCGGCTCTTCGAACGTGCGCTCGGCGGCATCGCACCGGCGGTGCGCACGGCAGTGGCGTACCCGCTCGCGGCCAAGTTCCGCACGGGCATGACGCTCGCGATGTTCGGGCTCGTGACCTTGAGCCTCGTGGTGATGTCCACGCTCAACTCCAATTTTTCACAGCTGTTCGCCGGCGACGACGCGCGCGCCGGCTTCGATGTGCTGGTCGAGGCCAACCCCGCAAACCGCGTGCCGGACCTGCGCGCAGCCCTCCAGCAGCACGGCTATCAGGGCCCCGCAATCGGCGGCGTGGGCACGGTGCTCGTCGCCGCGCAGTTCGGTGCCGACGCCCGCGAAGCGAACGCCGCGAGCACCCAGTTCCGCCCGGAGCGCGTGATCGGCGTCGACGACGAGTTCGTACAGCTCGCGCGCATGCCCCTGCAGTATCGCGCGCGCGGGTACGCCGACGACGCTGCCGTGATGACCGCGCTGCGCAGCGACCCCGCCGTCGCCGTGATCGACGCCGCCGCGCTCGCCGTGAGCGGTGGCCTCGGCACCGTCGGCAACGGCTTCGTGCTGTCGCGCGCCACCAGCGCCGCGATCCGCGAAGACGCGTTCGAGCCCGTGGCGATGATCGTGCGCAACCCGCGCGGCGGCCAGGAGCTGTCGGTGCGCATCATCGGTGTCTACGAGGCGCAGACTACGGGCGTGCTCACGCAGCTCGCCGGCCTACACATTTCGCGCGCGAACGTCGAGCGCGTATTCTCCGGCGGCGACAGCGAGCTGTTCCTCGTGACAACCTCCGGGAGTGGCGACAATCTCGACGAGCGCACCACCCGCGGAATCGAGTCGGCACTGCTCGAGCAGGGCGTGCAGACGACCGCGGTACGCAAGCTGATCGATCAGCAGGCGCAGCTGTCGAACGCGTTCTCGTACCTGTTCGAAGGGTTCATGGGCCTCGGCCTGATCGTCGGCATCGCTGCGCTGGGGGCGATCGCGTTCCGCACGGTCGTGGAGCGCCGCCAGCAGATCGGGATGCTCCGCGCGATCGGCTACACGCGGCGCCTGATCGCGCTGTCGTTCTTCATGGAGTCCTCGTTCATCGCTATCACCGGGGTGCTGATGGGCGTCACGCTCGGGCTGGCGCTGTCGTACAACCTGCTGACCAGTGGCGAGGTCTCCGAAGGCCAGCAGATCGCGTTCTCCGTGCCCTGGGGCCGCATCCTGCTCGTAACGGCGGTGGCGTACAGTGCGAGCGCGCTCATGACGCTCATCCCAGCGCGCGCCGCATCGCGCGTGTCGGTCGCCGAGGCGCTGCGCTACGAGTGAGCCGCGCGACCTGCCCCTGCGGCGCGCCGCGCGCGTCGTGCTGCTTGATGGCGCCGATCGCGTGCTGCTGCTCGAGTACGCATTGCCGCCGAGCGGCGCGCGGTTCTGGGTGGCGCCGGGCGGCGCGCTCGAGCCCGGCGAGCGCTACGCCGACGCGGCACGACGCGAGCTGCACGAAGAGACGGGTATCGCGGTCACCGCGTTAAGCCGCTGCCTGTGGGTGCGCGACTTCACGATGCGACTCAACGGCGCGCCGACACGCGCGCGCGAGCGGTATTACCTTGCTCGCGCGCCACACGCCGTGGTCGACACGAGCGCCAACCCGATGGCGGAGGAGCGCGACACGATCCGCGGGCACCACTGGTGGAGCCGCGACGAGCTGCTGCGCACGGATGAGCGCGTGTTCCCGCGCGCGCTCGGAGTGTTTTTCGGCGACATCGTGGCGCTGCCGGCGGACGTTACGTTGCGTGATGCGCACGCGTGCCCGCGCTCGATCGCGTAACGCGTTCACACGGCATTCCCCTACGGGGCGCAGGGGTCACGCCGACTAGTGCACAGGGCGCAGCACCGGCACACTCCACGAGATGTTGCGCGCAGCGATCCGCTTCCTCGTGCTCGCGTGCGTCGCGTTGGCCGTGCGCTACGCCACGCCCGCCGCAGCGCAGACGCCGTCGATCATCGGTACGCTGCGACGCGCCGGCGGATTCGGGCTCATCGCATGGGGCGGAAGCACGCTTTCGGAACTGGTGAGCGCCGCCGGCACGCAGGGCTGCACGCTGAGCGCGGTGTAGGCGAGCGGCGCGAACGGCGCGCTCACCGGCGACATCATCGGCGCGCCGGCCTTCGTCAACGCCGCATTCAACACGCTGTACCCGGGTGCGATCCCCGCGCAGTCGCCGCTGCTGCTCGTCTGTCGAAGGCCCGTCTCGTCCGCACCGGTCGCGGCAGCGGACGCGAGCTACAAGCAGCAGCTGAGCCGCGCGATCGCTGCCGGTATCAATCGCGAGCGGCAATCGCGTGGCCTCGCGGCACTGCGCGACGCGCAGCCCCCGTATGCGGCGTCCGAGGCGTACATCGGCCTCGTGCGCGACGCGCAGCGGCTCTCGCACACGATGGACGGCGAGCCGTGGGATCGCGCGAAGCGCGCGGGTTACTCCAGCTCGTGGGTCGGCGAAGTGCTCGCGGCGCACTCGATCAGCGGGCAACCGAGCGTGGACAGCGAGGCGGCGCGCTTCGTGCAGCAGTGGATGGACAACCCGCCGCGCCGGTCGATCATCCTCGACGCATCGTTCACAGAAATCGGTGCGGGCTGCGCGCAGGGACGGCTGAACAACCTCATCGCGCTCTACTGCGTCGGCATGACGGGCAAGCCGTAGCCAACGAGGACGCGCGGCGGGCGGCGAGTCTAGAGCGGCGCGGGCAGCGCGCTATCGCCCATCAAGTACGCATCGACGTGCCGCGCAGCCGTGCGGCCCTCCGCGATCGCCCACACGATCAGCGACTGGCCGCGCGTCATGTCGCCGGCGGTGAACACACCGGGCACGCTCGTCATCTTGTGCGCGTCCGCCCACACGTTGCCGCGCTCGGTGAGGCGCACGCCCAGCTGCTCGAGCATGCCCGTGCGCTGCGGCCCGAGGAAGCCCATCGCGAGCAGCAGCAGGTCGACGTCGACGGCGAACTCGGAGCCTGGGACTTCGCGCATGACCTGGCGGGCGTCCTCGCGCACGAACTCGACGCGCACGGCGTGCAGCTGCTTCAGCACGCCGTTCTCGCCGGTGAGCCGCTTGGTGAGGATGCTGTAATCACGCACGCCGCCCTCCTCATGCGCCGAGGAGACGCGGTACATGTTTGGCCACGTCGGCCACGGCGTCTCGGCGGGGCGCGCGTCGGGCGGGCGCGGCAACAGCTCGTACTGCAGCACCTCCGTCGCGCCCTGGCGCAGCGCGGTGCCCAGGCAGTCGGCGCCCGTGTCGCCACCGCCGAGAATAATCACGCGCTTGCCGGCCGCGGTGATGAAATCGCGCTCCGGGATCTCGTCGCCCGCGTTGCGCCGGTTCTGCAGCGGCAGGTACTCCATCGCGAAGTGCGCGCCGCGCAGCTCGCGGCCCGGCACGTCGAGGTCGCGTGGCGCGGTCGCGCCGCCCGCGAGCAGCACCGCGTCGTGCTCCGCGGCGAGCGCCGCGGCGTCGACGCCGCTGCCGACGTGCGTCGAGGGCCGAAACTCGACGCCTTCCGCTGTCATCTGCTGGAGCCGGCGGTCCAGGAAGCGCTTCTCCATCTTGAAGTCGGGAATGCCGTAGCGCAGCAGCCCGCCGATGCGGTCGTCTCGCTCGTACACCACCACGTCGTGGCCGGCGCGCGCGAGCTGCTGCGCGGCGGCGAGGCCCGCGGGGCCCGAGCCGATGACCGCGACGCGCTTGCCGGTGCGCACGGCGGCGGGCTGCGGCGTGATCCAGCCGGCCTCATACGCGTGCTCGATGATCGTCAGCTCGATCTGCTTGATCGTCACGGGATCCTGGTTGATGCCCAGCACGCACGCCGCCTCGCACGGCGCCGGGCACAGCCGCCCGGTGAACTCCGGGAAGTTGTTCGTCGCGTGCAGACGATCGATCGCCTCCCGCCACTTGTCGCGGTACACGAGGTCGTTCCAGTCCGGGATGATGTTGCCCAGCGGGCAGCCCTGGTGGCAGAACGGGATGCCGCAGTCCATGCAGCGCGCGGCCTGGTCGTGCAGGCGCTCCGGCGGGAAGTCCTCGTAGACCTCCAGCCAGTCATGCACGCGCTGCGACGGCGGCCGGCGGCCCGGCATCTCGCGACGGAACTCCAGGAAGCCGCTGGGCTTAGGCATCGCCCGCCGTCAGTGCAGGCGCCTCGGTCGCGTGCTGGGCGTCCGCCTCGACGCGGCGGGCGAGCTCGGCGAGCGCTCGGCGGTACTCGCGCGGCATCACCTTGACGAAGTGCGCCGCGGCCGCGGGCCAGTCCGCGAGCAGCCCGGCGGCGACGGTGCTGCCAGTGTACTCTACATGGCGCTCCAGCAGCCCGCGCACGAGGTCCAGGTCCTCCCACTCGTCGAGCGGCTCGAGATCCACCATCTCGCGGTTGCAGTGCTGCGCGAAGTCGTCGTCGACGTCGAGCACGTACGCGACGCCGCCGCTCATGCCGGCGCCGAAGTTGCGCCCGGTGCGCCCGATGACGACGACGCGGCCGCCCGTCATGTACTCGCAGCAGTGGTCGCCCGTGCCCTCGACGACGGCCGCCGCGCCCGAGTTGCGCACCGCGAAGCGCTCGCCGGCGATGCCGCGGAAGAACGCCGCGCCGCTCGTCGCGCCGTACAGCGCAACGTTGCCGGTGATGATGTTCTCCTCCGGCACGAACGTCGCACCCGGCGCCGGACGCACGATCAACTTGCCGCCGGACAGCCCCTTCCCGGCGTAGTCGTTCGTCTCGCCGTCCAGCCGCAACGTGATCCCCGCTGGGACGAAGGCGCCGAAGCTCTGGCCCGCCGATCCCGTGAAGTGGATGTCGATGGTGTCGTCCGGCAGCCCGGTGTTCGCGTAGCGCCGGCTGAGCTCGGAGCCGAGCATGGTGCCGACGGTGCGGTTCACGTTGCGGATCGGCAGCGCGATGCGCACCGGTTCGCCGCGCTCGAGCGCGCGCGCCGCGAGGCGCAGCAGCTCGTGGTCCAGCGCGGCGTCGAGGCCGTGGTCCTGCACCGTCACGCAGTGCGTCGCCACGTCGGGACCCACGTCGGGGCGGTGGAGGATGGCCGACAGGTCGAGCCCGCGCGCCTTCCAGTGGTCGATGGCGGGACGCATGTCGAGCAGGTCCGAGCGGCCGATGAGCTCGTCGAGCGTGCGCGCGCCGAGCTGCGCCATGTACGCGCGCACGTCCTCGGCGATGAAGCGGAAGAAGGTGACCACGTGCTCCGCACGCCCCTCGAAGCGCTCGCGCAGCACCGGGTTCTGCGTCGCGATACCGACGGGGCAGGTGTCGAGGTGACACACGCGCATCATCACGCAGCCCATCACGACGAGCGGCGCGGTCGCGAAGCCGAACTCCTCCGCGCCGAGTAGCGCGGCGATGATCACGTCGCGCCCCGTCTTCAGCTGGCCATCCACCTCGACGCAGATGCGGTCGCGCAGCTTGTTGAGCACGAGCGTCTGCTGCGTCTCCGCGAGGCCGAGCTCCCATGGGATTCCGGCGTGCTTGAGCGAGGTGAGCGGGCTCGCACCCGTGCCGCCGTCGTGGCCGCTGATCAGCACGACATCCGACTTGGCCTTCGCGACCCCGGCCGCGACGGTGCCGACGCCCACTTCGGCGACGAGCTTGACGCTGATGCGCGCGCAGCGGTTCGCGTTCTTCAGGTCGTGGATGAGCTGGGCAAGGTCCTCGATCGAGTAGATGTCGTGGTGCGGCGGGGGGCTGATCAGCCCCACCCCCGGCGTCGAGTGGCGCACCGCGGCGATCCACGGCCACACCTTGTGTCCGGGGAGCTGGCCGCCCTCGCCGGGCTTCGCGCCCTGCGCCATCTTGATCTGCAGCTCGTCGGCCTGCACAAGGTATTCGCTCGTTACGCCGAAGCGCCCCGAGGCGACCTGCTTGATCGCGCTCCGGCGCGAGTCGCCATTGGGGTCGGGCGTGTAGCGGCGGCGGTCCTCACCGCCCTCGCCGGTGTTGCTCTTCCCGCCGATGCGGTTCATCGCGATCGCCAGCGTCTCGTGCGCCTCCGCGCTGATCGAGCCGTACGACATCGCGCCGGTCTTGAAGCGCCTGAACAGCGCCTCGGCGGGCTCAACCTCCTCTATGGGGACCGGCGCGGCTGCGGGCCGCAGCTCGAACAGCCCGCGCAGCGTGGCGAGCTGCCGACTCTGCTCGTCGACGAGCTGCGTGTACTCCTTGAAGATCGCGAACTGCCCCCTGCGCGTCGCATGCTGCAGCCGGAACACTGTCTCCGGGTTGAACAGATGGAACTCGCCGTCGCGGCGCCACTGGTACTGGCCGCCCCACTCGAGCGCGTGCACACCGCCCTGCTGCCGCGGGAACGCGCGCGCGTGGTGCGCCAGCGCCTCCGCAGCGACCTCCGCGAGCCCGATGCCGCCGATGCGCGAGGGGGTCTTCGTGAAGTAGCGCTCGATAAACGCCGCGTTCAGCCCGATCGCCTCGAAGATCTGCGCGCCGCGGTAGCTCTGGACGGTGGAGATGCCCATCTTGGACATCACCTTCACCACGCCCTTGCTGATCGCCTTCAGGTAGTGCTTGTGCGCCTCGTCGGCGTCGAGCGCCGCCGGCACGTAGCCGTCCTCCTGCAGGCGCGGGAGGCTGTCGAGCGCGAGGTACGGGTTCACCGCGCCCGCGCCGTAGCCGATGAGCAGCGCGAAGTGGTGCACCTCGCGCGGCTCGCCGCTTTCGACGACGAGGCCGACCTGCGTGCGCTTCTGCTCGCGCACGAGGTGGTTGTGCAGTCCCGCGACGGCGAGCAGCGCCGGGATCGGCGCGCGCTCCGCGTCGACGCCGCGATCGGAGAGCACGAGAATCTTCGCGCCGCCGGCGATCGCCGTGTCGGCACGTGCGTACAGGTCGTCCAGCGCCGCCGCCAGCGTGTCCGGGCCGTCGTGCGCCGGGAACAGCGTGTGCAGCACCTGCGTGCGGAACAGCGGGTGGTCGCGCAGTGCCACGACGCGCGCGAGTTGCTCGTTGTCGAGGAACGGCGACGCGAGCTTGACAAGGTGCACGTCGGCAAGCGCCTGGTCGAGCAGGTTGCCCTCCGGCCCGATCAGCGTGTCGACCGAAGTGACCAGCTCCTCGCGGATCGCGTCGAGCGGCGGGTTCGTGACCTGCGCGAACAGCTGCTGGAAGTAGTTGTACAGCGGCGGCGCCTGGTCGGAGAGCACAGCGACCGGCGTGTCGGTACCCATCGACCCGACCGACTCCTCCGAGTTCACGATCATCGGGCCGAGGATGTACTTCAGGTCCTCAATGGTGTGCCCGAACGCGAGCTGCTGCGTGAGCAGCGCCTCGCCGGTGAACGGGGCCGCGGGCGTGGCAGGCGGCAGCTCGGCAAGCGGGTGCACGTGCGCACGCAGCCACTCGTCGTACGACGCCTCCGCGGCGAGGCCGAGCTTCAGCTCGGCGTCGTCGATGATCCGCCCCTCGGCGAGCGAGACCAGGAACATCTTGCCGGGCTGCAGCCGGCCCTTGCGCAGGATGCGCTCCTCGGGAATCGGCAGCACGCCCACCTCGGACGCCATCAGCACGATGTCGTCCTTCGTGACGATGAAGCGCGACGGGCGCAGGCCGTTGCGGTCCAGCACCGCGCCGATGTTCTGGCCGTCAGTGAACGCGACAGATGCGGGGCCGTCCCACGGCTCCATCACGGTGCTGTGGTACTCGTAGAACGCCTTCTTCTCGGCGGGCATGGACTCGTGGCCGGACCACGCCTCGGGGATGAGCATCATCACCGCGTGCGGCAGCGAGCGGCCGGCCATCGTCAGCAACTCGAGCGCCTGATCGAGGATCGCGGTGTCGGAGCCGCGCTCGTCGAGGATCGGCAGGATCTTCGCGACCTCCGGGAAGTGCGGTGACGCGAACAGCGCCTCGCGCGCGGTCATCGAGTTGATGTTGCCGCGCAGCGTGTTGATCTCACCGTTGTGCGAGATCATGCGGTACGGGTGGGCGAGCCGCCAGCTGGGGAACGTGTTCGTGCTGAAGCGCGAATGGAACATCGCGAGCGCGCTCTCCACGCGCGGGTCGGCGAGGTCTGGGTAGTACGCGTCAAGCTGCGTCGCCGTGAGCATGCCCTTGTACACCAGCGTGCGCGACGACAGGCTGGGGAAGTAGCAAAACCGTCCCGCGTCGATACCGGCGCGGTCGATCGCATGCTCGAAGCGCTTGCGGATCACGTACAGCGTACGCTCGAACGCGTCCTGGTCGGGGAGCCCCGGCGCGCGCGCGACGATCGCCTGCTGCATCACCGGCTCGCCCGCGCGCGCCGTCGCCCCGACGTCGGCAGCGTCGACGTTGGTCGGCACGGGCCGCCAGCCGAGCAGCCGCTGCCCCTCCTCCTCCACGATGCGCGCGAAGAGCGCCTGCGCCTGCGCGCGCTCCGCGGCGTCGCGCTGCGCGAAGAGCGTGCCGGCGCCGTAGTGGCCGGGCTCCGGCAGCGCGATGCCGAGGCGCGCGCACTCCTCCCGCAGGAAGGCGTCGGGCAACTGGATCAGCAGGCCGGCGCCGTCGCCGGTGTTCACCTCGCAGCCACAGGCGCCACGATGGTTCAGGTTCTCGAGCGCCTGCAGGCCGTCGCGCACGATCTGGTGCGAGCGCTGGCCCTTGAGCTGGACAATGAAGCCCACCCCGCAGCTGTCGTGCTCGTAGGCGGGGTCGTAGAGGCCCTGCGGCGCGGGCAGGCCGGCCGGCGCGGCGGCGGGCTTGGACGTCAAGGGCAGGTCGCGGTGCGGTGGCGTGCCCGGGTGCCGAGCCAGCGGTGCGTCCATGCCGTACCCTGCGCCTTCCCTCGACCGTTCGCCTTCCCCTGCTCCGAAGAGATCGCGTCACTGGCCTGACCGGGTCCGCCGCCCGGCGCCCCGATCAGTTGCTGGTGCCAGGGCGCTGGCGCTGGATCGGGGACCTAGCCAAACAAAACATTCGGTTCGAAACCGCGATGCACACGCATGATAGCCGATGCGCGTCAAGCCCCCCGGCGGTCGAAGCCCCATCTTGCGCGATTCGTCACAAGCTGGCAAGGGCCGCGCCGCCGCCCCTGGCGCGTAGCCCTTCGATAAAGACTCGGTGAAGCGCCGCCGAGCGCCCAGAACCGGCGTGCTAGCGTCGACCCACGGCCGAGACGGGAGCCAGGGGCAAGCCCCACCGCCTGCGACACACGCTGCTGCGAGCCGCACTGCGGACCGCCGCCCTCGCCTGCCTGCTCGCCGGCGCCGCCGACATCGCCGAGGCCCGCGATGCGGCTCCGCCCGCGCGCCCCG
>Ga0194132_10008070_pt1 | contig 15277 bp, 16 predicted proteins | sample TA2KigOf80mmetaG_FD_148612 | JGI IMG/M metagenome (GOLD analysis project Ga0194132, IMG submission 148612) | Freshwater microbial communities from Lake Tanganyika, Tanzania - TA2015054 Kigoma Offshore 80m | ecosystem: Environmental > Aquatic > Freshwater > Lake | place: Tanzania: Lake...
TCAAAGGATGGGGTGCGGTGGGATCCGCTGGTTCGAGTGCTCGACAACAACCACTGGCTGTGGCGCGTGACCTGGCACAAGGGTGTGGCATACGGGGTGTCCTATCGAGGCGGCGGCGGACTGACCGAGCCGCGCGCGGCGCACCTCTGGTCCGGGCGCGACGGAATCCACTATGATCTGATCACCGAGCTCAACCTGCCCGGCCAAAGCGAGACGACGCTGCGATTTGACGGCGACGAGATGATCGCGCTCGCGCGGTCTGGGAACCGGCCGTCGATTGGGGTTGCACGTCCGCCGTACAAGCAGTGGTCGTGGGCTCCGGCGGGTCATGGACTCGGCGGGCCGAACTTCATCGCGGTGCCGGGCCGCGGCTGGATCGCGGGGAGCCGCTACACACCCGAAGAAAAGAAGCCGCGGACTGCGCTGGCGGTGATGACGCGGACGAGCTACAAGCCGGTGCTGACGTTTGAGTCCGGCGGCGACACGAGCTATCCAGGACTGGTGTACCACGAGGGCGTTCTATGGGTGAGCTTCTATTCGAGCCATGAAGGCTCGACCCGCATCTATCTGGCCCGTGTCCGGCCAGACAAACTGGCCGGCTGACCGGCCATTCGTCGCACGCCCTCTATATCCCCATTTGGCATGCGCGTGCTTCAGCCAGAAGCTGCGAGCAAATTCGCGGGCCTGAGGACCTTCTGTATGTAGCGCCCGATCGCAACCTGCGCGGCTTCCTTGACAATGCCGCATTCCGGCGTTGACGGCTCGGAAAAAGATATGCGGCGTGGGTTCGTCGAGCGTATCGCGGGTCGTGTATTCGGAATCGTCCTCGACAACACGGTCAACTCAACGGGACCTTCGTCGCCAGGCCAGCATCGTTGCCCTACGCGTGATGGCGGCGGCCAATGCCGGATATAGCGACCGATAGCGGATCTGGTAGCCTGAGGGGACATGATGCGTCCCTTGCTTGTCTGCCTCGCCGGTCTGCTGCCGGCGGCCGACCCCGGATTCGTTTCGCTGTTCGATGGCACCACACTGAACGGATGGACGCTGGTGGGCCAGAAGGGTCCAGGCTACGTGGTCCGCGAGGGGATGCTGGTCTGTCCCGCCGATGGCGGCGGGAACCTGTTTAGCGATAAGGAATACTCGAACTTCATCCTGCGGTTCGAATACAGGCTGGAGGCCGGCGGGAACAACGGGCTCGCCGTGCGCGCGCCGAAGAAGCTTGGCAGCATTGCCCACGAAGGCACCGAGATCCAGATCCTCGATCATGAGAATGCGAAGTGGAAGAAGCGCAAGCAGCCACTAAAGCCGGTGCAGTACAACGGAAGCGTGTACGATGTGATCGCGCCAAAGGCTGAGGCATTGAAGCCGTCCGGCGAATGGAACACTCAGGAAGTGACAGTGAACGGGCGCCGGATTCGCGTTGTTCTCAACGGCGTCGAAATCCAGGATGCCGATCTCGATTCGGTCACCGATCCCGCCGTGCTGAAAAAGCACCCCGGACTCCAGAGAACGCGCGGCCACATCGGATGGCTTGGCCATGGATCGTTGATTGAGTTCCGCAACATCCGCATCCGCGAGTTGCCATGAGGCGGGTCTACGCGGGTCCCCTGGGCGGGCTGGCCGGATTTGCCTGCGGGCTTGTCTACGCGAGCGCCACACCGCCTGAATACGTCTCAGACGCAGTGGTGCGCCGGGTTTCCAGCGTGATTCCGGAGCGCTTCATTCCCGGCGCGGACAGCGGGTTCGGAGTGGACCCCGTCCCTGGAATCACTCAGACTGTTCTCGCGCGGCACACGTTGGCGAACATCGTTCAGACTCATGATCTGTATGGAGCGGAGCGGAAATCGCTACCGGTGGAGCGCATCGTTGAATTGATGCGGCGGAGCATCAGCTTCGAATCGCAGCCGCCGGACCGAATCCGAATCGCCTTCCGGTACAAGGACCCGGAGGCGGCGCAGAAGGCCGTGCGCGAACTCATGACCAGGCTGATCGACGAGAGTCTCCGCTATCAACTGCAGCAGACCCGCCTGACGCGCGAATTCCTCGAAGGGCTCGCAAACAAAGCCGCGGATCAACTGACGCCCTTGCCCGCGGCCGCAAGTGAGCGGCAACGGATCGATCACGATATCGCGCGGCGGGAATACGAATCGCTGAAGACGAAGGTCCACGAGGCCCGGCTGCTGGAGTCGCTGGCGGGCCGCAGGCAAGGGCCAATCTGGGAGGTCCTTGATGTCCCCAGTCTCCCGTCGAATCCGGAGACGGCAGAATGGCAGCCTGCGGGTGTTGGCGCCGCGGCGGGCCTGGTGTTGGGGCTCCTCGCGCTGCTGGTACCGTGGCGGATGTTCCGCCGTCCGGCGCAAATCGTGGAGGCCTAGGATCCCTCCCCGTTGACTCCCACTGCCCAATCCGTTATAGTTCTTGGAGTACACAGGCGACGGCACAGGTGTATCCGTGACAGAGCGCGCGGGTAAATCGGAGTGGGAGGCTCGGCAATGTCCGCTGAAGAGGACGGGTTAGCACCAGGGTTTCCGGGCGATCAGGAAGACTACCAGCACATGCTGGAGGACTATTCCCACTATGCGCCTCCGGCAGAGGGCGAGGTGTTGCAAGGCACCGTGGTGGGCCTCACCACCAAGCACGCCCTGGTGGACATCGGGTTCAAATCCGAGGGCATGGTGCCGATTCACGAGTTCACCGCGCCCGACGGAACCATCACGGTGCGGTCGGGCGACACGGTCGAAGTCATGGTGGACCGGGCGGCGAGCCAGGCGGAAGGCTACCTGGTTCTTTCCCATACACGCGCCGCGCGGCTTAAGATTTGGGACACGCTTGAGGACGCCTACCGCCGCAATCTTCTGGTCTCGGGCCGGGTTCTCGAAAAAACCAAGGGCGGACTGTCCGTGGATGTGGGTGTGGTCGCGTTCATGCCTGGCTCCCAGGTGGACTCGCGCCCGTTCCACAACCTGGACTCCTTGATCGGCGGTGATGTTCCGGTTAAGATTCTGAAGCTCAACCGCAGGCGCGGCAATGTGGTGGTGTCGCGCAAGGCTGCGCTGGAAGAAGAGACCAGCGGCCGCAAGGCGGACACGTTGAGCCACATTGAGGAAGGCAGCGTGATCACCGGGGTCGTCAAGAATCTCACCGACTACGGCGTGTTCATCGATCTGGGCGGAATCGACGGGCTCTTGCACGTCAGTGACATCTCCTACGGGCGCATCGGCCATCCCTCCGAAGCACTGAGCGTCGGAGACGAGGTGACGGTGAAGGTCCTCAAGCTGGACCGGGACAAGGAGCGAGTCTCGCTTGGCATGAAGCAAGTTGCCCCCGATCCCTGGTCCCTGGTGCCGGAACGGTATCAGCCGGGTTCGCGTGTGATCGGGCGGGTGGTGAGTGTCACCGACTACGGCGCCTTCATCGAGCTTGAGCCCGGTGTCGAGGGGCTCATCCACATTTCTGAAATGACCTGGTCACGCCGCATGAAGCACCCGGGAAAGGTGTGCAAGATCGGGGACCAGGTAGAGGCCGTCGTGCTGGAGGTCAAGACCGATCAGCACCGGGTCTCGCTCGGCATCAAGCAGTTGGAGGCCGACCCTTGGACCACGGTTGCCGAGCGTTACGCGGCCGGGTCGCTGGTCGAAGGGCGGGTGCGGAAACTCACCGAGTTTGGAGCGTTCGTCGAGATCGAGGAGGGCATCGACGGATTGGTCCACATCTCCGACCTCACCTGGACCAAGCGCTTGAAGCATCCGTCGGAAGCCGTCAAAAAGGGACAGATCATTCAAGCCGTCGTGCTCAACATCGATCCGGGGAACCGGCGGCTGTCGCTTGGAGTGAAGCAGTTGCAGCCTGATTCGTGGGAAACGTTCTTCCACTCCCACAGCCCTGGGGATCTGGTCCGTGGACGGGTCACGCGCGCCGCCAAGTTTGGGCTGTTCGTTGAGCTGGCACCGGAGGTGGAGGGATTGTGCCACAATTCCGAGATCCCGCCTGGGCCGGACCGGACGAAAGACGTTCCGCTGCTGCCGATCGGCGCCGAGCTCGATTTCAAGATTGTGAAAATGGTCGAATCGGAGAAGAAGATCGGGCTGAGCTTGAAGGCAATTTCCGAGGAAGAGGAGCGAACGAGGCTGGAGGACTACCACCGCCAGGCCGCCGCCGCGACGGTCACCATGGAGCAAGCAATGAAGAGGAATCCAAAAGGGTGATGCTGTGCGCCCTATGACAATGCTAGGATGTGGGTTAGCATGACTAAAGCCGATCTGATCGAAGAGGTGTCGCGGGTGGTGGAGATGACGCGGAAGGATTCCGAAGTCATCGTCGAGACCATTTTCGACAGCGTGTGCAAAGCCTTGCGCGGTGGCGACAAGATCGAAATTCGCGGCTTTGGCAGCTTCCGGACGCGCCAGCGGCAATCGCGGGTCGGCCGGAATCCGAAGACCGGAGCGCGGGTGGATGTTCCTTCGAAGCGGATCCCGTATTTCAAGCCGAGCAAGGAGCTGAAGGACCTGGTGAACGGCGGCGACAGCGGACCGGATTTCGACGGCGACGACGACTAGCCGGTGGATCATCTGTGGAGTCCGTGGCGCTACCGGTATGTGACCCGGGCGGATCCGGCGTCTGGCTGCGTGTTTTGCGAAAAGCCCGCACAGCAGCGTGACGAAGAGAACTTCATCGTTCACCGGGGCGAGTTCAACTTCGTCATCCTAAATCTTTATCCCTACTCGAGCGGGCATCTGCTCATCGTTCCCTACGCGCACGCGGCGACTCTGGACCGCGTGGACGACGAAACCGCCGTTGAGATGATGCGGATGGCACGGAGGGCCTCCGGATTGATCCGGAAGGCGTACAAGGCACCCGGGATGAATATCGGGATGAACGTCGGGGAATGCGCAGGCGCGGGCGTCGCCGGGCACATCCATCTCCACGTGGTGCCGAGGTGGCCTGGAGACGTCAACTTCATGACCGCCGCGGGCGAGACGCGGATCATGCCCGAAGATCTCCGAACGACGTTCGAAAAGCTCCGCAGCGGCTGGTAGGCCGCTGCGGTGGAGCGGTGGTTTACAAGTTGTGAGCCCTCGATTGTGGAGTTGACCCGAACGTGGCGTCTGAACTGCATGAGTTCGGGGCTCGCGGCGGCGCAATGGAGATCGCGCGGATGGCGCTCGATCGAATCGACTGGCCGAGCACCGATGAGCGCTGGTTCCGCCGCGCCGCGAAGCCGCTCTTGTTCTGGCATCACGTCCCGTGGCTCTACGCAGGCAACAAGGAGTTCGACCGTGCGATCCGAATATTGTGGCGGGTCAGGTGCCTTTTCGTACTGCGCTTGAATCTTCGCCAACCGCGGATTGTTGCCAGAGCCAAGGTCATCGCGGCTTACGATGAACAGTTTTCGGCCCTTCAGCTTTTCTGGCGGGCCGTACGCTCCGGAATCCAGCTCTCACTAGTGCAAGTGCCTGCTTCTCCCAGCTACTCTTTTCGAAACGCCCTCCGTGAGCTAGCACCACGCAACGATCGCCCGTGCCATACAAGTCTGCGTGGATCGTCCATCCGTCCGGCGTCGGAAAGGAGACGTGATTTTGTGCGCAGACCAGTCCCGCCGAGACCACGAACGCTTTCGCCCCGCGGTGAAATGAACGCGCGGGGCGTAGCCCGGATTGCTCTTGTTTTCAGACCGCTTGCGATACGCCAGCCTTTGCCGTGAAGCTTGCCGGATCACCGGCCCTCATGGCCGCAAGAACTTGTTTTGGTTCCTCCTGAAGGCCCCATGATTGAAGGCCATAGGGTGGGAGGGACGGAAAACGCCCTACCGATGCCTAACCGCGGCGACGCCCAACAGTCTAAAGTGTGGATGGCCGAAACGGATCAGGCCCTGGCCTCCCGGGTCCGGGCCGGAGACTCCGGCGCATTCCGCCATTTGGTGGAGCGCCACAGCCGGAGTGTGTTCCGGCTGGCCTTCCGGATGACGGGCAGCGAGTCTGACGCGGACGACATCGTGCAAGACACTTTCCTGCGGGCCTTCCGCCAGATCGAGACCTATGAAGCACGTTCCGCGTTTAGCACCTGGATCTACCGGATCGCCGCCAATTGCTGTTTGGACATGCTCCGGGCGCGCCGGCGGCGGCCCCAGGAACTGCCGGAAGCTCTGGTGTGCGAGGCTCCTGGGCCGGACCGGATGGCGCTCGCCACCGAGGTTCGCACCACGTTGTCCGGCGCGCTTGCAACCCTGTCCGACCAGGAGCGCGCGGCGTTTCTACTCCGGCACTTCGAGGGCTGTTCCATCTCGCAGATCGGAGAGTCCCTGGGAATCAGCGAGACGGCGGCTAAGAACAGCATATTCCGCGCAGTCAAGAAGTTGCGCGATCAATTGGAAGGTAGATTCTAGATGACCGGTCCGCACCTAACCGAAGAGCGGCTCGTCGAAATTTACTACGGCATGGAGCCGGTCCCAGATCACGTCGCCGGATGTCCGGACTGCGCCGGGCGGCTACGGAAGCTCGAAACAGTGTTGGACCGGGTGACGGAGGATCCGCTGCCATTGCGGCCGAATCTGGCCGACGAGGCTTGGTCCCGCCTGGAGCCACGGCTTCCGCGGCCGCGGCGGCAGCCCCTGCTTTGGCCAAGGGCCGCGATTGCAGCCGCGCTTGCCGCCATGCTGACGCTGGTGTTCTTCGCCGGACGGCGGTCTGCAACACCCACTCCGGATGCCGCGATCGACCTGCGCCAGCAAGTCCTGCTGTTGGCGCTGGGCCAGCATTTCGAGCGTTCGCGGATCCTGTTGACCGAGGTGGCGCACGAGCAGGATCCAGCCACGTGGTCCGGCTACCGGCGGGTCGCCGCGGGACTTCTCGAGTCCAACCGGCTGTACCGGCAGACTGCGGCGGAGGCGGGTGACGCGATGTTCAACCCGCTGTTGGATGACCTGGAGCGGACCCTGCTCGAGTTGGCGCACGCGCCCGACAGCGAGTGGCTCGGGCTTCAACGCCGGATCCGGGAGGAGGCGCTACTGTTCCGGATGAGAATTGTGGAAACGCGCCTGGCATCGAATTCTGACCTAGAGGGAGGACTATGAATCGACACAGTTTGAGGGCATTAGCCCTGCTATTGGCCGTGGCGGCAGCGGCAGGACAAGAATCCGGCCCGTTGGCCCAGGCCGCCCGCGAGGTTGAAGAAGCGGGGAAAGTGTGGTCCTCGCGCTCAGGCCGCAACTCCTATTCACGGGGCAGTTCGGCTCTGCACCGCGGCGCGTGGGAAGAGGCAGCCAAGCACTTCGAGGAAGCGGTTCGCGCCAAAGACTCGCGCGCGGATGGCGCCATGTACTGGCGCGCCTGGGCGCTGCACAAGCTGGGCCGCAAGGACGAGGCGATGGGCGTGTTGGCCGCGCTCACCAAGGAACATCCGCAAAGCCGTTGGTCGAACGACGCCAAGGTTCTTGAGGTGGAGGTGAAGCAGTCCTCGGGACAGCCCGTCTCCCCCGAAGAGTTCTCCAACGAGGAGATCAAGCTGTACGCCTTGAACGGACTCGTCAACACGGAGCCAGACCGCGCCATGCCCATGATCGAGAAGATCCTGAGTGGTCCAGGGTCCCCGCAGCTTCGCGAACGGGCGATGTTCGTGCTGGCGCAGATCAAAGCCCCGCGCGCCAAAGAGCTGCTTGGAAAGATCGCGCGCGGGCAGAACGCGAATCCGGACATGCAGCTCTGGGCGGTCCGCTACCTCGGCCACTCGCGGGAAAAGGACGTGCTCCCGGTTCTCGCCGAAGTGTACGCCGGAACGGCGGATGTGTCCATCAAGCGGCAGGTAATCGAGGCCTACGGCCACCATCGCGACGCGGCCCGTCTGGTCGAGGTCGTGCGGACTGAAAAAGACGCTGACCTCCGGCGGCGGGCGCTGGACAACCTGAGGGACGCCAAGCCCCTGATCGAACTCGCGCGGGCGGAAAAAGACCCCGTGTTCCGCAAGGAGATCGTCCGGCGCATCTCGGGGATGAAATCGAAGGAAGCAGCGGATTACCTGATCGAAGTCCTCAATCAATAGCATCCGGCCGTGGCGGCTACACCGAAGCACAGCGGCGCGAATAACGCAGGCCTACAATAGTAGATTGTCCATTCAAGATCCCGGCAATGCAAAAGCTGTGCTGAGCGAGGTGGTCGAGGCCGAAGGCCACCTGATCGACTCGCACATCATGGAGCAGATCTTTGACGCCGTGGTGGAGCACAACGGACGGTTTGAGGTAGAGAAGTTCCATATCGGACGCACGAACAGCGATCCGTCGCGTCTGCGTCTTCGCGTCGAGGCGCCGAGCCAGCCCGAGATGTCCCGCATGCTCACCCAGCTCCTGGGCCTGGGATGCACACCGGTCGACGGCGGCGACGCAACGCTTGAAACCGTGGTCCGCGACCGCTGCGCGCCAGAGGACTTCTACTCGACCACCAACCACCGCACTCTGGTCCGCCACGCCGGCGAGTGGATCGAGGCCCAGAACCAGCGCATGGACGCGCTGGTGGTGTTCGCCGGTGGACAGGCGTTTTGCCGCCGGCTGCGGGACATCCGCGCGGGAGACCGCGTGGTGACCGGCATGCGCGGGATCCGGGTGATCCCGGAATCGAAGGAGCGGGACCGCCTGCATTTCGCCTTCATGTCCAACGGCATCTCCTCGGAGCGCCAGGTGGACACCGCCGTGCAGCAGACCGCATCCTTGATCCGGCAGACGGTCGCCTCGGGCCTGCGCGTGGTCGTGGTCGCTGGACCGGTCGTGGTCCACACTGGCGGCTCGACACCACTCTCCCGGCTCATTCGTGGCGGATTCGTGCACGCCTTGCTCGGCGGCAACGCGCTCGCTGTCCACGATATTGAGGCGGCGCTGCTCGGCACCTCGCTCGGCGTGCGCGCCTCGGATGGCCGCCAGGAAGAGCATGGACACCGCAACCACATGCGCGCCATCAATGCGATCTACCATGCCGGCGGGATCCGCGAGGCCGTGGCGGGTGGGAGGCTGCAGTCGGGAGTCCTGTATGAAGCGGTGAAGGCGGGGATTCCGTTTGTGCTCGCAGGCAGCTTGCGGGACGACGGTCCATTGCCCGACACCATCACCGACATGAACGCGGCGCAGGATGCCTACGCCGAACAATTGAAAGGCGCCGGACTGGTGCTGTGCCTAGGATCGATGCTGCATTCGATCGCTACGGGAAACATGCTTCCCGGATGGGTTCGCATCGTCTGCGTCGACATCAATCCCGCTGTGGCGACCAAGGTCAGCGACCGCGGGACCGGCCAGGCGGTGGGAGTGGTGACCGATGTCGGCCTGTTCCTGGAACACCTGGCGCGGGCGCTGGTTCCGGCCTAGATTATGGCGAAGAGCAAGACATACACAGATGAACACGCGGTCGCGGGACTGAGTGCGCCGCTCCCCGAAATTGAGACCTGGGAGAACCAGTATCCCGGCTACGAGATCACGATCGTCAATCCGGAGTTCACTTCGGTGTGTCCGAAAACTGGACTTCCCGATCACGGCACGCTGACTCTGGTCTATACACCGGACAAGCGGTGCCTGGAACTGAAGTCGCTCAAGATGTACTGGCTGGAATACCGCAATCTCGGGATTTTTCAAGAAAACATCGTGAACCGGTGCTTGCGGGACATCGTGAAAGCGTGCCGCCCCGCGCGCGCCACCGTCACGGGCGACTTCACCGCCCGCGGGGGAATCACGACACGCGTCACCGCCTCGTGGAGCCGCAAGCGTGGCCGGAAGTAACGGCGACCCGAAGCTCGCCGAGCTTCAGGATCTGATCACGGCCATCCGGGACAGGGTCCGCGAGCGGCACCCGGACCCGGAGACCGGCGCCGACGTGCGCCTGCCCGACCTGATGCCTGTGCTTCATGCGCGCGACGCCGCGCAAGGCAAGGTCGCAAGCATCGGCCGGGTGAATCCGCGCGCCGGAGGACTGGTGAACGGGCTGGTCCAGTTCGTCAAGCGCATGGTGGCGCGTGGATTGAACTGGCATGTGCGCGAACAGGTGGAGTTCAACCGGGCCATGGTCCAGGCCGTGCAGGCGATCCTCGACGCACTCGAGGAAAACAACCGGGCGCTGCGGGACTTGGCATCGCGTGACGCTCCAGTCCAGCGGCGGATCGCCGAATTGCGCGCGGAGTTCGCTCCGGTGCGGGAGGAAGTGGCCGATACACGCGCCCACTGGATCGCGTGGAGGGCCGAGTGGGAACGGAAGATCTCGGTGAATGAGGTCCAGTTCCTGCGGGGACTCGCCGATTTGCAGGGCGCGTTTCAGCACCGCGCGACATTGATGGAGTCAAACTTCCGCGACATGGTGGCGAGCCAACACCGGGACTTCACGGGCGCGCTCGACCGGTCCGGGCACGAGATTCAACAGCGGCTGTGGGAGGATCTGGACAAGATCCGGCTGCGGTACGAAGCGGTGATTCACAACGAGCTGCGGCTGGTGCGGCAGCGTGCGGCGCTGCTGGCGGGTCCGGCGGTGCATGCGCCAACTCCAACCGTGGCGCAGCCGGTCGAGATCGACTGGCTGAAGTTCGCGGAAAAATTTCGCGGACCGGAAGAGCACGTCAAACGTGGCCAGCAGTTCTACGCACAGCGGTTCCGCGGGCGCAACAATGTCCTGGATCTCGGATGCGGCCGCGGTGAGTTCCTGGAGTTGATGCGTGGCGAAGGGGTCGCGGCACGAGGCGTGGACCAGAGTGAGGAGCTGGTGGCTCTGTGCCGCCGGAAAGGACTCGAGGCCCAGATGGCCGACTTGTTCGAGCATCTGTCTGCGGTTCCGTCTGGATCGCTCGATGGGATCTTTTGTTCGCAAGTCGTCGAGCATCTGCCGCCGCACGCCGTCCTCGAACTGGTACGGCTGGCGCATCAGAAGCTCGCGCCTGGAGGACTGCTGGCCGTCGAGACTCCGAATCCCGAGTGCCTGGCGATCTTCGCGACGCACTTCTATCTCGACCCGACACACACGCGCCCGGTTCCGCCTCCGCTGCTCGAGTTCTATTTTGAGGAGTCCGGATTCGGAGCGATCGAGACGCACCGGTTCGCGCCCGCTGCGGAATCGATGCCGGCCGTGAATGACCTTCCGGAGTCCATGCGCAAGGCGTTTTTCGGATCGCTGGATTACGCGGTGCTGGGAGTGCGGCTCCGTTAGCCTCAGATCAGCCCTGCCCAGTTCGCGGGACTGCGGATCTCATCCCGCACGCGGAACTCCTCCCGCAGCTCCAACAGCCCGGCGGGCAGTGGCCCTTGCCGCAGGGCACCGAGATTGGCATCCAGCTCTTCAACGGTCCTGACGCCGACAATCACGCTCGACACCGCGTCAAACGACAGGCAGAAGCGCAGGGCGAGCACCGCCAAATCGTCCACACCTGTCAGCCGCATGGCTGTAAGCGCCGCATCGCGCAGTGGAGCCAGGCGCGGAGGCAGTTCGTGGACCTGCGGTGTCAACACGCCGCGCAGGAACGCCGACCGCACGAGCACGCCAGTACCCTGCTCTGCCGCCGACGGAAACGCACGGTCCGCCATCGTTTGATCCAGCAGATTGAACGGTACCTGCAGCGTCCTCAGGCCTGTACGGCGGATCGCGGCGAGCGCCTCCTCTTCGGCGTAGATGCTCGCCCCGGCGAATCGCGCCTTGCCACTGCTGACCACGCCCTCGAGCGCCTCCATCGCTTCCCCGTTCGCCAGCGCCTCGCTCCGCGCGTTGTGGATCTGCAGAATGTCCACCGCCTCCACTCCGAGCGTCCGCAGGCTCGTCTCAACGGACTCGATCACCTGCTCGCGCCGTGTCGAGCCATCGATCGCCAACTTGGTAGCGATCACGGGACGGAGGTCGGTTCGGCGCAGCGCCTCGCCAATCACCTCCTCGGCGGAACCGTAGGCCCGCGCCGTATCGATGAGCGTCACCCCGGCGTCGAGCGCATGCAACACCAGCCGGACTGCGTCTTCGCGATCGGGCTTGCGGAAGTGGCCGCTGCCCTTGAAACCGTAGTCGAGTCCAAGCTCGACCGTGCCCAGGGCGATCCCCGGAACCTTGATTCCGGTCGACCCCAACAGACGCGTTCTCATGAACCGATCATGGTATCAGGTTCGTGTATACTGGCCTCCTGATGGTGACCACCCGCAGGAGTCTGTTGCAGGCAGCGGCGGCCGCCCTGGCAGCGGGTGCAACGCCGCCAATCAAGATCGGCCACCGCGAGGCGAGCATGAAACTGGTGGGCTACCTCCGCGTGTTCGAGGTTGCCAGCCGCATCCCCGGACTGCAGGGCGTCGAGCTCCAGGTGGTTTCCGGAGAGCATACGCTGTGGCCCAAGGAAACGCTGATCCGCTACAAGCGCGAAGCGAGCCGTTGGGGACTGCGGATCCCCTCGCTCGCAGGGCCGTTCAGCCGCGGGGTCCAGCTCATGAAGCCTGGCGCCGAGGAGATGATTCGGAAAGCGATCGCCTGCGGCGAGTTCCTGGGCGCGAGCGTGCTGCTGGTCCCCTCGTTCCGCGACAACTGCCCGGACCTCGAAAAGCCCGAACAAGTGGGACCCGTGGTCGAGATGATGAAGCGTCTGGGTCCGGTGGCAGCGGACGCGGGCGTGACGATCGGACTCGAGAATTCGCTGAGTCCGGCGGGCAACGCGCGCCTCACCGATCTGATCGCGCACCCCGGCGTCCGCATCTATTATGATCTCGACAACGGCGAGTTCTATGGCCACAAAGGCCTGATCGAGGCCGGCGTCAAGGTGATCGGACGCGAGCGAATCTGCCAAATCCACGTGAAGAACGAAGAGCGGCTGATCGAGGAGCCGGGCCGGATCGACTGGCGCAAGGCGTTCCGCGAGATCAAGGCCATTGGCTACGACGGGTGGTTCGTGCTCGAGAGCCGCCACACGACCGAGGCACAGGTCATCGAGTCAACCGCGCGCAATCTCCGCTTCATGCGCGAACAACTTTCTTGAAGGAGCTTTTATGACACGACGTGAGATCGTTCCGGCCGTCGCGGCCGCGAGTCTGGCGATGGCACAGTCCGCCAATCAAAACCGGATCGGGCTGATCGGCAATGGCAACCGGGGAACCGTGCACTTGTCGGCCTATCTGAAGATGCCCGAGGTCAAGGTGACCGCGCTGTCGGATCTCGAGTCCAGCCGGATGGATTCGTATAACGCCAAGCTCGGCGGCACGGCGGCCAAGTACATTGACTGGCGCGAGCTGATCCGCGACTCCAACGTCGACGTGGTCGCCATCGCCGTGCCCAACCACCTGCACCCGGAGATGGCCATCGCCGCGTTGCGGGCCGGCAAGCACGTGCTGCTCGAAAAGCCGATCGCGGTGAACTACAAGCTCGCGCGCCAGATTCAAGCCGAGGCCAAGAAGAGCGGCAAGGTGTTCGCCGTGGGGATGCAGCGGCGCTACATGGCGCGCGACCACCATATCCAGCAGATGGTCGACAACGGAGTGATCGGAAAGCTAAAGGCCATCCAGATCACCGAGTACCGCGGCGACTGGAGTCCGAAGGGCTGGCACTACACGGATCCCAAAACTGGCCGGACGGCCAACTGGCGGTTCCTCAAGTCAGCGACGGGATCCACGGAACTTGAGTTTTCGGTGCATGCGTTCTCTCAGGTGACGCAACTGGTAAAGTCGCCTCTGGCGCGGTGCACCGGCAGCGGCGGAAGGCTGCATTATGCTGACCACGAGACCCGCGACCTGACGCACGGGTTGATCGATTTCGAAAACGGAGTCCGCTTCAACTACACGTTCTGCCTGTTCGCGCCGGGCGTGCCGGGACAGACGGTGATCGTGGGTGACAAGGCTGTGCTGCGGTATTCAAGCGATGGTCCGATTCTGCTCGATTCTCTGGCGGGTCCGGCGCAGCAGCCACCCGCGCTCACTGGATTCGAGCCGGAGCAGGCCGAGGTCAAGATGTACCGTGAATTCCTTGGGGCGATCGCGGAGAAGCGGGAATCGGCGCTGAGCGCGGAGCTCGCCATCGAAGCCGCCAAGGTCGCATATGCGATCGACATGGCGATTGAGCAGAACCGGAACGTGACCGCGCGCGACTTCGCCTGACCAGGCTCAATCTACGCTGCGGTGCTCGCGGAGTCCGTGCGAAGATGACAGAGTTGAAGTTCGACGTTCTCCTCCATCGCTTCAAGGGGATGTTCCGCGTCGCGCGGGCCCGGATGGGAGCGTTGCGGCCAGGGTCGGCCGCTTACGACCGCCAGATCGGAATGGAGGTCAAGCACTACCGCAAGCTGTTTGGGGACGAGCCCGGCGCAAAACTCATGGAGCCGGCGCCGTCGGCCTGGGATGAAGCTCTGGCGCGAACCGCACAACGCGTGCGTACTCTCACCGGACGGGAAGGAGACGACCACCTTCTGGTACTGCTGAACGAGCGGCCCGGAATCCGGATGCTCTCGCTCGGATGCGGCGCCGGCGGGGTCGAATTGTATTATGCGCGGGAGTCACCGGCGGCCGAAATCACCGGAATTGACATCAATCCTCATATTATTGAGCTCGGAAACCATCAGGCGCAGGCGGAGTCACTGAATGTGCGGTTCGAGCAGGCCGACCTTAATACAGCGGTCCTGCCCGAGGCAGCGTTCGACATCATCCTGTGCCATGCCTCCTTGCATCACCTGCTCGAAATGGATCATGTGTTTGCGCAGATGACGCGGGCGCTCCGGCCAGGAGGGCATGTCGCCGTCACCGATGTCATGGCCCGCAACGGCTACCGCCTATGGCCAGAGACCGCCAAGGTCGCCAACGCAATATTCCGGACGTTGCCCAAGAGGTTCCGGCTGAACCATACCGGATACCGTGACGCGCGGATCGACGAGACACTCTGGGCTCCGGACACCCGGGCAGAGGGCATGGAGTGCATGCACAGCGAAGAGATCGTGCCGCTGCTGCGGCAACATTTCCGGGAACTGGTATTTGTGGGAAGCCACGCGTTCGCGCGCCGGTTCTTCGACACCATGTACGGGCCCAATTTTGATCTCGGGCAGCCGTTGGACCAGGCGCTGTTCGATTGGATCTGGCAGATGGACTGCCATTATCTGGACACGGGCGTGTTGCGGCCTGAGACGTTTTTCGGGGTTTACAGGCGGGAGTAGAAATGAAAAGCCCCGCAGGGGTGCGGGGCTAGATTTAATTGGGCGGCGTCCTACTCTCCCACGCACTTGCGCACGCAGTACCATCGGGGCTGAGAAGCTTAACTACCGTGTTCGGGATGGGAACGGGTGGGACCTTCTCGCTAAAGCCACCCAAAAGGGT
>Ga0194132_10008074_pt1 | contig 15272 bp, 36 predicted proteins | sample TA2KigOf80mmetaG_FD_148612 | JGI IMG/M metagenome (GOLD analysis project Ga0194132, IMG submission 148612) | Freshwater microbial communities from Lake Tanganyika, Tanzania - TA2015054 Kigoma Offshore 80m | ecosystem: Environmental > Aquatic > Freshwater > Lake | place: Tanzania: Lake...
TAACTAATTTAAATTAATGGACGAAAAAATTATCGAAGCTGAATTTATCATTATCGAAAACCGTGGCACCAAAAATACCCTAGAATGCCCAAGATGCGGCTGTACCTTCGACATAGATGCCCATAAAGAAACTAATATGGTATTTTGCCCTAATAAAGTCTCCTGGCTCGCCCAATGCCCTCTTTGTAATACTAGACAGATTTAACCGTCAAAATTCATTATAATTAATCCTGGACGCATTAGAAGGACTTTAAATTTTTTTACACATGCAATCTCTACAATGGCCAGTAAGTCCATCGCCGCTTCTGTTGTTTTTATAAAAATCATTAAATAGGAGAATGCGTAAACATTTTGTACATTGTTTCTTGCCTTCTTTGGCATAAAGGTTTTCTTTTTTTGGAATTTGTACACGTTTATTTCTATAAATTTCTGGAATTTGTTGTATTAGTTTCTGTGAAAACTTCTGCTTAATTATTTCTATAAATGCCAATAATTCAGGGGAAGGTTCAAACCATTCTCCTTCATATGTGTTTAATTCTTTGTATTTATTGTGCATCTCCTTTTCATCTTTTTACGTTCTCTACATATAAAATTATAAGTAGCACCTGCTATCTTTGCTATCGTAGAGTTGCATAAACTTGGGTTTTTTCTAATGGCGTCCCTTGCTTTCTCAATGTAAATATCACGAAATGTTACAGAAGCTGGTTTGTTTAATTTCTTTAATTTTTGCGACCTTAGAATTTTTTCCTTATGCTTCTCGTATAATTTATGAGAAATTATGTGGCGGCAGTCTTTACAATAAGGTGCCCTACCATCAGAGCGATTTTTATCTAACCCAAATTGATTTATTAATTTAAATTCCTTACAGCCAGCGCAGGTTTTTTGCATATCCATGTCTTGATTATAACATATATTTTTTTATAATTTAATCAATTGTTTTAAAAACTTATCATTAGAGTGAAAAAATGGTAACGGCTATTTTTTTGAAAAACTAATTTTAAAATTTCTTTAGTTTTATACTGGAAAGGGAAGTTTTCTACATTTTTAATTTTGAAACATGCTTTTTATTCCCATTTTTATAATTTTGGCCTGTTAAAACCGCTGGGGGCGTGGAAAAAAGGGATTTGTTTATAAAGAAGGGGTGTCATGGCGGTATAGGGGGGTACTTTAATTGTACTAAGCTAAACTTTTTTGGTCGGAATTGTTTAGATGTTTATTATGAAACAAGGGAGGGGTTGGGCCTACCCCTCTTGGTACAATTAATTAGTAATCCCCATAATCCTCATAATCCTCATAGCCACCATAGTCCTCATCCTTGCTGCATCCTGCGCTGGCCAGCACGTCGGCATCAGCCTCCACATCATCCGTCGCAGGCTCAACGTCCTCATAGATGGGCATGTCATACTCATCGTACATCGTCGGTCCCCTTTGCGTTAGATACCTTTCTTGGTACAATTAACGTTTGCGAGACTTCCCAATCCCTTCCAGAAGCCAATCCAGAAGTGCAATAACCAACATCGCTTTCAGAACCAGTAGGATTTCCATACCTTCTTTGGTACAATTAAGAATCAGAAAAAGGGGGGCGATGGGCGATTTAGGAATTAAGCTGCGAGTGGCATGGCGTTAACGAATTGCGCCAGGACCGCTGCGGGATTGGCAACACGATACAGAAGCCACTTGGCAAAATCCTGTTCGTTCAGACTTTCCAGTCGCTTCCAGGTTACGGTTTCATCAGGTTGCAACTTGAGCGCTGCCGTTGTCCACCGTTGCTTTGCCGCTTCTGGGATTGCTGAGATACTGTAGCTTACGTTTCCCCTGCGGACGGTGCGAACAACCTTGATCCTGCGAGACTGGACAGAAGTTTTCTTGGCATTGCTGAACAATTCCGGTTTCTCGCCGTTCAGGTAAAGCGTTTGGATGACGATACGGACGGTGATCGGCTTGCCCTTGGAGTTCGTCTTGCCAGTGTCGATGAAGAATTGCTTGGCTTCGATCTTGTGGTCAAACATCCGATTCCCCTTTGTGTTAGAGATACCTTCTTTGGTACAATTAAGAATCTGAAGTTTGGACAAAAAAAGGGGGGATTGGCTTTCTCCCCCTTCCACAAAGGTTTACGCTACATCGGCTTGCGGCTGTTCGGGGGTTGCTTCACCTTGCGGCCAATCCTTGCTGCCAACAACGGTCAGATTGCCGGAAACTTGCAACTTGGCAATTGTCCCATCCGACAACAGGACATTCACCTTACCATTGACGTTATAACCCACGCTGCCGGTTGAAAACTTGCGGGGCTTGGCGAGAAGGGGAGTGCCATTAATGACAACAGGCAGAGCCTTCTCATTGACGAAATCGGACTTCTTCATTTTTTCTCCTTTGTGATGGTTTCGGAACAATTCAACTTGGTACAATTAATCTTTGGGCAACTTGTAGGTGCGGCGAGCCTTGCGGTGAAGCATCTTCTTATTTTCGGTACGACGCTGGGCAACTTTGCGGCTTTGTGTTCCAGACCAGCAATAATCCTCAACATCAGCCCAATTTCGTTTCAGACCGTAAAGACGCATGCCTTTCTCCTATACCTTCTTTGGTACAATTAAGCGGCTTTCAGATTCTCCAGCCCACGGATTGCGAATTGTTCTAGGGAGCAAACTTATCTTTCCCTTCTCCGATGACCGCATACAATTGGGCAGGTGCTACTTTCGTGCGGCGGAAAAACAGATTAAGGCGTTCCAGTTGCGGCAAGGTGCATTCTTTATCGTTCAGCATATTTCGCCGTGGTTGACCGCTATATGTCCGGCAATCAACTTTTAATTTCTTTTTCTTCCTGTACTCTTGCCGAAACTTGCAACAGGTATTTGGGTGAACAAAACTGCCGTAATGTCGTGATGCTGCTGCCGAAACTTCAGGTAAGCTGGAGCGAACATTCAATTCCTCGCAAGCCTTGAAAATCGCCTCACGCTGCGTCATTTTCGCATCCTTTGTGTTAGAGATATCATCCTTGGTACAATTAATCATTCCAAATTGGGTCAGTCGTGGGTAGGCTTACGTCACGAACATAGTCTTTGTTGCTGGCGTCGATAATAGCAACAAGATGGGCTACATCCTGCGCAGCGGCCAGGAAACGGCAATTGTTGCAACGGACCAGGCATTGACGTAGCCGGTCTTGTTTTGCAAGGTGCTTCAATTCCAGGTCGGTGATGAAACCATGTTGTTCCTTGATACGACGCAGAATCTTGCCAAGGCCGACAAACACTTCCATTGTTTTCTCCTTTGGGGTTATACCTTCCTTGGTACAATTAAGCAGCCCGTTGTCGCTTGATTGCTTGCCGTCTTGCTTTATTTTTCTTGCGTTTCTTTACGTTGTAATCAAATGGACGGGGATGGGCGGCGATTCGTGACTTTTCCCTTCTTTCCACTTTACGGCATATTTCGGCCAAATAGGGCAATAATCTCCAGAATGAAACCATTAGGCGGCTTCCTTTTTCTCAATTGGTTGTTTCTTGCGGTAAGTGGACAGGATTGCGGTAATTTCGTTTGATTCCATCAGTATTTGCTTAAGAACGGAATCGGGCCGCATTGTTTGGAGCGAAGTTTTAAGAAGTTCGCCTAGCTTTTTCAATGCTTCCAATTCAATTTCGTGTCGGCGGGCATCGTTCTTATTCTCGAAGGTCTTGCCGTCGTCGGTGCGAAAGAGGGATACGATTTTCATGGCCAATTCCTTTGTGTTAGAGATATCATCCTTGGTACAATTAAAAATCTGCCATGCCACACTGAACAAAACTATCCCGGTGATGGTCGGAAATATCTACAACTTCCCATTTCCGTTGCAGATATTCCTTGATTGCTGATGGTGAAACGCCGCAAAGGGAGCGAAAGGTGATGGTCATGGTATCAACATTGTGGTCGATTGTAACCGTTGTACCATCAGATACTTGTTTACCGTCCAGGTTGATGAAGTTGTGTTGCATGTTATCCCTTGGTACAATTAAAGTTACCATTACTCCGCAAGAGCATAACGGTTTTGGGTGGAGCGGGTTTTCATGCGTTTCGTGCGGCGGTCAGCGAAGATAGCGGCACGTTGCTTTGGTTTACGCAGGCGAAGGGCGAGGGTAGGGAGAAACATGCGGTCATCACGTTTTTGAGTAGTGTTGTGCATGATTACCTTGGTACAATTAAAACAACTTGCTGGGTGCATTATGGCAATTGTGTGTGCCGTTGCTTATGACATTTAGCTTAAATTTATTGGCAGTTTCTTTTGCCAAGTTTTCGTCATTTGTTACAAAGCAACCGGCACAACGTAGACCGGGAACCCATTTCCAGGCTTTCAGGTGTTTTCGGTAAACGTATGCACCATCAAGAAGCCAGGAATAGGTCAGTTTCTCGCCCGTCTTATCAACTTGTTCGCAGATTCTCATGGTAATTCTTGGTACAATTAAAGTTTGGTAACTGACTTGGTACAATTAAAGATATAAGAAAACGATTTAGCCGATTGGTATTACACACAACACAAAGCTAAATCGGGCTTATTAGTTTGCCAACCTTGGTGATTATTAGGCTATCCAAGAGCCGGACGCTGTTTTAGGTCTATTCCCGCAAGACCGGATAAGGCTCGATACGCTCTTGCCTTCCAAAACGGCGTGATGAGTTTTAGGCTATCCAAGAGCCGGATGATGCTTGATACGCTCAAGAGCATCCCAATAAAGCGCCGGTTCCATCAATACTCTATATCCTTTGTGATACACTATTTGGTACAATTAAGACCTTTGGTTTCCATTGAACAGCATCCAACACTAAATCAACAATCAAAACAATACCAATGCCGCCAATTACTCCAATCAAGAAATCCATCGCATTCCCCTTTGTGTTAGAGATAATTGACTTGGTACAATTAAAGATGCGTAGCTAATCCGGTGTATTCAGTAAACAACTCTTGTAGCTGGTCGCAATAGATGCCTTCCAACTTATGCTTTTCCTTTAGCTGATAGTTGTAGAATCGGCTAAAGGTCATGTCATATTCATCGGCTGGAGTCAATTCGATTTTGACTACGTTAATGCCTTCCTTGACATATCCAGGCTTACCGGGCAGGCAGAAGGTTAGGCTGTTATCGTCGCTGCTGAAATTCTTTGCTCCGGTCATTGCAATGAAACGTCGGCCACCAAGTTGTGCCAAGATTGTTTGTGCAACACTCATGTTATTCCTTTGTGTTAGAGATAACTGTATTGGTACAATTAATCTACTTGCTGGGTGCATTATGGCAAAAAAGGGGGATTGGCTTTCTCCCCCTTCCACAGAGGTTTACGCTCTGTGAATTGTATTGAATGAACATTTTATAGTAGCTCGAAAGGGAATCGAACCCTTGTATTACAGCTTGAAAGGCTGTATGCCATTCCAACGTAGCACCGAGCCAATTTACAGCATTGTTTTTACATTTTAACCAATGCTGTATAGTTATAAGGGCGATTACTTATTTTTCCTTGGTACAATTAAGCAGCTGCCATATCGAAAATTCGGCTTGGTTCAATCATATTTCTATCTGGCACGTCTTTATGTTTTCTGCAATCATAAACACGATTTTTTTTCCTTCTGGACCTTCTTTCTCACTACACAAGTATATTCATAGCTTATTTCAAGATGTTTTTGCTCATACCAATCAAGAAATCCCATCCAACTTTGGTAAGCAATCCCAGATGGACTACCTTCTAAATAAGCAATCCCAGATGGACTACCTTCTAAATCAGGATCGTAAGTCGGGCAATTATCTAGGATTCTTGCCAGTATTGTTGCTTCACCATAAGTAATTCCGGTAATAGTTTCAATCTCGGTTTCACGCCAAGATTGACGGGCGTTAATTCTAGCAAGCAAATTTATGTTTTGGTCACTGTTATCTCCAGGTTAAAGGGACAAACAATTTGGTACAATTAAGCAGCTTGCGAAACAGGGGCTAGATTAATTACATACCATTCCGGCACTTCGTAAATCGTCTTGCCCTTCCCCTTCGTGCCTGGAATCTTGTCAATCCCTACTTCAACCGCAATTCCCTTGGCACGGAGATAGTTCATCAAACCCGCCGCAACCTGATACTCAACACCATGCGACGTAGCCAGAGCATTCACAGTAATCTTCATTTTATTTCCTTTGTGTTAGAGGTAGTTTCTTTTGGTACAATTAAAATCCATCTTCCCGTGGCGAATCCGAGACGATTAGGATTGTGTCGATGATGAGTGAAACCAAAGGAGAGAAGGACACATTCAGTTTGGACAATGGATAGGTTTGTCCAGATTTTTATCTAGAACTTTTGAGAGTACAAGTATGTAAAAAAAATTTGAAATAAAAAAGGGAAGGTGGCAGTCCCTTCCCTGTCCGGTCAGGCCCGGACAAAGCCGGGGACAGATACGACCTGTCCCTTTTCGTTTCGGATGCGGGTGCGATTTAATTGTTAGATACTTGCTTTGTAATCGTCCCAACTTTCTTGTGCCCGACTGACGAGTTCAAAAACCTCATCAATGTCTAAATTCATTGAGTCAGCTACTTGCTCAAGTCTATATTCATCATTAAAAACTCCACAAGCCTCACATTCTGCAATAAATCGAGCAAATTGGATGCTGTTGATTTCCCACAATGTTTTCCATGTACCAAACATGGGGAGATTTACTGTTATTTTTTCTTGTTCACTAAAACGAGTGGCCGATTTTATGTCAACCCATCCATCATCATTTGACCAATACTCAGTACCATTTTGATTTTGAATTACATACGGGTTCATTATGATATCTCCTTGTTGATTACCAAAATCGGTTCAAACTCTACTAGTTGCGTTCCATAGCTTTATTTGGTACAATTAAGCAGCAACGGGCATTAAAACGTATTTGTCTTGACTTACCTGGACATAACTACACGCATGTTTCCAGGCATTTGCAAACCTTCCTACAAAGACAATCCTGCCCGTTTTTTGGTTCAGAATTTTAATCAGCTTTTTGCGTCGTTTGATTCGCATGGCAATCCAATCAGGTGAGTAAGGTCAATCAGTTCTTTTTCGTCAAGTTGTAACGAATCTTCCTTATCATCATCATCATCATCATCATCATCATCATCAAAAGCCAAGCAATCATTAAGGTCATCAATGTTGCTAATGGCATAACCAAGTACAACTTGCAACACTATTTTTTGTCTATTAGTGAACATTACTCTCTTTGGTACAATTAAATTTGCACAACAGTAGGATAAACTCTTGGAATCTCAAGCATGATAGTCTTTCGTTCGCCAGCTTTGATTTTATATTGCAGTTCCCTCATATAAAGATTCTCCCCTTGCTGGACAACGAAAATTATCTTTACAGTCTGTTCGCCACGAAAGGGAGTGCTACGATAAACACCCGGTCCCACTTCATTCCCATTCATTATGACGGCATAGACTGAATGTTTACTTGCATCAATCCTCAAATCAATCTCAGCGGCTTGTGGTTGCATGAACGCCAGCACCAGAATTGCAGTCATCATTGTTTTGCTCCTGTTAGATATTTTAACTTAGTACAATTAAAATACCTACAGAATAAAAACAAAAAAAAAGACAGGTTGTTAGCCTGTCTTTTTAATTTAATTAGTAGAATGAACTAAAAACAATTCATAATCGTCTCTTTCTAAATGTCCATCCTCCAAACCTTTATCTACGTCATCAATACTGAATCCATTTTCTTCTGCTAAATCAGTGAATAACTTTTCCGCTTGTTCATTGCCTTTCTTATCATCGGCAAAAGAAGTAATGCGTTGTATCGTATCGCTGAACCATTCGATAACATTTACTGTATTAAGCATTGGTTTCCTTTTCTAAAAAGAGTTAGTAGCCGCAACTGGAGTCGAACCAGCACTCCCTTTCGGAAACTTCCTTTTAAGAGAAGCGTGTCTACCATTCCACCATACGGCCATCATTCCTTCAACAAACTTCATCCATTTCGGAAACAATATCCCAATCATTACCATGTTCCCTGATTCGATTCTTGCCCTTTTGCGAAATACCCTTAACTAACATAACGAAAACTTCTCTTTCAATTGTTCGGGAACCTTGCCAGCCACTTCTTCACCACAGTAAGCACAGGCACAAGCCGCCAATGACCATTCTTCACGATGCAAACAGAAAACGCCATTAATACGATGTAGTCCATAATTAAGACCACATTCACGATCAGCCTTGAAAGATTCAGCACAACCAGAATTGCAAAAACGTGCTTTGTAACCAAGAATACGAGCAACCATGTTAGCCCTTTGTGTTAGAGGTAACTGTTTTGGTACAATTAAAATTTGCTAGGCAACCGCAAGTAAGTGGATGCAAACCCATCTTCCTCTGGCGTCAACAACTCAACAACAATGTCAACCTTATGTCCCTTGAACAGCACTTTAATGGCTTCATATCCAGTAATCATGCCATCAAAACAATTGGTCAAGATAAAAGTAACCCAAGGTCCATCAAATTCACGCACCGCAACACAAAAATGCGGCGCAGCCCTGTCACACATCAGCCAAGAAGGATTCAACTCAGCCAACTTGAAAATCTGTTGAGTAGTCATGACTTTCCTTGGTACAGTTAAATTTACTTCATGTATACAATGCCATGCGGAGTTAGACAATTGTTAAAATCAGATGAAAACACACTTCCTCGACGATGCTTGGCAGGTGCTTTATAACTTGCAGGCTTATGAATGTCACCCGCCATAATCTGCCCTAAATTCTTCGTGAAATTATCCTTGAGAGCAACAAAGGCATAGATATAACTATCTTTCCATTGCCCATTGCGTTCCTCTTGTGTGATAATCTTGCACCAATTTTCACTGAACTCAGCACGATGAATAGGGGGTGGAGAAAACGTAAAATTCATCTTCTGCCAATGCTCTGCCGTAATTTCATCAGCCCGCTTGCAAAGGTCAGAAATGCGAGCAACAAGGTCCATGACGTTCCTTTGTTTTAAGTGATAAGTGGTGGGCTTAACCGAATCTTCCCATTAAACCCTATCGTGATTAACCGAGTTATCAGCCACTTATCAACTTAGTACAATTAAAATTCAATATGGCGGTATAGGGGGGTACTTTAATTGTACTAAGCTAAGCTTTTTAGTGATTGACCCATTCGGATTACTCGACTTTGCTCGAAGATTGTATTTCATATTCTCCCTTCGTACAATTAAACTTTAGCTAAATTCTCTACCAATTCCCGCAATTCCTCTGGATTGTTCTCGTAATCCTTTAGAATGTCTTGGTACAATTAAAGAGGCTTGACGTAATCAGCACCCAAAATACAATTGACGCCAGTTTGCGGACAATAAACCTCAACCCTATTAACCATTGAAATGTCTTGAGAGTTATCAAAACTGCAATACTTAAACAAAACCCAATCATGCTTCATGAAATAAGAACCAGACTTAAACCGTCCACTATTCTTCAGAATCAATCCAAGCTGATGATTGTCGTAATGTCCCTTATACTGAGGATGATTTACATGGTCCAATTCCGCATGCGACTTCAACCGCTTCAAAGCATCATCATAAACACTCATTGCAATCCCCTAGAAAGGAATCTCAGTTTCAGGAATGTCACACTCTACACCAACCCAATTACACCCAACCTCAAGCATGTCAGAATAATCATACTCAGGTTCAACGTAATCGAAGTCATCATCCTGCCATTTGTAGTTTTCCATGACTTCCCTTGGTACAATTAGAATCCTGTTGGTCTATCAAATGCTGTTCATGCATCCTGATAATTAGAATCCTGTTGGTCTATCAAATGCTGTTCATGCATCCTGATAACTAAATCACCTATTGCTTCCTTCTCATTACATCCAATACCAATTAAAGGTATCTCAAAATCCTTGCCACTATCCAATTCATCTTTCCAATTGAATGTAGCTTCGTAAAGACCATCAGGGCAAACTACTTCTACACAGTAATCTTTTGCATAGTAGTATTTCATAACTTGCTTTGGTACAATTAAAATTGGTGTTACAGGACTTATCGGTTGCTGAAGAGTACACCTAACTTTCTTAGCCCCCTACCGACAAATTGCTTACGCTGCCTTACGCTGACGACTCTTGTAATTGTAAATAGTATGAAAACGGCCATCATACGTTTTACTGTAAAGAACAGGCTTCCATCCCTTCACATTCCACAACTCCGCAATACCCATCGCCGTTGCCTTCTCAGTAACAGTAAACTCATTGCGAAGATCACCCTCAATACCGTTAAAACCTTCAAGAACCAAAATCATTCTTTCTCCAAAATTAAAGTTAAAGGGAAGGCTGACTCTGTTAGTTTGTAATGGTTGATTAGCCAGCGACCATTATCGACTTCCCCATCATCACTTGGTACAATTAACTATAACTATCCACAACTTGTTGATGCGTCAAAATATATCCTAAATCTTCTTTGTAATCAGATACATCTTGCCCTACCTCTTCCAAACTTGTATACAAATCAATGAAAGTCTGACACTCCCAATCTTGCATCGTGCCATCTTCCCATCGACCTGCCAAATCAGCCAACGCACACCTAGCAGCATTAATTAAATTATTCAACGATCATACTCCCCAAAATAGTAAAGTTTGCTATACGCCTCATCAGATGCCTTTTTCGCTTCCTTATACGTCTCTCGCAACTTCCTTACCTCTTCCGCCGTATAATCCGTCCTATAACCTTCCCCAAATGGCGTCAACTCAGTCAAAACACCATCCTTCAATGATCCCACATATACAGTAGTCTCATGATAACTACTACCACGGTCATGAAAGACATAAACATTCACATTCCAGGCCAAACTATATCGAGCCTTATCCGGTCTTGCGTAAACCCGCAAGCCAGGAGTATTAGGCAACTCTGGCATTACCTTCTTATACTTCTCTAACACTATCCCATCTGCCTTCAATACCTTCTTGCCTACTAAATCATTAAACACACCAGTCAACTGAGTATGCAACTTAGCAGCATACTCATTGGCCTTATTCACCGCCTCAACCTTAGCTTCCAACATGCCCATTTGCTTCTCCAATTAAAAGTTATACCTTCCTTGGTACAATTAATCTCTGTTTAACCTATCTGGATCAGGATAAGCCTTCATGATATTCCCTTGGTACAATTAAGAACGACTAACTGGTATACGGGATTTAATCCGTTGCTATATAGATACCAGTTAGCCAAAGTAGCCCCGTTCGGAATCGAGCCGAATTCTCCAGCTTAAAAGGCTGGTCATCATCCAATTAAATGTTTCGAGGCCAAAACTAATCCATATCCCATCTTGGTACAATTAACGTGGATTCTTCTGCCTAATACGCTTTGATGCCGCCTTACGCTTCAAATACTTCCTACTGCCAGCATCCCCACTAGGATCAAAATTCATCGCTGGCGGACGACGATACTTTACATTATCTCCCGCTTCCACTATCACATATCCAGCACCACCCTGATTACGCTGACTTACTTCCAATTACCGCTTCCTTGCCATACACTTCTTGTAAGTATCCGTCAAGTAAACCTCATTCCGACGCATCAAGCTATACAACATATCAACCTCAAATTTGGTAATCTTCGCTGGTTTTCTTGGTACAATTAAAATTCAAGTACGAATCAGCAATTATCCTATATGTCTCTTCACCAAAATCATTTAACGCTATATTGATTGCAGTTAATACCAATCTTACATTGTCTTGTGTATATCCCTTAGAAGTGTCTATGCGGTCAAGGGATGGAGAATAAGGATTGTATGATCTTTTAACTTTAGGTTTATTGTCAAAATCAAATGCTATTCCCGTTAGCGAACATACACAACCTTGTTTGTCATATAAGTCTAATATCCATTCATATGTTAAATTAAATTCAATATTTTTATTATTCGCTCTGCCTTTCGCTGAACAAAGCAATTCCTTAAATCGGCCCCGAATACTTTTCCAATATGCAAACCGTCTCGCCAAATATTCTTCTTTTTTATCAGAATATCGTTTTTTATTGTATGCCTCTTTATCCTCTATCGCTGCATATTTCTCTCTTCCTTTAATTATAAAATATTCTGGATTACTTAACTTAAACCGTTTAGCTTGTTCTTTCTGACAAAATTTGCAAGCTGACTGATAGCCTGATTTTTTAGTTTTATCTTTCCAGAAATCATTTGCAAATTTTGTCTCTTTACATACCCAACATTTAAGAAATAAAGTATCTGTAGTCATGCCGTATTATAGCATGACTACAGATACAAAGACACATCAAACTGCCATGCTCAAAGCATAGTCAAGAGCAGACTGATTAGTAGTTGCCCCTACACCATACCACAAAGCATTAAGCCGACTCGACTGAGAACGTCCACGCTCATGCGACAACCATTCAGTCACCGCATTATAAGCCGCCCAATACGTTCCCTTCACCCCAGGCAGCGTATTGCCCCTTCCCGCCTCAAAATAATTGGTCAATTCACCAATCATATTCTTAGTACGGGTCGATACCTTCTCCTCATCCTTGACATCCAAAACCAGCTTAAAGTATTTCTCCAAATCCTTCTGGTTAATGTCCTTCTTTGCCAACAAACGGTATTGCGCCGCCGTTGCCTCAAACTCCTGATTCGCAAGATTCATCGTATCCCGAATGTTCTCCATATTCACAAGAACATCCTTTGTATGCTTAACACGAATCAACTTGCTCGCCTTATCACGATGCGCCATTGCCATTGTATTCGCACACAAGACCCTGATTGGACAGAAACCAACACGAACAGCCAACGTGCCATCATGCGAATGACTAAGCAAAAGATACTTAGAAACAACATCGTTCGGAGCAATCTCCATCGGGTCTTTATTCAACTTTGCCAAAACCCAAATCCGACTCCCCTCACAAAGCGCACCCGCCGTATGCAAACACGCTTCCTGCGCCTCAAGGAACGGACTAAACCAATCAAAAGCCTCACTATTCTGAACAACCCGATAACGATCCCCCACTATTCCGAGCACCCTGCCATCAGTCTTACGACGCACCGCACGATGGTCAACTAACTGCAAACTATCCTGCGTAACCAACGGAACCAACTCCGCTTCCCAATCCAATCCAGACTTGACTTGAAAAGCCTTCATGTCAAACTGATCCGACTCCTCACACTCCGTCCCCAATCCATGCCAAGGCGTCTGTCCAACAAATGCCATCGTTTCAACCATGTGAGCCATTGTCCATTCTCCCTTTAAAAAGTTTTGTTTTACCCTACGTTTTCACTTGGTACAGTTAAAATTCTATCCCATTTTTCTTTTCTGTAAATCAAAAAATAAATTTATTTTACAGAAAAATCATCACTAAACTTATCTACTCAGTAAACAATATGATCGGTTGTACATCACTAGCAGCCGCCTCAACATCTGGATTCATTGCCAACGTCAAAGCATCAATCTGGAAAAACTCCGCATCACCATACCGCTTTATCTGTCTGTATGTCATAATCCCTCTTGGTACAATTAAATTAAACTCAATTCCTTCCTAACCTCATCATCCATCGTGCAACGCCTCTTCGACTTGCTTTAACGCCATTGGGTCATTTTCCCTTAGCCACCAACGTATATTCTTATCCAATCCAATTACCATTAAGGCTTGCCGTACCTTAAAGTTATCTACTTTCTTTAACCACAACTTATCAGCAATACTTCTCATTTTACACCTTTGAATTAAGAATCGTACTCATCATTTTACACCTTTGAATTAAGAATCGTACTCACTACCTTGTAGCGTCTTAACCTCAACTATATGCCATTCTACACCGTTAGCATCAAATGCATCACCAATAGCTATCACAAACATTTTAACCCCCTAGGAAAAAAACAAGAAATTTTCCTGCGTCACAACCCTTTGGTACAATTAAACTTATGTTAAACTACCAAATTTGAGAAAAAAAGAGAAAATTTCCCAGCGCTATGCAGCCTTACTGAAATCTGGACCTGGATTCGTCACACTACAACCCTGCAACTCCCACCCAGGCAACTCCTCACACATAAACTTATCCACTTCCTCACTATAAAGCGGTGTTTCCAACTCAACTGTCATCCAACTTCCACTTATATCCACCCCATTCACCACATTCTGACGCTGAAAAGACAATGGACGACGAACCCGCAAGAAATTTACCTTCTGAATGTTCATTTTATTCCCCTTTGAGTTAATTTTACACGAACTCACTTGGTACAATTAATCATCTTCCCTAAATCTCTCACAATGAATCAAAAAAGCTACCAATTTTGTATCAGTACATTCATTATAGGCATCAAATACCCTATTTATCATCTTCCCCAAATCTCTCACAATGAATCAAAAAAGCTACCAATTTTGTATCAGTACATTCATTATAGGCATCAAATACCCTATTTAACCATCGTCCCTCTGGATCAAACATAGGTGTTATCGACGCATATGGATCATCCCACTTATGATTCATCACCAAATAATGCATCACTTCCTGAAAATACTCACCAAAACTCCATCGCCACATCTTCGGGGAGCTCATGATATACCCTTGGTACAATTAAATATCCCAACCCTACATACCAATTATACAAACTTTTATCCAATTTCTAGAAGGAAAACGCCAGTGTCAACGATGATCTGCCGTATTATCACCCATTAACCACAATTTTGCGGCAAATGTACAAAAACTGTAAAAGACGAAATGCGAAAGTCCGGTTATTGGAAACCCCTATACCATGCCAAAGGTCCAGGCCAACCTAATAATGATGTAGGCGAAGATGAAATTAAAAGAATCTTCTAAATACCCCTCTAATGCGTCCAGATTTAATTATAATTGATTCTATTAGCTAAAATGAAGTCCTAATCAATTATATAGGTAGACTTCGTTATAGGCCATTTAATGCAGTTTATGGGCTATATGGCCAGTTTTTAACCATTTAATCCCATTTGGTACAGTTAAAAATGCCTTTAATCCATTAAAAAACGGGTTTATTTAATTAAAAACCGCTTTTTGCGGAACTTTTTTTAATTAAAAGGTGTCAAAATGGCAAGGAAGTTAGAACCCTTTAGCCTCATTTTTAACCCATTTCCATCCATTTAGCTCCATTTTCTCCCACCAGATACATTTAATAATCCTTTAATTTCAATTTTTATAACTTTTCTTGGTACAATTAAGGCAATAGGTGAATGAATTGTTTATAGTTTTGTTTAATCCAATCAATAGGATAAACCCAGCCATTTTTAGCTATCTATCTGCTTACCTATTGCCGACCTTATTCCGATCAATGCCGGGAAACTACACCTTGATTAA
>Ga0194132_10008076_pt1 | contig 15259 bp, 12 predicted proteins | sample TA2KigOf80mmetaG_FD_148612 | JGI IMG/M metagenome (GOLD analysis project Ga0194132, IMG submission 148612) | Freshwater microbial communities from Lake Tanganyika, Tanzania - TA2015054 Kigoma Offshore 80m | ecosystem: Environmental > Aquatic > Freshwater > Lake | place: Tanzania: Lake...
GTGCATCCCCGGCCAAACACGGTTTGGAAGGCCCTAGGGTCAGCCAACATCCACCGCTCGATGTGTGGATCGGGAATGGCGTACGAGACGATGCCGCCGAACTTGGAATAGCGATCCAATTCCCTCTCGAACTCCGACCTGCGGCCGTTGTATCCCAGGCAGTTGGCGTCGGCGACCGCGATGATCGCCGCGGGCAGCGGGCGGCGGAACCGTTCCAAATCGCGGAGAAGGTCCTTAAATTCCCGATGAACTCGCGGCAGACCGCCCTGGGCGCTAAGGAACACCGTCCGGACTCCGATGCCGCGTTCGCGGGAAAGTCTCGTGATCAATGCCCCGACGAACCGCTCATGAAAGGAGTCCTCACAGAACACCAGGATCTCATTCATCGAAATCGCCCCGGAGCATCTGCACCGAAACTGGTGGTCCCTCCAGCGCATCTTCCATGTCAGCCAGCTTGCCGAGTTGGCCCCAGGTGTCGAAAGGCTCGATCACCGAGCCGGCGCCGGTTCTCCTACACTGCATCAGGCTTTCCCTCGGAACATGGTCGGCGAGTACCGGCGAATGGGTCGTCACGACCACCTGCGTTTCACCTTCAGCGCGGTTCGCCAGCACCTTGGCGACGTCGCGAATTCGCCGTGGGTGTACCCCGTTCTCGGGCTCCTCGAAAGCGATCAGCGCCGGAGGCTCCTTCACGCCACCCAGAGCCAGCAGCCCGAGAATCCGTAGCGTGCCCTCCGAGACCACGCGCGCGGGAATGGCGGCAGATCCCTCAATGAGGCTCAACTCCACCTTACCCGTCTTGCTCACCCCGGTCTTAATTCCGGTGATAGACGGGATCAGCGGATGGAGCGCCTTCTCAACCGAAACGAACTGTCTGGGGTCCATGCTCTTCAGCGTGTTGAGAAACGCTGCCAGTTCCTCCCCCATCAAACCCACATGCCGGACTTCCTTGACCGCCACGGGAGCCCGCATCCGCTCCCGCGGCTCAAAGTAGTAAAAGAACCAGCTCTCCAGTTCCCGCTTCAGAGCGGTCAGGTGAGGGTAGTGCGGCGCGTAATGCGGCCGGGAAATGATGGAGTGATCCAAATAACGGTCGAAGTAAGTGGGATGGGCCTGGCCCTCCATCCTGAGGTGAATCCTCGAACGGACTTTCTGTACGAAAGCCTGCGGCTTTTCCTTCGGCCTGCCGTCGCGGCCGAGCGGTACCAGGTATTCATCCTCGACACGGAGCACTCCTGTTGCCGGTGAGAGCCCCACTTCGATGCGATAACGGAGGTGTGTGGTGGATGTAGGAAGGCCTCCTGCCCTCGCCTCCACCGTTCGGCTCTCCACCCTGGCTGCGCCGCATCTCCGCGATCTCCTTGTTCACCGCAGCGACCACCGCCGGTGACAATTTGATGTCGGCTTCAAGACTAAACGACACCCGCTCCCGCTTCAGCACACCCTCCAGTCCGTCCTCGCCGAACGTAAACGACTCGATCGCCTTCCCCCGGTACGGTGGCTCGAAAGCCTCCTTCAGGCTCCTGCTCGTCGCGATCCTGGACAGCAACTGAAGCGCGTCAAGCAAGTTGCTCTTGCCAGCCGCATTGGCACCAAACAAGACGGACAGCGGCTTCAACCTCACCTCCAGGTCCCGGAGTGACTTGTAGCCGCGGATGCGCATCCTGCTGATCAGAACGAATACCGTAACACAAACTGCATGATCCGCGGTGCCCGTGTACCGCTGATCAACCCAAACTGATCGGGAGCCTCCATGTTCGCCTGAGCCGCGCCCCATTGGGTATGGTTAAACGCGTTGAAGTTCTCCCACCGGAATTCCAGATTATGCCCCTCCCGGATCCGGAAATCCTTAAACGCCTGCAGGTCAAAATTGTTGATCCCCGCTGACACCAGGACATTCCGCCCGCCATTGCCTACCCGCCGGTCCGCCCCCCCAAGGGCGATCACCCGAAACGCGTTGATATCGTAGAACTGCCGCAGCGTCCGCTGGCTCTTGCTGATATTGCCGTCGCCCACCCGGTCCGGACGCGCGCTGCAGGCCGCCGCGCAGATCCCGGTTCGCGCAAGATTCATGGACGGATTCTGTGGAAGCCCTGTCTGGAAGAACGTCAGCCCGCGCACGCCCCACCCGTCCAGCAGCCGTTTCACCACGCCCGTGGACGACCTGGCGAACGGCAGCCTGTACTCATACGCCGCCGAGAACCGCATGGGTGCGTTGAAATCCGATGGACCTCTGCCGGTCCGCCGGTTGAGCGGATCGGTCCACTGCGGACCTTGGTTGAACGTGGACGCGTTGTCGATCGACTTGCCCCACGTGTAGGCGATCAAGTATGTGAGCCCGTGCGCCGGACGCTGCTCCAGCTTGATGCCCAGCCCGTGAAAGTTGCTCGATCCCCACATGTCCTCGTTCTGGATCCGTGCGAACGCGGGCCACGGCAGGTTGGTCTGCACGACGCCGGGACCCGGCGCCCGGAAGTTGATGTTGTCGAATCCCAGCAGGTTCACGCCGAGCGAGCCCTGGTACATCGCCTCGACCACGAACGTTTGCCGGAGCTGCTTCTGGAGGCTCAGATTCCACTGCTGAATTTTTGCATACGGGAATTTTCGCGAAATGAACGGGAAGATCGTCAATGGCGCCGTGCGCAGGGTCAACTCGGCCTGCGTGCGGCCCTCGGGATTGTATCCGAGATCGGGGACCGTCGGATTCGCCGTCCAGATCGGACGCAGCGTGTTCGGCGCGAAATCGTTGGTCGAGGCCAGCGACTGGATCTGCGGCGCGTCGAAATACATTCCGTATCCACCGCGGATCACGAAGCTATTTCCAGGGCTGAACGCGAATCCAATCCGCGGACCGAAGTTGTTGCGGTCCGGATCATACGGCGACCGCTCCTCGACCACGCGGATCGGAATATCGGTGCGGATGGTCCGGTAGAAGTCCTGGATCGCGCCCAGGTTGGTGGCGTGGCGCGACACCAGCATAACGCCGTCGCGCACGTGGAACCCGAGTCCGCCATTGTCCACCTGCTTGAGCGCGCTCTCCGCTTCATACCGCAGCCCCAGGTTCAGCGTTAGCCGGCGCGTCACTTTCCAGTCATCCTGGATGAAGAAGCCGCCGTAGCGCACGCTCGAATTCCACTGTGTCGCGCGCGCCGTCTTGTTGGCGGAGGACGCCCACCCGAGCAGATAATCCGCCGCCGGATTGGCCGTGTAGCGGTTGGCGAACGCCGTGCTGCCGTTGCCTCCCGTGTAGAACATGAAGGTGCGGATCTCGCGCAGATCCACGCCCGCCTTGACCGTATGGGCGCCGCGCGTCATGAGGATATTCTGCTGGATCTGATAGTTGTTCATCGTCCGGTAGTTCGGCGTGTTCTCGCTCGGAAACGCGTATCCCGGCACGCTGACGCTGGGCGCGGCCCAGAACAGCGGATCCGTCGCCGAAAGCGTGTTCGTGATTCCCGACGGCGTGATGTAGTCCTGCTTGAACGAATTGAGCGTCGCCAGGACATTGCGGTAGCGGGTGAATCCCAGGTTCAAGCTGCTGATCAGATTCGGCCGGATCACCCGGTTCCAGTTCAGATTCGCCGACTGCGCCCGAAGCTTGAAGTCGCGTCCTCCGGAATTGGCGGGAGGAGGTAGACCGGGGGAGGTCCGCAGATTCTCGAAGTTGTACAGATAGCGGCCGTTCACCGTGTCCTTCTCGCTTGCATTCCAGTCCATCCGGCCCACCACGTAGTCGCGGTTGGTCGTTCCCGCCGGGACGTCGTTGAAAATGAAATTGCGAAGCGGATCTCCGGGATTGTTGGGCTGCGGCACCAGTTGAAGGATCCGCACCGAGATGGGATCGAACCGCGACGCGGGTACCGTGTTGTTGGGGAACGGAACCCGGTTGGCCAGCGGATCGGTGGTGGGGATGTTGAACACGCCGCGCCGCTCGTCGGCCGTCATCACGCGTCCCACAGGCGGATTGCCAGTGGCCGACTCGCGGAAGCCCTCGTAGTTGCCGAAGAAGAAGAGCTTGTCGCGCTTCACCGGCCCGCCCAAGGCCCCGCCAAACTGATGCCGGTTGAGCGGATTTGCCCGATTGGCGAAGAACGGCCGCGCGTCGAACCGGTTGTTGCGCACGAATTCGTACCCCACGCCGTGGAAGCTGTTCGTGCCGGTCTTCGTGGCTGCGTTGATGATCGCGCCGCCGCCCCGGCCGAATTCCGCAGGTGCCAGTCCGGTTTGGACCCGGAACTCCGCCACCGCTTCCACCGACGCTCCCACCGCCAGACTGTTCCTGCCCGATTCCCGGTTGTCGACGCCATCAATCTGGTAGTTGTTCTGCTCCGGCCGCTGTCCCGCCGCGGAGGGCATCGGCGACTCGCGGTTGATCTCATTCGAGCGGAAATCGTTCGTCGCCGGTGTCACCATCGGCGTCAGGAATCCGAGTTGCAGGAACTGGCGGGCGCTCAGCGGGAGGCTCACCACCTGCTCGCCCTTGATCACTTCACCCGCCTGCGATGTCTCGGTTTCAAGCAGCGGCGCGCGTGTTTCCACCGTCACCGTGTCCGCAACCGATCCCAGCTCCAGCCGGAAATCCACCGCGCGCACCTGCAGGATTTCGATCCGCACGCCCGTCTGGACCTGCGACTTGAAGCCTTGCTTCTCCACGCGCACCGCGTACCTGCCCGCGGGCAGCAGCGGGATCCGGTAGAGCCCCTCGGCCGCGCTCTCCGCACTGCGGGTCAGTCCGGTCTCTTCGTTGCGCGCGGTTACGCGCGCCGCGCCGACCACTGCGTCAGACGGATCATGGACCGTCCCGGTAATCGTTCCGGTCGAATTCTGGCACAACGCTGGCAACGCCGCGGCGGCCAGGACAAGCCAAACCCTGAGCATGGTGAACCTCCGTGTACCGAGTATATGCCATCCAGCCATGCTATGATGGCCACTCGATTCCCCATGAAAGCGATCCTTGTTCATCAGCCTGGTGGACCGGAAGCCCTGCGCCTGGAAGAAGTCCCGGTTCCGCAGCCCGGACCCGGACAGGCGCTCGTCAAAATCGCCGCTTCCGGCGTCAATTTCATCGACATCTATTTCCGCACCGGACTCTATAAAGCCGACCCGCCTTTTGGAATCGGAATGGAAGCTGCCGGAACCGTTGAAGCGATCGGGGCTGGGGTCGGGGAAGTCTCGGTGGGAGACCGCGTTGCCTACGCAATGAACCGCGGATCCTACGCCGAGTACGGCGTGATCCCTGCCTGGCAACTCGTCCGGCTGCCGGACGGAGTCGACGTCAACCAAGGCGCTGCGGCGATGCTGCAAGGCATGACGGCGCACTACCTGTCCCATTCGACCTACCCGCTGCGCGAAGGCGACTGGTGCCTGATCCACGCCGCCGCCGGAGGAGCAGGCAGCCTGCTCGTTCAGATGGCCAAGATGCGCGGCGCCACGGTGATCGGAACTACCTCCACCGCGGAAAAGGCCGCACGCGCCAAGGCCGCCGGCTGCGACCATGTGATCCTGTACACAGAGAAAGACTTCGACACCGAGGTGAAGGAAATCACGAATGGCCGCGGCGTCGACGTGGTCTACGACTCGGTGGGCGCCTCGACCTGGGAGCGGTCTCTCAACTCCTTGAAAAAGCGCGGACTGATGGTTTCCTACGGCAATGCCAGCGGACCCGCGCCCGCTGTCGCCCCCCTCGAGCTCAACAACCGCGGGTCGCTCTTCCTTACCCGTCCAACCCTGGCCCATCATTGCCAGGACCGTGGCGAGCTTCTCTGGCGGGCCAGCGATGTCCTTGACTGGATCGCAGCCGGCAAGCTGAAAATCCACATCGAGAAGATCTACCCCCTCATCGAAGCCGCACAGGCTCAGACCGACCTCGCCTCGCGGAAAACCTCGGGTAAGCTGCTCCTGATTCCGTGACCGAATTCCGCACGCGGCGCGAGCGGCTCTGGGAATCGCTCACCCAGGTAGACGCGAACCACCGTCCGCACGCCTACCTTGTCTCGGGTCTTGCCAACATCCGCTATTTGACCGGATTCACCGGCAGCAACGCGCTGCTGCTGGTCCACGCCGGGGGTGCGCTTTTGCTAACGGATCCCCGCTACACCACTCAATCGGCACAGGAGACCGATTGCAGCCGCTCGATCGTGCGGGCAAAGAGCCTGTTTCAGGCCGCGCCGGGCAAGATCAAGCCGCGCGGCTGGAAGCGCATCGGATTCGATCCCAGCCACGTGGCCTGCGCCTCGCTCGAAGTGCTGCGGGACGCTCTGCCAGGCGTCCGTTTTGTTCCCCTCGAAAGCCAGGTGGAGAGGCTGCGGATGGTGAAGTCCGCTTCAGAAATCGAGGCCATCCGCCGCGCCGTACGAATCAACTCAGAAGCCTTCGACCGCGCCATGGAGCACCTCCGGCCCGGCATTTCCGAGAATTGCTTCGCCGCCGAGATCGACTACCAGATGCGGCTCCTCGGCGCTGAGCGCCAAGCCTTTGAGACCATCGTTGCCTCCGGACCCCGTTCGGCGCTGGTTCACGCCCGCCCGTCCGGGGACCCGATTCTGGCGAATGAGCTACTATTGATAGACATGGGCGCCCACTGTGGCGGCTATGCGAGCGACATGACGCGCATGGCCTTCCCCGGCCAGCCGGACCGCAAAACCAAGCAGCACCACGCCTTCGTGCTGGAGGCCCAGCTCGCCGCCCTCGACGCCGTGAAGCCTGGGGCCAGTTCCGTTGCGGTCGACCGCGCCGCCCGCCAGGTGCTCAAGCGGCACGGGGTTGGAGACGCCTTTGTTCACTCGACTGGCCATGGCCTGGGCCTCGAAGTCCACGAGCCGCCGCGCGTCGCCAAAAAGTACAGGACCCGCCTCGAAGCCGGCATGGTGATTACCGTGGAGCCCGGCATCTATCTCCCGGACTTCGGCGGAATCCGGATCGAGGACACCGTGGTGGTCACACCGCACGGCTGCGAGGTGCTCACGCCGACTCCGAAGGATCTGCACGTGGTCTGACCGGATCCACGCGCCTCATTCATCCATGAATATTGACGAAATCAAACAACTCATCGAACTTGTAAACCAGACTGGAATCGCCGAACTCGAACTGGAGCGCGGCGGCAACCGCATCCGCATCCGCCGCTCGGTGGCTGCCGGCACCCAGGAGATTGTGCTTCACCCGGCTCCTGCCTCCCAGGCCGCTCCAGCGCCGGCCGCGGTAGCCGCCCCCGTCTCGCCCGTGACGGCGCCCGATCCTGCCTTGGCGCTTGTCAAGTCGCCGATCGTAGGGACCTTCTTCGAGTCCCCAAGTCCGGGCGCACCACCATTCGTGAAGCCCGGCGATACGGTTCAGCCCGGCCAGGTCCTGTGCATTATCGAGTCGATGAAGTTGATGAACGAGATCGAGGCCGAAGCCGCCGGCGTGATCGTCGCCCGTCTGGTCGAAAACGCCAAGCCCGTTGAGTTCGGTGAGGCGCTGTTCAGTATCCGGCCGCTCTGATGTTCCGGAAAGTCCTCATCGCCAACCGCGGCGAAATCGCCCTGCGCGTCATCTGCGCTTGCAAGGAACTGGGAATCCGCACGGTGGCCGTCTACTCGGAGGCTGACCGCAACTCCCTCCACGTCCGCTTCGCCGACGAGGCTGTTTGCATCGGACCCGCCAAGAGCGCCCTCAGCTACCTCAACATCCCGGCGGTGATCAGCGCTGCTGAGATCACCAACGTCGACGCCATCCATCCCGGATACGGCTTCCTTTCCGAGAATGCCGGGTTCGCCGAAGTCTGCGAGATGTCGCGCCTTAAGTTCATCGGACCCAGGCCTGATGTCACCCGGCTCATGGGACTCAAGCAGGAGGCCCGCCGCGCCATGAGCGAAGCGGGAATCCCGATCCTGCCCGGATCGCCCGGCGCGCTCGAATCGGTGGAGGAAGCGATGGAGGTCGCCGACAAGATCGGCTATCCGGTGTTGATCAAGGCATCCGCGGGCGGCGGCGGGCGCGGCATGCGCGTCGTGGCCACCCCGGAGGACCTGCCTGCCCTCATGGCCCAGGCTCAGTCCGAGGCCGGAGCTGCGTTCGGCAACGCTGACGTCTACATCGAGAAATTCATCGGACGGCCCCGCCACATCGAATTTCAGGTGCTGGCCGACGAGCATGGAACCGTCCGGGTGCTCGGCGAGCGTGAGTGCTCGATCCAGCGCCGGCACCAAAAGCTGGTCGAGGAGGCTCCATCCCCGGCGGTCAACGACGCGCTCCGGTCGGAGATGGCTGCACAGGTTGAATCGGCGCTAGCCGCGGCGGGCTATTCCAACGCTGGCACCGTCGAGTTCCTGATGGACGAAGACGGCAAGCTCTACTTCATTGAGGTGAACGCCCGGATCCAGGTGGAGCATCCGGTCACCGAGCTGATCACTGGTGTCGACCTGGTGAAGAGCCAGATCCTAATCGCTGCCGGCGCCCGGCTTAGCGACCTGATGCCGGACGGCACGGTCCTCCGCGGCCACGCCATTGAATGCCGGATCAACGCCGAGCATCCCGAGCGCTTCACCCCGTCCCCCGGGCGGATCACCGGCCTAAACCTGCCGGGTGGCATCGGCGTCCGGGTGGACACCGCCGCCCACCAGGACGCCGTGATCCCACCCTATTACGACTCCCTGGTCGCCAAACTGATCACCCACGGCAGCACCCGCGCCGAGGCCATCCACCGGATGCAGCGGGCACTGGAAATGTTCGTCGTCGAGGGGATTTACACGACGATCCCGCTCCACCAGCGCATCATGGCCAACGCGGATTTCCAGGCGGGCCGCCTCGACACCCACTTCCTCGCCCGGATGCAGTCGGCCGCCGTCACCGCCCCCTGACCGCCTCCGCGATCTTAGCGGTCAGCATCCACTGCAATACCCCCCTTGGCGCGGACCCCGTGTGCAGCAGGTCCACCCGCGCCATGGCGCCCTTCTTGAAATCGACATCGAGACCCGGCTGCCCCAGCAGGTAACCCAAGAGACGCCCGCACAGCGGCTCGTGGCTCACCAGCAGCAGTTGCTCTTCGCGCAAGGCCCGGATGTCCGTCCAGACCTCCTCCGGATCCCCGCCGGGCACCAGCGCGGCGACCGTCACCAATTCCTGCCCGTGTCCCAGAATCTCCCGGGCAACATGCGCCGTCTCGACCGCGCGCCGGTAGGGCGATGTCAGGATCAAGCCTGGCGACACCCCTGCCGCCGCAGCGAGCCGTATCACCTCCTTGAGCTTCCTCCGGCCCTCCGGGATCAACGCCCGGTCCCGGTCCGCCAGCCCCAAGCGCGGATCCTCAGCGATTCCGTGGCGCAGAAGATGAACCTGCAAGGGCCGCGCTTCCTCCTGTCGTCGTCCGCATAGATCGTATTCTGTCATACTATGCAATGCAGTTGAAGGCAATTACCCCACAAGACGTGACATTCTTCCTCGCGTGCGGGGCTGCCGTATCGAGTCTGGTTTCAACCGCCGCATTCAACATCCTGACGGGAGCGGCCTTGGTTTCGTTGCTCGTGACCCGGCATCCCCTCCGTTTTCCCCCGTTCGCGGCACCCCTCGCTCTCCTCGCCGGATGGACCCTGCTCTCGCTCGCCCTCGCCGACACTCCCCGGGACGGATGGCCCCAGGTCCGTAAGTTCTATATCTGGATCGCCCTGCCGATGGCCGTCCATTCAGCGGTCCGGACCGCGGCGCAGGCCCGCGGCTTGCTCCTGGCCTACCTCACGGCGGCAACCGCATCGGCATCCTGGGCGCTGATCCAGTATTCCCGCAAGTGGTCAGCCGCCCGTGCCTCCGGTCTCAGCGAACAGGACGCCTACGTCGCCTACGTCGCCAACCGGATCACAGGATTCATGAGCCACTGGATGACGTTTTCCGGGGAAATGGTTGCAGCAATTGCCATTTCCGTGGCATGGCTAATGTTCGTAAGAACCCGCCGCCCGTGGATCGCCACAGCGCTTGTGGTCATGGCCGCCGCCCAAGTCCTCAGCCTCACCCGGACCATGTGGGCCGCCACCGCAGCCGCCTTGCTGTACCTGATCTGGAGCTGGCGTCCCAGGTTCCTGCTCGCCGTTCCCGTCGCTGCCGGACTCGTCCTTGCCGCCGCCCCCGGCGGCGTTACACAGCGCGTCGTCTCGCTCTGGAAACCCGGCAAGAAGGACTCCAACGAACATCGCTACTGGTTGCGGCTGACCGGCATCCGGATGATTGCGGCGCATCCTTTGCTTGGCGTTGGACCAGAACATGTGAAGCGGAACTTTGAGGCGCACTTGCCATCTGAAGCCCCGCGCCCGATCCCCAAGGACTGGTATTACGACCACCTCCACAACCTGTACATCCACTACGCCGCTGAGCGGGGACTCCCGGCTGCTCTGGCCATCGTCTGGCTGCTGGGGGTGGTGCTGCGCGATATGTGGATCGCACGCGGACCCTTCGAGGTCCAGGCCGCGGCGGGCTGCGTCATCGGCGCGATCGTTGCGGGTTGGGGCGAAGTCAATCTGGGTGATAGTGAAGTGCTAGCTTCGGTTTTGGTTCCAATCTGTTGTGCCTACTCGGTGATCCGCGATGCATGATCAGCAGATCGTGGTTGCAGGCGGGACGGGTGGACTCGGTTCGGAACTGGTCCGGATGCTGGCCGCCGAGGGGGCGTGCGTGGTGGCCAGCTACCGGTCGAACGCCGCCCGGGCAGAGCAGCTTGCGGGAGCCGCGACGCTGGTCCAAGCCGATCTCGGCGTCGCCGCGGATCGAGCCCGCCTGCTGGACGCCGCCCCCGGACTCACCGGACTGGCCGTCTACACCGGCAACCCGGTCCGCGTACCCGATTTCGAGGAGGCGCTACGGCTCTCGCACGAGGTGAACTTCCTGGGCCCGATTCTGTTGGCGCGCGAAGCGGCTGCCCGCATGCGCGAATCCGGCACGCCCGGCTCGATTGTGCTGGTGGCGACGATGCAGGCGGCGGCGCTGTTCCCGGGGTCGACCGCTTACGCTGCCGCCAAAGCGGCGCTTGTCCACTCCGCCCGGATCCTGGCCAAGGAGTGCCGGGGCAAGGCGGACATCCGCGTGAACGCCGTCTGTCCGGGCGTGAATCAGGCGGGGATGGCGGAGGCCAGCATCGCGGCGGGCAAGTATGAACCATATCTCACCGGCGGCGTGATTCCCCGGTACGGCCGGGCATCGGACGTGGCGCGGGCGGTACGGTTCTTCCTGGAGCCCGACGGTTATGTCACCGGACAGGTGCTGACCGTCGATGGCGGACTGACGCTCTGAGGGATCAGAACAGGTCCGCGGGCTCTAACCGATCAGATCGGTGGCAGTCGCCGTCAGTCCGCACTCTGGAATGTCGTAGGCGGCCGTCTCCCGCAGGCTTCCATCGAAGCGGTACATCAGGCGGGCTTCCGGGTTGATCAGCCAAACGTGCGGGACCCCGAGATCGTGATAGTCGGAGAGCTTTCGCAACAGATCGGACATCCGGTCATCGGGTGACAGTACTTCCAAAGCGATTAAGGGCGGGAACTCCGGGATGGCTTCCTTCGGCTTGTTGGGCCAGAAGACACTGACATCAGGCACGCGATACTTGCCAGGGCGCACACGGATCCGCACTTCCGGCCGGACGTAAAGGCTGCTCGTGTGCCTCCAGCAAAACCTTCCGAGGTTGTCGACCACCTCGGCGTGATACGTGTTCGGCATGCTCCTCTCGAATACCTCCCCATCAACGAATTCCCGATCGACGTCGGGGAAGCTCGTTCGAAGGTATTCAGTTTCGGTCATAAGGGGACTCAAAACGCCAGCCGGATTCCCAACTGAATCCGCCGCGCCGCCTGTGCCGCCGTGATCCGGCCAAAGTTCGGGTTCGTGTTCACACCCTCACGATTCGGAGTAAACGAAACACTCGGATCATTATAGTTGACATTGTTGGTCGCATTGAACGCCTCCCCGCGCAGTTCCAACTGCGTCCGCTCCTTGAACGTGAACGTCTTGAACAGCGAGAACGCCAGATCGAAAATCCCCGGCCCCCTCGTATCGGGCAAGGACCGCGGAACGTTGCCAATCGTCCAGTCGGCGGGATTGCGGAACGCATCGGTATTGAACCAGCGCAGTACGTTGCGTTCACCGCGCGGCAACTCGGACTTCCCGACCCAGTCCGGCCAGTTGATCCCGGTGAAGTTGTTCGCTCCACGGACATTGAGCGGCAGTCCGGTCTGCGCGGTTGAAATCCCGTTCACCTGCCATCCATGCAGCAGGTTGTTCCACAACGCGCCGCGCTTGGGGACCGGCAGTTCCCACACCGCGCTGACCACCAGCCGCTGCGCCACGTCATCCTGGTCGATGGCCCGCTCCAGGCGCCGGTTGAAGCGCCCCAGCCGGAAGTCCCCGTCCCCGCCGTTCCCACCGCCCAGCGAGGAGAACGCGTCGTTGATCAGCTTGCCGTTCGTGTAGGAGCTGAGGAACGTGAGTCCGTTCGAATAGCGCTTCTCCACGGTCACCTGCAGGGAATGGTAATTGCTCGACGCGCCGTGGCTGGCCCACGTGCTGACGCCGTTGTAATCCGGAAACGGACGCAGCAACTGCGACTGCGCCACCGTCCGCCCTGCTAGCGCTCCGGCCGCGATCTGCCCGAAATACGGATTGGCCACTTGGTTCTGCAGCGCGAGCTGCAGCCGGAAGTTGGCCGGATCCAACTGGTTGAGATTGTGGTTGCCCCCGAACAGCTTCGTCCCCTTGTTGCCGACGTAGCTGGCCGAGACCACCCAGCCCCTGCCCAACGCCTGCTGCAGCGTGAAGTTCCACTGTTGCAGATAGGGTGTCGGCGCGTTGCGGTCCTGGTAGCGGACATCCAGCCCGCGGAACGCGTTCGGGCCCCCGTCAGCCCCTCGCGGCTGAATCAACGCCGCCGGCCCCACGCTGAACTGGAACGCCTTAAACGGTCCCCCTCCCGGCGGGACAAAGGGCGTGTCGATCGAGAATCCGAACGCGTTTGAGTTGTCGCCCACGGTATCGCCGGAGATCGACTCCACGTAGATCACGCCGTACCCCGCCCGCACGGAAGTCCGGCCCTTGCCCCGTGGATCCCACGCAAAACCGATCCGCGGTCCGAAGTTGTTCTTGTCCGGATCGACAAAGGTCCTCGGCGCCGTGACACCAGAGTAGGTCATGAGCCCGTTCAACCCTGTCGACGAGTTGGATACGAACGGGTCGAAGTTCGAATGCCTGTTCCAGCGTTCGGTGGGCGCCGACACGCGGTCGTAGCGGAATCCCAGGTTCACCGTCAGGCGCGGTGTCAGTTTCCAGTCGTCCTGAAGGTAGAGCCCAGTCGTCCAGGAGTGGAAGGCAAAGAACGGACGAACGCCGATCGATCCGCCGCTCACTTCACCCAACAGGAACGTGGCCATTCCGATGCCCGTGTTCTGCGGCGTCTGCGGGTTGTTGGTAAGCGCACTCGAAAAATCATAGCGGCCCGATGGCTGCGAGCGGTTGATGAAGCTCAGCCGGACCCAGCGCTGGTCGATGCCCGCCTTGAAACTGTGGCTTCCGCGGATCCAGGTTAATGCGTTGGCCACCTGGATATTGTGCTGGCTGCGGTTGCCGCCGGAGAATCCGGATGAGCCGATGTCGGTCATCCCGGTGATCACCACCGGCGGAAACTGGTCCTGTGGAACGATCGCGGGATAGCCCAGCCGCCGCGGCCAGTCCTGGTCGAAGCTCGGATGAAGGAACGGCAGATACTGGCGCGTGGCTGCCACACGCAGGTTGTTGAGCATCGACGGCGAGAAGGTGCGGTCATAGGAGACCACCGCGTTGTGGTTGTCGCGCTGATCGTTGCGTGCCGCGGGGTCCGATGGACCGAGCCCCCAGCCGCGGTCCTGGCGCGTGTTGCGGGTCCGCGAAAACCGCAGGAAGAAGTTGTCGCGGTCGGTGAAGCGGTGGTCGCCGCGCAGGTTGAGCACGCCCTGGTCCATTGGGGAACTCTGCAGCGACAGGAAATTGAGCGAGTTGGTGAACTCATTCGTCGGCCGCTGGTTGGGCAGCGGCATGAACTCGAGCACCTTCAGCGACAGCGGATCCATGCGTGACCGCGCCACTTGATTGCCCGGCAGCGGATCCCGGACGAATCCCGCACCCGCTGGATTGGCGCGCGTGGTGGCCGGATCGAACGCCGGAATCAACTGCCCGAGTCCGTTGCGCGTGTTTGAGTAGTCGCCCGCGCGCTCCTGCGGAGTGGCCACGGTGCCCTGCCGGATGGCCGCGCTCCGGTGCCGCCACTGTTCATAACCACCGAAAAAGAAGGTCCGGTTGCGCCCATCATAGATCTTCGGGATCCTTACCGGGCCGCCGATCGTCCCACCATACTGGTTGTAGCGCAGCACGGGCTTGATCCGGTTCGTGCGCGGATCGCGCTGAGTGGCGAAGGCGTTGCGCGCATCGAGCGAGTCGTTGCGGACAAATTCGTAGAGCGATCCGTGGAACTGGTTCGTGCCCGCCTTGCTCACCACGTTGATGACGCCGCCGTTCGATTGTCCGAACTCGGCCTTCAACGCGTTGGTCTCGACGCGGAACTCTTCGATGGCGTCGACCATCGGCACTACCGAGATCTCGTTGTGGACCGGAACCGTATTGGTCCCGCCGTCGAGCAGGACCTGGTTGCCATAGATGGGCCCGCCGCTGAACCGGATTTGCGAGAATCCCTGGTTATTGGCGTCGGCGAATCCGTCGCTGCCCGGATTGCGCGGCTGTACGCCCGCTACCAGCTTCACCAGGTTGAACACGTGGCGGCCGTTGATCGGCAGTTCCTCGATCCGCTTGCGCTCGACCACGGTGCCAAGCGCCGAGTCCTCGGTCTGGATCCGCGCGGCTTCCGCCGTGACATTCACCGTTTCGGCCGCGGCGCCGATCTCCAGCCGGATGTCCACGCGTTGGCGCTGGGCGACTTCGAGCGTGATTCCCGACCGGCGGAAAGTCTTGAATCCGGTGATCGCCGCCGAAAGCTCGTACGGCCCCACCGGCAGTCCGGTGATCACGTACGTTCCGTCGCCAGTCGACCGGGTCCTGTAGGTGAGATTGGTGCCGGTGTTGCGCGCCGTCACCTCGACACCGGCAACACGCGCGTCCTGCGCGTCGGACACTGTTCCCGTGATCGTCGCCACGGGCGACTGGGCGAGAACACAGCCACCGAACAAAACAAGACAGAGCCTCATGGAGGCAGCGTAACACGAGCTAACGGATGGAAAGGACCGCGCCGGTGCTGATCTGTCCCAGAGTTTCCAACTCCAACGCC
>Ga0194132_10008077_pt1 | contig 15259 bp, 13 predicted proteins | sample TA2KigOf80mmetaG_FD_148612 | JGI IMG/M metagenome (GOLD analysis project Ga0194132, IMG submission 148612) | Freshwater microbial communities from Lake Tanganyika, Tanzania - TA2015054 Kigoma Offshore 80m | ecosystem: Environmental > Aquatic > Freshwater > Lake | place: Tanzania: Lake...
TTTGTCGAAAACATCGGAACTGGTTTCTCCCTGAAATCGATCCGGCTTGTTTGCCGGTTCATTCAGTCAGACGAACAAATACGAATTTTGTCACGTCCGCCGGTGGAACCTTTTCGGCGCTCGTGCGTATCTCCACTAGAATATCTTCTGGAACATATTCCCGATGCCTCGCAAACCATCCCGCCGAAACGGCGACATGCTTCTCGGAACCCTCGACATGCTGGTTCTCCGTGCCCTTTTGCCCGCGCCCGCGCACGGCCACACCATCGCCCATGTGATCGAAACTACTTCCGAAGACATTCTATTGGTCGAACACGGCTCGCTTTACCCGGCACTGCACCGGCTTGAGGACAAAGGCTACATCGCATCGTTCTGGGGCACCTCCGAGAACAACCGCAAGGCCAAATACTACCGCCTGACCAAGGCCGGGAAGGACCACCTGATCGGCGAGCGCTCCCGCTTTGAGACATTGGTGCGGGCGATCACGCGCGTGCTGGGGCCGGCCTCATGACCTGGCGCCGCTTTTTGCATCGATCCCGCCGGCACGCCGAATTCCGCGGCGAGATCGAATCCTACATCGCCCGCGAAACCGATGAAAACATCGCGCGCGGCATGGCGCCGCCGGACGCTCGCGCCGCCGCCCAACGCCGCTTCGGCAATCTCTCGCTCGCTCTAGAAAAGGAGTACCGCATGAACTCTGTTCCCGTATTCGACACGCTTCTGCAAGACCTTCGATACAGCATCCGGCAGATCAAGGCGCAGCCGGGATTCGCCGCTGCCGCGGTACTGTCGCTGGCGCTCGGCATCGGCGCCAATACCGCCATCTTCACGCTCACCGATCAGATCGTCGTGCGCTTGCTTCCGGTGCCCGAGCCTCAGTCGCTGGTGCAACTCCGGGTCGACGGCGGCCGTTTCGGCAGCAACAACGGTGACGGCACGCACGCGTTCTCGTATCCAACTTTCAAAGCGCTACGTGACACGCAGAACGTGTTCACAGGCATCACGGGCCAGGTCCTTTCCAGCGCGAGCCTTACTGGTGGCGACCGCCCGGAGATGGTCCGCATCGCCTTGGTCGACGGCAACTACTTTCAAGTCATGGGAGTCGGCGCGCGGCTCGGCCGCCTCCTCTCTCCCGATGACAACATCAAGCCGAACGGACACCCGGTGGCCGTTTTGCAGTACGAATTCTGGAAATCCAACTATCGGAGCGACGCGACGATCGTCGGCCAGACGATCCGGCTCAACGGTTCGCCCTTCAACGTCATCGGTGTCACCGCCGAGGGCTTCGAAGGAACAACGGTCGGCTTTCCGGCGCGCATCTGGATTCCGGTCATGATGCGTCCTACGATCAGCCCCACCAATCCGCGGCTCGACAACGAGCGCGACTCCTGGTTCTATCCCTACGCGAGACTGAAGCCCGGTGTTTCGATGCAACAAGCCGAAGCCGCCATGCGAGTGCTCTATCGCCAGCGGCAGGAAGAGGAACTGTCCAGTCCTCTTTTCACACAGTTCCCACAGCTGCGCGATTCGTTTTTGAAACAGACCTTCCGGCTGGAATCGGCCGAGCAAGGTGACGGCGGACTGCGCCGCCGGTTCGAGCGCCCTCTGATCGTTCTGCAGTGGCTCGTCGCGGCCGTGTTGTTGATCGCCTGCAGCAACGTCGCGGGTTTGTTGCTGGCACGTGGGGCATCAAGGCAGAGGGAGATCGCAATCCGCCGGGCGATCGGCGCCGGACGCGCCCGCATCGCCGCCCAGCTGCTCACCGAAAGCGCGTTACTGGCCGGAATGGGCGGCGTCGCGGGGATCGCCATCGGCGCTTGGCTTTCGAAGTCCTTGCTCGCCTCTCTGCCATTCGATCAGGCGAATTTCACGATCTCGGCGATTCCCGATTTGCGGGTGCTCGGATTCGCGTTTGTTGTGACGGCGCTGACGGCGCTGTTCTTCGGACTTGCGCCGGCGTGGCAGAACTCGGCGGCCGCGCCGTCGGTCACCTTGCGTTCGGAAGCCGCGGGCATCGCGGGCGGTTCGGCCGGCGTGCGTCTGCGCAAGGCCTTCGTTGCATTGCAGGTTGGATTGTCGGTATTGCTGCTGCTCGGCGCGGGTCTGTTCGTGAAGACACTGCAAAACCTTAGACGGATCGATCTCGGCATTAAAACGGAAAACGTCGTCACTATGGGCGTCAGTCCGGCGTTCCCATACGAACCCGCGCGCAAGCTCCAGCTAATCCGCGAGTTGATGGACAATCTCGGCCGGGTACCCGGCGTCGCGGCCGTCGGCGCCAATTCGACCCAACTCTTCATGGGCGGCCGGTCCGACGGCTCGGTGACAATCCCCGAAGTCGACGAAAACTCGCGTCCGCAGAGCTTTTTCAATTGGATCACGCCCGGCTACTTCGAAGCGCTCGGCATTCCGATAAAAGCGGGCCGCGGATTTACATGGGCCGACTGGGGCGGCGGCCGCCGGGTCGCCGTTATGAACGAGCAGATCGTCAAGGAGTATTTCAACAACCAGCCGCCGATCGGCCGCAGCTTCGGCCGCGGCATGCGCGCGCCGCTCGATACGGAGATCGTTGGTGTCTTTGGCAACTCGCGCTACCACGATGTGCGCGGGGAGATCCCTCGCCAGACGTTCATGAACATGGATTCCACAATCGCCAATATCACCACGATCAACGTCTACGCGCGCGCCACCGGCGATCCGCGAACCGTCATGGCCGCGCTGCGCACCGAGATCCAAAGGACCGATCCGAATCTCGTGGTGACCGGTATGCGCCCACTCGATGAGCAGATCAATTCACGAATCGTCAACGAACTGCTGCTGTCGTTTCTGGCAACTGGCTTTGCCGTGTTAGCGACGTTGCTCGCGGTCATCGGGCTCTATGGAGTGTTGACGTTCGTCGTCGCGCGGCGCACGCGGGAGATCGGCATCCGCATGGCGCTGGGGGCCGAGGCGTGGACCGTCGTGCGGCTGATCGTCTCCGAATCGGCGGCTGTGATTCTGTTCGGCATCGCGGCCGGTGTCGCCGCGGGCTATGGACTCGGAAAGTACATCGAGAATCAACTCTACGAAGTGAAGCCCGACGACACGCTGGTCTTTGTCCTTACCGTCGGCGCACTGCTCGCCGCCGCGGCATTCGCCACGCTGTTACCCGCGCACCGCGCGACGCGCATCGATCCGGCCCACGCGCTACGCACCGACTGATCGGCCGATGCGTTGCAACAGCAGCGCGTACTTGGTCCTGTCGGCCTTAACGGGATTTCGCTCGGCCGTCGATGCCCTTTGTATCCGCAGCTTCGCGAACTTCTCGGTCCGAACCCCGCCGACTTCGGCTGTGACGGGATAATCGCCATCGGCGAGATTGGGAACCGTGACGTTGAATTGGTAGAGCCCCGCGCCGGTGAGACCGGCGAACGCTACCGGAGCTTCGACCGTGTCGATTTGAATCTTTACCGGATTCGTCGTGGGAGCGGGCGCGGTGGGTACTTGGCCCGAGGTAACTCCAGGGCTCGTCGGTCCGAATCCGGTGCCGTACAACAGAACGGCATCGCCCGGTTTGGCGGGCACGGTAACGGCGCCATCGAATAGTCCGCTCGGGCCGATCAACGCGCCATCGGAACGCACAGCGGCCGCATTTTCATTGGGGAACTGGAAGAAGCTGGGCTTTAGGCGCTTGAACGCAACCGTCGCCTCGGTGGACGTGCCGCTCGCGTTGGTAACGGTGACCGGTGCATTGGCGTCGATCGTCGTATCCGGCGTGAGCACGTTAATCTGCGTCGGGCTGATGTAGTAAACCGAAGCGGGTTGATTGTTGATTCGAACACTCACGCCGTCCAGGCTCTCGGGCAACTTCCCGTTTACGATTTCATTCGCGCGCCACGTACGCGTCGTCGAAGCCAGTCCGTTGCCGTGAATTTCGAGCCACGATCCGGACGCAGCGCCGGCCATCGACACCAGCGTCGGACGCGTTACGGCCGGCGTCTCCGGAACCGTGTAACCCATTACGATGTCCCAATTGACGGCGAGAGCGCCGACGGGCGAACCGGGAATCGCGGTCCATGGACGAATCACCGAGGCTCGCTGCGCCGCGTTGGTGATTCCATTCAGTACGCCGTCATTGCCGATTTCGCCCTCCACGTAGAGCTGTGTGATCAACGTCGTGCCGCCTGGAATCGTGACCTTGGCGTGTACGTGGCGAACGCGGCCCGGATAAAGCCCGGGCTTGATCGTACGGAACAGATAGGCGCCGTCGGATGCGGTGACGAAGCGCCCCCAGCCCTGGAAGTTCGAATCGCGGCGGCCATTCAGCGCGCCCGAGGTGTGAATGTAGGAACCAAGATTGTCGGCCTGCCAGATCTCGACGGTCGCGTTACGAACCGGTTGACCGGTACGATCGAGAACGCGGCCGCTCAGCCAGGCAACCGTGCCCGCGCCCGGCGTGATGTTGTTGTTGATGACGAGCAGGTCGTTATCGGAATCGAGCGGAAGGGCGTTGGGATAGTACGGTCCCTCCGTCTGCGCGGGCGTCAATGTCAGAGCCTGCGCGAAGAGACCCTTCTCCGTAAAGAAAGCGCCGCCGGCGGCGAGCGCGGAAATGAATCGGCGGCGGTCGAGTGTGCTGAGTCGCATATAAACCTTTGAACCGCGGGCGGCGGGTTGGGTTGCGTTTTCGCCCTAAAGCCTAACTGACTTAACGCGAAGTTAACGGCGCTTTACACAGAGGTCTAGAATTGTAAGGAATGCGGCGGTTGCAAGTCGATACATTCGCGGTTTCCGGCGGTACCTGGCGGCTGTCGAAGTGGGCGCCATCGCCCGATCTATCGGACGCCGTCGAGAGTTTGTGGGCGGTCGAGTCGAGTCTGGCTGGATTTCGCGAACATGTCGTTCCGCGTGAAAACGTCGAGTTGATGATCAACCTTGGCGGCCGGCAACTCGTGCACGATCCCGCGGGCCGGACTCAGGCGTTTCGACACTCGTGGGTGTTTGGCCTGCAGACGAGTTTTCTTGATGTCGAGAGTCCGGAGACTCCACGGCTTTTCGTCGCAAGCCTGCGGCCCGCGCATGCCGCGGCGGTGTTGGGCGTGTCTGGAACGGAGATCGCGGGGCGCGTGCTTCCGTTGGATGAACTCATCGGCGGCCACGCCGAATCGTTGGCCGCGCGTATGGAAGCGTCGCCATGCGATGAAGCGCGATTCCGCATCCTTGAAGACTTCATCCGGCAACGCAGGACGGCTTTCCGTGCGGGGAATCCGACGGCAATCCGCGCGATCGTCCGCATCATGGCGCGCGGCGGTCAGGTCGCCATCGGCGCGATGGCGCGGGAATTCGGATGCAGCGCGCGCTATCTGGAGACTCGCGTCGGCGAGTTGGCCGGACTCTCGCCGAAACAACTGGCACGCGTGATCCGCTTCACCCGCGCCGTCGAGGCTGTGCGGACCGCGGCCCATGTCGATTGGACGCGAATTGCGCATTCGGCGGGGTTCTTCGATCAATCGCATCTGAACAAAGAGTGGCGTCTGTTAACGGGCGTTGGGCCGTCGGAATTTCTGGACCGCCGCGATCCGTCGTCACAAGCCGTGGTGGTAACGTAGAGTTCGTTTTTTTACAAGCGATAAAGGTTGAGCGATTTCTACACTGCGAATTGTATGCATGTCACGTACAAGGCGGATCGCGAAATCGACGGACAGACGGAGAAGTGGTACGCGCAACTCGACGCGCGAGGCGGCCCGGCGGCGGGGCGAAAAGCGCTCGGCGAATGGCTCATGAAAACAGGCAAACTCGATGCGTGGTGGACAACGACGGTACTTGTCGAATACGAGAAGGCGCGCAACGGAGGCGCCGGCGGCGGCTACAATATCTGCGTGACGAAATCGATTAACGCAACGGCTGAGGCTGTGTATGGCATACTCTCCGGTCCGGCGTTGGGGCTCGGGACTGGGTTACAAGAAGGGAGCCGTTTCGACGATGGCGACGGGCATCGGGGCATGATCAAGAAACTGACGGTGGCGAAACTCCTACGGTTCACCTGGGAGGGCGAGCGTCACGGCCCATCCGAAATCGTCGAGATCAAGTTATCGGCGGCCGGCGCCAAGTGCGCGGTCACGTTAAATCACTCCGGACTTCCGGATCGCGCCGCGGCCGATGGCATGCGCGCGGCGTGGGCCGAGTTGCTGCGGCGGGCACAGGAGCTTGCCGCGTGAAGTGGATCCTGGCATTGTGCGTGGTGTGCGAGGCGCAATCGTGGGATCTCTATCGCGCCTCGATCGCGGCGGCATCGGCGTCGTTGCGATTGGACGATACCGCCGCCGCGCAACGGTGGCTGAAGACCGCGCCCGCGGAACATCGCGGCTGGGAGTGGCGATACCTCAACGCGCTGGCCGCCGAGAGTTTTCGCGACATCCGCGCTCACGACGCGCCGATCACGGGTCTGGCCGCATCGAAGGACGGTAAACTGCTGGCGACTACGTCGGGCGATTCGACCGTGAAACTCTGGGACGCCGCGAACGGCGAATCGCGCGCGACGCTGAAAGGCCACACCGCTTCGACTTGGTCGCCCGCGTTTCGGCCGGGTGCGGCACAGCTGGCATCGATGGGATCGGACGGAACGGTGCGCGTTTGGGAGATCGCGGCGAGCGTCGAATTGGCGAAATTTGAAAATCTCGGCAACGGCTTGGGCGCGGTCGCGTGGAGTCCCGATGGAAAGTTGCTGGCCGCGGGAACATGGGCGATCGCCGCGGGCCGCGGAGTGATTGGCCAGTTGTACCTGTGGGAGTACGACTCGCGCCGGCTGCTTTGGAAGAGCGAGTTTGGCGTGAAACCGATCACGTCGGTCGCGTTCCATCCGAGCGGGAGGCAGTTCGCGGTTGTGACGTGGGGCTCGATACTCGGCGTGTTCGACGCGCCGGGCGACGGGAAGGCGCGAATCGAAACCAATATCAGCGAGAAAGACGGATCGTACTCGGCGATGCAAAGCGTGGCGTACTCGGCCGACGGTGCGACGATCGCGGTGACCTCGAAGGACAACGCCGTGCATCTGTTCGATGGCGCCAGCGGCAAAGAGACGCGTATATTGCGCGGGCACTCGCGATGGTCGAATGCGACCGCGTTCGTTGGACCGCTGCTCGCAACCGCTTCTAGCGATTCGACGATCCGATTGTGGAACGGCGATGGCGCGCTCATCCGAACGCTGCATGGTCATACCGCGGCGATTCACGGTTTGGCGGCATCCGGCGGCAATCTGGTCACGGCCGCCGCCGACGGCACCATGCGCTGGTGGCGGATGGGCGGCGCTTCGGAGTGGCGCGCCCCCGATACGGTTTACGGTCTGGCGTTCGATCCAAAAGGTACGCGGGTGGCGACGGCCTCGTGGGGCGGCGTGGTGAAAATGTGGGGTGCGAACGGCTGGGAGAAAAAGTTGCACAACGCCTCCGCGAATGCTGTTGCGTTTTCGCCGAATGGCGACCGCATTGTCACCGGCGGCAACGATGGTGCGGTCAATTTGATCGACGCGAAAAACGGCGAAGTGCTGCGAAAATTCGAGACGGCGTCGAAAGGCAGAGCGGCAGGCATCGCCTGGAGCCCTGATGGGAAGGCGATTCTGGCGCCGTCGACAAGACCGGACGGCAAGATCTGGGATCCCGCCACCGGAGCGTTGCTCGGCACCGTGACCGGCGGGAGCGGCGAGATCTACTGCGCGCAATTCAGCCCCGACAGCCGCTGGCTCGTCATAGGTTGGACCGATGGCACGCTGCGCGTCATCGACTGGCGGAACGGGAACGAGTCCGCGAAGTTTCCGAAGATCGCGGGCGGCGTCTACTCGGTTACATTTTCGGCCAACGGCCGCGAACTGTTGACGGCTGGAGGCGATCGGAAGATCCGGCAATGGTCGCTTCCCGATGGAAAGCTTGTGCGCACCTTGGAAGGCCATACCGAGTTGATTTATTCGGCCGGCTACTCGCCCGACGGTACGCGGATCGTTTCGGCGGGCAGCGATCAGACGGTGCGGTTCTGGGCGGCGAGAACGGGCGAAGAACTGTTGATGGTTCCGTTCTCTTCGCAGGTGTATCTTGTGAAGTTTTCGCCGGACGGCCAACAGGTGGCCGTTGCGCCGATGAATGGCACGGTTGTGTTCCTCAGCGAACGCAGTCGTTGATCGACGGGCACTGGCATCGCATCAGGGCCTCCAGCAATTTGCGCATTTCGTGCAAGCGGCCGAGTTGCGCGTCGATCTCCTCGATCTTGTTCGCCGCGAGCGCGCGCCAGCGGGGACCGGGCGGCGTCTTCGCGTCGAGCCCGTTGAGCAGCCGCTTGATTTCGTCGAGACGGAACCCGGCCGCCTGCGCAAGCCGCACCACATTCACGCGCGCAACGGCGGAGTTATCGTAGCGGCGCTGGTTGCCGGTCCTCGCGGTCGCTCTCACAATTCCGGCGGCCTCGTAGTACCGCAGCGCCGAGGCGGCGATCCCCGTTTTCCGGGCAAGCTGTCCGATGGTCAACATTTTTCTCTTGACTTAAAGTCGACTTTAAGTTTGATACTACCGTCATGAAGATTGCAACCATATTGTTTTCGCTGACGGCGATTGCGCAGCCGATCGCGTGCAACTTGAATGCGCTGACGGCCGAAGAGCGGAAGGAACACGCGGCGCTGAGCCGCCGTGTAGCCGGGGCGTTTCGCGAGCCTTCGGCGACCGCCGATGGATGGGCGCTTTCGGTCCCGGTCGAACTGCTGCCCGACCTGGCGAAGTGGATCGACAGCGAGCGCAAATGCTGCCCGTTTCTGCGGTTCTCTGTCGTCGTCGAGCCCGGAGCAACCGCGGCGCGATTGACATTGTCCGGCCGCGAAGGGGTGAAGGATTTCTTGGCCGAACAGTTCAGGCTCAAAACTTTTTGAGCGCACGCGGGTTTGTCGAGAGGATGCGCTGGCTCGTTACCGCGGTATCGTTGACTCTCGCCGGGCAGCCGGCAACCCGTGTGACCTCGTTCGATTCGACGTACACGGTGGCGCCGGGTGGCAAAACCGGCTTCTTCGAAAGCCGGCAGCCCGCCGACCTCGCGCTGTCGTCTTTTGGCTTTAACAAATCCGGCGGGGGCCTGCTGTTTCACCATCCGCGCAATCTCGCCGGCGACGGACAGCGATTGCTTCTGGCCGATAGCAACAACAACCGCGTGTTGGTGTGGCTGTCGCCGCCCACCGACAACGCGCCGCCATCGCTCGTACTCGGTCAGCCGGACATGGATTCAAACAATCCGGGCAGCGGACTGAGCAACATGAATTGGCCGGGGCAGATCAGCACCGCCGCGGGAGGCCGCGTGGTAATCGCCGATTCCTACAACGACCGGCTCTTGATTTGGAATTCCTTCCCAACCGAGAACGGCCAGCCGGCCGACATGGCGCTACGCACACCCTCGCTGCGCTGGCCGTGGGGCGTGTGGACCGACGGCGAGCGCCTGGTGGCGACATCCACCGGCGGGCGCGCCATTCTGTTCTGGAACAAGTTCCCTGAACGCGCCGATCAGCCGCCGGACTTCGAAATTCGCGACAGCGCGATCGGCACGCCGCGGACCATCACCAGCGACGGCACGCGCCTAATCGTCGGCGATCATAACGCGTATCAGACGAAACCCGGCAACTTCGTGTGGAAGACTTTTCCACGCGCGGCCTCCGACCTGTTCGACTTCTTCATGCAAGATCCAATCGACGGCAACGCGAACTGGATGCAGGGCACTTTTTTGGGCGATGGCCGCCTGGCGATGCTCGGGCGGACGCTTCTGATCTGGAATGAATTTCCGGAGACGGCGGAGACCCGGCCGGCGCTCGCGATCGACGCCTACCGCTTCATGGGTGGTGATGGCGGATCGGTGACCGAAGCCGCCGGGCGGCTCTACATCCCCGAATACAACGGCAATCGAATCGCCGTCTACAACGCCATCCCCGAGCGGAATTCCCAGCGCCCCGACTTCGCGATCGGGAGTCCGGATTTCGAGACCAACACGCTGCGCAGCGAGTTCCTGATTACCAATCCGGCGCCCGTGACCGACGGCAAATCGCTCTGGGTGTCCTCCGATTTCGAGCGCCGCATGTATGTGTGGAAAGACATCCCCGATGAGAGCGGTGCACGGGCCAACTTCGTCTACGATCTGCCATTCGCCCCCTGGGACAACGAGATTCACAATGGCCGGCTGATACTCGCGGGAAAGGACACGTTCGCGGTCTGGAACGCGTTGCCCCGTAGCGGCGAGATGCCGTCGGCCGTGGTGCGCGGACCGTGGCGCGAGATTCGCGGCGTCGCCATGGATGACACGTATTTCTATCTGGGCGAGCAAGACGCCAACCGCGTCTCGGTATGGCGCGGCGTTCCCGCCGCGAACGAACCGCCGCTGTTTACGTTGAACATCCGCCAGCCCTCGCGTATTTCGAGCGACGGCACACACGTCGTAATCGTATCTACCGAGAATCACACCGTGCATGTCTATCGCGTCACGGAGTTGAGCGCGGATGCACGCCCGCGCGCTTCCTACGGACAAGGAATGTTCAATCTGCCGCAAGGTGCGCTGCTCCGCGACGGACAACTGTTCGTGTGCGACACCACCGGCAACCGCGTCTACGCGTGGCGCGATATCGAAGACTTCATCGCTCGGCGTCCGGCAACGGCGATCCTAGGCGCGGGCGATCCGCAGCCTCGCATCGGCGTCGATTCCTTCTTCTGGCCCGGTGTGCCGGCCTTCGACGGCAGTTATCTTTGGATCGGCGAATTCAAGTTCTCCGGCCGCATGCCGCGGTTCAGCGTTCGCTGAACGATTTATACTCAACAATAGTGTCTTCACACGATCATTCGCACAAAGCGAGCTTCGGCTCGCTGGCGTTGGGCGCGCTGGGGGTGGTGTTCGGGGATATCGGAACCAGCCCGCTGTATACGTTGAAAGAATGCCTCCACGCTGCCGGCAAACACGAAGCAACGGAGGCCGATCTGTTCGGCGTGCTCTCGTTGATTTCGTGGGCGCTAACTCTGGTCGTAACGATGAAGTATCTGGCGTTCGTTATGCGCGCGGACAACAAAGGAGAGGGCGGGGTATTCGCATTGCTCGCTCTTGTTCCTGACGAACTGCGAACGGCGCGGCCGGGCCGCATCGCCGCGGTGGCGCTGTTCGCTGTGATGGGCGCGGCGCTTCTTTATGGCGATGGAATCATTACACCCGCGATCTCGGTTCTTGGTGCGGTGGAAGGCTTGGCGGTCGCCGATACGCGTCTGGCCGGCGCCGTGGTTCCGGTGACATGTCTGATTCTGATTGGCCTCTTTTCCATTCAAAGCCACGGGACTGGCGCGGTCGGAAAGCTGTTCGGCCCGGTGATGATCGTTTGGTTCGGAACGCTGGCGGCTTTGGGCGTCTATCACGTCTCGCACAATCCGGAAATTCTCGGCGCGCTGTCGCCGCATCACGCGGTGGGTTACTTCGTCAGGCATGGGTGGAGCGGTCTGCACATTCTTGCCTCGGTGGTCTTGGCGGTGACGGGCGGCGAAGCTCTGTACGACGACATGGGGCACTTTGGTATCAAACCCATTCGCGCGGTCTGGACCTGCTTCGTCATGCCGTCGTTGCTGCTCGCCTACTTCGGACAAGCGGCGCACGCCCTGCGCAATCCGGAGTCGATGGCGAATCCCTTCTTCTCGATGGTGCCCGCCGGTTGGGCCACCTACGCCCTTGTCGTTCTATCCAGCATGGCGGCGATTATCGCTTCGCAAGCCCTGATTTCCGGCGCGTTCTCACTAACGAGAAATGCGATGCTGCTCGGCTTCTTCCCACGCGTCGAAGTGAAGCACACGGCGCATCACACCGAGGGCCAGATCTACATCCCCCACATCAACTACTTCCTGGCCGCCGGGTGCCTCGCACTGGTGCTGTGGTTCAAGGAGTCGACGCGGCTTGCCTCCGCATACGGCATCGCGGTCACGGGCGCGATGCTGATCACCTCGATCATGTTCTTCCTGGTCGCGCGCAAGACGTGGGGCTGGAGCCGGCTGAAGGCGGGCGGCTTGCTGGCGCTGTTCTTAATGGTTGACCTTCCGTTCCTGGGCGCCAACGTGGGCAAGTTCCTGGATGGCGGTTACGTGCCGGTGCTGATCGGCGCGGGTGCGCTGTTCGTCATGTTGATCTGGAATCGCGGACGCACATTGATGGCCCAGCGCTATCGGATGCGATTTCCGACCAAGGAATCCGCGCGAGAGCGCGTCGACGCCCGGTTGGCGGCGAGAGTCCCAGGGACCGCGGTCTTCATGGCATCGAATGCGGATAGCCTTCCGCCCGTGCTGGTTCACCACGTTGAACGAAGCCGCGCGCTGCAGCAAACGGTTGTGCTGTTGACGATACGAATCGCGGGGCAGCCGATCGTCGCCGACGAGAACCGATACAGCGTCGAGCACTTGGAAGATGGCTTCCATCGGGTGATCGTCCGGTTTGGATTTATGGAAGACCCGCTTGTCGTTCCTTTGCTTGAAAAGGCGGTGGCGGAGCATAAGGTCCCCTTCGCTCAAGGCGAGGTGACGTATTATCTCGGCCGGGAGAATTTCATCGCAACCTCTCGCGGACAGATGGGCGCGATGATGGAGTCGATCTTCGCGTTTCTACAAAAGAACTCATTGGCGGCCGATCGGTATTTTGGCTTGCCGCACCGCCAGATCGTTGAGATCGGCACGCAGATGGAACTGTAAACGCCAAAAGGCGCCAACCTTGCGATTGGCGCCTTTTGGGTTTGAACTCGAAAGAGGTTACTTGGCCTTTTTCTGCTTCTGCTGACCGACGCGGACTTTGAACATCGAGGCTCTCTGTTCCTGCCACGATTTCCAGTCGAAGCGGGCCGACGCTTCCTGCAGATACTTATTCAGGTCGGTGCCCTTGGGCACACACGCCATCAAGGTGGCGTAGTCTTTGCCGTCCGGACTAGCGATCCGGAAACGCTTCACATTCGGAATAGCCATAACAAGTCTAGGTTAGCACAGCGGCGAGCGCGGGACCGAGTTCGGGGTACAGAAATCGATAGCCCGCGGCCAGAACGGCCTTTGGAGCGCAGCGTTGCGAGTCGAGCAGAATCTGCGACATCTCTCCCGCTCCCAGCCGCAGCGCGAACTTCGGCACCGGTAAAAACGCGGGGCGGCGCAAGGTGCCTGCTAACTCCCGGGTGAACTCCCGATTGGTCACCGGATTCGGCGAAACGCCATTCCAGACCCCGCGCGCGCCGTCGTTTTCGACGGCAAAGCGGATCATACCGGCGATGTCGTCGATGTGGATCCAGCTCATCCACTGATCGCCCGTGCCGAGCACGCCGCCGAGCCCAAGCCGGAAGATCGGCAGCATCTTCGCCAGAGCGCCGCCGTCGCTGCCGAGCACAAGCCCGAAGCGGATCTTCATGACCCGAACGCCGAAGGTTTCCGCCCGGCTCGCCTGGGCTTCCCATTCTCGGCTGACGTCGGCCAGAAATCCAGTGGCCGGCGAGGCGGATTCGTCAAGCCATTCGTCGCCCCGATCGCCGTGGAGTCCGATCGCCGCGGCGCTGACCAACACCTTCGGGCGTGCGTCGCACTTGGCGATCGCGTCGATCAGCTTGCGCGTTCCCTCCACGCGCGAGTCATGAATCCGGCGCTTCGCGGCGGCGGTCCAACGTTGCGCCACGGGTTCTCCGGCCAGGTGCACTACCGCATCGGCGCCTTCGAGCAACGCGGGTGAGGCGCCATCGCGCGGAACGCTTCGCCACGCTACCGGCCACGTTTTCCGCAGGTGACGTCCGATGAAACCCGAAGCTCCCGTGATGGCGATCGTCATATACGGAAAGGATCCTGGCCCGTGCGTTCCAAGGATTCGATTTCCTTGATGTAGGATGGCACATCGGTCTTGCGTTTCATTCCCTCAAGGCCCATGTATCGCACGGTACCAAAGACCGGGCGTTCGCCCCACGGACGATCGTGAAGCCCGAAACACCACAGCACGCTTGTGTACGTGTTGGGATCGCGGCCGTCGAGCGCGTACTTGTCGTGAATCGCCAGCATCGTGTCCTGCGCCTGCTGATGCGTCAGCGACCACTCGATGATCTTCTTGCCCCAATACATGCGGTAGTAGCCGTGGATGCGGCCGCGAAGCAGCATCTCTTTTTGACAGGCGTTCCACAGCGCGTCGTGTGTCTGTGCGTGCTCGAACTGATCGGGAGAGTAGACGTAATCGCGATGATCGGCCGCGTGTTTGCGCAGTGTCAGCTGCGCCCACTCGGGCAGTGCTTCGAGCGAGCCGGGATTCGGGCAATGGCGAGCGAAGTTGAACGCCAGTTCGCGACGGACGATGAGTTCTTCGAGAAACTCAGGGTTGGATTTGGCCGCGAGAGCGACATCGACCGCGGCGATCTGGCCAAAGTGCAAATACGGGCTGAGCTCGGAAGTAGCGTGGTTGGAGGGCGAGTTGCGATCGGCAGAATAGCGCGCGATGCGGCTGGCGATGAATTGGTCCAGACGTTTCCGTGCGGCGATGGCGCCTCCGGTGAAACTGATCGACGGTTTGACGGAATGATTGATCGCACAGCCTGCGACGAGTTTTGCGATGTCGCTCACCTCGGTGTGCCACTCGGGCTTCGGCGCGGTCCAGCGATGGCGCAAGCGGACACTTGGAACGGGTTCCAGGTATTCAAAGAGCAGTTTGTAAATCTTGGGGCGGATCGTGTAAGCGGCCCATTCGCGCTTTCCGAATGCGTTCATCGGCACAATGCAACTGGAATCGACGGTGTAGAACGGAACGTCGATTTTGCCGGCCACCCGCTCGTTGTGCATTGCGGCGACGAAGACCGGATAGTCGTCGGTGACGACCAACGCGGCGTCCTTCGCGAGATCGTACAGTACGCGATTGGAGTCGGATTTACTCCGCCGAAGATAGAAGCAGTACCCCGCGCCGAGCGCCTCGACTTGGCGCTGCATCTCGGGAACGCCTTCGAGAACAAACGTGTGAATGCAGTCGTTGGCTTCTGTGTAATCGAACGTCAAGGCCTCGTACACCAGCAGCGGAAGCCCGAGTTCATTGGCTCTTTCGATCGCATAGGCAAGCGCGTGATTGGACTCCGCGCGCCGGTTCATTTGCACCCAGTAGAGAACGTAACGCGCCTTGGCTCGCGGTTGCGCGGTGTTGCGTTGACGAATTCGGAGCGGGTGGATCAAGAACATACGATGACTCATCGAGCGGGCTCGATACAATATCTTTGAGATGCGCATTTGGAACCGCGCTAAACTGC
>Ga0194132_10008083_pt1 | contig 15254 bp, 10 predicted proteins | sample TA2KigOf80mmetaG_FD_148612 | JGI IMG/M metagenome (GOLD analysis project Ga0194132, IMG submission 148612) | Freshwater microbial communities from Lake Tanganyika, Tanzania - TA2015054 Kigoma Offshore 80m | ecosystem: Environmental > Aquatic > Freshwater > Lake | place: Tanzania: Lake...
GCATGATGAACGCCGCGATGGCCAAAATCGGTCCAAGGAACGAAAAGTCTTTTCCGGTGATGAACACTGCCGCCGTCAAACCGGCAAACAAGCTCATCGTCAGGATGCCCGCCTGCCAGAAGATCATGCCGCTCTGGTCGCCAGCCCGTTCGGCGAGATAGGAGGCGATGTATAAGATCGGCACGAACAGGATTGCCTCAATCACGACGTACAGCGCCAAGCCCAAATACTGCAACTCGGCACTGACGCCGCTGTTGGCCCAATAGCGCGCCAGGTAGCCGACGCCGATGAACGCCACTAACATGATCAGCTGGCTCCACGGCGTCGTGAAGTAAGCCATCATCATGTTGTCGAGGTTGATGACTGGCGCCAGCACCTTGAAGATCGCCAGCTCGATGCCGATGAACGCCAGAATAGCGCCGGCAAGGTGGGCATAGGTGCGGCGAATGAAACTCGCTCGTTCGCTGATTTCAGCTTCCGGTGCGACTACCGAATCCGGAGCCATTTCGTAGCGCATGGATCTCTCCTTCAGGGAAATCGTGTGCGGGAATTGCCAATTTTCCTTCTATCCTATTGTATCCCGCTTGTCAACAGTGAGCAAGGAATTACTCAGGGCAGAATCGAATTTCTGAATGCAGTTTGCGGCGGCGAAGCGAAGTTGGGAGATTGACGCCGATACATTCCGACCCGGGAGCGCGTCCGCGTGATGCGTGGTTGGCGGGAACGCGACAGAGATGACGGCCCTGCGGTCTGCCCTCCTTTTGGCCTTGCATGCGTTCGTTCGGAGGTAGGTCAAGCGTCACAAGTACCGGATGCGCACGTTTTTGAATGACTTTGCCGAAAAGGTCGCTCCGATCACCGTGAGTTTCGCACGGCCGACGCACGCCTTGCCAGCCGCATGAGACGCGTCTGGAATCGCTTGATTACTCGCCGCGCTTGACAGCGACTTTTCTGCCGTCCTGGCTCTGAAGGAATGCGATCAAGTCGACGAACTCGTCTTCCGTCAGCTTCGCCTCAAGCCCCTCTGGCATTGTGCTGACGGCGGAGACGCTCTGTTCATCGATGTCGCGCTTGGCGATGGTGGACTTTTGGCCCTGATTATCCGCCAAGGTTATGCTCTGTTCATCCTCCGCGACTTTGACCCCGTTCAGGATCTTCCCATTTTTCAGCGTAACGACGATCGTTCCGAAACTCGGCGCGATCGCGCGGCTCGGATCGAGAATCGATTCGATCAGATAGACGCGCGAGAAACGGGCGCCGACGCCGCTGAGGTCCGGACCGATACGTTCGCCTTGGTTGCCCAATTGATGACATTTCAGGCACTGCGATTTTTCCTTGTCGAAGAACATTTTGCGACCACGCTCGGCGTTGCCCGTGCGAGACAAGGCGGCTTGCGTGAGTTTTTCATGGGCTGCTTTGTTGCTCTTGCGGCGGAAGCGAAGATGAAATTCGACGTCGCCGTTTCCCGAACCCGTAGCGACGAGCACGCGGTTCATGCCCTTGACCAGCGTGGCGGAGAAACGATCCGAATCCAACTCGAACTTGCGCGTCTGATCTCGGCGATAGGCGGGCTTGCCGTTCACCCAGACCTGCAAGCTGCCGCGACTCGACGCCAGAAACTCCACGGGCAAATCCACCGGCACGAAGAGTTCGGTTGCGGCAAGCCAGACGGTGTCTTTCTTGGCGAAGTCCGCCGATGTCAGGCGCAAGCGTGATTCGGCGCCGCTGGTGGACGTCCAACTCCATCCTCGGATGCGCTCGGCGTCCAGTTCTTCCACGACCTTCGCCAACTTCTGCACGGAAACGCCGTCATGAACAAACCAGCGTCCGAACACGCCCGTGTCGCCATGCACGATGGCGATGGCGTTTTCGATGGCATCGCGATCTCCTTTCTTAAGCGGCAGCGAATCGCGCCAGTTGAGAAGGACACCGACGACGTGAGGCGCGACGTCGCTTGCCGGGTTTTGCTTGGCGAAGGCGACAACGGCGCCGATCTGGCCTGGTCCTCCCTGAACGAACAAGTAATCCAGTGCCCTGATATCGACGTCGCGTTGCTGCAAGGCGGCGACGGCACGCGGGATAGCCCGCGCATCACGCAGCGCCGCCAAGGAATCGAAACAATGGCCGCGAAGTTGTGGATCGCTCTCGTCAAGTAGCTTGAGCAACAAATCGCCGGCATTTTTGGCGCCCAGTTTCCCGGCTGCCGCCGCGGCGGCGCGGCGCACACGCACGTCGCCATCCTTTAGCAGACGGAGCGCCGCCTCATGCCCCTCCTTGGCTTGCAGGTCGCCGAGCCCCTCGATCGCGGCTGCACGCACTTCGGGGTCGGATGACTCAAGCCGCCTGGCGAAGAAGCTGGCAGGCGCGTCGCGCCCCGATCCACCGGGCCCTTTCTTCTCGAGTGGTTTACCCGCGCGGCGCATCACCTCCGCCAACACGGGGCCGTCTTCGAGCTTGTCCGCGACGGCGATCAGATTTGTGCTCTTGGGCAACAACGTTAGGGCCTGCAGCCGGTTCGCGACGCTGTGCTTTTTGTCAAACACGATCGGCTCAAGATAACGAAGCCCGTCGGAGTGCTGGGCCAATGCGGCAATAACGGTTCTCGCACGCTCCGGGTCGTGGTCATTCTCGAGCCAAGCGCCCAGCCGCGCCGCGCGCACGGGAACTTTTTCACGTAGCATCTGTTTCAGGACGATGGTTCGTTGCGATTTAGCGCTGTCACTCAGAAACTGATCCAAGGCGAGTTCGATCGCGTCCGTGCGTTCCCAGGCTTCGGTGTTTGCCGGCCGCGGGCCTGGTCGATAGCCCCAGTATTTCCACGCGCCGGGTTTCTTGTAGACGCGCGTCAGCGCCTCTGCATACTGACGCCGATGCAACGGCTCCTTGGCGTTCTTGAGCCGATCGATCAATCCATCAATCACGGTCGTGTTAAGCTGATCGACAACGGCGTGCAGGGCGACATCGCGAATGGGGGTGCTATCGGGCGCATCGAGTAGCTTCAGCACGGCAGGCCAGTTGTCGGCGCGGCGCAGCGTGTGCATGGCTGCATGCGCCAGAACCGCGTCGGGTTTGCCGAGGTTGTCGCGTACCCAGTTGGGAGCGCCCTCCCAGCGCAGTCGGCCCAAGGCGATGACGATCTCCAACAAAACGCGCGGATCGTCGCGATTTTTCAGCGCCGCCAGAGTCTTGGCGATGGCAATGTCGCCTCGACCGGCGTCGAGCTTGTGTTTGACCAACACCGGATCGGTCAGGTCAGCGATGGCCCGGATCGCCTGAACGCAGACGCGCGGATCAGCATCGTCTTTGGCGCGGCGCAACAAGCCGTCGACTGCCTTCGCGCCCTCCGTTCGAGCCAGCGCCCAGATGAGATGAAGCCGCATTTCCGCATCGAGCCCCTTGTCGGCATCAAGGATCGCTTGTCGGCCGCGTTTCTCCAAATCCGCCTGGAAGTCGCAGCGATCGAGGTAGCCGGCCGACTTCCTGTCATCCTTGGCGTGCGGCCCGACATACTCAATGCGATAGATGCGGCCTCGTCCACGTTTGGGCCGCTGGCCGTCGGCGTAGTCGGCGACCATTATGGTTCCGTCGCGCTGCACGACGATGTCGGTCGGCTTGAACGGGTAGCTGTCCTTTGGGTCGCCCGACGCAAACTCGATTTCCTTGACGGGCTCAAAGCCGCTGCCGGAGCGTTTCAGGTCATAGCGCACGACCGACTTGCCCCACTCGCAGAAGAAGAGGTTGCCGCGGTATTCCTTGGGAAACTGCGTTTCGAGGTAGCAGACGCCGCCCGCTGACGACCCGAGGCCAAAATCGCCGATCGGTTTCATGGCATGACCGGGGCGTTCCTCGTAGTCGTAGGGGTAGCCGTGGTCGGCGCCGAAGAAGCTGTGCAGCACCCGGATCATGTAGGTGCCGCCGTCGTTTTCGTTGTCGCGCGTGAAGACGTTGAGGTCGGCATCGAGAGCGATGTCGTAGATGTTGCGCAGGCCGGTGGAGAAGATGTGCAAGTCGCGGCCATCGGGTCGGCAGCGCAGGATGCAGCCGCCGTTGTGGATGAGCCGATCACCCTCGGGGCGCAGGACGTTGATGCCATTGTCGCCCATCGCCAGATAGAGCCAGCCATCATGGCCGACGACGACACCGTTGGCGCAGTGCAGCCGCGACGGATTTTCTTCGGGCTTCAGGCCTAGGCCGGTGAGGATGTCTTTTCTCCCCTCGCCCTTCGGGAGAGGGATCGGAGGTGAGGGAATGCGCAGCGTTGTGAGGTACGGCGCATGCATGACGAAGAGCGTGTCATCATGATACGCCAACCCCTGAATCGAGTTGAATCCCGTGGCGATGACGGTCGCCTTGTCGGCATAGCCGTCCCCGTCGGTGTCCTCGACGAGGCGGATCTCGCTTTTGACTTTGCCGTCGGAACCGAGGCCGGTCATGTAATCGATGGCGACGAAGATGGCGCCCGGTTTCCGCCCGATGGCGATGACCGAGGGGTATTCGACAAGCGGATCACAGGCGAAGAGCGTTGCTTTGAAGCCGGGCGGCAGCTTGAGCGGCGGAAAGCGTTTCTCCGTCGCGGGGCCGGTCTTGGGAGCGTCGGGGGCGCAGGCTAGGGCAAAGGGGATTGCGCTGAACGCCAAGAAAATGCGATGCATGGGAAGCCCTGGGATGAGGTACTCCGATTCCCAGAGGTTTGGGAGCACCCTCACCCCTGGGTTTCCAGGCGGTTACCGGAACCGTTTCAGCATCTGCTCGGCGACGAACTGCATGCCGACCTGGTTCCAGTGGTTGCCGTCGTAAGTGAGGATGCCGCTGTACTTGTTGTCCGGATTGTTTTTCTTCCAATGCTCGACGAACGCCTTGCGCAGGTCGTTGTAGGGAAGGTTCCTGGCCTTGATGATGTCGCGCTGGATGGCGGCGAACTCTTCGAGTTTCGGGTCGTCTTTGTTGGTGCCGTCGTGTTTTTCGCCGACGCTGGTGAGCGTGCATTGGACAACCTGGATTTTGTGAAGCTGAATCCGGTCGATCAGATCCTCGAGGCTTTTGCGAAAGACATCTTTATCGAGGCGACGGGCGTCGTTGCAGCCGATCTGGATAACGATAATGGTCGGCTTCTTCGGCAGCACGTCCTTCTCAAACCGCGCGAGCAGTTGTGGCACGGTGTGGCCGCCGGTCGCGACCCAATCGACCTTGACGCCAAGGTCGGGATGCGTCTTGTCGAGCGTTTCCTGGACGATTTTCACGTACCCCTTGGAGACGTGCTGCTTCGGAGCGTCCTGTCCGCCGAGTTGCGTGAGCGAATCGCCGAAGAAGAGGATGCGGTCGCCCTTCTTCAAGGCGATCTGCCGGTTGTCTTGGCCCAGAGCGCCGCCGGCAAGGAACAGAAGGGCGAGTACGGACAGGCACGTTTTCATGGGATGGGTCCAATGAGGGTGGGGGCGGTGACACGGTGATGCTAAGCGAGCGGATGGTCGGCGTCAACAAAAACTCACCGATCGGCGTTTATTCCGCTTGCGGCTTCGCGTTCGCAAGGCGCCGTGCGAGCGCGAACCCGAAAGCGGAAGAGGGGACCTACGGCGATGGCACGGCAAATTTCTGGATGCGTTGATTCCCGGCGTCGGCGACGTAAAGGAAGCCTTTGCTGTCGAACGCCATGCCGTGGGGGCGAGCGAGTTGTCCCGGCATGTTGCCGCTGCCGGCGATGCCGAAGAGGAACTTGCCGTCGGTGGTGAAGAACTGCACGCGGTCGTTCAGGCTGCTGACCAGGACGCGATCATACTTGTCGACGGTGATGGCGACAGGGCCGAAGGGAAACTTGGAGTAGGGAAACTTTTTGTTGCCGAACCCGCCGGGATCGGTTGACATGCTTCCCCAGGTGGCCAGCGATTTGCCGTCGGGCGAGAATTACTGGACGCGGCCGGCGACGCCCTCGGTGGTGTAGAATCGGCCCGTGCTGTCGCGTGCCACGAAATGTGGTCCGGCAAAGCGTGAGCCTGTGTGTTCGGGAGCGCCGAACTCACCGGGCTTGCTGCCATACTTGCCCCACGTGGCGACGAACTTGTCGTCGGTCGTAAATTTTTGGATGCGATGGTTGCACTGGTCGCAGACAAAGAGGAACTCATCGGACGCCAGGACGATGCCGCCGGGCTGATGAAATTCGCCGCCGGCTGTTCCTTTTTTCCCCATTCGCGCACGAGTTTTCCCGTATCGGTGTAAACTCCTATCTTGTGTTGCGCCATGTAGGACAGGTAGATCAACCCTTGATCGTCGATGGCGATGCCGCCGGCTTGCGACGACTTGCGTTTCGGGTCGTCGCGCGGAAGTTCGAAACCACCGAGATGCTTGCCATCGGCATCGAATTTCTGAACGCGGGCGTTGTTGAGGTCGGTGACGAAGATCTCGTCCTTTTTGCTGATCGCAATGCCGATGGGCGAATGAAACTCGCCTGGCTTGTCGCCTTTCTTGCCCCAGGCGAGGACGAATTTGGGTTGGGCTTTTTCCTGAGCGGGAAGATGGGTGAGCGCGAGCGCGGCCCATGCAAAAGTCAGCAGACAAGCGAGTCGGGGCATCTGCAATTCTCCAGCGCAAGAGCTCCGGCGCCGGCGATCATTTGCGGCGGGCTTTTTTGCGTGCCGGAGCGGGTTTGCGCGTGGGCTTGGCGGGTCGCTTGACGCGGGCCGGCTTCGATTTCGCCCGGCGTTTCGTCCGCGTACCGTTTCGGCTCGGCGCCCGCGATGACTTGGCGGCGGCCGGCGCGGGGTTGGGACGCTCCCCGGGTCGGGCTGCGATCAGGCCGGCCAGGAAGTTTACCGCATTACCCTGCGACTTCGCCACATCCGCCAGCACATCGTAGCGCTTCGTTTTCTGCACGAGTTCCACCAAATTCGGACACGATAGCCGAATCTCGCCCAAGGGCGCGATGTACTTTTGCAACGCCTCAAGCGCCTCGCCTTCGCGGCCCAAACGCATCAACAGATTGATGTAGATTTCAGTCGGAAACGTTCCCATGGTCGCGGGCGGATTCGCGTCCACTTTGGCCCGAAAATGCGCCAGGCCCCCCTCGACGTCTTCGCCGGACAAAATCGCCAGGTAGCGATCATAGTCGGCATACTGATCTTCGAACGGCGGCTCAGACTGATAGCGAAACCGCGGCGACAGACGCATCCCGTATTGGCACAGATCGCGAGCCAGCTTCAACTCCTCGCAATTGTCCAACTGCGTCGCCATCTGCACGACCGAGTTAAGGTGCGACAAATCGATGTGATAATAATCCTCCGAAAACAACCAGTCGCGCCCTTCCACCAGTTCGCGTATCGCGGCGCCGGTCGGTTCGAAGTTCTGCACGCGTTGAATCTCGGAACGAAGCCGTTCGACGAGCTCGCGGTGCAGCGTGCGAATCAGCGTTTTGGTGCAAGACGCCCGCGCTTCCGGCGTGATCGGCAAGTCGCCCCCCATCACCGTGATCGCGCTGCAAATGCCGAATCGGCTCAGTACCCAGTCGAAGCCCTTGATCGGCGACACGCCTTGGTGAAACGCGATATCGATGATCGACTGCACGTCCATGTCGTCGTTCAGTTCGAGATTGCCGAGCGCCTCGGCAATCGGCCCCGTCTCGCCGAGCATACGAAAGTAACCCCACGCCTGCGGTATCTGCCCCTCCTGGAGATACAGATTGCCCACGGTTCGAGCAGCGTCGGCGATGCCATCCTCGAATGCGGCATGGACGGAAGCCGGCAGGTCCTGATTCGATCCGGTAGCAATCGGCGAAACGCCCAGCTCAAAGCGCTTTTTCATGAGCATGGCGTAGAACAAGCCCGCGTAGTCCTTGCGCGCCCTTAGATCGCTGATCAATTGGTCGATCGCTGCGGCCGGGCCAGCGGTGTTGACGATGTTCTCAAGTTGCTCAAGTAGCGTCGCGTCCATCGGCGGGTGCTTTCTAAAAAGAGGTCTTCAGGCGGGTCGTGAGGTTCAGTGTATCGCGATGCGAAGGAGGTTCAATCGCATCTTCGGACGCGACGTCATTTGCCAGACCATCGTGGCGTCGCTCGCTCGGCGGTTTCGTGCAGCGAATCGCGCGAAACCGCCGAGCGAGCGACAGGACGCGGCAGGTGGAACGAATGTTACCTTCCGGGAATCGCGACCGCCTTCCCCTCGCGTAGCCACGCCTCGTTGAACGACGCACAGCCCATGCGTGAACCGAAGAGGTGAATGATGCCGGTCGGGCCCTGCGCGACGGACATGTAGCCGCCAACCCCATCAACCTTGCGGATGTGCTTCCAGGTCTTGCCGTCGTCATCCGACAGCGCCGCATAGGTGCCGCCGCCTTCGACGATCGTTTTCTTGTTGTCTTGCGAGCACATCAATATTGCGCCGCTGGCCAAACGCATGGCGGCGATTTTTTGGCCGGTGCCGATGCCGGGGAATGGCGTGGTCTTGACTTCCCAGGTCTCGCCGTAGTCTTTCGAGATGGCGACCGGCATGGGATGCGGACCTCGCAGAAAGGAGAGGATCGTGCCGTCGGCTGTCGGCACAACGGCGGGATGGATGGCGTACTTTCCCCCGAGTGCTTTGCACATGTCGCCTTTTGCGACGGTCCATGTTTCGCCGCGATTCTTAGAGATCATGAGACGTTCATCGATGTGGTTATCGCCGTCACATGCAAGCACCAGTGTGCCGTCCTTCGCCTGGAATGCGGAGCACGGCTGGCTCAGGCGCTGCGGATCATCGCGCGTCAGCATGATCTTCGGATGCGACCAAGTGACGCCGTTGTCGTCGGACCAGCGGACGATGTTGGACGCGTTGTCCCAGCCGAACAGCGATTGCGTGCAGAAATGGAAGATCCGCTTGCCGTCGCTTAACAACACCGGAGCATGGCAATTGATGTCCGGCACGGTGAAGAACAGGCACGCTTCGTCCCACTTGTCCGATCCGGCACGAAGGCGACTGCACGCTTGCGCCAGTTCGCGTCCCGATTCGCTCACGCATGTGTACCAGCACGCCAGCACATCGCCGTTCGGACAGACGCATACGGCCGAGTAGTGATTGTGATGACTGTAGATCGGCCCCCAGGTGTCTTTCGGAATCGTCGGGTTCTTTTTTTGCTTGACGTAGTCTACGAAGAACGGCTTGTCGATCTTGACCGACGGCAACGGCGGTCCGTGTTTGACATTTTGTTGATACGCCGACATCGACGCCGGCAGCGGCTTGGTCTTCGGCATCTCACCTTGCACGACGCGAAAACCGGTGTATGCGTTGGCGTCGTCCGGCAACAGCCCGGAACGATTGGCCGATCGGCAGTAGCGCGTCGCATCGAGATTCGTGCGCAAGAAACTCCAGCCACGCACGCTGCGCGCATAACCCTCGGCGCGCCCGACGGGATCGGTTTGCTCGCCGGCTTCGTACGAGCCATACCAATCGTGACACCATTCGGCGACGTTGCCATGCATGTCGTACAGCCCCCAGGCATTCGGTTTGTAACTGCCCACGGCGCGCGGTTTCGTCTCCAGCAAGCGCCCGAAGTTGGCGGCATCGGCGCTCAACTCATCGCCGGTGTGAAACTTCGTCGTCGTCCCGGCTCGGCAGGCGTACTCCCATTCCGCTTCAGTTGGCAGACGGTAAGGTTTGCCTTCCTTTTTCGACAGCCATTGGCAGAACGCGACGGCGTCGTGCCACGTGACGTAGACAACGGGATGATCGTCTCCCTTGGAACTGCCGCGTTTGCCTCGCAGCGCTTTGTGCTTGGGGTCGAATTGCTCATACTCGGCGTTAGTGACTTCGTGAATACCGAGGTAGAACGGCTTGCTGATTTTGACGCGGTGAGCCGGCGCTTCATCGTAGTCGCGCTCGTTGAATTCGGCCCGCGCCTTGGGCGGGCCGTCGCCCGTCCCCATAATGAACCCGCCTGCGTCGATGCGGACGAGCTTCATGCCGATGGAGTTCGTGATGGGTTTGGCGTTCTGAGCGCTGGCATGTGTGGCAATCATGCATCCAATCGTTAGTACGATGCCGATTCGCATGAGTATTCTCCAGTACGTTCGCATTTTCCGCGCGGATTCTATCTCGATTTCGTTCTTCGCTTCCCTCGGAAATCGCAAGTCCTCGGGCAGCCGCGCGCTCATCTTGCTGACGCCGCATTGGTGATCTTGGCGACTGACACTCGAGGCGTCATAGTACCGACGAGTTGGTAAGACGAAAACCCCAGTGTGGGCAGTCATGCCGGGAGTGCGGGATCGGCTTTCCGCATTTGAAACATTCCCAGTCTGGCTCGCGTTCCAGGTGGCCGAACGCGCAGCTTCCATTATTCGGGAAAAACCGCTCACAGACCCCACACTGAAGCTGCTCAGGGCCTTCGGTACTGCTGACCGGAAAGACCATGAACCAGGATGTTTCGACGTGTTTTACAAGCTTGGCCGGTTGGCGCTTCTCGCAGCGAGGACAGTCGATAAAGCCTTTGTCGAGAACTCGATCCTCCGGGATAGTCGCCCACCAGATGATCATGGTCTTTTCCTCGGGAACTTGTCGGCTTGCGCAAACAATCTTCGAATAGTCTATCGGAAGGAATGAAGTATTGTAAAAAATACAATCGCCGCAAAACTCCGCTTGTGGATTTTCACCGTTCGCGTATACAGCTTCGCAAACCATCGTTTTGGTAGGTCAGGCTTTCCAGCCTGACTGTCAGGCTCGAAAGCCTGACCTACATCTCGTGGGGAGCGTTTGCGCGAATGGTTCGCTTGGGGCGATCTCTGGGACTCTTAGTCGTGACGGCCATGCTCGGCGCGTCGGCGGGTTGCTTCGGCGGCACACAGAATCCGAGCTACTTCCCCTATTGGCTCCCCACCGGCGACATCATCCGCACTCACGCCAAGCCGATCGGCCCCGGCTATTACGCCAACTTCGATCCACATGCCGTCGAGCTCGTACTCGAGCCGCAGACGATGACCAGCCAGGTCGGTTCGCAGGTCGTGCTGCTCGCAACCGTCCGCGACGGCTCGAAAGATCAGAACCCACGCCGCAGCCGACGCGTCGAATGGAAAGTCACCAACGGCAACATCATCGAAGTCGACGAGAGCGGCATCCTGCCCGCCCGCGGTTGGATCGATGGCAATACCGCTGTCAGCCACACGTGCTACCGCGAAGAGCGCATAAGCCGAGGCAACAACAATAGGGCAGATGACATCATGCTGCGGTCCGGGCAAACCTGGTGCGTCGTCAGCTCCCCCGTTGAAGGCGACACGCACGTGCAGGTTGTCGCGCCCGCCATCTACAACTGGGACAAGCGGATGCGAACGACCATCATCCGCTGGGTCGACGCCGTCTGGGAATTCCCGGCTCGCGCCGTCGCCAAATTTGGCACCGAGCATGAGTTCGTCACCAAGCTGGCACGCTTCACCGATCGCCAACCGCTGAACAAATACCGCGTGCGCTACAAGATCCTCGACGGCCCCGACGCGATCCTATTGCCGAGCCGCGCCCGCGAGCAAATCGTGATCACCGATCTCGACGGCCTGGGCAAGGTGCGCATCGCCCAGGTGCAGCCGGCCTCCGGCGTCAATCGCGTCAGCGTCGAGATCATTCGTCCGCCCGATCCGACGACGCCGACCGGCGCCGGCGTGTCGATCATTACCGGCGAAACGTCGGTTGAATGGTTGGCGCCGAGCGTCAAGCTCAATCACACTGGCACCGCGCTCGCACCGCTGGAACAAAATGTCACGTTCACGACGACAGCGAGGAACGAAGGCCGGATCGAAAGCGCCTGGGTCGAGTTGAGCGTGCCGATTCCGGAGAACATGGAGTTCGTCAGCTCCAATCCGCCCGAACAGCCACGCAACGGCGTGTTGGTCTTCCCGTTCGGCACGCCGCTGCCTCCGGGTCAGACGCACACCGTGCAGACAACGTTCCGCGCCAAACGGGCCGGCCCGATTCGCAGTATCGCCATGATGCGCACGGCCGAGGGGCAGAACGATCAGAAGGAATTCACGACCAACGTCACGACGCCGCAGTTGAAGGCGGAGATCATTGGCCCGGCGACCGGCATCGTCGATGTGCCGATCAACTACGTCATCCGCCTGAGCAACCCGGGTACGGGCGATCTGGAAGACATTCAGCTCTTTGCGCAGTTTGACGCCGGCCTGGAACACGCTGACGTGAAGGACAAAAAGAACACGCTGCGCTCGGCCTTGGACGGCGTCCTGAAGGCGGGCACATCGCGCGACATACCGCTAACCCTGACGCCGCGTCAGGCCGGGGCCCTCGGGCTCAACGTTCGCGCTGTCGGCGCCGGCTTGCAGGCCATGGCGCAGAAAATCGTCAACGTGCAGAAGCCCAACCTATCACTGCGCGTCATCGGCTCGGATCGGCGCTTTGTCGGCCGCACCGCCGACTGGAAAATCATTGTCAAGAACGAGAGCGAGGCCGAGCAAACCGGCGTCGTGGTGCGCGATCGCTTGCCGGTCGAACTCGTCTACAAGTCGTCGACCAAGGGCGGTGCCTACAACGCCGGTGAGGTGACCTGGTTCGTAGGCAACCTCAAGCCGGGTGAAGAGGTAGCGCTCGACGTGTTCGCCGATTGTGTCAAAGCGGCAGCCGGCGCCGAGAAGTACACGCTCGTCACCGGCGACGGGGGCGTCCGTGCCGACAAGCTCATCCGCGTGCAGATCGAAGGCATCGCCGCCATCTCGATGAAGATGCGCGACGATCTCGATCCGGTCGAAGTCGGCAAGACCGTCGTCTACCGAATGACGCTCGAGAACACGGGCTCAGCGCCGGCGCGCATGATCGACGTGAAGGCCATCGCCCCCGACTTGCTCAAGCCACTCCAGGCCAAGGGCAAGACCGCGGAGAAGATCGTCGGCCAGATCATCTCGTTCGGCACGGTGGATGTGCTGCAGCCGGGCGAGAGGATTCAGTTCATCTTCGAATGCCAGGCTCTGAAGCCGGGCGATGCTCGCTTTCGCGTGGAGTACACGAGCGAATTGAACGCCGTGCCGATCTTCGAGACGGAATCGACGCAAATCCTGCCGGCGCTGGGCAATCCGCTGCCAGGCGGCGGCGCCCCGAAGCTGCCATAACTCGAATTTCGAACCACAGAGGCACAGGGATCACAAAGAAACGCAATTCAGTAGGTCTCCCACCGGATTGGTAGCGTGTGAGTAACTTATTCAGTTTCTCTTTGTGTCTTCTGTGCCTCTGTGGTTAGGACTCACTTTGCTCCCGACTCACCGCCGCGCGACTTCAAAAGGCGAACCACGTCGTCGTGTCCGCTGCTTACAGCAAAGTCGAGCGGGGTGCCGCTGTTGCTTCGTGAGTTGACCGTGGCGCCGCGATCCAGCAGGCGTCGGACCATGTCGAGGTCGCCGTCGCGAGCCGCCAGGTGCAGTGCCGTGGTTCCGGAACCCGTGGCGGCGTTCACGTCGAGCGCCTTTTCCGACAACAGGCGTTCCACAATGGCGCGCTTTCCCCACGCCAACGTCAACATCGGCTTGCTCGCCTTGTTCGATGTCCCGTTGACATCCGCTCTGAACCTCAGAAGCACATCAAGTAGATCGAGGTCGTTTCGGGCGATAGCGGTTTCCAGGGGCAACTCGGCGTAACGGGCATTCGGATCGGCGCCGGCCTTGAGCAAGAGGCGGGCGATTTCTACGAAGCCCTTCTTGCACGCGTCGGGGAGCGCGAGCGGCGATTTCTTCACGTCGGCCTTGGAATCGAGAAGGGCGTGCACCATGATCCACGATCCTTGCGCCGCTGCGACCTCCAGCGCGGTCGGACCACCGATGGCCCGCGCATCCACCTCGGCGCCGTGTGCAAGCAGCATGTCGAGCACCGCCTCGTTGCAAATCGATGCGGCATACGCCTGCATCGGCCATTCCCGGTCCTGATAATGCGGCGAATGAACGAACGGTTTTTGCCTCATCGCATTGACCTTCATTCCCTGATCCAGCTTCTTCTTCAGATCGACCAACTGCTCGCGTTGCCATTGGGTCTTGTGCAGAATCTCCATGGCGTCAACCCGCGGCGCCGGCTTCGTCCTCAGCGTCAGAATGCGGACGGCCGGATAGCTATGGTGCTTCCGGGCAACATCCAACGCGGTTTCTCCGGCCTTGTTCTTCTTGGTCAAGTCGGCCGCGTGGACGAGCGTGACATGGGGCGTCCTCGCGCCAGACATTCTTGAACGCAAGGCGCAAGGCCGTGTTGCCGTCGTTGTCTTGGGCATCGATCGGCACCTTGTGCCGAAGTGCGAATCGAACGGTTTGAGTATCCGGCCAATGCATGATGTGGTGCAGAAGTGTCTGGCCGGTCTTGTCGAGAGCGTTGGCCTTGGCGCCGGCGCGAATCAGTTCGTTGGCCATCTCGATATTGCCGCGGTAGAGCGCCGCTTCGAGCGGCGTCGCCCAGCCGTCGCCGAGGTTGAGGTCGGCGCCGGCATCAATCAGGCGCCGAACAAGCTTGGGCTGATTCGTTTGAGCGGCCCAATGCAGCGGCGTCCGTTTGAGGTAACCCTGCGCGTTGACGCTGACTTTTTGGGTCAACACGAAAGCAACGCCGTCTTCGTGACGCTCATCAATCAGGCGGTTCAGCACGGTATATCCCTGGTCATCGGCCAAATCGAGATCTCCACCGGCCTGGATGAGCATTCCTAATGTCTCAACCACCCGCACGTGGCGTCCTTCCGCGGCGACGTGGAGTGCGGTCTTCCCGCCGATCGTTAGCTTGAGATTGGGCCGTGCCCCAGCGGCAAGCAGAAGCGGAACGATCTCCGTACGCTCCAGGTAGATCGCTCCATGCAGTGGCAACTCGAGATGAGCTTCCTGCTTTTTCTGTGCGTACCAGACCATCCACTGGCCTTCCGTCTTGAACTCGAACATGGGCTTTTTCGGATCGACCTTCGCCTTCGCCGGCTCGCGGCGGCGATTGACATCGGCTTTGTCGGAAATCAGCTTCTTGATGCGCGCCCCGTCGCCGGTCTCGACGGCCTGATGCAACTCGTACTGACCGCATGCGAAAGTAGAGACATAAAGCGGAACGGCGCCGATGAGGATCGTTATCGTGAGTCGCATGATGAAGCTCGTTCTGTCGAAAACACCGTTCGCGATTCGGCGGTTACGGTAGGCATCAAGCGGAGCACGATGCCGACGATCGTTACAACAACGACGAGCCTCGTACCGGTTCGGTTTGCCCAAGGCTGGAGTGCGACCGAAAAGCAATAAAAAGAAGCAAGGACGAGCAACAAACGCTCACAAGGGCTGAAGGATGTCCACTTC
>Ga0194132_10008085_pt1 | contig 15250 bp, 17 predicted proteins | sample TA2KigOf80mmetaG_FD_148612 | JGI IMG/M metagenome (GOLD analysis project Ga0194132, IMG submission 148612) | Freshwater microbial communities from Lake Tanganyika, Tanzania - TA2015054 Kigoma Offshore 80m | ecosystem: Environmental > Aquatic > Freshwater > Lake | place: Tanzania: Lake...
CCTTCGCCAGCCGCTCCAGCGGGTCCCCCGCCGCCGACAGCCACGCCAGCCGCTCGTCCGTGTCGAAGAAACCAGCCTGTCCCGCCATCCCCGCCTCCGGCCATCGCCAGAGGTCAGAGAATCAACCCGCGACCCTCAACGCCAGAGGTTCTCGAGGTGTCCCATCGTGGTGCGGCCGCGATGCAAGGGCGTGCACTCCGCGCGCGCCACCTCGCCCAACGGAATGGCGGCGAAGAAGTTGGTCTTGCTCTCGATGGTCGTGGTCCCGGCGCCCTTGGGCAGGTTCGCGACCGTGGCCACCGCGCCGAGCGTGTCGGCCAACGCCATCGCGGCACCGCCATGCAGCACCGCCGGCCGGGTACACAGTTCCTCGCGCACTAGCATCTCCGCCGCGACCCTGTCGGCGCTGACATGCGTCAGCGTCAGCCCCAGCAGCTTGGCGAACGGCAGCGCGTCGACTTCGTTCATTGGCATCACCTCCCGGACTTGTGCGAAGGTTGGCCCGTCCGCACAATCGGGGCAACGACCGGCGGGGTCATCGGCAGGGGGATGACATGGGGCGCATGATCGACTTCAAGCGGCCGGATGGCGGCAGCAGCAAGGGCTATCTGGCCGAGGCCGGCCGCGGCCGACCGGCTGTCGTGGTGATCCAGGAATGGTGGGGCCTGAACGACCAGATCTGCGGGGTCGCCGACCGTTTCGCCCGGGCTGGCTATAACGCCTTGGCGCCCGACCTCTACAAGGGCCGCGTCACCGCCGTGGCCGACGAGGCCAATCACCTGATGGAAGGCCTGAACTTCGCCGACGCCACGCACCAGGATCTGCGCGGCGCCACGCAGCATCTCACGGCGATGGGCGGCAAGGTAGCGGTGATGGGCTTCTGCATGGGCGGTGCCTTGACCGTGGCGGCGGCGGTGCACGTGCCGGAGATGGCTGCCGGCGTCTGCTTCTATGGCATTCCGCCCAAGGACTTCGCCGACCCGGCGAGGATCGCGAAGCCGCTCCAGGGGCATTTCGCCAACCTGGACGATTGGTGCACGCCGGCCGCCGTCAACGATCTCCAGGCCGCCATGACGAAGGCCGGACAGAAGCCGGACATCCACCGCTACGACGCCAAGCACGCGTTTTTCAACGAACTGTCGGAGGACGCCTACCACATCCCGTCTGCCAAGGCGGCCTGGCAGCGGATGACCGCCTTCCTCGCCAAGCATCTGTAGGAGAACTCACAGCTTCTCCATCACCAGGCGGGCGAAATCCTCGGCCTGGCGCCATTTGGCGTCGGTGCCGACGGCGAACATCAGCTCCTGGAGGCCGTCCTGCTCCAACTGCCGCACCCGCTCGATCAGCTCCTCTGGCGTGCCGACCAGGCAGGTATCGCGGATCAACCCGGCGTCGATCAGTTCGGCTTCGCCCGGGTGCAGGTAGGTGTAGTGGAATTCGTGGGTGCGGAAGTGCCGGTGTTCTTCCGGCACCGCTTCCACCAGCGCGCAGTATTTCTTCCACATGCGGCGCAGGAACGGCGGTGGGTCGATGCCGCGCTCGCGCACCTCGTCGTAAAAATAGTAGACGCTGGCCATCACATTGGGACCGATGGCCGCCTTGATCCGGTCGCTGTCGGCGGCCTCTCCCGGCTGCAACAGCGCGATGTTGGTCAGCGCGCAGTTGCGGAAGCCGGCCAAGTCGCGCTTGACCCGGGCCGCGCCCTGGCGCACATGCGCCAGCGCCTGCGCCACCGCCACGCCGCGCGGCGGAATGGCGAACACCAGGCCGTCGCCATGTTCGCCCGCCAGACCCATCGCGCGCGGCCCGAAGCCCGAGACATAGAGCGGGATCTTGGGTTCGAGGTTCATGTACTTGATCTCGTGCATCAGCATCTTGACCGGCCGGGTGACGCCGCCGTGGGTGTAGTCCGCCACCTCGCCCCTGAGCAGCGCCGCCAGCACGCGCACATATTCGGCGAACTCGGCTATTCGCATCGGCCGCTGACCCATGGTGCGCATCGCGGTGTTGCCGGTGCCGATGCCCAGCAGCACGCGGCCGGGTGCCAGCCGGTTCAGTGTCGCCATCGCCGCCACCTGGACGGGCGGAATGCGCGTGCCGCAGATCGCGGTGCCCGGCCCCAGGCGAATGCGGCTCGTCTGTTTGGCCGCCAGTGCCAGCACGGCATAGCAATCGGAGAACAGCATCTGGCTGTCGGTCACCCAGACCGAATCGTAGCCCAGCGCCTCGGCATGGCTGAAGAAGCCGATCTCGTCGATATTGGCCATCATGCAGATGCCGATCTTCATCGCGTCCCCCACTCGTTGCCGGGCGCCGGCAGCATAGAGCCGGCCGCGACCGCCGGGCCAGCCGCCTCAGCCCAGGATCGACACAAGCCAGACATAGGCAAACGTCAGGCTGAGAAGCGTCGCCGGCACGCCGATCCGCGCATAGTCGATGAAGCCGATGCGCACGCCTTCGGCCGCCGCGCGCTCGACGGCGATGATGTTCGCGATCGAGCCGACGATCAGCAGGTTGCCGGCCAGCGTACTGAACAGCGCGAGCGCGGGAAGCTGCTTGGCGCCCAGCCCCAGGTCGAGCGCCAGCAGCAGCGTGACCAGCGGCACGTTGCCAATCGTGTTGCTGCCCAGCAGCGCGGCCGCGGCCAGCACCGGCATGGCGGCCAGATCGAGGTTCCATTGCCGCAGGCTCGCCAGGGTCGCCGCGATGGCCCCGGTGCCAGCCAACGCGCCGGTCACCACGAACAGACTGGCGAACAACAGCAGCAGATGCCAGTCGACCATGCTGAGCATTTGCCTGGTGCTGAGCTGCCGGCTCAGCAGAAGCAGGCCAGCCACGCCCAGCGACCACACCCAGCGTTCGACCGGCAGCGAAAAGACCACGATGATCGCCAGCGCCGCCAGCACGCCCTTGGCCAGCATGCCGCGGTCGATGGCGGGGCGGGCGGCCAGCCGGGCCGGCGCCGGGCCCTGCGCCGGCCAACGCCGGCATTGCCAGAAGACCACCAGAAAGACGATCGCCATCGCCGCCGCAGCCGGCACCCCGCAAATCGCCAGAAACGGCCAGAAGGCAAGGCTGGCCGTCTCGCCGATCAGCAGATTCTGCGGATTGCCGATCACCGTAGCGGCCGAACCGGCATTGGCGGCCGCGGCCAGGGCGATGACGAACGGGCGGGGATCCAGCCCGCGCTCGCGCAGCCCGCGCACCAGCACCGGCGTCATCGCCCAGACCACCACGTCGTTGGTCAGCACGGCTGCCAACAGGCCCGCCACGGCGATCACCAGGGCCAGGATCACCGGCGGCGCGGCGGTGCTGGCGGCGATCGCCGCGCTCACCCGCTCGAAGAAGCCGCTGGCGGTGACCTGCGAGGACAGCACCATCAGCGCGAACAGGATGGCGAGGGTCGGGAGATCGACCGTCCGGCGCAGCAGTTCGGCGTCGACGGCGCCAACGGTCGCGAGTGCGATCGCGCCGATCAGCGCCACGCCGGTGCGGTCGATCCGCGTGCCCGGCCAGCGTCCCAGCGCCATGCCGAGATAGACCGCGGCGAAGACCGCGACGACCAGGGTTTCCAGGTTCACGCCACGCCGAAAGCGCGTGCCCGCTCGTAGAGCCGCTTGGCGCTGAGATAGATCGGCAACTCCACCAGGCTGCCGTCCAGCAGCACGCGGCCCTGGCCTTTGGCCCTGCCGGCCTCGAACGCCTCGACCATGCGCGCTGCCCGCGCCGCTTCATCCGCCGACGGGGTCAGCAGGCGATTGATCAGGCGGCAGTGGTCGGGCGTCACCGCCGACTTGGCGCCATAGCCGAACAGTCGCGCCGCGCGGGTTTCGGCCTCGAGACCCACCTCGTCGGTCCAGGTATAGGGCACGTCGATCGCCACCACCCCGGCGGCCCGCGCCTCGACCAGGAAGCGTTGGCGCAGGTGCAGCATTTCGGTGCCCTCGCGGCTGCGCTCGGCACCCAGGTCGGCCGCCATGTCCTCGCCGCCACCGATGCCGGCGACGATACGGGGGCTTGCGGACAGAATGGCATGCGCGGCGACGAAGCCGCGCGCCGACTCGATGTTTGCCACCAATTCCGTGCTGCCGGGCGCGAGGCCGTGCTCGCGTTCGGCCCGCGCCACCGCCCGTTCCAGCTCCAGCATGTGCTCCGGTCTGGCGACCTTGGGCAGGAAGACGATATCGGGCGCTCCCGGCATGATCGCCGCCAGGTCGGTCAGGCCGTCGCCATCCAGCACGTTGACGCGCACGGCGGCAACGATGCCGGCGGCCTGCCACGCCGCCACCACGTCGCCTGAAATGGCCCGCGCCTCGCCCCGGCGTTGCGGCGGGGTGAAATCCTCCAGTTCCTGGATCAGCACGTCGGCGCCCGATTGCGCGGCGGCCAGCAGCGCGTCGCGCTCCGCCCCTGGCATGAAGCACCAAGAGCGCCTGAGCTGCGGCGGTCGCCTCGGTTTGTCGGCCAAGTCAGCCCCCCTTCTGTCCGTAATGCAGCAGGCCGGCTCGGCCCTTGGGCGGATGCGCTCGGACCGCCGGCTCGTTCGGCTCGGTGCCCCAGCCGGGCGTGTCCGGGACGATCAGGTGCCCATCCACCACCGGCGGCACAACGGTGAAAAGTTCGTGGTCCCAGGCCAGGCGGTCGACATCGGTCTCCATGATCCTCAGGTTCGGCACCGCGGCAGCGAAATGCGCGTTCATCATGGTCGAGAGATGGCCGTAGAAATTATGCGGCGCTACGTTGATTTCGTGCGCTTCCGCCGCGGCGGCGATCTTCATCGCCTGCCACACCCCGTTCCACACCGCATCGATGATCGCCACGTCCATAGCCTGCGCGCGGAAGTAGGGCAGGAAGGCGCGCAGGCCGATCAGCGTCTCGCAACTGCTGATCGGGTGCGGGCTGTGCGAGCGCACATAGGCGAGCGCTTCCGCATTGAAGCAGTCGATCTCCACCCAGAACAGGTCGAGGTCGCTCAATGCCCGCAGGATCTTGAGGTAGCCTTCGGCCTTGGCGTTGAAGTTGAGGTCGAGCAGGATGTCGATGTCCGGCCCGGTGCCTTCGCGCAACGCCAGCAAGTGTGTGCGCAGGCTGCGCAGCACGTCGCGCTCGACATTGAGCTCCGGCTGGAACGGCGTGCCGAAGCCGGGCCGCCAGCCCTTGGGCCCGTCGGGGCCATAGAGGAAGATGTTGGTCTTCAGCGCGCCGTAACCCTTTTCGCGCACTTCGCGGCCGATTGCCCTGGTGCCTTCCAGCGAGGTGATGGCCGGCGGGTAGAACGCCGGATGGTTGATGCGCCAGGTCGCGCAGTGCGACCAGTAGAGGCGGATGCGGTCGCGCACCTTGCCGCCCAGCAGCTGATAGCAAGGCACGCCCAGGGCCTTGGCCTTGGCATCCAGCAGCGCGTTCTCGATGGCGCCCAGCCCTTCGCCCACCACCCCTCCGGCGGCTGGCCGCGTCAGGCAGTAAAGCTCGGCATGGAGGCGCTCGTGCTGGAACACGTCCTGGCCGACCACCCGGCCCGCCAGGCGTTCGATCACCGTGGCAACGCCCGGTGAGCCGAAACCCTCGTCGAACTCGCTCCAGCCGACGATGCCGGCGTCGGTCGTGAGCTTCAGGAAGCTGTAATTGCGCCAGCCCGCATCGCAAGCCAGCAGCTCCATGCCGGTGACCTTCAGCCCTCTCGCCATGCGCAACCCCCACGCTGCCCGCAGCATAGCCGCCCCTCGCGACGTGCGCCGCGCTTTTGCTCTAGCATGGCTGCTGGGCACCGGCGGCGCGAGCGCCGGGCAGCAAGGGGGAATGTCATGGCGCTGGCCGCGGATCGGCCGCTGACGCTGGGCAGCGGCGAATGGACATATCGGGTGGAAGCCGACTGGGCGAAGCTGCCCGACGGCTGGGAGTTCAAGGATGTGGCGGCCGTGGCCGTCGACGCCAAGGATCGGGTCTATGTGTTCAACCGCGGCGAGCACCCAATGCTGGTGTTCGACCGGCAGGGCAATTTCCTGAAGAGCTGGGGCGAGGGCCTGTTCACCCGCGCGCACGGCCTGCACATGGCGCCCGACGAGACGCTGTTCTGCACCGACGACGGCGACCATACGGTGCGCAAGTGCACGCTGGACGGCAAGGTGTTGCTGACCATCGGCGTGCCGAAGAAGCCGGCGCCCTTCATGAGCAACCAGCCGTTCCACCGCTGCACGCACACCGCCCTCTCGCCCAAGGGCGAGATCTATGTTTCCGACGGCTACGGCAACGCCTGTGTGCACAAATATTCTCCCGACGGCAAGCACCTCAAGACGTGGGGCGAATGCGGCACCGATCCCGGCCAGTTCAACCTGGTGCACAACATCTGCTGCGATGCCGACGGCCAGGTCTACGTCGCCGACCGCGAGAACCACCGGGTGCAGGTGTTCGACGGCAACGGCAGATACGAGGCGCAGTGGACCAACATGCACCGGCCCTGCGGTCTGTGTCTGGCCAGCAGCGCGAACCCGGTCTGCTATATCGGCGAGCTCGGCCCCGGCATGGCGGTCAACATCGAGTACCCCAATGTCGGCCCGCGCCTTAGCGTCGTCACGCTGCAGGGCAAGCTGCTGGCCCGCATCGGCGAGCCGCGCGCGGGCTTGGGACCCACCAACTTCATCGCGCCGCACGGCTTGGCGGTCGACAGCCATGGCGACATCTATGTCGGCGAGGTGTCGTTCACCGCCTGGCCGCGGATGGGCCTGGGCGACGGCCCGCCGCCGCGCGGCCTCAGGTCGTTGCGCAAGCTGGTGAAGGTGAAGAACTGAGCCATGAAGATCGACGCTGTCTTGCTGACGCTGTTCGCCTGGGACGACATCCCGGCGACCACCTATGGCCGGCATACCGGGCGGTTCGCCGGCCGCAGCGAACTGGGCCTGCTGCGCATCCGCACCGACGCCGGCCTGGAAGGCCATGCCTTCCTTGGCTCTGCCCAGCGCAGTGCCGCGCACGACGCCGGCAGCTTGATCGCCTTCCTCAAGCCCATTCTGATGGGCCAGGACCCGCTCGACCGCGAGCGGCTCGTCCAGCAATGCTGGTCGCGCAACCGCTCGACCACCTTGCGGGCGATCGGCGCGGTCGATATCGCGCTGTGGGACATTGCCGGCAAGGTCGCGGGCCTGCCGATCCACTGCCTGATCGGCACGGTCCGGCACAGCATCCCGGCCTATGCCTCTTCGGCCGTGCTGGGCGAGCCGGCCGCCTATGCCGAGGAAGCCGCGCGCTTCCGGGCGGCCGGCTGGCGCGCCTACAAGATCCACCCGCCGACCGCGTGGCGGACCGACATCAAGGTGTGCGAGGCGGTGCGCCGGGCGGTGGGCGATGACTACACGCTCATGCTGGACAGTACCTGGGCCTACCAGTATCCCGAGGCGCTGCGTGTCGGCCGCGCCATCGAACGGCTGGGCTTCCACTGGTATGAGGATCCGCTGGCGGAGGACGACCTCTACAACTACGTCAAGCTGCGCCAGAAGCTGGACATCCCGATCCTGGCAACGGAATACACTCCGGGCGGCCTGACCGCCTTCGTGCCCTGGCTCACCCAACAGGCGACCGACTATCTGCGCGGCGACGTGGCGGTCAAGGGCGGCATCACCTCGATCCTCAAGACCGCGCACCTGGCGGAGGCCTTCCGCCTGAACTTCGAGGTGCATCACGGCGGCAACTCGCTCAACAACGTGGCCAACCTGCATGTCATCATGGCCATCCCCAACACCGAATTCTTCGAGGTGCTGCTGCCGGACGCCGCACAGAAATACGGTCTTGTCGAGGATATCGCGGTCGGCGCCGACGGCCTGGTGCATGCGCCGCTCAAGCCCGGGCTGGGCTACGAGATCGACTTCGCGCTGATCGAGCGCAAGCGCACGGGCCTGCTCACATGAGCGAGCGCCTGCTGTTCCAGGGCCTGAAAGTGATCGACTGCGCCAGCTTCATCGCCGCGCCGGCGGCCGCCACCATCCTGGCCGATTTCGGCGCCGAGGTGATCAAGATCGAGCCGCCGGGCGAGGGCGATCCCTACCGCCAGTTGGTCGGCATGCCGGGTCTGCCGGAAAGCCCGCACAATTACTGCTGGATCCTCGACAACCGAAGCAAGAAGGGCTTGACGCTCGACCTCAAGAATGCGGCCGCGCAAGCGGTGCTGCGCCGGCTGGTGGCCGGGGCCGACGTGTTCATCACCAACTCGCCGCCCAAGGTGCGCGAACGCCTGAACATCGCCCATGCCGACCTGGCGCCACTCAACCCCCGGCTCATCTATGCCGCGCTGACCGGCTTCGGCGAGGAGGGCCCCGATGCCGACAAGCCCGGCTTCGACAGCACCTCGTGGTGGGCGCGTTCGGGCTTGATGGACGTGGTCAGGCCCAACGCCGACAGCCCGCCGGCGCGCAGCGTGCCGGGCCTGGGCGACCACCCGACCGCCATGGCGCTCTATGCCGCCATCGTCACCGCGCTCTACCGGCGGCAGTTGACCGGCAAGGGCGGCATGGCCACCACCTCGCTGTTGGCGAATGGCTTGTGGGCCAATGGCTGCTATGTGCAGGCGGTGCTGTCGGGGGCCCAGGTGCCGCGCCGCCCGCCGCGCGAGCGGGCGGTCAATGCGGTGACGAACATCTACCGCGCCCGCGATGACCGCTGGTTCCTGCTGGCGATCGTGCGCGAGGAACGCTACTGGGAGGCCTTCGCGCGCTGCCTCGGCCGGCCCGACCTGTTGGTCGATCCCCGCTTCGCCACGATGCCGGCGCGGCACGCCAATGCCAGCGCTCTCGTCGCCATCCTGGACGAGGTGTTCGCTGCCAAGGACTCCGCGGAATGGTGCGTCATCCTGCAGGCGAACGGCATCACCTTCGGTGCCATCGAGCGCATTGAGGACGTGCGCCAGGACCCGCAGGCGGTGGCGGCCGGTGCTCTGGTGCCGCATGGCGATGATCGGGCCGGGGCCGGACTCACCGTCAATTCGCCGGTTTTCCTCGATGGCGAAGCCAAGCGGCCGCCCGCCCTGGCGCCCGGACCCGGCGAACATACCGAGGAGGTGTTGCTGGCCGCCGGCTACGACAGGGCCGAGATCGAGCGCCTGCGCCAGGCCGGCGCGTTCGGCTGAAACCTCAGCTCCGCATCCAGGCTTGGCCCCAGTAGTTGAGCGTGTGCTGCTCGTGCGGCCAGTTGCGCGCCGGCTGGTCGATCGGCATGCGCTCGAGTTCCGCCGACAGTTCGATCTTGTTGCCGTCGGGGTCCTGCACCATGAAGAACAGATTGTCGCCGGGCCCATGCCGCCCCGGTCCCCACCACAGCGGCACGCGCTGGTTGGCGAAGCGGTCGGCCCAATCGCGCAGGTCGTTCCACGAGGTCACTTCGCAGGCATGATGGTCGAAGCCGGCCTTGGCCGCGCGGAACACGGCGAAGCTGTGATGCTCGGCATCCGAGCGCAGGAAGGCGGCCGACCGCTGCTGGCCGTCCCACACCTCGTCCGACAGCACGAAACCGAGCGTCCGGCGGTAGAAGGCGACCATGGCGGGCAGCTCGGTCGAGGCGACGACGAAATGCTGCAGGCGGCCCGGCAGCGGATCGCTGCCGCCATCCGACCCCTTGGGCAGGCCGAAGGCCAGCAGGTTGCCGTCGGGATCGGCCAGCACGAAAGCTTCCTCACCGAACAGCGGGGTGGGCGAGGGATGGAAGTTGACGCCCTGCTGCCGCAGATGGGCGCGGTAGGCCTCGAGCCGCGGCCTGTCGGGAAAGCGGAACGCGGCGAAACCAAGGTGGTTGGCGGGTCCCTGGGCCAGCAGCAGGCGCCGCTCGCGCCCCGCCAACAGCCATTGCCCGTCGGCCAACCGCTCCGGCCGATAGCCGAAGCCGTCGCGGTAGAATTCCAGCATCGGCAAGGGGCGAACGCTGTCGATGCAAAGGTGATGCAGCGTCGCGTCCCACAAGGGCGAGGTCCGGGTCATCTCCGTCTCCCTGGCTGCCGGCAGTAGAGCATATTCCATCGCCCGGGCGCATTTGACCGCTGGCCGAGGTCCGGATTATGTCGTCCGCGACGGGCATGTTGGAGCCGACCATGGATAGCACGACGTTCGAGCGGGAATTGCGCGCGGAAGGGTTCACCGCCTTCGCCGAAGGCAACCTGAAGCCGTCGCTGCAGCGGCCCGAACACGACCACGAGTTCGATGCCGCCGTGCTGATCACCGCCGGCGCCATAACGCTGAAGACGGCCGAGGGCACGCGCACCTATCGCCCCGGCGAGAGTTTCCGCATGCCGAAGGGCTGCCGGCACGCCGAGAGCACCGACGAGGCCGGCTGCTCGTTCTTCATCGGCCGGCGGCTCTACAAGTAAGGGAGGTCGAGCCGGTGGACACAGCCAGCTTCGAGAAGCAGTTGCGCACCGAAGGCTTCACCGCCTTCACCCAGGAGACACTTGCACCCTCGGTGCGCAAGCCGGAACACGAAGCCGGCTGCGACGTCGCGGTGCTGGTGACCGCCGGCAGGATGACGCTGAAGACCCCGGAGGGAGTGCGCAGCTACGGCCCCGGCGAGAGCTTCCGCATGCCGAAGGGCTGCCGGCACGCCGAGAGCACCGAGGAAGCCGGCTGCGCCTTCTTCATCGCCCGCCGGCCCGTGCGCTAAAGGCACAGTCGGCGGACCGGCGACAGCGGCCGGGTAGCCTCCATCCGGCTGTCGCGTGCGTTCAGCACTTGGCCATCGGCAGGTACCCGGTCGAGGGCGGCAAGGTCGATGTCCGCGAACAGCCAGCGCGGGCGGTTGAGCGGACCGACCGCCAGCACGCCGGTATCCGGAAGTCCGCGATCGGGCGGCAGAAAGACGCCGGCGGCGCCGACGTTGACATCGACCGCGGCCGACCAGGGGGCGAGGCCAACGGTCGGTGCCATGGCGACGGCGCACTGGTTCTCCAGCGCCCGGGCTTGCGCGCCGATGCGCACGCGCCAATAGCCGGCCAGCGCATCGGTGCAGCTCGGCACCAGGACCAGGCGCGCGCCCGCCTGCGCCAGCGCGCGGGTAGCGACCGGGAATTCGATGTCGTAGCAGGGCTGCACGGCGAAGCCGCCGAACTCCGCCTCGAACAGCGTCAGCTCCTCGCCCGCCGCCATGGCCCAGCGCTCGTCCTCGAAGCGGGTCATCCACCGTTTGTCCTGATGGCCCATGCGACCGTCCGGCGCGAACACATGCACGCGGTTGCGAAAGCCGCCGGCCGCGGCCACGGGATAGCTCGCCGCCACGATGTACAGCCGATGGCGTCGGGCAAGGTCCGCGTGCAGCTCGCGGAACTTGTCGAGCAGGTCCTGCAGGGCGACGAGCTGAGCCCGCAAATCGCCAGCGACTTCCGCGCCGAACAGCGAGGCGAGTTCCATCGCGCCATATTCCGGGAACAGCAGGATCCGCGCCTTGGCCGCCGCCGCCCGCGCCACCCAGCGGCGGAGCTTGTCGCGGTAGGCGGCGAAATCGCCGAACCGGCCGATCGGATACTGCGCCGCCGCCAGGCGCAGCCTGGCTTCCACCATCGCTAGAGCGCCTTCATCCAGAACTGCATCGGCTTGGCGCTTTCCGCGATGTCGCCGATGTCGCGCCAGGACATGGTGCAGGTCAGGCCCGGCACCGGCTGATAGCCGTGCCGTCGCCAGAAGGCATTGAGCGGCCGGTAATCGGCCGGCCGCGCCGGGTGATCGGCCGGGCGGAGCACGGCGCAAAAGCCGATGCGCTCGAACCGGCCAAGCCGCCGGGCATGCGCCTCGCGCGCCTCGAAAAAGGCGTGCCCGATGCCACGACCGCGATAGGGCTGCCGCAGCACGGACTCCCCGCAATAGAACACACGCGCGACGTCCAAGCCGCGCGCCGCGACCGGCGCCTTGACATGTTCCGGCTCGTCCGCCAGCGGCAGGGCGGTCGCCGCCCCGACCAGTTCATCCCCGACATAGGCGGCCACCACCAGCGCGTCCGGGGCGGCCGCATAGGTCGCGATGTACTTGCGCTCGTAGTCCTCGCTGCCGTCGTAGAGGTAGGGAAAGTCGCGGAACACCTCGACCCGCAACCGCGCCAGGCCCGCCAGATGCGGCAGGATCGCTGGTCCCGTCAGCACCTCGATGCGGTAGGGCTGGCTCACCGTGCCGTCACCTGCCTCAGCCAATCGGCCAGGTTGTAGTAGGTGGTGACGCGGGCGATCAGGCCGTCGCGCAGTTCGAAGAAGGCGCCGACGGGCAAGTCGTAGGGCTGGCCGCCAGCCGGCGGCAGATCGCCGTCCTGCTTCAGATAACAGCCCGCGACACGGAATTCGGCCGCGACATGCCGGCCGTCGGCGGCGTTCAGCAGCACGAGATCCTCCACCCGTTCGGCATAGCATTGCCGCATATGCGCAAGGAACCGGGCAAAGGCCTGGCGCCCGGTTTCGCGGCCGCCCTGATTGATGTCGTGCGCGACCTCTGGGTGCAGCAGCGCCAGCAGCCCGGCATCGTCGCCGGCGTTGAACGCCTGATAATAGCGCCTGATCAGATCCTCGGCCGCCGCCCGCATCCTCTCCTCACGCCCAGTGCCACCGATACAGCGTCGCCAAGCCCTCACCGTAAAGCAACATGACGAAGCCCGCGCCCGCCAACATCGGGCCGAAGGCAAAAGGCTGGTCGGCGCGTCGCCCGCGCAGCAGCAAGAACAGGCCGACCGCGATACCGGCCAGCACCGCGATCAGCAAGGCCCAGGGCAGCGCCTGCCAGCCGAGCCAGGCGCCCAGCGCCGCCGCCAGCTTGGCATCACCCCGGCCTAGACCCTCGCGCCCGCGCAGCAGGCGATAGCCCTGCTCGACCAGCCGGAGCATGGCGTAGCCGACGGCGGCGCCCAGGATCGCCGAAGCCGGCGGGGTGAACAGGGCGAAGGCGTTGACGACGAGGCCAAGCCACAGCGTTGGCAGCACAAGGGCGTCCGGCAGCAGGTGCGTTTCCGCGTCGATCGCCGCGGCGGCGAGCAGCAAGAAGCCGAACGTGCCCGCGGCAAGCCCGGCCGCGCCGGCGCCATAGCGCGCGGCAGCCAGCGTCGCCACGACCGCGCCCAGCAGTTCCAGCAGCGGATAGCGCCAGGAGATGCCAACGCCGCAGCCAGCGCAGCGGCCGCCGAGCAAAGCGAAGCCGACGAGGGGCAGCATGTGCCAGGCCGCGAGCGGCGCCTTGCAGGCCGGGCAATGCGAAGCGGGTCGCCACAGGCCGGGCGGCGCCGGACCCTGCCCGTCATGCCCAATCATGGCCGGCAGCCGGCTCGCCAGGACGTTGAGGAAGCTGCCCAGGACAAGGCCCAACAGGCCAGCCAGCCCCAGCAGCGCCGGCTGGCTCAAGGCCTGAGGCCGAAGCTGCGCCGGCCGGGTTGGCGCAGGGGGGCGGCCAGGCTGGCGAACTCGGTCAGCAGCGCCCGCGTCCGGCGGGGATCGACGATCTCCTCCACGAGGAAGCTTTCGGCGGTGCGGAACGGCGAGCGCAGACGGTTCAGCCGGGCCTCGATCCCGGCCAGCGTTTCCGCCGGATCGGGGCTGGCCGCCAGCTCGGCCTTGTAGGCCGCCTCCAGCCCGCCGGCGATCGGCAGCGAGCCCCAGTCGCCCGACGGCCAAGCATAGCGCAGGTTGAAGCGCGAGCTGTTCATGTGCGCGGCCCCGGCCACGCCATAGGCCTTGCGCACGATGACGGCGCACCACGGCACGGTCGCCTGGAACACCGCCGTCATGGCGCGCACGCCGTGCCGGATGGTGGCCTGCAGCTCCGCTTCGCGGCCGATCAGGAAGCCGGGAATGTCGGCCAGATGCACCACCGGCAGATGGAAACATTCCGCCAGGTCGACAAAGCGCATGACCTTCTGGGAGGCCTCCGCCGTCCACGCCCCGCCCTGGAAATAAGGATCGCTCGCCAGCACCGCCACCGGCCAGCCGTCGAGCCGGGCAAGCCCGGTGATCACCGAACGGCCCCAGAGCCGGCCGATCTCGAAGAACGAGCCCAGATCCACCAGTGCCTCGACGATGGGGCGCATGCGATAGACTTTTCGCGGATTGCGCGGGATGGCGTCGATGAGCCAGTCCTCGGCGCGGGCCGGGTCGTCGTCTTGTGGTCCGCGCGGCGGCAGTTCGTAGACCGAGGCGGGCAGGTAGGACAGGAAGGTCCCTGTCCGGGCGAAGGCCTCGCCCTCCGATGCCACCTCGTCGTCGATGGCGCCGTTGCGCACATGGATGTCGCTGCCGCCCAGTTCGTTCTTGCTCAGGTCTTCGCCCACCCGCGCCACCACCGGCGGGCCGGCGACGAACATCTGCGCGGTATCCTTGACGATCAGCGAGTAATGGCTGGCGGCGACGCGGGCGGCGCCGAGGCCGGCCACGGAGCCAAGCGCCAGCGCCACCACCGGCACCGTCGACAGATTGTCCACCACCACGTCCCAGCCGCGCACCGCGGGGATGTAGGTGCGGCCCTCCTGTTCGATGGTCTTGACCGAACCGCCGCCGCCGGTGCCGTCCACCAGGCGCACCAGTGGCAAGCGCAGCGCGTTCGCCATCTTCTCGACATGCACCATCTTCTCGCGGATGCCGGCATCGTTGGCGCCGCCGCGCACGGTGAAGTCGTCACCCGCCACCACCACCGGGCGGCCGGCGATGCGGCCGCGCCCGGTCACCAGATTGGCCGGCTGGAAGTGTTCAAGCTCGCCGTCGGCGCCGTATTCCGTCTTGCCGGCGATGGCGCCCACCTCGTGGAAGCTGCTGGGATCGAGCAGCCGGGCAATGCGTTCGCGCACCGTCAGCTTGCCGCCGGCATGCTGGCGCGCCACCTTCTCGGCCCCGCCCATGGCCTGGGCCAGCCGTTCGCGCCGCTTCAGTTCCTCCAATTCCGGCTGCCAGCCCATCGCGGCCTCTCCATGCTCGGCCAGGCGATGCTAGTGTCCCGATTGCGAAGTTCGTAAGTGCATGCGGCCACTCTCATGCGAACTTCGGAATCGAAGGGACACTAGCAACCCTATGATTCTAATGTGGCTTTGGATTTGAAGTTCCTCACCGAGCGGGCCGCCGAGATCGGCGGAACTTCAAATCCGCCACACTAGGACACGGACTCATAAGCACGCATCCAGATTCGTGATGCGGCGAGCTTGATGAGGGCGAGGTAGTTGGCGTCGTGCTTGTCGTAGCGCGTGGCGATGGCTCGGAAGTGTTTGACCCTGTTGAAGAAGCGCTCGACCAGGTTGCGGTAGCGGTAGAGGAAGGCGCTGAAGG
>Ga0194132_10008086_pt1 | contig 15250 bp, 20 predicted proteins | sample TA2KigOf80mmetaG_FD_148612 | JGI IMG/M metagenome (GOLD analysis project Ga0194132, IMG submission 148612) | Freshwater microbial communities from Lake Tanganyika, Tanzania - TA2015054 Kigoma Offshore 80m | ecosystem: Environmental > Aquatic > Freshwater > Lake | place: Tanzania: Lake...
CCGGCCTCGGCTCGGGCCGCGGCGGCGCCGGCGGCGGGGCGTTGGTTTCGGGCGCGACGTTGACGATGTCGACGGCGATCGGGCGGTCGAGGTTCAGTTCGCGCTTGCTGATGTCGGGCAGGCCGACGATCGCGACGATAATGACCGTCGCGTGAAACAAGAGCGAAAGGACGATGTTGCGGCGCATGGCCCGAACCCCGGGAGCGTTACGTCACTGCTTCGCCCCGCCGCCTCCCGTCCGGCGCGGCGGCCGACGCGTCTCCTGCGCCTGCTCGGAAACCAGCGCGACCTTGCTGAACCCGGCGGCGTTGATCGCGCCCATGGTCTCCATCACCCGGCCGTAGTTGATGCCCTTGTCGCCGCGCACGAAGATGCGCGCGTCCGGGTTGTTGCCGACGATCGCGGCGAGTCGCGCGCCGAGCGCGGCGAGTTCGACCTCGGTGTCCTGGATGAAGATCTTGCCCTCGCGGTTGACGCTGACCGAAATCGGTTCGTCCTTGCCGGGAATGACCGCGGCGCGGGTCTGCGGCAGGTCGACCTGCACGCCGACAGTCAAGAGCGGCGCCGTCACCATGAAGATGATCAAGAGCACCAGCATCACGTCGACCATCGGGGTGACGTTGATCTCCGACATGGGCTTGCGCCGGGCCAGCCGGCCCGAGCGGCCCCGCGCGGATTGCAAGGTAACGCCCACGGCTCAGGCCTTGTCTTCGAGTTCGCGCGAGAGGATCGCCGCGAATTCGCCCGCAAACCCCTCGAGGCGGCTGGCGTAGCGGTCGAGATCGCGCGAGATCTTGTTGTAGGCGACCACCGCCGGAATCGCCGCCAAGAGACCGAGCGCGGTCGCGAACAGCGCCTCGGCGATGCCCGGCGCGACCACCGCGATCGAGGTGTTCTTGGTCATGGCGATCGACTGGAAGCTGTTCATGATGCCCCACACCGTGCCGAACAGGCCGATGAACGGCGCTGTCGCCCCGGTGGTGGCGAGGAAGGTCATGTAGCGCTCGGCCCGCTCCATCTCGCGCGCGAGCGTGATCTGCATGACGCGCTCGATGCGCTCCTGCAGGCCGCCGGAATGCTCGCGCCCACCGTCGTCACCGTTGCCGCCGGCGCGCATCACCTTGCGCCGCCATTCGCGCATGGCCGCGGCGAAGATCGAGGACATGGGGTCGCGCGGCTGCGCGCCGATGCGGTCGTAGAGGTCTTCGAGCGAACGGCCGGACCAGAACGAGCGCTCGAACTCGTCGGAGCGGGCGTTGAGGCGCCTGAGCCCGATCAGCTTTTCGAAGATGATCGCCCAGCACCAGACCGAGGCGAGGAAAAGCGCGATCATCACCGACTTGACCACCCAGTCGGCCCTGAGGAAGAGCGCCCACATGCTGAGATCGTGGGCCGCCACCGAGCCGCCGAGGGCGACCGCGCTGACTACGTTGTTTTCCATTGTGCAATCCTACCGTTCCGTACCGTTAATTTCGTGTAAACATCCGCGCACCTTGGCGGGAATCCGGGCCGCCTTGCCCGCCCGGGTCATGCACGCCAACGTCAGATCGAGGCGAGCCGCCTCGGCGCCGTCGTCCGCGCGCACGATCCGCTGTTCGAGATCGAGCGAGGCCCCGCCCAGCGCCGTGAGGCGGGTGCGGACCTCAAGCCGATCATCCAGCCGCGCCGGCCGGAGATAGTCGGCGGCACAGCGGCGCACGGCGAAGGCGACGCCCTCTTCCGCCATCAGCCGCGAGCTTTCGATTCCGCGCTCGCGCAACATTTCGGTTCGCGCTCGCTCGGCGAAGCGCAGATAGTTGGCGTAATAGACGACGCCGTCCGCGTCGGTGTCCTCGTAATAAACGCGCAACCGGAAGATATGCTCTTCCGCCCGTTCGGCAAGCCCCGCTTCGCGCCTAGCCCCCGCCTTCGCTTTAGCCATCCTCGCCCTCCGCCAGCAGCGCCAGTTGGGCGAGCGAGGCCGGCGGCTTCAGCCCCATGTGCCGGTAGCCCTCCGCCGCCAGCGCCCGGCCGCGCGGGGTGCGCATGACGAATCCCTGCTGGATCAGGTAAGGCTCGACCACGTCTTCCAAGGTGTCGCGTTCCTCGGCCAGCGCGGCGGCGAGCGTTTCGATCCCGACCGGCCCGCCGCCGTAGTTCTCGGCGATGCAGGCGAGATAGCGCCGGTCCTGGGCGTCGAGCCCGCGCCCGTCCACTTCCATCCGCTTCAAGGCCGCATCGGCGGCCTTGGCGTCGACCGGGCTCTCGCCGGCGACCGCGGCGAAATCGCGCACCCGGCGCAGCAGCCGCCCGGCGACGCGCGGCGTGCCGCGCGCGCGTTTGGCGATCTCGACGGCGCCGTCGGCGGTGAGGTCGAGGCCGAGGATGCCGGCGCCCCGGCGCACGATGCGCACCAACTCGTCGGGCGAATAGAACTGGAGCCGGAGCGGAATCCCGAACCGCTCGCGCAGCGGCGTCGCGATCAGGCCGGCGCGCGTGGTCGCGCCGACCAGCGTGAAGGCCGGCAGGTCGATGCGGATCGAGCGCGCCGCCGGCCCCTCGCCGATCACCAGGTCGAGCTGGAAGTCCTCCATCGCCGGATAGAGGATTTCCTCGACCGCCGGGTTGAGGCGGTGGATTTCGTCGATGAACAGCACGTCGCGCGGCTGCAGGTTGGTGAGGATGGCGGCGAGGTCGCCGGCCTTGGCCAGTACCGGGCCCGAGGTGGCGCGGAAGCCAACGCCCAGCTCGCGCGCGACGATCTGGGCGAGCGTGGTCTTGCCGAGCCCGGGCGGCCCGTACAGGAAAACGTGGTCGAGGGCCTCGGCCCGTGCGCGGGCCGCCTCGACGAACACCTTCAAGTTGGCGCAGACCTGGGCCTGGCCGACGAATTCCTTGAGGGTTTGCGGACGCAAGGAGGCATCGTGCGCGTCGTCGCGGGTTTCGCCACCCGCCGTCAGGCGTTCGTCCTTGGCTTTCGCGTTCATCGACCGATCCCCGCTTTGCGTTTCGGCGAAGCGCCCGCCGCCAGTTCGACGAGTGCGGCGCGAATGAGGGCCTCGACCGGCGCATCCGCGCCTTGGCCGTCGGCGGCGCGGGCGACGGCGGCGAGCGCGTCGGCGGGCGCATAGCCGAGATTGGCGAGCGCCGAGACCGCGTCGGCGACCGCGCCCCCGCCCTCGCCGGCGGCGGCGCGGGCGGAACGACCACCGCGCGCCGCGGCGTGCAGCGCTATCGCGCCCGCCTTGTCGCGCAATTCGGCGGCGATGCGGGCGGCGAGCTTGGCTCCCACCCCGTCGGCGCGGCTGAGCGCGGTCGTGTCGGAGGCGGCGATGGCGCGGGCGAGATCGCCCGGCGGCAGCGCCGACAGCAGCGCGAGCGCGGTCTTGGCGCCGACGCCCTGGACGGTGCTGAGCAACCGGAACCAATCCTGCTCGGCCGCGTCGAGAAAGCCAAATAAACGAATATGGTCCTCGCCGACCTGGGTCTCGATCCAAAGAGTCGTCGCTTCTCCCGACCGCAGACGGGCGAGCGCGCCGGCGGCGAGCGCGACCTTGTAGCCGACGCCGCCCACATCGACGATGACGAAGCCGTCGCCGACATGATCGACCGTGCCGCGCAATTTAGCGATCATGGCGGCACTCTGTCGTTGTTGGCCCGCCTACCGGCGGGACGCCGCGTAGTTTCGCGATCATGACGCCAGTTCCCTGGCCAGCGCGCGGGCGATCCGATCGCGCGAGCCGCGATGGTGCGCGTGGCAGATGGCGACGGCAAGCGCGTCGGCCGAGTCCGGCGTCGCGATCTGGGCGCCCGGCAGCAGAACGCGGATCATGGCCTGCACCTGTTGCTTGGCGGCATGGCCGGCGCCAACCACGGACTTCTTCACCAGGTTGGGCGGATACTCCGCGACCGGAAGTCCGAGTTGCGCCGGAACCAGCAATGCCACCGCGCGCGCCTGGCCGAGCTTCAAGGTTGAAACCGGATTGACGTTGACGAAGGTTTCCTCGACCGCCGCTTCCTCGGGGCCGTGGCGGCGGACGACCTCGGCGAGGCGTTCGTAAAGCTGCGCGAGACGCTGGGACATGGGAAGACCGTCGTCGCTCGTGACCGCGCCGTCGGCGACGTGGCGCAGCCGGTTGCCGTCGGCCTCGATCACGCCCCAACCGGTCGCGCGCAGGCCCGGGTCCAGTCCAATCAGCCGCATGGCATTCCCCGTTCGACCATCTCCGTCATTTCCTAGGCGCTCAACTTGGCCAGCGCCTCGTCCGACATCTCAAAGTTGGAGACGACGCGCTGCACGTCGTCGTTGTCTTCCAGCACTTCGAGCAGCTTGAGCAAGGATTCCGCCGCCTCGCCCGCGACCGCGACCGCGCCGGTCGGGCGCCATTCGAGCCGGGCCTTGGCCGCTTCGCCGAATTTCTTTTCCAGGCCCTCGCGCACCGCGCCGAGATCGTCGGGCGCGCACAAGATTTCGTGGCCGTCGGCGTCCGAGCGCACGTCGGCGGCGCCGGCGTCGAGCGCGGCTTCGAACATCGCATCGCTCCCGGCGCGCGACGCCGGGTAGCGCACGACGCCGACGCGCTCGAACATGAAACCGACCGCGCCGGTTTCGGCGAGGTTGCCGCCGTGCTTGGTGAAGGCGGCGCGAAGCTCGCTCGCGGTGCGGTTGCGGTTGTCGGTCAGCGCCTCGACGATGATGGCGACGCCGCCGGGGCCGAAGCCCTCGTAGCGCACTTCCTCGTAATTCGAATCCGCGTCGTTGCCCGAGCCGCGCTTGATCGCGCGCTCGATGGTGTCCTTGGGCATGTTGGCCTCGCGCGCCGCCAGCATCGCGGCGCGGAGCCGCGGGTTGGCGGCGGGATCGGGGAGCCCTGCGCGCGCCGCGACGGTCAATTCGCGGATGATCTTGGTGAACACCTTGGCCCGCTTGGCGTCCTGCTTGCCCTTGCGGTGCATGATGTTTTTGAATTGGGAATGACCGGCCATGAACCTATGGTCCCTCAAGTCCTTAACGATTGAAGCAAAAACCATCATATGCGCCCGAAGGGGCGCGAAGCATACCACATCTAGGTTATTAATATTAATAAACGACCCGCCCCGGGTGCCGCCACGGCGAAAAAGCCCGCCGATGCCCGTACCGTGCCTAATCTTGTAACCGGATAAAGGCGATATTCGGGCGGCTTTCGCGCGGGTAAAAAGCCCATAACCCATTGATCAGGAATTAAACCTCGTAATCGGCCACCCTTTCGGACCGATTTCCGAGAGCAGAAGTCGGGGCTCAGCCCCGCCCGAACACGTCCTTCAAATCGCGGCTCGGGACCGCGTCGGCGATCCAGGCGAAGCCGCCGTTCTCCTTCAGCGCCCGCGCGCCGCGCATGAACGCGCCGAGGGCGAGGCGGGCGAGCGCGCTGCCGGTGCTGATGCGCTTGACGCCGGCATCGCCGAGATCGCGCACCGTGAGCGAAGGATCGGCCGACGCCATCAGGACGTTCACCGGCTTCGTCACCGACGCGACCACCCGGCGGATGGCGGCGAGGTCCTTGAGGCCCGGCGCGTAGAGCACGTCGGCGCCCGCTTTCTCGAACGCCCGCAGGCGGCGGATGGTGTCGTCGAGGTCGGGCCGTCCATGCAGGAAATTTTCCGCGCGCGCGGTGAGCGTGAACGGGAACGGCAGCGCGCGCGCCATCCCGACCGCCGCCGCCACCCGCTCGACCGCCTGATCGAAGTCGTAGATCGGCTTCCTCGCGTCGCTGGTCGCGTCCTCGATCGAGCCTCCGACCACGCCCGCTTCCGCCGCGAGCCGGATGGTTTCCGCCGCCGCCCGGGGATCGTCGGCAAAGCAATTCTCGAGATCGGCGTTGACCGGAAGATCAGTCGCTTCCGCGATGGCGCGGCAGTTGGCGAGCGTGTCGGCGCGGCTCACAGCGCCGGTGCCGTCCACCTTGCCCAAGGCGGCGGCAAATCCAAGACTAGTCGTGGCGAGCGCCTCGAAGCCGATGTGCGCGAGGAGTTTGGCGCTGCCCGCGTCCCACGGGTTGGGCAGCACGAACACGCCGGGACGTTGGTGGAGCGCGCGGAAGGCGGCGGCCTTGTCGGCTTGGTTGCGCATGACGGTTCTCCCTATCGATGGCTCGACGTCGGCATGGCGGAAGGCAGGCCGGGGCCGAGGCGCACCGGCTCGGCGCAGCGCGCAAGCCCGGTTGCGTCGTCGGTTTCGATGTAAAGCCCGGCGATCGCGCCGGGACCGGAGGCCGGTTCCAGCCGGGCGCCGATCACTTTTCTCACGAACCGTTCGGTCGCCGGGCCCTTCTCCATGCCGATCACCGAATCGTAATCGCCGCACATGCCGAGATCGCTGATGTAGGCGGTGCCGCCCGGCAGCACGCGCGCGTCCGCCGTCGGCACGTGGGTGTGGCTGCCGACCACCGCCGACACGCGCCCGTCGAGGAAATGGGCCATGGCCATCTTCTCGCTGGTCGCCTCGGCGTGAATATCGACCAGCGCGGCGGCGACGGAGGCGCCGAGCCGATGGTTGGCGAGCGCCGCCTCGACCGCGGCGAAGGGATTGTCGAGCGGCTCCATATAAAGACGGCCCATGGGATGAACGACCAGCACGGATTTTCCGTTGCGCGCAGGAAAGACGCCTTCGCCGCGCCCCGGAGTCCCCGGCGAGTAATTGAGCGGACGCAACAGGCGCGGATCGCCCTCGATGTAGCCCGCGATTTCGCGCTGGTCCCAAACGTGGTTGCCGGTGGTGATGACGTCGGCCCCGGCGGCATAAAGATCGGCGCAGATCGGCCCGGTGATACCGAAGCCGTGCGCCGCGTTTTCGCCGTTGACCACGACGAAATCGAGATCGAGCTCGCGGCGCAGTTTCGGCAGATGCTCGGCCACCGCCTTGCGCCCCGAGCTGCCGACCACGTCGCCGAGAATCAGGATGCGCATGGATTATTCGGCCTTCGCAAAAGATTCTTTGTCCAGTCATTCCCGCAAAAGCGGGAATCCAGCACTTTTAACGGTCTGGACCCCCGCTTGCGCGGGGGTGACCCGAAAGCCGGGTCACTTCGCGTTCGGTCGCGATCCAGTCGAGCGGCTGATCGAAAGGGCCGGTCGGCACCTCGGCCACCTCCTGGGCGGCGTAGGCGATGCCGACGGCAGTGGTCGGCCCTTGGGCGCGCAGGCCGGCGAGCGTGCGGTCGTAGAATCCGGCGCCCCAGCCGATGCGTTGGCCTTTCCGGTCGAAGGCGAGCAACGGCGCGAACACGATACGCGGCGTGACTTCGGATTCCTCCGGCCCCGGCTCGCTTAAGCCGAACGAACCCGACTTCAGGACCAAGCCCGGATACCAGCGCCGGAAGACGAGCCGCTTCCCTTTTCCCATCACCACCGGCAGCGCGACCCGGCAGCCGCGACCGGCGAGCGCGTCGAGCAGCGGGCGCACATCCATTTCCTGCTGCATCGGCCAATAAACCGAGACCGCGACGCCCGCGCCGAGGCCGAGCGCGTCGGCGTTGGCCATCACGTTGGCGGCGAGGCGCGCGCCCGCGTTCGGATCGGCGGCGAAGGCGGCGTCGCGGCGGGCTTGCGCCTCGGCGCGCGTCGCCTTTTTAACTTGGTCGAGGGTCATGAAACGAGCTTCAGGCTGAACCCGGCTCCGAGGACAGGCGCTCCAGCCCGGCGGCGAGGCCTTCGATCCGCGCCGCCACGCGCTCGATGCGCCGGGCGATGGCTTCCTCGGCCGCGGCCACCGCGAGGCCCGGCGTTTCGCCCGCCTCGGCGCGCGCGGCGCGCAGTTCGGCCTGCGCGTCCAGCAATTCGTCGGCGATCATCAGGCTCGCCATCACCAGAAGGCGCGAATCGTCGGCGCGTCCGATCGCGGCGGCGAGCTGGCCGACCCGCTTGTCGATGAATTCGGCCAGGCGCGCGAGATGGGCCTCCTGCCCGTCGTCGCAGACGATGGGGTACGAGCGGCCGTTGATGCGAACCGTTGTCTGGGCCAAAGGCGTCGTCCCCCGCCGATCAGTGCGCGAGCGCGCGGCGCAGGCGCTCGACCGCGGCATCGAGCCGACCCGAAACTTCGCCCTGGATTTGCCGCAATGCCGCTTTTTCTTCCCGCAGTTGCGCGAACGCGGCCTGGTCCCCGGCGCGCGCCTCGTCGGCCCGGGCCAAGGCCATGGCTTTGGCCTCGGCCTCGGCCGTCGCCCGGTCCGCGCGCCCGGCCATCTCGCGCACCGCGCCCTCCAGCGCCGCTTCGATCCGGCCGAGGGCGGCCTCAAGCCGGGCCTCGGCCGCGCCGAGCCGACCCGGTTTCCGTTGCGGATGAGTTTCCGTCAAAACGACCTCCCGCCAAAGCGCCCCGAGAGGGGCGCACCTTTTGATGCGCGCGGGGATTCGCCCGCGCGCGCCCCGGTAGGAGCGCATTATTCAACGCGCGTGGGGATTCGCCCACGCGATGCAGCATAGGTATGCCACGCGCGCACCGTCAACCTGCGTAAAATATCGTTGACGGGCCGCGCGCTTGGCCCGAAGTTGCCCCCTTCCAGAATTCGACTTGGCAACCGGCGGAGGATGACGATGGCGGTACGCGTGGCAATCAACGGTTTCGGACGGATCGGGCGGCTCGTGCTGCGGGCGATCGTCGAGTCGGGCCGCAAGGACATTCAGGTGGTCGGCGTCAACGACCTGGGTTCGGTCGAGGCCAACGCCCATCTGCTCCGCTACGACTCGGTCCACGGCCGCCTGCCGGCCGAGGTCAAGGTCAAGGGCGACGTGATGACCGTGGGCAAATCCGCGATCCGGGTCACCGCCGAGAAGGAACCGGCCAAGCTGCCGTGGAAAAAACTCGGCGTCGACATCGCGTTCGAATGCACCGGTCGTTTCACCGATCGCGCGTCCGCCGCGCAGCACCTGACCGCCGGCGCGAAGAAGGTGCTGGTTTCCGCCCCGGCCGACGGGGTCGATCTCACCGTCGTCTACGGCGTCAACCACGACAAGCTGACCGGGAAGCACGTGGTCGTCTCCAACGCATCCTGCACCACCAACTGCCTGGCGCCGGTCGCCTACGTGCTCAACGAGGCGGTCGGCATCGTCAAGGGCTACATGACCACGATCCACGCCTACACCGGCGACCAGCGCACGGTGGATACGCTGCACAAGGATTTGCGCCGGGCGCGCGCGGCGGCGCTCTCCATGATTCCGACCTCGACCGGCGCGGCCAAGGCGGTCGGCCTGGTGCTGCCGGAATTGAAGGGCAAGCTCGACGGCACCGCCATCCGCGTCACCACCCCCAACGTCTCGGTGGTCGATTTCAAGTTCGTCGCCAAGAAGAAGACCGACGCGAAGGCGATCAACGCCGCCATCCTCAAGGCCGCCAAGGGCAAGCTCAAGGGCGTGCTCGGCACCAACGACGAGCCGCTGGTGTCGGTTGACTTCAATCACTGCCCGTACAGCTCCATGTTCGACCTGACCCAGACGCAGGTGATCGACGGCGATTTCGTGCGCGTGCTGTCGTGGTACGACAACGAATGGGGCTTCTCCAACCGCATGGCCGACACCGCGCTGGCGATGGCCAACGCCAAATGACGCGGGCTTCTTGGGCGCGCCGAGCCCGCGATTAGCTACGCCGATGAACCCGCCGGCCTTCGTCGTCCACGATCTCGGGCAGGCGAAGGCCGCGCTCAGGGCCACGCGCGAAGCGGGCACGCGCGCCCTCCTGGTGAGCGCGCCGGGCGCGGCGCAAACGCTCGGCCCCGCCGTGTGGCGAAAAATGATGACCGAAGCGGCGCGCGCCGAACCGGGCGCGATGTTCGAGGCGATCCTCGATTGCGGAAGCGACCCCGGCATTGCGCTCGGCGCGCTCCGCGAAGGGGTGAAGGCGATCGTGCTCAAGGCGCCCGCCGACGTTTTCGCCAAGGTCGCGGATATCGCCCGACAGTCAGGCGCGACGGTTTATGAGCGAAGGCCCGACCATGGCTGACGCGCGCAAGTGTAGGCTTTATCTCGTCACCCCGCCAAAGATCGTGTTGCCGGTGTTTGCCGACGCGTTCACGGCGGCCCTCGACGGGGGCGACGTGGCGGCGGCGCAGTTGCGCCTGAAGGACGCGGACGACAACGCCATCAAGCGCGCGGCCGAGGCGCTGCTGCCGATCGCGCGCGAACGCGGCGTCACGTTCATCATGAACGACCGGCCCGATCTGGCGGCGGCCACCGGCTGCGACGGCGTGCACATCGGTCAGGAGGATGCGTCGTACGAGGAAGCGCGAAAAGCGCTCGGCGACGACGGCGTGGTCGGCGTCACCTGCCACAATTCGCGCCATCTCGCCATCGAGGCCGCGGAAAAAGGCGCCGACTACGTCGCCTTCGGCGCCTTCTTCCAGACCGGCACCAAGGAGCCCAAAACCCGCGCGGACGTGGAGCTGATCGAATGGTGCTCCGAGATATTGCTGGTGCCGTGCGTCGCCATCGGCGGCATCACGCCCGCGAACTGCGCGGCCCTCGTGCGCGCGGACGCGGATTTCCTCGCGGTCGTTTCGGCGGTGTGGGATCACGCCGACGGCCCGGCGGCGGCGGTGAGGGAATTCAACGAGGCGATCGCGGCGGTTTAAGCGTCACTCCACCTCGTTTGAAATCTCGATCAGGTTGCCGTCGGGGTCGCGGATGTAGAGCGAACGCAGTTTCGCTCGCGCGCCGGTCTTGGGGACGATCCCTTCCTCAATCTTGATCCCCTTCGCCTGCAATTCCGCCATCACCTGCTCCACCGGCTCGGCGGCGATGAGGCAAATGTCGACCGCGCCCGGCTCGGGCCTTCGCGCGTGGGGCACGTACGGCTTGGCCGCGTCGTGGAGGTTGATCTTCTGGTCCCCGAACGCAAGGGCGCGGCGGCCTTCGCCGAACGTCACCAGGCGCATGCCGAGGATTTCGGTATAGAACCGGATGGTCGCTTCCGGATCGCGGGCGGTGACGACCAGGTGATCGAGACGGCGAAGATTCATGGCGGATAATTCCCTTAATTAGGCGACCGGCGCCCACAGCACGTCGTCGATGGTGTCGGCGCCGGCCGCGAGCATGACCAAGCGGTCGAACCCGAGCGCGATGCCGGCGGCCGGCGGCATCGCCGCCACGGCGGCGAGGAAATCATCGTCCACCGGATAGCGTTCGCCGAACAGTTTCTCGCGCTTTCGGTTGTCCGCCTCGAACCGGCGGCGCTGCTCGGTGGCGTCGGTCAGCTCGCCGAAGGCGTTGGCGAGCTCCACCCCGGCGACGTAAAGCTCGAACCGCTCGGCGACGCGCGGGTCCCGGTCGTCCAGCTTGGCGAGCGCGGCCATGGACGCGGGATAACCGTGGAGAATGGTGGGCGTCGGATGGCCTAGACGGGGTTCGATCCGGTCGAGAAAAATCCGGAAAAAAATATCGTCCCAGTCGTCCTTCTCGCCCGGCGTGATGCAAAGCCGTTTCGCCGCCCGCCGGAATCCCGCCATGTCGCCGGTCAACGCCAGAACGTCGATGCCGGCGTATTCGCGGAACGCCTCGGCGACCGAAAGCCGCCGCCAGGGGGCGAAGGGATCGCTCTCTTTTCCCCGCCAGACGAACCGGCGCGTCCCAGCGGCCTCGGCCGCCGCGCGCAGCAGCCCTTCGCAGTCGTCCATGATCGCCGATAGCGACGCGCCCGCGCGGTACCACTCCAGCATGACGAATTCGGGATGATGGAGCGCCGAGCGTTCCTCGTTGCGGAAGACGCGCGCGATCTGGAAGATGCGCTTCTGGCCCCCCGCCAGCAGCTTCTTCATGGCGAACTCGGGCGAGGTGTGGAGATAAAACGCGCGCGCCCCCTGCCCGAACGGCTCGCGGAGTTCGGTCTTGAAGGCGCGCAAGTGCGTTTCCATCCCCGGGCTTACTTGCAGCGTAGGCGTTTCGACCTCGGCGAAGCCCCGGCCCTCGAAGAAGGCGCGGGTGGCCTTGAGCACGCGCCCGCGCAGCGCCAGCGCCCTTTCCCGCCTTGCCAAAGCGTCCGGCTTCCACCAGGGTTCGGGGCTCGTCATCGTTCCGGCCCGCATGGGGACGTTCGCCGAACGATCCCCCCACCCCAACCCTCCCCCGCAAGGGGGGAGGGAGATTTTTTAAAAGCTTCCCCCTCCCCGTGCGGGAGGGGGCTAGGGGGAGGGGGGCGATGACACCGAACGGACGACAATTTCGGGACTTGGTCTGTCATGAACAAGCTTGCGCCGATCCCTTCCGCTTGGCCCGAGTTGATCTCGGCGGAGACGCGCGCGCTCATCGATCCGGGCGATCCGGCCGATCCGATCGCGCGCCAGTACGTCGCGTCCCCCGACGAGCTTAGCCGAGCGCCGGAGGAAAGAGCAGACCCGATCGGCGACAAGGCCCATTCGCCCGTGCCCGGCCTGGTGCATCGCCACGCCGACCGGGTGCTGTTGATGCCGACCGAGGCGTGCGCGGTCCATTGCCGCTTCTGCTTCCGGCGCGAACTGTTGGGCGAGCCGCGCACCCTGAGCGACGCGGAAATCGACGAAGCACTTTCATACGTGCGCGCCCGGCCCGAAATTCGAGAGGTCATTCTCACCGGCGGCGATCCGCTGGTGCTGTCGCCCGCGCGCCTTAAGCGCCTCGTCGGCCTGCTCGACGCCATCCCGCACCTCGCCACCATCCGCGTCCACAGCCGCGTGCCCGTCGCCGCGCCCCTGCGCGTGACGCCCGAACTGGTCGCCGCGTGCCGCGCGGCGAAGGCGTTCTTTCTCGCCGTCCATTGCAACCACGCGCGCGAATTGACGCTTGATGCCGCCGCCGCCTGCCGCCGGTTCCTGGATGCCGGGATTCCGGTGCTGGCGCAGACCGTCCTCTTGCGCGGCGTCAACGACGACGCCGACACCTTGGCCGCCCTGATGGAGGCGTTGGTCGCGCTCCGCATCAAGCCCTACTACCTGCACCAGTGCGACCTCGCTTCCGGCACCGCGCACTTCCGCGTGCCGGTGGCCGAGGGCCGCGCCCTGATGGCGGAGTTGCGCCGCCGGGTGTCGGGGCTCGCGCTCCCCACCTACGTGCTCGACATCCCCGGCGGGCACGGCAAGGTGCCGATCGAGGAGACGTACGGTCCGGACGAGCGCGACCAAGTGCGGGACGCCACGGGGCGCCTTCATCCCTATCCGCCCGCGTGATTTTTTCCGCCGCCGGGCGTTGCCAGTCCCTTCCCCGGCTGGTAGAACCCGCCCGCCATGAAAATCCAAGCCAACACCATCCGCCCCGGCAACGTCATCGAGCACGAGGGCAAGCAGTGGTCGGTCCTCAAGATCCAGCTGATCCAGCCGGGCAAGGGCGGCGCCTTCATCCAGGTCGAGATGCGCGACGTCGCGGGCGGCAACAAGACCAACGTCCGCTGGCGCACCCAGGACACGGTCGAGAAGCTTTCGGTCGACGAACGCGAGTATTCGTACCTCTATGCCGACGGCGACATGCTGACCTTCATGGACAGCGAGAGCTACGAGCAAACCACGCTATCCAAGGACACGCTTGGCGAACGGTGCGCGTTCCTGCAGGAAAACATGCCGGTGACCATGGACCTGATCGAAGGGAAGCCGGTCGCCGTCCACCTGCCGCAGACCGTGACGCTGGAAGTGACCGAGGCCGATCCGGTGGTCAAGGGCCAGACCGCGGCGTCGTCCTACAAGCCCGCCGTGCTCGCCAACGGCGTGCGCGTCATGGTGCCGCCGTTCATCGAGGCCGGCACCCGCGTCGTCGTCAACACCGAGGACGGCAGCTACGTCGAGCGCGCCAAGGACTGAGCGCGCGCATTGCGAGCGAAAGGATGGGGCCATGACCACCCAATCGGCCCTGATCACCGTGATGGTCGCCGCCGCCCGCAAGGCGGGCCGCGCGTTGACGCGCGATTTCGGCGAGCTTGAAAACCTCCAGGTCTCGCAAAAGAGCCAGTCCGATTTCGTGTCCCAGGCCGACCACCGCGCCGAGCGGGTCGCGCGCACCGAACTCGCCCGCGCGCGGCCGCGCTACGGATTCCTGATGGAGGAATCGGGCGCGACCGCCGGCGCCGACACCTCGAACCGCTGGATCGTCGATCCGCTCGACGGCACCACCAATTTCCTGCACGGCATTCCGCACTTCGCGGTCTCGATCGCGCTCGAGCGCGACGTCGACCTGGTCGCGGGCGTCGTCTACAACCCGATTTCGGACGAACTGTACTGGGCGGAAAAGGGCAAGGGCGCGTTCCTCAACGGTCGCCGCCTGCGCGTGTCGGGGCGCAAGATCCTGGCGCCCGCCCTGTTCGCGACCGGAATCCCGTTTGCCTGGCACCGCGACCACAAGCTGTTTCTCCGCCAATTGGAAAAGGTGATGGCGGTGGCGGCCGGGGTGCGGCGGTTCGGCTCCGCCGCCCTCGACCTCGCCTATGTCGCCGCCGGCCGCTACGATGGCTTCTGGGAGACGGGGCTGTCGCCGTGGGACATGGCGGCCGGCATCGTGCTGGTGCGGGAGGCGGGCGGCTTCGTCAGCGACATCAACGGCGGGACCGCGATGATGGCGAGCGGCGACATTCTCGCCGCCAACGATTCGCTCCACGAACCCCTGGGCCGGTTGTTGCGCGATTGCCGCTAGGCGCCGCCGTCCGGCCGAATCCCGCGTGCCAACCGGGATTCCGGCAAGCAAGATTTATGCCGGTCCGAGGCGGTTGTACGGCGTTTCGCCCTTGGTTTATGGTGGCGTTGGTCTAAAATTTCGGCTCGGGAACGCAGGGATGGCACGTATTCAACGAACGACTTCGACCGCCGCCGTCGTGGCGATGCTGGCGATCGCATTGACCGGCGGCACACGCGATGCCGCCGCGCAGGGCGCCGGCCCCTATTACGACGACGAATCCGTGATCGTCGATCTCAGCGTGATCGACGACAGCGGCCGCGGTCGCCGCCTGCTGGTGCTGCCGCCGGCGGGGGTCGTGCCCGGGTATGGCGGTCCCCTGTGGATGCCGGGGACCGAAATGCCGCGCTCGCGCTTCCACGGGCCCGGCGGCGCGGCGGCCGAAGCCAAGCCCGCGCCCAAGCCCCCGACCGCCGCCAAGTCCCAGCCGGTGACCAAGATGGCCGCCGCTCCGGCCGAGAAACCAGCCCCCGAAAAACGCGCGACCGAGAAGCGCGCGCCGGTCGAGAAACGCGCCGCCGCCGCGCCCGCGCGGGGCGCTCCTTCAAGTGCGCGCGGGGATTCGCCCGCGCAGCCCGTGCCGCCGCCGCCTCCGCCGGCGGGAATTCCGGCC
>Ga0194132_10008089_pt1 | contig 15244 bp, 15 predicted proteins | sample TA2KigOf80mmetaG_FD_148612 | JGI IMG/M metagenome (GOLD analysis project Ga0194132, IMG submission 148612) | Freshwater microbial communities from Lake Tanganyika, Tanzania - TA2015054 Kigoma Offshore 80m | ecosystem: Environmental > Aquatic > Freshwater > Lake | place: Tanzania: Lake...
TCCTCGCCTACCACACCGCGTACCTGAAAGCGCATTACCCGGTCGAATTCTTCGCCGCGATGATGACCCTCGACTTGAGCAATGTCGAGAAGATCGCCGGCTTCAAGCGCGAACTCGACAAGGTCGGGATCGAGCTCCGGCCGCCCGACATCAACCGCTCGGGCGTCGTTTTTACCGTCGAGCGCGATCCGGACGGCGCCGCGGCGATCCGCTACGCGCTGGCCGCGGTCCGGAACGTCGGCGCCCAGGCGATGGCGGCGGTGATCGCCGAACGGGACGCGCACGGGCCGTTCAAGTCGATCGCCGACTTCGCCAACCGCGCCGAAGCGCGTTCGCTCAACAAGCGCCAGATCGAGAATTTGGCCGCGGCCGGGGCGTTCGACGGCTTGGGCGAGGACCGCGCGCGGGTCCATGCCGGGGCCGAGAGCATCATGAAGCTAGCGGCAACCGCGGCCGAGGATCGCATCAGCAAGCAGGTGAGCCTGTTCGGTGAAGCCGGCAGCCCGGCGGCGCATTTCGTGCTCCCGGTCGCGGCGGCGTGGCGGCCCATGGAGCAGCTCACCCACGAGTTCGAGGCGCTGGGGCTCTTCCTCTCGGCCCATCCGCTCGATGCCTACAAACGCGAGCTCCGGCGCCTCGGCGTCCTGAAGATCGCCGACGTCGCGGCGCGCGCCAACGGCGAGGCACGGAACTACATGGTCGCCGGCACCGTGCTCGGCGTTCAGGAACGCCGCTCGGCCAAGGGCAACCGCTTCGCCCGCATCCAGCTCTCCGATACCAGCGGCAGCTTCGAGGTGACGGCGTTCTCCGAGCTGCTGGCGCAGGCCGGCGACCTCTTGACGGTCGGCCGCTCGATCGTGATGACGATCGAAGCCTCGACCGAGGGCGACTTCCAGCGCCTGACCGCCCAAGCGGTGCAGTCGCTCGAGAAGATGGCGGCCGACACCGATGCCGGCCTCGCCGTGACGGTGACCGACCCGGGCGCGGTCGGCGCGCTCGCCGCGCTTCTCAAGGAAGCCGGCAAGGGCCGGGGGCCGGTCGCGGTGATGCTGAAGCTCGCCGATCGCGCGACCGAGGTCGAAATCGACCTCGGGCGCAAGTTCGCGGTGACGCCCGCCATCCGCGAGCGCATCGCCGCCGTACCCGGGATCGCCGAGATTCAGGAAATCTAGCCAGGGCGGTGTTGCTTGCGGCGGCGGTCAGCCGCCGCACAAAGCCGGGACGATCGCGATTTCGTCGGTCGGGCTTAGCGGCCGCGAGCAGCGTCCGCCGATCGCACGGATCACGGCGAAAACCGTGCCCGGAGAGGAGCTTAGCGGCAGCCCCTGCGCTCAGACCCTTGCTTTCCGCGACCAGGAAGGGTATCAACCCGGCCGAACTCCCTCGGGATGTCCGAGGGGGAAATCCACATGCGGTGCGCAGGCCCCTCGGGGTTCTGCTCCGGTGTCGGGCCTTAGGGCCCGACGCAAGCGCCGCAGCGGTCCAACCGGAGGAAGATCAATGGCGATTCCCGCCTTCACGATGCGTCAGCTCTTGGAAGCCGGTGCGCATTTCGGCCACCAAACCCACCGCTGGAACCCGCGGATGTCGAGCTACCTGTTCGGCGCCCGCAACAACATCCACGTCATCGACCTGCAGCAGACGGTGCCGCTCTTGCATCGAGCGCTCCAGGCGATCCGCGATATCGTTGCGGCCCGCGGCCGCGTCCTTCTTGTCGGTACCAAGCGTCAAGCCTCGGAGCCGATCGCGGCGGCCGCCAAGCGCTGTGGCCAGTATTACGTCAATCACCGCTGGCTCGGCGGCTCGCTCACCAACTGGAACACGATCTCGAACTCGATCAAGCGCCTGAAGGAACTCGACGCGCGGCTGGCCGAAGAGAATGTCGGGCTCACCAAGAAAGAACTCCTGCAGCTCACCCGCGAGCGCGACAAGCTCGAGCGCGGCCTCGGCGGCATCAAGGAGATGGGTGGGCTTCCCGACATCGTGTTCGTGATCGACACCAACCGCGAGCGCATCGCGATTTCCGAGGCGCAGAAGCTCAAGATCCCGATCGCGGCGATCCTCGATTCGAATTGCGACCCCGACGGCATCACCTATCCGATCCCGGGAAACGACGACGCTTCGCGCGCCATCAATCTCTACTGCGACCTCGTGAGTGGCGCGGTTCTGGATGGGCTCCAGGAAGAAATGGCGAGCTCGGGCGTCGACCTCGGCGCGGCCGAGGACGTGGCGGTGCCGGATTTGCAGGGAATGGTCGCGGAACCGTCCGCACAACCGTCTGTTTAATTATTTATAAACAATAAGTTACGGATCGACTTTCAGAGGATACTCAAGATGGCGGAAATATCGGCGGTGGCGGTCAAGGAACTGCGCGAGCAGACCGGCGCCGGCATGATGGACTGCAAGAAGGCGCTGGCCGAAGCGGGCGGCGATATGGCCAAGGCAGTCGACTGGCTGCGTGCCAAGGGCCTCGCCGCGGCCGCCAAGAAGGCCGGACGCGTCGCCGCCGAAGGGCTGGTCGCCGTGAGCGCGCAAGGGACGAGCGGCGTCGTGGTCGAGGTCAATTCCGAGACCGACTTCGTCTCGCGCAACGACAAGTTCCAGGCGTTCGTTCGCGCGATCGCCGACTTGGCGCGGGCCAAGGGTGCCGGTCTCGAGGCGTTGAAGAAACTCCCCTATCCGGGCACCGGCCGCTCGGTCGAGGAAGAAGCGGTCAACTTGGTCGCGACCATCGGCGAAAACATCCAGATCCGGCGCGTCGAAGGCCTCAGCGTCGCGCGCGGGATCGTCGCCAGCTATCTGCACAATTCGCTCGCACCCGGATTGGGCAAGATCGGCGTCCTGGTCGGAATCGAATCCCCGGCCGATCCCGCCAAGCTGGCCGAGCTCGGCAAGCAGATCGCCATGCACGTCGCCGCCGCCAAGCCGCTCGCGGCGACGGTCGAGGGGCTCGATCCGGCCGCGGTCGAGCGCGAACGCAAGGTCTTGAGCGAGCAGGCCGCGCAGAGCGGCAAGCCCGCCGACATCGTCGCCAAGATGGTCGAGGGGCGCTTACGCAAGTATTACGAGGAGGTCGTGCTCGACCGCCAGATTTTCGTGATCGACAGCGAGAGCAAGGTCGGCGACGTTGTCGCCAAGGCCGCGAAGGAATTGGGCCATCCGGTCAAGATCGCCGGCTTCGTCCGCTTCACCCTCGGCGAGGGGATCGAGAAACAGGCGACCGACTTCGCCGCCGAGGTCCTGGCGACCGCAGGCCTGAAGTAATCGGCCGCGACAGCGCGGCCGTTTTGTCGTTATCTATGGCGGGCGGCGCTGCCGGCCGCCGACCGGGATTTGCCATGCCGCGCCAAGCCCTCAAGTATCGCCGCGTCCTCATCAAGATCTCGGGCGAGGCGTTGATGGGGTCGTCGGGCTATGGCATCGACTCCGATACCGTTCAGCGGATCGCGAGCGACATCAAAGTCATCCATCGCCGCGGGCTCGAGATTTGTCTCGTGATCGGCGGCGGCAATATCTTTCGCGGCATCGCCGGCGCGACCCGCGGCATGGAACGGGCGAGCGCCGACTATATGGGGATGCTCGCGACCGTGATCAATGCGCTCGCCACCCAAGACGCGCTCGAGCACGCCGGCGTTCCGACCCGGGTGCTGTCGGCGATCCCGATGGCGAGCGTGTGCGAGCCCTATATCCGCCGCCGCGCCCAGCGCCACCTCGAGAAGGGGCGGGTGGTGATCTTTGCGGCCGGTACCGGAAACCCCTATTTTACCACCGATACCACGGCGGCGCTGCGCGCGGCCGAGATGGGCTGTGAGGTGCTGCTCAAGGGTACGCAGGTCGACGGTGTCTACGACCGCGATCCGCGCAAGGTACGGAACGCCAGGCGCTTCGAGCGCCTGAGCTACCTGGACGTACTGTCGAAGGACTTGAAGGTCATGGACGCATCGGCGATCAGCCTGGCCAAGGACAACGGCATCCCGATCGTGGTGTTTTCGCTCCACAAGCGCGGGGCCCTGGCCGATGTCGTCAGCGGGCGCGGGGTGTTCACGATCATCGACGACGGAGCTTGAACGATGGCGGACGAACCGGACATCAGCGATATCGAACGGCGCATGCACAGCGCGGTCGAGGTCCTCAAGACCGAACTCGGCGGGCTGCGCACCGGACGCGCGTCGGTCTCGATGCTCGATCCGATCGTCGTCAACGCTTACGGCAATGAAATGCGCCTGAAGGAAGTCGGCACCATCAGCGTTCCCGAGGCGCGCCTGCTCACGGTCCAGGTGTGGGACAAGTCGAACGTCGCCGCGGTCGAGAAGGCGATCCGGGCCGCCAACCTGGGCGTCAATCCGATGGTCGACGGCCAACTGGTGCGGGTGCCGATCCCGGAATTGACCGGCGACCGCCGCAAGGAGCTGGCGCGGGTCGCCCACAAATACGCCGAGCAGGCGCGGGTCGCGGTCCGCAACGTCCGCCGCGACGGCATGGAGCGGCTCAAGAAAATGGAGAAGGACGGCGATCTCTCCGAGGACGACCACAAGCTGTGGGCCGACGAGATCCAGGATTTGACCGACAAGTCGATCAAGCGGATCGATGACATGCTGACGCACAAGGAACAGGAGATCACGCAGGTCTAGCGATGGAAGCCGCGCCGTCTTCACGCTGCGCCGGCGCCTCGCCGCCGACCCACGTCGCCATCATCATGGACGGCAACGGGCGGTGGGCCAAGGCGCGCGGCATGCCGCGCGCCGCCGGACACCAGCGCGGCGCTGACGCGGTCCGCGTCGCGGTCGAGAGCTGCCGCGAGCTCGGCATCGCCTACCTCACGCTCTACGCGTTCTCGTCCGAGAACTGGAAGCGCCCGCCGTCCGAGGTCGACGATCTGATGAGTCTGCTCCGGCTCTACCTCCGCCGCGAACTCGCCAACCTCCACCGGAACGGGGTCCGCATCCGTTTCATCGGCGTCCGCGAGCAGTTGGCCGACGACATCGTCCAGTTGATCGAGGAATCGGAGGCGACGACCGCCGCCAACCGCGCGCTCACGCTCACGATCGCCCTCAATTACGGCAGCCAGGACGAGATTCTGCGCGCGGCGCGGGCGATCGCCCGCGACGTCAAGGATAACACGCTCGCGCCCGACGCCATCACCAAACAGCGGTTCGAGGGCTACCTCGAGACGGTCGGCATGCCCGACCCCGATCTCGTCATTCGCACCAGCGGCGAGCAGCGGCTCAGCAACTTCCTGCTGTGGCAGTCGGCCTACGCCGAGTTGATTTTCGTCAACGCCAACTGGCCGGACTTCTCGCGCGCGACGCTCGAGGAAGCGATCGGCGAGTTCCATCGCCGCGAGCGTCGCTATGGCGGCACCGGCAGCTAACGCGACTTCGAACCTGCTCGTGCGGACGATCTCGGCGCTGGTGCTGGCGCCGATCGTGCTCGGCGCGATCTACCTCGGCGGCACCGCCTTCGCCGCCCTGTTGGCGGCAGCAGGACTGGCGATGGCCTACGAATGGGATCGGCTGTGCGGCGGTTCCGGGTACAGTGCGCCGGCGATCGTGCATGGCGCGGTCGTCGTTGCGGTAGCGGCGATGGCCACCGAGGCCAATGCGGTTCTCGCACTCGCCGCGATCGGCCTCGGGACGGTGGCCGCGGCCGTAGTCGCGCATCGCCTGGCGCGCTCGGCGCTGTGGCAAGGCGCCGGCGTGCTCTACGCGGCGCTGCCGATCCTGGCGCTGGTGTTGTTGCGCGGCGATCCGGTCGACGGCCGCGCCGTAGTCCTCTGGTTGTTCGGAGTCGTATGGGCGACCGACATCGGCGGCTACCTCGTCGGCCGCGCGATCGGCGGCCCCAAACTGACGCACATCAGCCCGAACAAGACCTGGAGCGGGCTCGCCGGCGCGGTGGCGTTCGCGGCCGCGGCCGGCGCCGCCATTGCGGTGGCGTTGGCGATGGGACCGTGGGTCCGGTTCGCGATTTTCGCCGCCCTGCTGGGCCTGATCGCCCAGGCTGGCGATATTGGCGAATCGTGGATCAAGCGGCGCCGCGCGGTGAAGGACTCAGGCTCGCTCATTCCCGGACACGGCGGTATTCTCGATCGGGTCGATGGCCTGGTGACCGCGGCGCCGGCCCTGGCGTTGATGGCCCTGATCCATCCCGGAAGCGGCATGGCATGGCGATGACCGCACCGGCGGCCGGCACCCGTCCGCGCCGCGTAACCATCCTGGGCTCGACCGGATCGGTGGGCGGCAGCACCGTCGATCTGATCGAGCGCAATCCGGGCGCGTTCGAGATCGAAGCCCTCACCGCCCACCGCAACGTGGCGGCGCTCGCCGAGCAGGCGCGCCGGCTCAAGCCGCGGATCGCCGTGGTCGGCGACGCTCGTCGCTACCAGGAACTCAAGACCGCGCTCGGCGGCACCGGTATCGCGGTCGCGGCCGGGCCGGAGGCGTTGGTCGAAGCAGCGAGTCGTCCGGCCGAGTGGGTTATGGCCGGCATCGTCGGCGCCGCTGGGCTCGACCCGACGCTCGCCGCGATCCGCCGCGGCGCGATCGTCGCGCTCGCCAACAAAGAGTGCCTGGTATGCGCGGGCGCGCTCGTGATGCACGAAGTCCGGCGCCACGGCGCCACCTTGGTGCCGGTCGATTCCGAGCACAATGCGATCTTCCAGGTGTTCGAGGCCGATCGCGTGGAGGCGGTCGAAAAGATCATCCTGACCGCCTCGGGCGGGCCGTTTCGCACGCTCGAGCGCGAAGCGATGGCGCAGGTGACGCCCGAGCAGGCGATCGCGCACCCCAATTGGGACATGGGCGCCAAGATCTCGGTCGATTCGGCGACCATGATGAACAAGGGCCTCGAACTGATCGAGGCGCATCATCTGTTCCCAATCGGGCCCGAGCGCATCGACATCGTGATCCATCCGCAGTCGGTCGTGCACAGTCTCGTCGCCTACGTCGACGGTACCGTCCTCGCTCAGCTCGGCACTCCCGATATGCGCACGCCGATCGCCTACGCGCTCGGCTGGCCCGATCGCATGGCGACTCCGACGGCCCGCCTCGATCTCGTCAAGCTTGCCCAGCTCACCTTCGAAGCCCCTGACGTACAACGATTTCCTGCCCTGGCTTTGGCCCGCGAAGCCTTGCAAAGCGGGGGGGCGGCACCTACTATCCTCAACGCCGCGAACGAGGTCGCCGTCGGCGGGTTTTTGGAACGACGCATTGGGTTTCTCGATATTTCTCGCATCGTCGAGCGCACGTTGGCGTCGGTCGCCCCTGCGCCGGTGGCGTCGATCGACGATATCCGGGCGGTCGACGGCGCGGCGAGAGCGGTGGCGCGGGCGATGGTCGCGGCGCGCTGACCGGCGCGGCCCCCATGGGTCCGCGTCCCCCTTGATCGCCACCAAAGCAGGCTGAACGCGCGATGGAGTTTCTCGACACGCTGTGGACGTATGTGGTCCCGTTCGTCGTCATCTTGACGATCGTCATTTTCGTCCACGAGCTCGGCCATTACCTGATCGCGCGCTGGAACGGGGTCAAGGTCGACGTCTTTTCGATCGGGTTCGGTCACGAAATCGTCGGCTGGACCGACGCCAAGGGCACGCGCTGGAAGATCGGTTGGATCCCGCTCGGCGGCTACGTCAAGTTTTTCGGCGACGAGTCGGCGGCGAGCGATCCCGGCCGCGGGCTCGGCGCCATGAACGAAGCCGAGCGCGCGGTGTCGTTCCACCACAAGCGGCTCGGCCAGCGCGCCGCGGTAGTCGTGGCCGGCCCGGCCGCGAACTTCCTGTTCGCGATCGTCGTCTACGCCGCGTTGTTCATGACCTTCGGCCAGGCGTTTTCGCCGCCGGTGGTCGATACCGTGATGCCCGACAGCGCCGCCAGCGCGGCCGGGCTCAAACCCGGCGACCGCTTCGTCGAGGTCGACGGCAGCTCGGTGTCGCGCTTCGCCGAAGTGCAGCAGATCGTTCGCATGAACCCCGGACGACCGCTCAAGATGGCGATCGAGCGCGACGGCCGAAAACTGCCGCTCACGATCACGCCGAAGTCGACGCGGGTGACCGACAATTTCGGCCGCACCCGCGACATCGGCATTCTCGGCGTGACCCGCGCCGGCCAAGTCGAGTACGTGCGCTACGATCCGGTGACGTCGGTCGGGCTCGCGGTCCTGGAATCGTGGCGAATCGTCGCGCTGACGATGGGCTATCTCGGCGAAGTCATCGTCGGCGAGCGCTCGGGCGAGGATATCGGCGGGCCGATCGGCATCGCGCGCATGTCGGGCGAAGCGGCGCAGGTGAGTTTCGCGGCCGCGCTATCGTTCGTCGCCGTATTGTCCGTGAGTCTCGGCTTGATCAACCTGTTTCCGATCCCGCTGCTCGACGGCGGGCATCTGTTGTTCTACGCGTTCGAAGCGGTACGCGGAAAGCCGCTCGGCGAGCGTTCGCAGGAATACGGCTTCCGGATCGGACTTGCGGTCGTGGTATCGCTCATGCTCTACGCGACCTGGAACGACCTTTCGAGCATTCCGTTCGTCGTCAATCTCGTAAACACGTTGTTTTCCTGACCGCATGCGCCTCGCTCGCGCCACCGTCCGGAGCGCCGCGGCTCTCGTTCTCGCGCTGGCGGCGTCGTTCCTCGCCGCGGGGCCGGTGGCGGCGCAGCAGCCTTCGGCGATCATCAGCGCCATCGTCATCGATGGCAATCAGCGCATCGAGGCGTCATCGGTTCAATCCTATATGCAGATCGGCGTCGGCGAACCGTTCGACGCCGAACGGATCAATCAGTCGCTGAAGTCGCTGTTCGCGACCGGCCTATTCGCCGATGTCACGATCCGGCGCGACGGGACCGCCTTGGTGGTGGCGGTGGTCGAGAATCCGATCGTCAACCAGGTCGCGTTCGAGGGTAACCGCCGCATCGAGGACAAGGCGCTCCAGGCCGAAGTGCAGCTGCGCCCGCGCGTCGTCTATACGCGCGCCCGGGTGCAAAGCGACGTGCAGCGCCTGTTGCAGGTCTACCGCCGAGTCGGCCGCTTCTCGGCCACGATCGAGCCCAAGATCATTCAGCTGCCACAGAATCGCGTCGACGTCGTATTCGAGATCAACGAAGGGCCGATCACCAAGGTCGATCGCATCTCGATCGTCGGCAACAAGCGCTTCACCGACGCGCGGTTGCGCGAGGTCCTGGCGACCAAGGAAGACCGCTGGTACCGGTTCCTGTCGTCGTCCGACACCTACGACCCCGACCGCTTGAGCTTGGACCGCGAACTGCTGCGGAAATTCTATCTGTCGAAAGGTTTTGCCGACTTCCGCATCGTCTCGGCGATTGCCGAGCTCTTGCAGGACCGCACCGGTTTCTACGTCACCTTCTCGATCGAGGAGGGTGAAATCTACAAGTTTGGCAAGATCGACATCGTCTCGAAGCTGCGCGACCTCACGGTCGATCAACTGGGGGCGTTCGCCAAGGTGCGCACCGGCGAGACCTACGATGCCGATCAGGTCGAAGACACGATCCAGGCGCTCACCTTCGAGGTCGGCAAGCTCGGCTATGCCTTCATCGATATCAAGCCCCGTATCAATCGCGACCGCGAGCAGCGGATCATCGACGTCACCTTCGAAATCGAAGAGGGACGCCGGGTTTACGTCGAGCGGATCGAAATTTCCGGCAACGTGCGCACCCTCGACCGCGTCATCCGCCGCGAGATCGCGCTGAACGAGGGCGACGCCTTCAACGCCGCCAAGATCCGATTGGCGCGCCGTCAGGTCCGCGGCCTCGGTTACTTCGACAAGGTCGAGGTCCGCGAGGAACCGGGCTCGACTCCCGACCGCACCAATATCCTGGTCAACGTTCAGGAGCGTTCGACCGGCGAACTGTCGGTCGGCTTCGGGTTCTCGACCCAGGATGCCGTCGTCGGCGATATCGGCATTCGCGAACGCAACCTGCTCGGCAAGGGGCAGGACCTTCGGCTCGGGTTGCAGGTCTCGAACCGACGTCAGGAGATCGACCTCTCGTTCACCGAACCGTACTTCCTCGAGCGCAACCTTTCGGCCGGATTCGATATCTTCAAGATTCGGCGCGATCTTCAGAGCCAAAGCTCTTACGACGAGGAGGACACCGGTATCTCGCTCCGCACCGGCTTCCCGGTCTCCGAAAACTTGCGATCGACGCTGCGCTACACGCTGCGCGAGCGCGAGATCGACGACGTCCGCGCCGGTGCCTCGCGCTTCATCCGCGAGCAGCAGGGCGCCCGCGTCACCTCGTCGGTCGGGTACTCGCTGGTCTACGATCTGCGCGACGATCGCATCGAGCCGACCAAGGGCTACCGTTTGCAGTTCGGCCAGGACTTCGCCGGCTTAGGCGGCGATAACCACTACGTCCGAACGAACTCGGATTTCATTTACTACTTCCCGCTTGCGCCCGAGTACATCGCTTCGCTCGGCGTCAAGCAGGGCGTCATCTTCGGAATCGGCGAGAACGTCACCATCGGCGATCGCTTCATCGTTGGCGGCAACAGCTTGCGCGGGTTCGAGACCGCCGGCATTGGCCCGCGCGACCGCGCTACCGGCGACGCCTTGGGCGGCAATCTCTTCTACGTCGCCACCGCCGAAGTCTCGTTCCCGCTCGGACTGCCCACCGAGCTCGGGATTCTCGGCCGCGTCTTCACCGACGTCGGCAGTCTCGCTACCATCGACGGCGGCGGACCCGGCCTGGTCGACAAGGGCTCACCGCGCGTCGCGGTCGGGTTCGGCGTCTCGTGGCGATCGCCGTTCGGGCCGATCCGGCTCGACTATGGTATAGCGGTGGTCAAGGAAGACTTCGATCTCACCGAAGCGTTCCGCTTCAGCTTTGGCACCCGTTTCTGAGGATATAATCGTGCACCCGACCGCCGTTGTCCGCCGCCTGGCGCTGGCCCTCGCCGCTGCGTCGATCGCCGTTCCCGCCGCCGCGCAGCAACTGCCGCCGGCGGTGATCGCGGTCATCAACATGCAGGTGCTGCTCGAAGAGTCCTCCGCCGCCAAGAGCATCCGCGGCCAGGTCGAAAAGCTCCGCACCGACTTTCAGGATGAGGTCAATCGCCAGGACCAGCGCTTGCGCGAGCAAGAGCAGGAACTCAAGCGTCAGCAGTCGGTGTTGGCGCCCGAGGCATTCAACGCCAAGCGCCGCGACTTCCAGCAGCAGGTCGCCAAAGCGCAGGAGAACGTGCAGACCCGCCTGCGCGAGCTCGACGAGTTGGCCGCGCGCGGCTTGAACGACGTGCGCCGCGCGCTGTTGCCGATCCTGGTCGATCTCTCCAAGGAGCAGGGCTACAACATCGTCTTCGCCAACACGCAGCTCGTGTTTGCGTCGAAGCAGCTCGACATTACCGACGAGGTGCTGAAGCGGATCAACACCAGCCTGCCCGCCGTCAACTTGCAGGCGGTACCCAAGGCCGGCGCGCCCGCCCCGGCGCCGGCGGCCGCGCAAACCAAAGGGGGCCCCGCGCCGCAAGGCGCGCGCACCGGTACGACGACCACCAAAGGCGGTCCCGCGCCCCAGGATCAGACGCCGCCGGCGGCCGGCCAGCCCCAGAGGAAGACCAACTGACGGGGTAGGCGAGGGGATGGCGGACCCGCGCTTCTTCACCCGGGCCGGACCGTTCACGGCCGCCGAGCTTGCCGCGCTGTCCGGGGCGCGGCTGGCCGACCCGGCCCGCGCCGACACGGTGGCGGTCGATGTCGCTCCGCTCGACGCCGCCGGACCGCAGTCGTTGTCCTTCTTCGACAACCCCAAATACCGTGATCGGTTCGAGGCGAGCCGCGCCGGAATCTGCATCGTTCATCCGAAACACGCGGCGCGCGCGCCAGCGGGGATGACGCTGCTCTTGAGCGCCGCGCCCTACAAGGCCTATGCGCGCGCGGCCAAGGCCTTCTACCCGCCGCCGGCGGCGACGGCCGGCATCGCCCCGTCGGCGATCGTCGACCCGCGGGCGCGGATCGGCGCCGGCACCGCGGTCGCGGCCGGCGCCGTGATCGGGGCGGGCGCGAGCCTCGGCCAACGCTGCCGGATCGATGCCAACGCCGTCATCGGGCCCGGGGTCCAGATCGGCGACGACGTCGCGATCGGCGCGCTCGCCTCGGTGAGCCATGCCCTGATCGGCGACCGCGTCGCGATCTACCCCGGCGTCCGCATCGGCCAGGATGGGTTCGGGTTCGCGCCCGACCCTTCGGGCCACGTCAAGGTGCCGCAGCTCGGCCGCGTCGTCATCGGCAACGACGTCGAGATCGGCGCCAACACCACGATCGACCGCGGCTCCGGTCCCGATACGGTGATCGGCGACGGCTGCTGGATCGACAATCTCGTCATGATCGGGCACAACGTCGTCATCGGGCGCGGGTGTATCCTGGTGGCGCAGACCGGCATTTCCGGGTCGACTACGCTCGGCGATTACGTCGTCGCCGGCGGCCAGGTCGGCATCGCCGGTCATCTCACCATCGGGGCCGGCGCCCGGCTCGCGGCCGGCGCCGGAGTCATCAAGGATGTCGCGCCCGGTGCAACGGTCGGCGGCTATCCGGCGATCCCGATCCGGCGCTGGCACCGCCAGACCGTGGCGCTCGAGCAGTTGGTACGCAAGAAGGAACGGCCATGAACGCACCGACCACCCCGACCGAGGTTGCAACCGTCGATATCGAACGGATCATGCGTTTGATTCCGCACCGTTATCCGATGCTGATGATCGATCGCGTGGTCGACATGGTGCCAGGGCAAAGCGCGGTCGGAATCAAGAACGTCACCATCAACGAGTCCTATTTCCAGGGCCACTTTCCGACGCGGCCGGTGATGCCCGGGGTCATGATCATCGAATCGATGGCGCAGACCGCGGCGGTGCTGGTGGTGCATACGCTGGGTCACGAAGACCAGGGCAAGCTGGTCTACTTCATGTCGATCGACAATGCCCGTTTCCGCCGACCGATCGTGCCGGGGGATCAGCTCCGGGTGCACGTGACCAAGGAGAAAAGCCGCGGCGCCGTGTGGCGTTTCGGTGCCGAGGCCAAGGTCGACGGCGCGCTCGCGGCCGAGGCGACCTTCTCCGCCATGATCGTCGATCCTTAGACAATGGCGACGATTCATCCCACCGCCGTGATCGAAGCCGGCGCGGTCGTCGCCGCTAGTGCCGCGATCGGTCCTTATTGTGTGGTCGGCCCCGAGGCGACGATCGGCGAGGGCGCGATCCTGCGCTCGCACGTCGTCGTCAGCGGCCGCACCCGTATAGGGCCGAACACGCAGGTTTACCCGTTCGCCGCCGTCGGCCAACAACCGCAGGACCTCAAATATTCGGGCGAACCGTCCGAGCTCGTGATCGGCGCCAACACCATCATTCGCGAACACGCGACCCTCAATCCCGGCACCAAGGGCGGCGGTCTGGTGACGCGAGTCGGCGACAACTGCGTGATCATGATCGGCTCGCACGTCGCCCACGATTGCCACATCGGCAACAACGTCATCTTGGTCAACAACGCCCTGCTCGGCGGCCACGTCTCGATCGAGGACTACGCGATCGTCGGCGGCGGTTCGGCGATTCACCAATTCGTGCGGATCGGCGCCCACGCCATGATCGGCGGCATGTCGGGGGTAGAGAACGACGTCATCCCGTACGGCTCGGTGATCGGCAACCGCGCTTACCTTTCCGGACTCAACGTCGTCGGACTCAAGCGGCGCGGCTTCCCGCGCGAGGACATCCACAAGCTCCGCAACGCCTACCGGCTGCTGTTCGCCGAGGAGGGCACCATGCAGGAGCGCCTGGCCGACGTCGCCGCCTTGTTCACCGACTGCAAGCTTGTGATGGACATCGTCGCCTTCATCAAAGCCGACTCTTCGCGCGCGCTATGCCAGCCGCGCGCCGGCCGTGGCGGCTAAGCTCGGCATCATCGCCGGCGGCGGCGAGTTGCCGGGTCGGCTGCTCGCCGCCTGCCGCGCCGAGGCGCGGCCGACTTTCGTCCTGTCCTTCAACGGCGTCGCCGCGGTCGAGTCGGTCACGCCCGACGCCTGGGTCGATATCGGCGCGATCGGCCGGACCTTCCAGCTGCTCAGGGAGGCCGGTTGCGTGGACGTGGTGCTGGCCGGCCCGATCAAGCGGCCGCGGCTCCGCGACCTCAAGCTCGATCAGCGCGGGCGCGGGCTGTTCGGCAAGTTGATGACGGCCTGGGGCGGCGACAACTCGCTCCTGTCCGTGATCGTGGCCGAGTTCGAGCGCGAGGGTTTTCGCGTAGTGGGGGCGGAGGACGTCTTGGGCGATCTCGTGGTCCCGCCGGGACCGCTCGGCCGGCACGGTCCCGACGCGGCGGCGGCAGCCGACATCGCGCTCGGCGCCAAAGCGATCGCGGCGTTGGGCGCGCTCGACGTCGGTCAGGCTGCGGTCGTCCAACAGGGGCGGGTGCTCGGCATCGAAGCGGCCGAAGGGACCGACGCCCTGATCGCCCGCGCCGCGCTATATCGGAGCGAGGAAGGGGCGCGTCCGGTGCTGGTCAAGCTCCAAAAACCCAAGCAAGAGCGGCGCGTCGACCTCCCGACCATCGGCGCCATGACCGTGGCCCAGTGCGCCGACGCCGGTTTCGCCGGGATCGCGGTCGAGGCCTACGGCACCCTCGTCATGGGCAAGGCGGAGGTCGTCGCCGAGGCGGATCGCCGCGGTCTTTTCGTCGTCGCGATCCCGCCGCCCGCGCCAACCGCCCATCGTTGAGGACCGCCATGCCCGCGCCCCGCCTCCTTCACACCATGATCCGCGTCCGCGACCTCGAACGCGCGATCGCGTTCTACACCGACCGACTCGGCATGACGCTCCATCGCCGCACCGACTTCCCGTCGGGGCGCTTCACCCTGGCGTTCGTCGGCTACGGGCCCGAAGATTCGAATCCAGCGATCGAGCTCACCCACAACTGGGACCAAACCGAGCCCTATGCGATCGGCAGCGGCTTCGGCCACATCGCGATCGCGGTCGACGATCTCTATGGCACTTGTGCGCGGCTCGCGGCGGCCGGGGTCAAGGTGCCGCGCCCGCCGGGGCCGATGAAGCACGGCGGCCGCGCGATCGCGTTCGTCGAGGATCCGGACGGTTATCGGATCGAGTTGATCGCGCGGGCTTAGCTCAGCGGGGCCGCTAGAGCCCTTTCATATTGAGTGGCGATAGCCGGCGTGAGCGAGATAGTTGCGGCATTCGGTGGGTTGGACGCTGCGCAGGAACTCGCCGACAGCCGCCCATAGGGCGTCGACGGTTCTGGCGGCGA
>Ga0194132_10008090_pt1 | contig 15241 bp, 12 predicted proteins | sample TA2KigOf80mmetaG_FD_148612 | JGI IMG/M metagenome (GOLD analysis project Ga0194132, IMG submission 148612) | Freshwater microbial communities from Lake Tanganyika, Tanzania - TA2015054 Kigoma Offshore 80m | ecosystem: Environmental > Aquatic > Freshwater > Lake | place: Tanzania: Lake...
CAGATAGACCAAGAACTCCAGAGGCTGTGGGACATGGCTGACACTCAGCCCAGCAAGGGACGTTCGGTAACAGTTTCATCTGAGGCAACCAAGTCCCTTCGGTAACAGTTTCTATTGACGCAACACGGTATGCGCGCATGGCCTGTAGTTGCGCTCCGGCTGCTGGTGTCGTGGATGTCTGTCTCGGCGAAAGGGCCTGGGTTGTGCTATAGGACTTGACCCGGACAAAATACCTACTGTTAATCCTTCCTCCTCCATTTTTTCCCTCTGCGTCCTTGTTCCAAACCGTGTCCGAAAGGTCATTGCAAGGGCCAACGCCCCAAAGCAATCCCCTGGTATTGGATTGGTCCGCTTCACCGGCCTGGAAAAGCGACGCTTTTATAACGGGTATCAGACTATGGACGACTTCCAGAACTTTGCCAACAATGCTGCTTGGTGGTTTCTCTTACCGCCTTCAATGAGGCGTATAATGCAAATGGAATTCAATTCTTCAACACCCTCCTGTCACTCTGCGAGGCTGCGCCACTTCTGATGGAACCTGAAATGGAATTGGGATTAATCCGGGACTTTGCCATTATCATGGCAGTGGCCGGTCTGGTGGTGGTGCTGTTCCACAAGATTAAGCAGCCGCCCATTCTGGGGTATATCCTCGCCGGCCTGCTGGTGGGGCCATTTACCCTCCCAAAGCTGACGCTTACCAATCAGGATAACATTGGCTTGCTGGCTGACCTGGGCCTGGTCTTGCTGCTCTTTGCCCTGGGATTGGAGTTTGGCTGGCGGCGCATCCGCCAGGTGGGCCTGAGTGTGCTGCTGATTGCCGCTGGTGAAATGCTCTTGATGATTTCCCTGGGGTACGCGGTGGGCCGGTTGCTGGGATGGAGTCACCAAGAGTCCATTTTTCTTGGCGCAGCCCTGTCCATCACCAGTTCAGCCATTCTGATCAAAGTGCTGCGGGACATGAAACGTTTAAGCACCCAGGCTGGCAGGCTGATTGTCGGCATCTCAGTAGTGGAAGACTTTGTGGCAGTGGTTCTGCTGGCAATTCTCTCTGGAATGGCTACCACCGGCACAGCAACCCTGGGAGACATTGGCCTTTTGCTGCTCAAGCTGGGCATTTTTGGGGCCGCATCACTAGTTCTGGGGGCGGTATTTGTCCCCCGGATTATGAAGGTGGTCTGCCAGTTTGGCTCGCGTGAGACCATCTTGCTGGCCAGCCTGGCCCTGTGTTTTTTGCTGGCCCTGGTGGGCCAGACTCTGGGCCTGTCGGCGGCGGCCGGCGCTTTCTTGATTGGCGCTGTGATTGGCGACACGGAGGAGTCCTCCCACATCACTGAGATAATCGAGCCAATCCGGGATATGTTTGGCGCGTTGTTCTTCGTGTCCATTGGCATGTTGATTAATGTACGTGTCATCGTGGATTTCCTGATCCCCACGCTTTTGATTTCAGCGGTATTTATTGTGGGCAAGATTCTGGGGAACACCGCGGGCAGCTTTGTGACAGGCCAGCCGGAGCGGGTGCCCATTCGTGTTGGCACCGGCATGCCGCAGATTGGTGAATTTTCCCTGGCTATGGTCAAGGTTGGGGTGGAGCATCAAGCCATCGGCGCCTTCATGTATCAGGTAATTGCGGGCGTCACGGCAGTCACATCGCTGATCTACCCATACATTGCCCGGTCCCCCGATCGGATAGCTGATCTGTTCCAGCACATTTCACCCAAGTTCTTGCAGCGTTCGGCGTCCAGCGCCTCGTTGGCTTTGCAGGGCTTTTCTGGGGGCAATATCTATGGTGGTGAGACCGACCAGATATTGCTTCCCCAGGCCCGCAGGTCAGAGGGTCTCCCCAATAGCCGCAGCTTTGATCGTGAGAAGGCGCTTCAAATCCGGCGGCTTACCATACCCATCGGCATCAACCTGGCAATAATAGTTGTGTTGCTGGCCAGCGGCGCGTTTGCCGCCAGGTTTGGCAACGAACTCTCGTTAGTTTTGGGAATATCTACGGGCATCCTGGGGAACATCATTGGCATCGCCACACTGTTGCTTTGCGTCCCTTCAGTGGTGGCTCTGTGGCGCGGTCTGCGGCACCTCTCCGATGCCGCCACGTCCCGCCTGTTGCTGCGCCGTGGAGGAATTCAGGGCATAGGCCACGAACGGCTGCGCAACGTAGCCCGCGATGTGGCCTCTGCGGCCGTGATTCTGTTGATTGGCATCTGGTCTTTGCCGCTGGTGCTGGAATTGCTTTCCTTAAATTCTTTAGCTGCGCCGCTGCCGCTGGTGGTAATTGCGGCTCTCATCTTTATTGCAATTCGCAGCCTGACTCATATGCATGGGCAGTTGGTCAGCGCCGTCAGCCGGACCTTCCTGGGAGAAGGGGGAGCCCCTTCATTAGCGCCTCCGGACGGTAAGGAACCTATATACACCGAGACCCCAAGTAGTGGTATTATTGTCAACCAGAAAATGCTGCCCGGCTTGGTAACGTCTGGGGCACCCCGGCGGCTCCGGTCTCCCGAGGATGCCAAAGTCATCGCCCTGGAGGCGGTAGCCCAGGACCAGTCGGCTTATCACGGGCGCATGGCGGGTAAAGACATTTCCTGGACAATTAAAGAGGTGGTGGAGGCCGAAGGCTACTACCGGGTTACCCTTTACTTCCGAGAAACAGATGCAGATGGTGGTGCGCCTGGTGAAGAGGAGTTGTATTTGGACCCCCAGGGAGATGTGCGGCTGAGAGAGATCCGCAAATGGCCGTCCAAACGGCGTTTTTGGGCGCGCACCTAGCTCATCTTATTGCAGCATGACTTGCAGTGGCATCGTATCCATGAGTGGGTGAGGGGATTGAACGCAGGAGCGCATTATGCCTTTCAAAGCATACTACATGACACCAGAAGGCGACCTGCAGAAGGGGCTGACCGAGCAGGACGTCAAATCGGTGTATGAGTCTGGCCAAGGACTGCTGTGGGTTGACATATTTGATACCGGTCCTGCGGACGGCACGTTTCTGGATGCCAACTTCCATTTCCACCCGCTGGCCATTGAAGCGTGCCTTGAGACCAGGGTTTATCCGGCGAAAGTGGACGACTATGGCGAGTATTTTTTCCTGATTCTTCACGCCATCAATTATTCCCTTGCCGCGGACCTGGTGGAAGTCACTGAACTTGACCTGTTTGTTGGCTCTCATTTTGTGGTGAGCAATCACAATTTCCCGCTGAAAAGCGTGGTTATGATTATTGAGCAGATGGAGGAGGGCAAGGGCCGGGTCATGCGCCGTGGCGCCGAGTTCTTGGCCCATGCTTTGATTGATTCCCTGGTGGAAGGCATCATTCCGCCCCTTAGCCAGCTGGGAGAACGGGCGGACGACATTGAAGAAGAGATTTTTGAGACCGCGGACCAGTCTATTCTGGAAACCCTGTTGCAGCTAAAGCGCTCCAGCTTGCGCCTGCGCCGCTTGACCACACCGCAGGTGGAAGTGCTGGCGCGCCTCAGCCACAAGGAGTTTGATAACATCAGCACGGAAGCGGAGCTGTTTTACCAGGACGTCCACGACAGAATGACCCGGATCATGGGCACCATTGAAAACCTCCAGGACCGGATTGAGACCATTCTCACTATTTACCTTTCTGCCGTCGTCATCCAGCAGAACGAGAGCATGCGATCGTTGTCACGCATCGCCGCTATTTTCCTGCCGCTAACGCTGCTGGCCAGCATCTATGGCATGAACTTTCAATATATGCCCGAATTGGGTTGGCGGTGGGGCTACTTGACCTTGCTGGCGGGCATGGTGGCGGTGGCGACTATAATTTTGTTCTGGTTTTGGGGCAAGACTTGGTTCCACGTGGTACGGCACTGGCTCCAGCGGATGGGCCTGCTGCCGGCTCGCCCTGACCGGCGGCGTCCCAACTCCTCCAGTTACCCCCCTACGCCCCAAGCCCGCTGAGCGGGCGCTCTGTGCTGTAGTCAATGTTCCGCCTGCGGGAAGTGCTGTCGGAGCAGGAAAGGGACCGCGGGCAACGGTTCAGTGTTGCCCAGGCGGCTTTTGGCGCCGCGCTGGACGGCATAACCTCCGGCGGGTTTCTGGCGGCTTTTGCCCTGGCCCTGGGCGCCTCCAACTTCCAAATTGGCGTCATTGCCACCCTTCCCCTGGCCGCCCAGTCTTTTCAAATACCAGCGGTTTTCCTGGTGGAACGGCTGCGCCAGCGCAAGGGCGTGGCAGTAATAGCCTATCTGGTCGCCCAATCAGTATGGATCCCCATAGCGCTGATTCCGTTCCTACTGAGTTATCCCAGCGGCGGCGCAGTCACTATGCTGCTGGCCTTCCTGGCCTTCCGGGGCATCGCCAACGCCTTCGTCAACGCCAGTTGGTTTAGTTGGGTGCGGGACCTGGTGCCCCAGCCGGTGCTGGGCGGCTTTTTCTCCCTGAGGCAGCGCTGGTCAACTGCGGCGGCGGCGGCGGCGGGCCTGAGCGCCGCATGGCTAATTCAGCTCTGGCAGACCAGGGCTGTCCCAGATCAGCCAATCCTGGGCTATGCCTTCGCCTTCGCGGCTGGCGCGGTCTTTTTTGGATGGTCCGGCCTGGCCTGCATGATGCGGGTGCCGGAGCCCCAGATGCACGTTCCCGAAGGCCCCCGTCCGGGCTTTCTGGGGGTGCTGGCTGCCCCACTGAAAGATGAGAACTTCCGGCATCTTTTAACGTTTTTGTTCCTTTGGAACTTTGCCATTAACCTGGCGGTGCCCTTCTTTGCAGTTTACATGCTGCGGGAGTTGGGTGTTCCCCTGCCAGTGGTCATCATGCTTACCGTGCTGAGCCAGGTTTCCACCGTGGTCTTTTCCCGGGTTTGGGGGCCAATGTCCGACAAGGTCGGCAGCAAGGCGGTGCTTTCCCTGGGCGCGTCTTTATACCTGGCGGTGATTTTGGGATGGACATTTACCGGCCGGCCGGGGCCCCACATCCTCACGCTGCCCCTGCTGGCGGGGTTGCATGTGTTTGCTGGAGTGGCTGCTTCCAGCGTGGGTCTGACGGATATGACCCTGCGCATGAAGCTGGCCCCCAAGGAACACCCAGGGGCTTACCTCACGGTGGCTTCCCTGGCCATCAGCATGGGCGGTGGGCTGGGGCCACTGGCAGGGGGCCTGCTGGCGGATTTTTTCAGCGGGCACCAGCTGAACTTGACGCTTCAGTGGATTGATCCCGGACGCACCATCCAGCTTCCAGTAATCAAAATGGCCGGTTTCGATTTTCTCTTCATCCTGGCTTTTATCCTCGGACTGATTGTCCTGAATATATTGGCTACTATCCGGGAAGAGGGTGAAGTAGACCGTCAAGTAGTCCTGGACCAACTTACCGCCCAGGCTCGCACCGGCTTCCAGGCGGTTACCTCGGTCCCTTGGGTTGGCGCGGTGGTCCAGTTGCCCTACCACTTTCTCCGGCGCGTGCCTGGAGCAGACGTGGCCCTGGGCGTGACAGCCTATCAAGTGGCAGCTTCAGTCCGGGCGGCGGCAGCTGCCGCCAGTCACGGCGGGACAGTGGCCGATGAGCTGGCGCAGCGGATTGGTCAAACTTTGACTGAGATTGTGGAGGAGTCCCAAGAACTGGGCAGCGCGGGCCCAGACCTGGCGCGGAATTCAACCCGGGGCGCTTTGCACCTGGCTGGGGAGGTCTCGGCAGACCTGGGCCAACTGGTGACCGGGGCGGTCATCGGGGTAGTCAACGCCTTGTCAAAGACTTCCGCAGATGTACGAGAAGCGGTCCACAGCGCTGCATATGGCGCCGTAGTGGGCGCTGGTGAGGTGGGTGCGGACGTGGTGCAAGCTGCCATTCATAGCATTGAAGCGGCCCGGGAGGCGGCCCGTCGGCTGGGCCAGGGTGAAGACGAATTTGCCGCAGAAGCCATTCGTGGCGCCCTGGATGCCTCGGAAACCCTGGCGCCCGATGCGGCCAGGCGGCTGCGCTCCGCCCTGGAGGACCGGCAGCCGAAGCAACCCAGCGAGGACCATTTCCCTAACGGCGGGGGCCAGCAATAGTTCAAAAATTCATTTTGCCCCAAGCCTGCAACAAACATGGAATTTACACAGCCCTGGAACTGGTTGAGGGAGTTTCTCCTGGTCTTTTTGCCCCTTCTGGTGGCTATGGACCCGCTGACCATCGTGCCCTTTCTGGTGCCGTTTTTGGCTAAAGTGCCAGTCCAGCGGCAAGCCAGGGTTATCAATACCGCGCTGCTCACAGGCCTGGCGGTGGGGATTTTGTTTTTGGCCCTGGGCCGGGGCATCTTTCTGGTGCTGGGCATTAAGGTCTCTGACTTTCTCATCGCCGGGGGGCTTATCCTGCTGGTGCTTTCCCTGCGGGAACTGCTTAGCTCCACTGAGTCGGCTCCCCCGGAATCCAACGAGTTGATGGCAGTGGTGCCGGTGGGCACTCCGCTTCTGGTAGGCCCAGCGACCATCTCCATGCTAATTCTGCTTAGCGGGCTTTATAACATCTGGACTGTTATCGCCGCCTTTGTAGCTAACATAATAATAGCCTGGGTCGTGTTCAGCCAATCGCAGCGTATCGTGAAGTTCCTGGGGCGCGGCGGCCTTCAAGCCTTTGCCAAAATTGCCTACCTTTTGCTGGCGGCCATCGCCATCCAGCTCATCCGTCAGGGGCTGGCGGAGACGCTGCCTGGGCTCATGGGAGGCTAGGCTGTGAAGGCCGCCAAACCTTTCATATGTCAACGGCGAGAAGGCTTGTTCACCAAAATGTCTGATTCATTTAATGCCATAAATAGTTATTTTGAGTAACTAAAGCACCATATCTTAGTGTTAAATGGTTGTGAATATGATAAGAAAACAGGCAAGTTGCGGCATGACCAGGCTATTGACATGACTGAACGCAGGGCCTATAATGCCCCTCGGTGTTAGAGGCAAGTTGTGCAGGGGTGGGAACACCAAAGGGCCGACGAAGGGCGGCCGTCGCATATATGAGTAGTCCTGAGCACCCAGGGGTCAAGGCGTTATGATCAAGTGGCGCTGTACCCTGTGTGGTGAATGCTGCAAGCAATACGTCCCCCTGGTTCTCCCCGAAGATGTTCAGCGCATCCAGTCCTCCCTCCACCGCCCCATGTCTTCTTTTATAACCTTTTATCGAGAGACTGACTTCCAAGGTCCACTGGACGAGTCCTATCAACCGCAGCTTTTCCAGACCAAGCACGGCAAGCTAGTCATGGGACTAAATCGCGTGGATTTGGAAGGCGGGGAAGTTGGTTGCATCTTCGTCAAAGACAACGTCTGCTCCATACACTCTTTCAAACCGCTAGTCTGCCGCCAGTATCCTTTCCAGCCGGTGGACACCGCCAACATCAATGGCCCATTCCGGCTTATGGAGAATCCCTGTTTCGGCAGGCACGCCACCGATGAGCTGGTTCCAGAGCCGCCCCTGCGCAAGAACTATATCCTCTTCCATCAGAAGCAAGACGCCTACTTGGAAAAGATTAAAGAGTGGAATGAGGATCCCGCCTCACAGCATAAAGACATTGACGACTTCCTTCAGTTTGTTGGGCTGAAGTGGGATGAATCCTAATAAAAAGGAGGTGAGAGCATGACTACCCCTAAGCCCGGTATGCCCAAGCCCGGCGCACCCAAGCCCGGCGCACCCAAGCCCAAGCCCAAGTAGATTGGCTGACGGCTTCCTCAATAGGGAGAGTTAGGCACTCCACAAAAGGTCAGGGGAGTAATCCCTTGGCCTTTTGTTTGCATTTTGCTGCTGGCGTTGCCGCAAGGAAATGGTAAACTACCCAGGGTTTTGACCCGCCTTATCCCGGTCTCATTACTGGCTGATATTCCTGGGAGGAGTTGGATGGTCCAGTATTACGATGTTGCCCTGGCCGCTGCCGAGGGCTATTTCGCATCTCGATTCCGCGAGTATTGCGGTCAGTTCAATTTGCCCTTCTTTTTGGTGGAACCAATCTGGGTGAGCGAGTTCCTGCGCCGGATTGAGGAAGGGGAAGTGGGAGTGAAGGTGCTGGTGGACATGGCCTCCGATGCGGGTGAGGACGGCAACCCCTATTTTGCCCTGGCTAAAGCAGTCAAGGCGGCTGGCGGATACGTAATTAACGACCCGGACTTGGGCGCTCTGGCTGCCCACAAGGGCCGCTTTCACCCGGTGCTGGAGCAGAACGGCGTGCCGGTTCCCCGGTCCATAATTGTACCCCGGGACGGGCTGGCCTCCTTCCGTGTCACCAATGAGCTCAAAGCCACCCTGGGAGTGCCTTTTGTGGTCAAGCCTGGCTGGGGCGGCGGCGCCGTAGGTGTCAACATCAACAGCAGGTCCGAGCAGGACCTGCTCCAGTGCGCCGAGCTGGCGCCCAATTCGGACTCATTCCTGGTCCAGGAGCGTATCCAGCCCAGGGACCTGGAAGGGCACCGTGCCTGGTTCCGGGTCTTCCACATTCTGGGGGAGGCCATTCCTTGCTGGTGGGAGCCTCCCGCCAACCAGTACCAGTTGGTCACGCCTTTGCAGCAAAAGGTCTACCGGCTGGGGCGGCTGAAAAAGATCGTGAAAGATATTGCCCGAGTCTCTGGGGTGGAGTTTTTCACCACTGAGATCTGCTACACCACCGATAGACGGTTCCTGGCGGTGGACTACTTGAACACCGACTGTGACATGCACCCCAAGTCCTTCTTCCCCACGGGCGTGCCCGACGAAGTAGTGCGCCACATTTCGTTGCTGCTGACCCACCGGGCCTTGGCTGTGTGCAAGCGCGGCCACGGCTATTTCGATGAGGAACTGGAAGAAAAAGACCTGGACTGGGGCCAGCGGCGTCAACTGGGTATGCTGGTTCCGGGCGAGTAGGCCTAAGCCCGGACCGGCTGGCGGCACGCCATGTGGCTGGTGATAGTTATTGCAGTGGCGGCGGCAGTGGCAGTGCTGGCACTGGGCCTGATTTTTGGCGTGGCAGGATGGGTGGCCCACAGCCTGACCGTGCTCTCTCGCTACGAGGTGTGGGGCCATCCATCAGAGTTTGGCCTGCACCATGAAGATGTTGCCTTTCCCAGCCGCCGGGACAAAGTCCTTTTAAAGGGCTGGTATCTGCCAGCCCCGGAAGCTACCTGCTGCATTGTTCTGGCGCCTGGGGAGGAACACCACCGCAACAGCCCTGGAATACAAGCGCTGTCCCTTGGCAATGACCTGGTGCAGCAAGGGTTCAGTGTCTTGCTGTTTGATTACAGGGGCAGGGGAGAATCCGGCGGCAAACGCAACTCCGCAGGCGACCGGGAACAATGGGACCTGCTGGGAGCCATCGACTACGTTGAGGCCCGCGGCTTTCCGGTGGAGCGCATTGGTCTAATCGGATTCTCCCTGGGTGCAGCTGTGGCTACCCTGGTGGCAGCCCGGGAGCCGCGCCTGCGCGCCGTGGTCAGCGACAGCGGGTTCCTGGACTACATCCCTTACCTGCGGCGGGTGCCCTTCTACTTCATTTTCCTGCCTTCGTGGTTTGTGGTGCCCATAGTGCTGGCGGGGAAATGGTTGGTGGGCGCAGATTTCAGCAAGGTGCGTCCTGTAAAAGTGGTGGCGAGCATTGCTCCGCGGCCGATATTCTTCATCCACGGGGCCAACGACCGGGTGGTGCCGGTGGAAGAAACTGTAGAACTGCATAAAGCAGCCAATAACCCCGATAATCCCTTGTGGATTATTCCTAACAGCGGCCACATCCGTTCCTACGCCCGCCAGTCCCAGGAGTACGTAGCCCGGGTAACGGAGTTTTTCCGCCAGCACCTGGCCTGAGCGCGCCCGAATCCCTGAAGCTATCCCGAAATGTGGCTTTGGGGAGTGCCCCGACTCGTCTGGGCCGGGGGTCTGGGGGTATCCGCCACGATAACATTTCTTCCCCCTCTTCCGCCGGGCGGGTCTTGCCTCAAAACACCTGCGCCTGACTGAAACTGGCATCCTGAGTCCCGATGCAATCGGGACTCAGGATGACACTTTTGAGGCAATGCCCGCTGGAGGGGAGAGGGGGACGAGGGAGGTGAGGGATTTCGGGATAGCTTCCTAAAAAGCGAGAGGGGATGCTCCCATCAGGGAGCGTCCCCTCTATCATTCAGGGTAACTGGGAGGTGGGAATCAGAACAGAGGCCGCACGGGTACTTGCTTTTGCCCGTGTCCGCTGGCATGGTTGCGGGCGCCGGTCTTGGCCACTGGCTTGGGGGCGGACTTGGCCGTGCCTTTGTGGTCCGTGGGACGGGGATTTCGGTAGTGGAATATTTTCCACTCAAAGTTCCGCAGCACAATTTCGTCTTCGGCCCAGGAAAGCACGTAGTTGGGCTGGAGGGGTATCTTGCCGCCGCCGCCGGGCACGTCCACCACAAAGGTGGGCACGCCCAGGCCGGAGGTGTGGCCGCGCAGGGCCTCAATAATTTTAAGGCCCGTCTCTACCGGCGTGCGCAGGTGCTCAGTCCCGCGCACCTGGTCCGCATGGAACAGGTAATAGGGCCGCACCCGGATTTTTAGCAGTTCGTGCACCAGTTTGGTGTAGACTTCCACGCTGTCGTTGATGCCCCGCAGCAGCACGCTCTGGTTGTTGACGGGTACGCCTGCCCGCAGGAGTTCACGGGCGGCGCGGCCGGCTTCGGGAGTGACTTCATTGGGGTGGTTGAAATGGGTGTTCAGCCAGATTGGTCCGTACTTGTCACAGATGCTGGTGAACCCCTCATCAATACGCTGGGGCAGCACCACCGGGAACCGGGTGCCGAAGCGGATCATTTCGATGTGGGGAATGGCCCGCAGGCGGCTAAGTATCCACTCCAGGCCTTCGTTGTCCATGGTCAGCGGGTCGCCGCCGGAGATGATAACGTCCCGGATGGCTGGAGTCTTGGCCAGGTAATCCAGCGCGGCCTGCAACTGGGGCGTCTTGCGGAACCACCAGTTGCCGCCGTCCCACTCCCGCTTGCGGGTGCAATGGCGGCACAAAAGAGGGCAGATGTCCGTAATGACGAACAGCGCCCGGTCAGGGTACCGGTGCACCAGGCCCGGCACTGCCGAGTCATCCTGCTCATGCAGGGGGTCCTCTTCGCCCATGTCCGCGTGCAGCAGCTCTTCAAAGGAGGGCAGGGACTGCATCAGAATGGGGTCATTGGGGTCGTTGGGCCTGACCAGCGACAAGTAGTAAGGCGTGATGGAGAATGGGTACTTGACGCTGACCAGCTCCAACTGCCTTTTCTGGGTGGGCGTAAGGGGGTAGACCCGCGCCAGCTTCTCCACAGTGTTGAAACGGTTGCGGAAGTGCCACTTCCAGTCGTTCCATTGCTCAGGGGTGGGCTTCAGCACGTCCCAGATGTGCTGTTTAAGAGTCTCGGCGCCGCTTCGTTGGCTTGGAGGCTCCTTGATCTCCACGGTCTTGGTGGCCATTGCGATGCTCCTTATTATGCCTTGTTATTGGTGTGATATGTGCGCGTCTTTTCCGGGAGGCCCGGCGACACAGCCTATATCGGCATCGCAGTACCACCTCCGCTGGTCAAAGACTTGGCATAAATCAGGCGGTCATCCCCAATATCGTAGAAGTCGGCGATTCTGCTTACTATTTGGTAGTCCAGGCGCGTGTAGAACTGCCGCGTAGGCTCGTAAAGCTCCTGGGATGAGGTTTCCACCAGCACCAGCCTGCCCTGCTTCTTACGGATTTCGTTTTCGGCCAGTTCCATCAACTTCTTGCCAATGCCCCGGCCCTGGCAGCCCGGGTCCACAGCAATCCAATATACGTCCCAGGTGCCGCGGGTCATGGGCGTAGCCCCAAAGCAAACATAACCTTTAAGCCCTGACTCGTCCTCTGCCACCCAGGTGCAGTACTCCGACTTGTCGCCTTTGGCGGCGCAATCGGCCAGCAGTTCTTCAGCCACCGCTACTTCATCGGGCCTGAAAAACCCGGTGCGGGCCGTGATGTCCACCAGGGGAGCCACGTCTTCAGGCTGCATGGGTCGAAGCTGGACGTTCACCGGCGTGCTCCACATTCAGGGCCAATTTTACAATGGTCTCAATTAAATCAACGTACTCCAAGCCTCCAGTCTTGGTCTGGCTGGCCAATCCTGCTTCCGGCCACAGGTCCGGGTTGGGGTTTATTTCCAGAATGTGCAGCCGCTCCTGGGCATCGGCCCGCAAGTCCACCCGGGCGTAAGGCGGCGACCCTACGGCGCGGTAGCCTGCCAGGGCCACCTCTTCAATCTGCCTGGCCAGGGCATTGGGAATATGATCAGTCCAGGAAATGGTGGTGGCCTTGTACGCCGGGTCATCCGGCCACCACTTGGCGGCGTAAGTCATAATGGGCGGCCCATGCCATTCCGAAGCGTAACGCAACTCCGAAGGCGGAAACATGCGGGGCTGGGCTCCCCCCACAATGGAAACGGTGAACTCCCGGCCGGGCAGGAACTGCTCCACCAGCACCGGCGGGCCATACTGTTCCTGGATATACTCCACCTGCCGGGCCAGCGCTTCCCGGTTATACACCACGCTGTCCTGGTTAAGGCCGTGGGAAGCATCTTCCCTGGCAGCCTTGACAATGACTGGGAAGGGCAGGACAAACTCGTCCAGACGCTGGTTTTCCAGCAACTGGTATTTGGCGGTGGGGATGCCCAAGGCCAGGAAGCGCTCCTTGGCCTGAGCCTTGTTCAGACACAACTCCAGCGTGGCCGAAGACCCCCCGGTATAAGGACGCCCCAGGGCTTCCAGTTCCCGGGCCAGCATCCACTCGGTCTCCGAGCGTCCGTCAAAGCCTTCAAACAGGTTGAACACCACGCCGGCGTCTATGGCGCCCAGGGCCGAGGCCACGGCCTCCCAGGGGGGGGTAAGACCCAGGCGGGACACGCTATGGCCGCGGGCCTTCAGGGCTTCCTCCACGGACTTCACTGAGTCCAATACAGAGGTGATGGCCAGGCTTTCGCCCACCTCGTCGTAGCGCGAAGGCGCTGGCTGGTTATAGACGATGGTGATGCGCATGCTGAGTTTGGGCCAAGCCGCAACGCTGGATGGCGGCGTCAAGAATCTGTTCCACCAGTTGCTGGTAGCTCATCCCAGCTAGCGCGGCAAGGATGGGCATATCGCTGTAAACCCCCATGCCCGGCAGGGGGTTGGCTTCCAGGAAATAGGGCCGGTGGTTGGCATCTATGCGGAAGTCCAGGCGGGCCAGATCGCGGCAGCCCAGGGCCTGGTAGGCGGCAATAGTGGCATCTTCGATGTCTTTGATGCAAGCGGCGGGCAACTCTGGAGGACTCTGGTACCGTACCAGGGCTTCCCAGTCGCGCTTGACCTCCAGGCTGTACATAAAGTCAGGATGGCGTCCCTGGCGCGGCACCACTTCCATTACCGCCAGCACCCGGGGCGGCTGATTGCCCAGCACTCCCACAGTGACTTCGGCCCCGGAGATAAACTCCTCCACCAGGGCAGGCTGCCGGTAAAGGCTGGTGACTTGCCGGACGGCGTTCCGCAACTCGGCATCGTTGGCAACGCGGGAGGTCTGGCGGATGCCCTTGCTGGAGCCTTCATAGCTGGGTTTGACCAGCATGGGGAAGCGAAGCCCGGATCGGGCAATGGAGGGGAGTTGTTCCGGAGATTGGATGACTACCCAGGCAGGAGTGCTGACTCCGGCGGATTGGACCATAATCTTGGCGGCGGGCTTGTCCAGCGCCACCGCCAGCGTTAATGGGTCAGACCCCGAGTAGGGGATGCCCAGCATTTCCAGAACACTGGGGATCTGGGCCTCCCGGCTGCGGTAGGTGCCCCGCCCTTCGGCAATGTTGAGCACCAGGTCCACCGGGTTGATCCGGACCTTGTCCAGAAACTCGGTCCCGCCGCCCAGGCGCACGGCCTGGTGCCCCAGCCGCTCAACGGCGCTGGCCAGGGCGTCAATGGTACCTGGGGGATCGTATTCTTCCGCCTCGTCGTCAGCGCCGCCGGGCCGCAACTGAATAGAGGTTTTGAGGTCGTAGGTCAGGCCAATTTTCACCGGGAGCCTCCCTTAAGCTCGCGGGCTTTGGCGCACAGTTCCTGATAGCCGTTTTCGCCCAGGGCCAGAACCAGTTCGTCCTTCAGCAGAATATAAAGGGGAACCGGCACTCCAGTCTTGCTCTGGCAGGTGCCGCCTTCTCTATAAATCTCGTTTTCCTCGTCCAACTGCAGGGTGCCGTCCAGCAGGGTGACGGGGTAGAGGGCGCAATAGAAGGGCTTGAGGTCCCATGGGTGCCGCTTGGCCGCCACGCTGGCTACCTGCAAGCCGCACTTGTGGTCCGGCAGTTGGAAAACGCAGTGGGTGCCTACCGGATTGGTGGGGTCCGGAGCGATATTTGTGCCGACCTTCCAGCCGGTGGGGAAGTCTGCATCTTCCTTGACTTCGCCGTCAAACCAGTTGCTGATGTCCTGGCGGTCTTGGGGAAGGTTTGGCAGGATAACGTCTGCTTCCTGGATAATGCGGGAGGCGTCCCCCAAGTCAACCCATACGCCATAGCCACAGCACATGGCGCGGCACTGTTGTATAACGCACCTTCCGGTGGGCCGGGTTTCCAGGAGCCGGGGATCGATGAGATAGGGTCCTACCTTAATCCAGTCTTTTCGGTCGGCCATCGTAACCTGAAAGTGATTTCCCAAGCACACATAATGACGCTTTTCATCGAGGAGATGGGGAGAAAGTGATGAGGAGTAGTCACCGTGTCTGGCTTGCGGTAATTAGGGATACTATACACCAATTTCAAGGGCTGTCAACATGCTGGGTGGGCAAATGGGGTGTGAATTGGAGGTGGCGCGCTTGGTGGGACTCGAACCCACGGCCTCTGCCTTCGCAGGGCAGCGCTCTATCCACTGAGCTACAAGCGCCCGCTGGTGATTCCGGGGAAGGCTTCCTGGTGCGCGCCATGCTGACTTTTGGTGCCGAGGGAGGGATTTGAACCCACACGTCCGAAAATGGACACTGCGCCCTGAACGCAGCGCGTCTGCCGTTTCGCCACCTCGGCATGATATTGTTTAGGTGACTGGCCCAATCGCGTGGTGGGCGATGAAGGACTTGAACCTTCGACCTCCTCGGTGTGAACGAGGCGCTCTAACCACTGAGCTAACCGCCCTTCCTTTGGGCAAGCTCAATTATATCAGGCGCGGGACATTACGCAACCCTGCGTATTCACTCACCTAAAATGTTACCCAAAGGGGTATGGTTCCCTCAGCTAGAAATGTTACCGAGGGAATCATGGCGAGTGAAGAGAAGATGACCGTGGATGAACGGCGCAAGTACCTGAAATTGAT
>Ga0194132_10008092_pt1 | contig 15238 bp, 14 predicted proteins | sample TA2KigOf80mmetaG_FD_148612 | JGI IMG/M metagenome (GOLD analysis project Ga0194132, IMG submission 148612) | Freshwater microbial communities from Lake Tanganyika, Tanzania - TA2015054 Kigoma Offshore 80m | ecosystem: Environmental > Aquatic > Freshwater > Lake | place: Tanzania: Lake...
GAGACGGCGACACCGAGGACGGCGCCTACACCCTCCACGGCTACCGGGGGCGGAACGGCCGTATGATCCGGCGGAATCCGGGGGCGAGGTGGTTCCTGCCCAACGAGGACGAGTGGTACAAGGCGGCCTACCACGATCCGAAGTCAGTCGGGAGGGACAGACAGCCTGGAATGCTCAGCAAAGTACCGCGGGACTGAACTGTTCGTGATGTAATGCCCTCGACGTTCTCTGCGCGAGGAATAGTAAGATGCCTCCCACTCGATGAAAAGTCTGCAACCAAGCCGAGGACCGAAACCCGTCGCCGCTAGGTTTAAGCGGCCAGTTCTGCCTTGCATCGCTTACCGGTATTTCGCTTGGACCCCGCTCTGGCGAAGAAATGAGGTCCGTCGTACCGACGGGGCATCAAACCTCGCGCAAAGACGGATCAAGTTGCTTTACGATTGCCTCAGCATCAAGGCCTCGGACGTCCGCCAGAATATCTTCCTTTTCGGAATCGAGGAGGTTGGAGGAGGCCAGAATCTTTGTTCACAGGCCGATGATGACCGCTTCAGGAAGCTTCAAAGCCCAGGCGACCGGCATTATTTCGCGCCGCGCGACGCGCATTCTCCAGCTCGAGTTTATCGCCGCGCAGTTTCGTCAAGCGAAGATTCTCCAGTTCCTGCTCCTTGGAAGCCGGGGGGAGCCGCGCGGAGCCGGTAAAACTGGATCAGCCCCGATACGACTTTCATGGCGTCGGCGGTGCCGTTCGCGGTTATTTGGGGAATAACGCCGTGCTCCATCAGTTGGCGGATTCGGAGGTAATCGACTGGCAAAGATTTATGACTAGAGCTTCGGTGCAATCGCGCGTCTCCCCGCAGGAAAGCTCCCGGAAGGACCCGCAAAGTCCTGCCCGATTTCGATAAACTGGGAAACAGTCCGTCAGTCGGTCATAGGTCGTGAAATGACGGAGTGATAGACAGTGTTGCACTTTTGTTTCGCCGCGATTTTGAATGCCAGGATCCATCATCGAAGTGGCGGCTGGCAGCCCGTTCCCAATGTTAGCACGCCCCGTGCAGGTTCTCTCCGGAGCACGGCATGCGGTTCTTCCGCCTGCGCTACAGCAGACAGGGCTGTCTGCGTTACCAAGACAACCCGGTCTCCGACAACCTCTGGAGGCACCCATGCCTTACAGATGCTCATTGACATCGGCCAACCTCAAACTCATAGTTCCCCCATGATCTCTAAGGCCGCCCGATTCTCGCGTCGAGAGATGGCATTTACTCTGATTGAACTGCTCGTGGTGATTGCGATCATCGCCCTGCTCGCCTCGATGTTGCTGCCGGCGCTCGCCAAGGCGAAAGAAAGAGGCAAGCGCACCAAGTGTGTGTCAAACCTTCGCCAATTTGGCATCGCGCACACGCTTTACGTCGATGACAACAGAGGGACACCGTTGGAAACGTGCGAAGTTGATCAAAGTGGACCGTCACGCATTCCCCCAATTGTGCTCGCTTGGCGAAGGCCGGGAGCGGACTTTCTTAGCATCGAAGGGCTTGCCCTCTACTTGCCAGGTGTTCGTATCGCGCCCGGGAACGTTGAGGTGGGCGGTGTTTGGTGGTGCCCGAGCACCCGGCAACCCACCCGGCAAGAAGTCAATAGCGTGGTGAATGGCTGGGGTTACTTTAATGCCTCATACAGCTACTTTGGGCGCGTCGATCGTTGGCGACCAGGACAAGCGACCCGGGCTGATGATTTGACTGCCAAGGAACTGCAGAGTGATCGGTTATTGATGAGCGACGCGTTGGTTTGGTGGGACTTCGGAAAACTCTGGACTTACAATCATGGGCGGAAACCAGGAATCGTTCAGGACCCTGGACCGCCTGGAATCACCGGACTGAATCAGCTTTATGGCGATTGCCGGGTAACCTGGAAGGCGGCAAACCGATTTGATCTTCCGGCGCTGTCTGCACGAAGAGTAACGAATGGGATAGTGCGATCGACCTTAGGCGGCCTTACTTTTTATTAATTGCTTTGATCCATTACGATCTGATGGTGCTCCATCATGCCTGGTGATTTTGTGCAGAGCGAAACAACCAGACGAAAATCCGTGCTGTGTGCGAACACTGTTCAAGTACTCAACGTCTTTCAACCGGTGAAGGCGAAGCCTGAACGTTCCGGGTCGCTGCAAGAAAAACGCTGCCTCGATTCCTCGTCGCGCTTCGGCAAGCACGCTTCTTGACGGAATTTCGCACTTGATCAGGAGGCCGCTTTCTTCGCGCTGGCCGTCAAAAAGCCGGTCGGCGAAAGGGGAATGATTCCTGCAGGCCGTCTGCGGCTCAGATAATCCCCTGCGCCAGCCGTTGGATGCGGGCACGACAGGGCCGGACCGACGCGGCAGCGTCTTGGAGTGCGGCAGTCCTCTGCCGCATTCGAGCGCGTCCGACGGTCCAAAAGCGCCAGAGGGCTGGCGCACCCCAAGACCTGGCGGAAGTTTGGAGCACCTTCGTGCGGGCCGCCCCCCACCTTCGTCATGGAACTGATGCTGGGCATCAAGATCACCGACTATTGCGACCAGGCCAACCTCACCACCCGGGAGCGGCTCGATCTGTTCATCAAGGTCGGTCACACCTTCCAACACGCGCAGCAGAAGGGGATCATCCATCGCGACATCAAGCCGTCGAAGATCCGCGTCACGCTGCACGGTTCCGCGTCGGCGAGAGTGCCGAAGGTGATTGATTTCGGCATTTCGAAGGCGACGGAGGGCCGGCTGACGGACAACACGGTTAACACGCAACTCAACCAGTTCATCGGCCTACATGACTCCGGAGCAGGCGGAGATGAGCGGGCTGGAAATTGATACGCGCAGCGACATCCACAACCTGGGCGTGTTGCTCTACGAACTGCTGGCCGGCAGCACGCCGTTTGATGCGAAGGAGTTGATGTCGCAAGGCATCGACGCGATGCGCAAGACGATTCGCGAGAAGGACCGCCCGGGCCGCTCCGAGACCGCCAACGGGATCGCATCTGATTTCAAACGTGATCTCAACCATGAGCCAGTCGTCGCCCGCGCTCCAGCCGCGGCCTGGCAGCACGAAACGAGGAAGCTGAATCCACGCGAGCAGCGTGAGTGGGAACCCTTCAACCCGGCGGATGGATGATTCACAACACCCTGACTGCCCGCCAAACTGAGTGAACAACCGATTCGCGTGACGGACGCATGGACGCGTGAGAATCCGTTAGACAACGGGCTTATTCGGGGATTTTTTGGATCGGAGGATCCGCTCCGCATGGCGGGTGCCAAGCGCGTGCGGATCCCGAATGCCCACCGTCCGGTTCACCGTACCACCGGAACGCTGCACCGCTCTTGCAGCCACGTCACATCCACATTGTTCGGTGATGCCTGACCGTCGCCGAGTTGGATTTTCCCCAGGGGACGCGTCGTTCGCGGGTCCTGCCACCGATGGATTTCCGCGTGACCATCGGCAAAGGTGACCCCCCCTGCCCGGTTATGGTAGCTGGCGGGAAAGTTGATCATTTGCGTCTGCGCTCCCGTGGCAATGAGGTTCACCCCAAACGCGCCATCGTCGATGCTATCCTCGCGCTCATCCACGAACGTGAAGATCTGCGACGGATTGGGGATCTGGGATTGCTTGCGGAAGTTGACGAACTTTTCATCCGGCGCATTGTGCCAGTTCCCCGGGCAGTTCATTTTCTGATTGAGCGCGACACTACGAACGCGAGCGAAGGTCTTGCCACCATGTTTGGAAGTGCTTTTGTCGGCCGGACATTTGTAAATCGTCAGGGATTCGTTGTAGGGCCACAGCTTCCCTCGAGGCGACATCAGATTCAAAACGTTCGTATTGTCCGGCTCAGCGACGGCAATGCTCATCCAACCCTGGCACCAACCATTCGGTTCCCGCAGCCAAGCCGCGACCACCAAGCGATCCTCGAAGTCGGCCGAATAAAGCGTCCACGCGAGGTTCAGCTGCCGCAGGCTGTTCAGGCAATAGATCCCATGTGCTTTCGTCTTCGCCTTGCTCAGCGCTGGAAGCAGCATGCCGGCGAGGATGGCAATGATCGCAATCACGACCAAAAGTTCGATGAGCGTAAAACCCGCCTGAGCCGGACGCGGCCGACGGGAGACTGCGGAAACTCGTGGAGGTTTCATGAGCAGCATGGATTAAACTAATAGGAATTTACTTTGCACGACTGAAGTACAAATACTAAACGTTCCGGGTTTCTGCCACTAGAAAAATGCCCTTTTGAGGCGATCCTTGGAGGCTTCCCGGCTGGGATAATTTTGTCTCCCTGGAGGCTGAAAACAGAAATATCGCCGAAGCGACCGCAAGGGACTCCGGCGACCGTTGCGCCGTGGGCATGGGAGGCATCCTCGATTAACGCCAGCCCGTGGGCATTTGCCCGTTCGCGCCACTCAGCCACCTTGCATGGCAATCCCCACAGATGTACGAGCGCGGCCGCTTTGGTTTGTGGAGTGATGCGTCGGGCTGCATCCTTCGGATCAATGCCCGGTGCAGAATGCATCTCGGTGGCTAAGGGTGAGGAGCCTTCCAACGTCGTCTTGAACACAAAGCTGGCCTTGTGTGGCAGGAGATTCTCGATCCAAACGGGCCCCTCGCCATGATCAAGAAATCACCAGCAATTTCCAAGAGACTACGTTAGCCTCGCGGCATGCCGGATTGGTTTCATCGAACTGTCAGCCAGCCGCTGCTCTTTGCCTTGCCGGATAGCCTCTTCCGTCAGTCCTGGTTTTGGGGTTCGATGCTCGGGCTTGCCATGTTGATCGGCAGCTTGCTGGCTCTGGTCATCGCCTCTACTCGTGTCATTCTGCCCTACGACGAAGTGTTCTGCGGGCTCACCCGTGACCAGCTGTCCGCCCCTAACCCGCGGCTGCTGCCGTTCCTCGCGCACGATCGCGCCACCATGGGCGGGATGCTGATGGCCGCCGGAATCCCGTTCCTGCTCGCGGCATTGTGGGGCATCGGACGTGGGACGCGATGGCTGTGGTGGACGATGCTGCTGGCGGCGGTGCCCGCATACCTCTGCGCGATTGGTGTCCACTTCGTGATCGGCTACATGGACTTCCTTCACCTGCTACCGGCCTTCCTCGGACTGGGATTCCTGGTTGCGGGATTGATGGCGTGTCGCGCCTGGATGTGGGACGAGGGACCCCATCGTGCGGACACCATCCCCGGCTCAGAAGGCTGAGGCTCTTTCGATCAAACAATCATGATCAGAATTCTCGCTCGCAGCCGACGGAAACAAACCGAGGCACAATTCCCCCATGTTGGACGGATTCCCTTGTCCGAGCTTGGGCAGGACTGGTACAGGCTATAGCCATGAAGTGTCCCTGGCCTCTCTGTTCGATTGCGTTGAGCCTGACCGCCAGTGTTTGGCTCCCGGCCGCTGAACCCGCTGTGTTCAATCCAAAAATTGAACCCGCTTCAGATGCGCCCGCAAAAGCGATGCGAGGCATGAAGTTACCCGACGGTTTTGGAATCGAGTTGTTCGCTGCGGAGCCGATGGTGTCGAGCCCTGTGGGGATCGCCGTGGATGAAAAGGGAGCGGTTTACGCCGCAGAGACCTTCCGGCATGGGACGTCCGTCCGAGGGCATTTTGAGTGGTTGGAGGAAGATCTCGCTGCGCGGACAGTGGCTGATCGCGTTGCCTTCACCCGCCGCCTCGCTCCGGACATCAGTCTTTACACCCGGGAACATGAGCGGGTGCGAATGTTGGTGGACACCGACGGGGATGGACGAGCCGACCGATCCACGGTGTTCGCGGATGGGTTCAACGACATCGCAGCGGGATTGGGGGCCGACGTCATGGCGCGACGGGGGAAGGTCTATTTTGCATGCGTGCCGGACTTGTGGCTGCTGGAGGACAAAGATGGGGATGGACGAGCCGATGAACGGAAGAGCCTGCATCATGGGTACGGCGTGCATATCGGTTACACGGCCCACGACCTGCATGGATTGGAGATGGGACCGGACGGCAAGATCTACTTCACGATGGCCGACCGGGGAATGCACGTGGAGCATGAAGGGAAGACGTTTGCCTACCCGGACACAGGCACGGCGCTGCGCTGCAATCCGGACGGCTCTGAACTGGAGGTTTTCGCGACAGGCTTACGCAACCCGCAGGATTTGGCCTTTGATGAATTTGGCAACTTGTTCACAGGCGACAACAACGCGGATGGAGGTGACAAAGCGCGGGTGGTTTACATCGTCGAGGGCGGAGACAGCGGCTGGCGGATCGGATATCAGTTCATCCCTCCGGATATCCGGCCATGGAATGCTGAACGGTTATGGCATCTCCCGTTTTCCGAGCAGGCGGCCTATCTGATTCCACCCATCGGGCATTTGGCGTCGGGGCCGTCGGGTTTGGAATATTATCCGGGATTGGGGTTCGGGGAGGCGTATCGCGGATCGTTTCTTCTTTGTGACTACCGCTACAGCCCCACAGCCAGCACACTGTTTCGCTTTACGGTTCGACCTCAGGGGGCGGGTTTCGAAATGGGTGTGGTGGAGAGTTTCCTGAAGGGAGCAGTGCCAACCGATGTGGAGTTTGGGCCTGACGGTTGTTTATACGTCTCGGAAATGGATGGCGCGCCCCCTTCGGTCAATCGAGGCCGAGTGTATCGCGTGTTTGATCGATTGAGACGGACGGAGGCCGCGGTCGTGGAAATGAAGGCACTGTTTGCGGCAGGTTTTGAGTCCAGATCCGAGGCGGAGTTGGAAAAGCTGTTAACCCATGCGGACATGCGTGTTCGGTTGGAAGCGCAGTTCGCGCTGGCAGAACGGGGAGCGGCCTCTGTGTTTGCAAGGGTCCTTCAGAATTCAGAGCATCGATTGGCAAGGCTGCACGCGATCTGGGGTGTTGGACAACTGGCACGCAAGACGTCATCGGCTGCCGCGTTGGTTGCAGAAGCCTTGGAAGATGGTGATCCAGAAGTCCGTGCTCAAGTGGTGAAAGTGTTGGGTGAAGCACGCTACCTCGCCTCGTTCGATGCGCTGACGGCACGGTTGAAGGATCAAAGCTCCCGGGTTCGGTTTTTCTCAGCGATCAGCTTGGGCAAACTAGGCCGGAGCGAAGCTGTGGATCCGTTGCTGGGCATGTTACGGGAGAATTCGGGGAACGACCCCTATCTTCGTCACGCAGGCTCGATGGGACTCGCGGGGACCGGCGCGCCGGAGAAATTGTTATCTGCAGTTCGACGTGCTTCCAGCGCGGAACGGATGGGCGTGTTGCTGGCCTTGCGCCGTCTACAGCACCCTGGGGTCGCAGAATTTCTAAACGACTCCGATCCGCTCCTGGTGGTGGAAGCAGCCCGCGCCATTTACGACATGCCAATCACCCCCGCGCTGCCTGCGCTGGCTGGACTATGGAACAGCTCCAGGGTGAGGCTGACGGGCGGAGGAGAGGCGAGCCGTGCGTTGATCCGCCGCGTGCTGAGCGCGAACTACCGGTTGGGCCATGCGGCACACGCGCAGGTGCTGGCTGACATGGCCAACGAACCGCAAATGACCGCGGCTTTCCGTGTCGAGGCCATTGAGTTGTTGACACGCTGGGCTGCACCTTCAGGTCGCGATTCCTACCTCGGGATTTGGCGGCCCGTGGCCTCGCGTCCCGGAAACGTGGCTCGGGAAGCACTGCGGGGATCGATCGGGATCCTGTTGACTCAAACAGCGGACATCGCGGTTGCTGCCGCGCGGTTTGCTGCCGACCACGGTTTGGACGAGGCCAGCAACGCGCTGGTTGAGGCGGTGCAGGCCGCGGGAAGTCCACCGGAGCTTGGAACCGCGGCGTTGCAGGCGCTGGACAAGCTCGGGAGCAAGCGTTTGACCGAGGCAGTGATGCTCGCATCGGAATCGCCTCATGCGGCGCTGCAGGCGGAAGCCAGCCGACTGATCCCGAGGATCGCCCCGGACAAGGCTGTTGAGCTTTTGGAAAAGTCGTTGAAGAGCTCCTCCATTCGTGTTCAGCAAAGTGCCCTCACGTCATTGGCAGCACTGCCTGTATCTCGATCGGACGATGTGTTGCTCTCCCATTTTGAAAGGATGGAAAAGGGTGAACTGAGGCCCGAACTGCACCTGGAGCTGTTGACGGCCATGGGAGCACGTCAAACTCCCGAACTCAAAGCGCGGCTGGCGGCGCGGACCCGAGGGTTCTTGAGCACGGACCCTCTGGCGGGGTATCGGGAGACCCTGGCCGGAGGAGACGCGGGCCGTGGACGAAAAATCTTCTTCGACAAGGCGGAGGCACAATGCGTGCGTTGTCATGTGGTGGAGAAAACAGGGGGCGAAGTAGGTCCTGATCTGTCGGCGTTGGCCACGCGGGCGAGTCGGGAACAGATACTGGAATCGCTCCTGGACCCGAATCGCTCGATTGTGCCGGGCTACGCCAACATTGAGTTGACGCTTAAGAACGAAGAAAGCGTGACGGGAGTGTTGAAGAGCGATGGGCCCGAGGCGGTGGAACTGGTCGAATTGAGTGGCAAAAAGGTTCGGATATCCAAGGACGAAATTGTCGGGCGCCGGGAGGGTCTTTCCTCGATGCCAACCAATATGGCAGAGTTTCTGACCAAGGCTGAGATTCGGGACCTGGTGGAGTTCCTCGCGAACCTGGGAATTCCGAAAAAGCTGTAGCTTGAGGGTTCAACCTCGAGACTGCCTCTCTCGCCATGATACCCCTCGAACAGATTGTCCTGTTCTACGCCGTAGGTGTTGTGACCACCGCCATCCACTTTCTGGTATTCAACCTCCTGACCCGCCCCGCACTGGGATGACGCCGGATCCCGGCCCATGGGGTCTCGGTCACCTGCGCCATGATCTGGTCCTCTCGGGCGCTGGCCATGCAGGGCGGCGCGGCGGCCTGGCGCGGGTTTTCGCCGTAGGGGCTGCCGACGTGGTCGAGCACCTGATCCTCGTATTGGCCGGGCCGGTCATAGACGCCGCTGTTGCAGCCCGGCGACAACTTCCACTCGAACCGCAACTCGAAATCGTCGGGCACGGGCTTCGCCTTCCACGTCAAGTCGCCACCCTTGTCCCTGCGGTAGAATGCGCCGTCCACGATGATCCAGTTGCCCTTCTGCTCCCAGCCGGCTCTCCTGTTTTCTCCGGAGCTCCATGCCTGACGAAGCATCACGCCGCCGGCCGGTCGTCCTCGTCTGGACCGGCGAGCTCGGCCGAACCCCGTTCGCGCAAGGGAGCGACGGCCGCGACCAACCACGCTGTCCAACCCCTTGAAACACGCTCGGCTTCGACGAGATCTTCTATCCGTTTCCTATGCGTGAGTCACCCCGTTGACAACATTCGGCAACGGTTCCCCGCGCAGCGCCGTCACCGCGAACTTGGCCGCGGTTTCGCGAAGTGTTCGTACTGCTTTGGGACTGGCCGAGGCGATGTGCGACGCGACGATCACGTTCGGCAATGAACGCAACGCGCTGTCCGCCGGGATCGGCTCGGGGTCGCAAACGTCGAGCGCCGCGTAGGCAATCTGTCCCGATTGCAGCGCGGCGACGAGAGCGGCCGTGTCGATCAAGTCGCCTCGCGCCAGGTTGATGACGACCGACCCTTGTTTCATCCGACCGAGCGAATCGGCATTCAGCAGCTTCTTCGTCTGCGGTGTCGACGGGCAATGCAAACTGACGATGTCGGACTGAGCCAACAATTCGTCGAGCGTGACCGGTTCGCATCCGGCGGCACGCACTGCGTCGGCAGGAACGAAGGCGTCATGCACAAGCCGCCGGCACTTGAACGGGCCCAGCCGCGACGCGACCTCGCGACCGATGCGCCCGAAGCCCACGAGTCCCGCGGTTTGATCGCGCAGCGTTCGCAACTGATCGAGCGCTGGCACCAAGCCCCACTTGCCCTCGCGAATATGCAGCGTGTTGGGCACGACCTGCCGAGTGACACCGAGAATGAACGCCAGCGTGTGATCGGCGACTTCATCGATGCAGTAGTCGGGAATGTTGCAGACCGGAATGCCCCGCTCGCGCGCTGCCTTCCCGTCGACGTTGTCATAGCCGATGCCGTAACGCACGATGACCTTCGCACGCCTCATGGCCCCAATCACGTCCGCATTGATCGGCGCGAATTGAGTGATGACCGCGTCCGCCTCGGCGACCAGCGCCTGCAGCGCGGGAATCTGTTTGTCATTTCCGCTCCGCAACTCAAGGCCGGCGGCGGACAGAATCGCCTGCTCGACGTCCAGGTTCGGGAATGTGTAATCGGTGATCGCTACGGTCGGCATGGCGGGAAGCCTCGGTGGTGCGGGACGGGGACAATGAATTGACGCGGGATTAAATTGTCAGACTATCCACCGCGTTAGTTTTTGGTCCGCCATCGTGCCGAAGAATCTCATGCAGACGACTGATCGGAATTTGCTTTTCACGGCTGGAGGCGAAGCCTGAACGTTTCGGGTCTCTGCCGCAAGAGAAACGCTGCTTCGATTCCTCGTCGCGCTTCGGCAAGCACGCTTCTCGACGGAATTTCGCACTTGATCATGAGGCCGCTCTCTTCGCGCTGGCCGTCAAAAAGCCGGTCGGGCGAAAGGGGAGTCCTTCCTGCCGGTCGTCTGCGGTTCGGATAAGCCCCTGCGCCAGCCGTTGGATGCGGGCACGACAGGGCCGGACCGACGCGGCAGCGTCTTGGAGTGCGGCAGTCCTCTGCCGCATTCGAGCGCGTCCGACGGTCCAAAAGCGCCAGAGGGCTGGCGCACCCCAAGACCTGGCGGAAGTTTGGAGCACCTTCGTGCGGGCCGCCCCCCACCTTCGTCATGGAACTGATGCTGGGCATCAAGATCACCGACTATTGCGACCAGGCCAACCTCACCACCCGGGAGCGGCTCGATCTGTTCATCAAGGTCGGTCAAACCATCCAGCACGCGCAGCAGAAGGGGGTCATCCACCGCGACATCAAACCGTCGAAGATTCGCAGCTTCATCCGTTTCTCGAAGCTGATGGAAAAACGGAATGGAATTCATAAGCCCGGGCGGTGCATCCCGATGTTGCCGGTGATGCAGGTAGGGCGCGTCCGTCCCGGTGCGCCGCCGGAGCATGATGTTTTGCATCCCGTGGGCGGCGGGCTGGGACAGGCCCGCCCTACCAACAACATCGGGATACACGGAAGCCCGGGGACGGAATTCAGGACGACGCATGCGCATCATCGCCACCCATCCTCTTCGAACTTCCGCAAGGAAAGTGCGCTGGCACGGATTGGGTGCCTACTTGGGTTTGCTGGCGCGAGCCATGATCTCCCCTCGGCGTTTCGCGAGGTCGCGTCAGGCTTGCCGGTTCTGGTACGACGGAAGGCGGTAGAGGGGCTCGTCCGATCACGGCGGCCAAGGCGCGTCATCCTTGAGCGGAGACGAGGTGCGCACCTGGATCCAAGGCACATCCCTCGGGCCGGTGGGGTTGCCCACGATCTTCTTGGAAAGCGTGTGCGGATCGACCCATTTCCTGATCTCCGCGTGGCCGTCCGCGAAGGATAAACCGCAGGCTCCATTGTGATAATTGGCGGGCATGTTTCCCCAGAGATGCTTTCGGTTGACGAACACCAGGAAATAGCCGTCGTCGATGGCATCGGGATGTTCGTCGAGAAAGACAAAAGCCTGGGAGGGCGACGGACGAAGAATTTCGGTGTACTTCCTGAAAGTGTAATGGGTGTTGCGGATTTCGGCGGTGTACCAGCTGTCGCCATTCATATTGCCGCTCATCGAAATGCTGCGAACGCGGGGATGATTGCGGCCCCCCAGCCGCACGAAGCTTTGGTCGGCCGGGCATTTGTAAATTTCCAGGGCCTGGTTGTAATTCCAGAGCATGCCCCGAGGGGCTTTGAGCAAGTTGACGTTGGTGGCTTCCTGCGGAGTCTGTAGCCATCCTTCAATCCACCCGATCTGGGCGCCGGTGCCATTGGGGACGAGCCGTTCCCTGTTGTCGTCCGCATACATGTACCAAGCCAGATTCAACTGCTTGAGGTTGCTCATGCATTTGATGCCCTGGGCTTTGGTTTTGGATTTGGACAAGGCGGGGAGCAACATGCCGGCGAGAATCGCGATGATGGCGATCACCACGAGCAGTTCGATCAGCGTGAAGCCGGTCGAATTCCGGCGGCGGGAGGGGCGCGTCAAACAAAGCGGGTTCATGATAGCAATGTCTTCCAGGTGAAGTGAGGCCGAAGTTGCTCCGACCGAAAGGAGCGATCAAGTCTCAAATGTCGCTAAATTCATCGCGGTCCTGGATTTCCATCCAGACGGTCGATAAGCCTGATGCTCATCGAACCGACCGAAGGCCTGTTTACATCCGTGCGATTCGTGGGCAGATTATTTCCTTATCCGTGGATTTGGCTTGGACCGAGAGGTTTTTCTCTTTTTTGAGACGATGATCCTCTTTGAGGTCGTCTGCTGCAGCCTTGCTGGTCGAAATCTCGGTCAGCGTTTGGCAGCCGTTGGAGAAACTGGCGGAGAAGCGCGGCTCGTCCTGAGCGTTGCCGCTAGGCGACGATCTCCAGCGCTTTGCGTTCGTCCGACTTCGGTTCGGTCAGCGCCGCGATGCGTTCATCCAACGTGGTCAGCATTCCACCCCGGCGGAGGGCGAGACCGAGCGGATACGCATCGTTCACCTGCTGATGGCCGAGCAAGCGCGCCCCGGCAAATGCGATGGCTTCAGCGAAGGACGGTTCATCCGGCCAGAACGCATGGCCTCGGGCAGGGGCGAAACGATGTCCAAGGAGATGGAGCGCAGATACTCGCTCGGCTTGCGCTGGAGCTTCAGCGGACCGCGTTTGAGGACGTGCAACCGATGATCCATGTGTCCGCAAATGCAGGGCAGGGTGCCGCCGAGGTGCGGGCAGACGAGCTTGAGCTAAAGCGGTCGGCACCTTTGTCGTTCAGTTTGTCAACGACAAGCCAGGGTTCCAGCGGTTGATGCTGGCCGCCCATGCACGCCGTCCATTCAGTCCAGATCGGTGTTGAGGGTGGCGTGTCCCACCGGGCTCAGTCCAACTCACGCAAGGAAAGGGGCATCGTTCTATCTCCCATGCCGAATCAGCAGCGTTTCCCTGTCTGCAAAGCGATGGGTAAATTCAGTCGTCTGCTGGGTCAGGGTTCGACCGGTGAAGGGGTCAAACAGACGAGCGGGGCTTGGCCAACGCAACGTGCGTTCACCCGCGCCATCCGCGTTCAGGCACAGATAGCTGCGGCTCGCGTAAAGGGTGTCGTCCCGGTCGTTGTAAATGTGGATACCCGCCTGGCGGGCCAGCGCCCGCAGCAACGACACGGGCAGGACGGGATTCAGTGTGTAGATGGAGTTCCAGTCCTTCAGCCGCTTCATCGCCAAGGCAACTTCACCATGTCCCTCGACGTGTCCCAGCGCGATGGCCTGCGGATCTTCGACACTGAACCATTGCCCCCAGACGTGTTCGTGCCCGATGATCTTGCTGGCAGCAGCCACACCTGCCAGCAGGGCCGACCCCGCCGCGTTCAGCGACATCCGCAACCGGAGCCGCTCGCCGGCTTTTCCGGGCACGAGACGAATGTGGGTCAACTCGTGCATCGCCTCGACGGAAGCCTTCGGCCCGTTGAACAACCCGGGCGCGTAACACCACAGCACCGTGCGCCGGATGAGTTCGCGCTGCCGGTCGGTCAGATGGAAGCAGTTCAGGAAGATGACGAGCTTGTATCGCTTCATTTCGGCCCGCGCGAGATCGTCCACCAGGATCGAGTCATGAGGCGCGCCCAGTTTTGCGAGTTGCACCTGGGCGGGCTGAAGGGTCTGTTGTAGGAACCCGCTCTCGAACGTGGCATAGCCGCATGACACCTCCTCTGACACCACGAGAATCTCGGCCACGGAAGAGCAATCGTCCTGCTTCGCTTCATCCAGCAGCGCATTCAGTCGCGTCACCTCGGCCATCAGTTCCGGGGCGTCAAAATAGCCGCCGTGCAAATCAAAAAAGCTCTGGTAAATGCCGTTCCTGAGTACAAAGCCCGCGCCGCGCCGGTATTGCCAGATGGTCTCCTGCGCCGTCCCGGTCACGCCAAGTTCCTTGCGGTAACGTTCGACGGTCGCGCGGTCCTGGCTGGCGCGGTGTATTTCGTCATAGCGAAACGAAACCGTGTCGTTGTCGTGATACCACAGCTTACCGTGCAGGCCGACCGAGGTGATGGGCGCACGGGCGTAATCCGCGCCGCGACCCAGCGCGCGGTTGTGGTAGCTGGCGGTGACGATGGCGAAGTCGAGATGTTTCGAGCGGAGCAACCGGTCGAGCGCGTTGTGGCCGTATTCCGGGTCGCCGCCAAACTCGAACATGTAACAATAGAACGCGCCGACGACTTTCCGGAAGTCACTCGCCTCTTTGGCGGCGCCCAAGAAAACCTCCATCGTGTCCGGCACGAGGTCGTTGTAGAAAAGATACCAATCGATCACCGCCATCTCGGTGGCCGGGTCGCGGAAGGTGCGCTGGTTTCTCCCGGCCTCACGCGCGGCTTGGGACGGCACCTTGACCTTCTCGAACTCAGCCCGCGGGTCACTCCAGGCGTGGCGCAGGGCATCGGCGGTGTCGGCGCGCCATTGCAGCGAGGCCAGGGACGGAAACGCCTTGCCGTCGCGCCCGTGGCCGATGCCCTGGCGGTAGTGCTTTCCGCCATGCGACAACACCTGGCACTCGTCGGGATTGGCCTTTGCCCACCAGTCCGGCGGCGTGAGGTAGATGCGCGGCAACAGCAGCCCGCGCGGATTGGCTTCCAGCACGCGAGGTGCGAGCGCGTCCAGCGCCTCAAAATTCCATTAGTCCGTCCCGAGCCAGACCGGCGTTCCGAACCCGGGGCCGAGATTCGTCGAGAAACTAAACACGTCCGTGCCCGCTTCGGTGAATTGCCCGAAGACCCGCGTCCCCGGAACATACGTCTCGAACACCGGCTTGGTGTAAGGCTGGCCATCGAGGAAGAACCTCGGCTGGCCCCGATGCCGCCGCACCTCGGTCCGCGGGCCGGGCGCCCTAGCCCGCATATTTCATGGCGCGATCGATTTTAGGAATTTGGAGGGCAAGATTTTCCTGAGACGCGGCGGAATGGGCGTTGGAGGGCTGGTGGTGGGGTGACGACAAGGGGGAACGGCGATATCGCGGGTGAAAACTCGACTTTGCGGGCGTTTTTGACGACGGCGCAGCTTTCGGAGATTTTCCGAATCCCAATCGCCTACGGGTTGTGGTGTCGGCGGCTAATCACTCCACAAGGCCGCGGCCAT
>Ga0194132_10008093_pt1 | contig 15238 bp, 12 predicted proteins | sample TA2KigOf80mmetaG_FD_148612 | JGI IMG/M metagenome (GOLD analysis project Ga0194132, IMG submission 148612) | Freshwater microbial communities from Lake Tanganyika, Tanzania - TA2015054 Kigoma Offshore 80m | ecosystem: Environmental > Aquatic > Freshwater > Lake | place: Tanzania: Lake...
ACCTTGTCGAACTCGTCGGCCGAGAGCCCCGTGAACATGCGGAACAACAACGGCTTCCGACGCAATTTCTCGTAATTCGTCATAACCCTATGAATAGGCCATCGATCGCTATTGCGCAACGAGTCTATTGGTAGCTCCGGGGCGAGGTGAGGGCGAATGTACCTGAGATGAGGGCGCGGGGGAAGCACCGAACCCCCCAACCCCCTTCCCTAAGAGGGAAGGGGGAGTAAGACCAAAACCACCTCTCCTCTCCCCCATCCTTAACAGGGAAGGGGGTTGCGGGGTTAGGTTCTTCCCACCCACAGGAACCTCCCATGCGCTCGCTCGCTCTCTTCGCGCTGGTCGCGCTCGTCGCGCCCGCGCGCGCCGAATCGCCGGTCGCGCCTGACGCGAAGCTCCAGAAACTCGCCACCGGGTTCAAGTTCACCGAAGGGCCGGCCCCGGACGCCGACGGCAACGTGTACTTCACCGACCAGCCCAACGACCGCATCCACGTGTGGAGCACCGAAAAGAAGCTATCGACGTTCATGGAGCCGTGCGGCCGGTCCAACGGCCTCGCGTTCGACAAGGAGGGCGCGCTGTGGGCCTGCGCCGACGACAAGAACGAGCTGTGGAAGATCGACGTGAAGACGAAGGAGAAGAAGGTGATCGTGAAGGACTTCGGCGGGAAGCTGCTGAACGGCCCCAACGACATCTGGGTGCGCGACGACGGCAGCGCGTTCTTCAGCGACCCGTTCTACCGGCGACCGTACTGGAAGGCCGGGCGGCAGATCGAACAGGACAAGCAAGCGGTGTACTTCCTCAGCGCCGACGGCAAGCTGACCCGCGCGGACGCGGGCGAGATCAAGCAGCCGAACGGCGTCATCGGCACGCCCGACGGCAAAACGCTGTACGTCGCCGACATCGGCGCGGGGAAGACGTACCAGTACGACATCGGCGACGGCGGCGCGCTCAAGAACCGCAAGCAGTTCTGCGCGCAAGGTTCGGACGGCATGACCATCGACACCGACGGCAACGTGTACTTCACGCTCGGCAAGGCCACGACCATCTACGACAAGACCGGGAAGAAGATCGAGACCATCGCCGTGCCGGAAAACTGCACCAACGTGTGCTTCGGCGGCAAGGACAAGAAAACGCTATTCATCACCGCCGGCACGAGCCTGTACTCGATGGCGATGCGCGTCGGCGGGGCGGCGCGCCAATGAGTTGGTAAACTAAAAAGCGTGTGGTCCCTTCGGGACCACCGCTATCCCCCGGCGCGCCTCATATGCACATTCAGGACATCTTCGCCCAGCACCGCACCACGTTCAGCTTCGAGTTCTTCCCGCCGAAGACCGACGAGGCGAGCGAGGAACTGTTCCGCGCGATTGCGTCGCTGCAACCGCTACAGCCGTCGTTCGTGTCGGTCACGTACGGGGCCGGCGGCAGCACGCGCGACCGCACCCACGATCTCGTCGTGCGCATCGAGCGCGACACCAGCCTCACCGCGGTGTCGCACCTCACCTGCGTGTGCCACAACCTCGACGAGATGAACGCGATCCTCGACCGCTACGCCGCCAGCGGCATCGAAAACATCCTCGCGCTCGGCGGCGACCCGCCCAAGACCAGCGCCCACGACCGCGCGAAGGACGCCTTCCGCTACGCCGACGAACTGGTGCGCCACTTGCGCGCGCGCCGCGGGCCGAACGGTCGCGGGTTCGGGGTGGGCGTCGCGGGGTTCCCCGAAGGGCACCCCGGCTGCCCCAACCGCCTGCACGAGATGGATCACCTGAAGCGCAAGGTGGACGCGGGCGCGGACTACATCTGCACGCAAATGTTCTTCGACAACCACATCTTCTACGACTTCCGCGAGCGGTGCGAGCTGGCCGGGATCAAGGTGCCCATCGTGGTCGGCATCATGCCGATCACCACGAAGCCGGGCATGGTGCGCATGGCGGAACTGGCCGCCGGCGTGCGGTTCCCCGCGAAGCTCCTGCGTGCCGTCGAGCGCTGCGCCGACGACGCCGCGGTCGCGCGCGTGGGAGTGAGCTGGGCCACCGAGCAGTGCGCCGACCTGCTGCACCACGGTGTTCGCGGCATCCACTTCTACACGCTCAACAAGTCGGACGCCACGCGCCAGATTTACCAGAATCTGGGGGTCGAAAGCTCGGCCGCGCTGCGCGCGGGGTGAATCCACCGTCGACCCAGCCGGCTCACGCCAGCGGTACGACAAACCACAGGCGCTCCTCATGCTCCGCACTATCTCACTCTGCGCGCTGTTACTTCTCGCCACTAGCGCTGGCGCGCAACCCAAAGCCGAAGCCGTCACCTCGAAGGGCGGGGTCGTGGTGTGCGTGTCGCCGCCGGCTGCGGAAGTGGGCCTCGCGATCCTCAAGAAGGGCGGGAACGCCGCGGACGCCGCGGTCGCGACCGCGTTCGCGCTGGCGGTGACGTGGCCCGAAGCCGGGAACATCGGCGGCGGCGGGTTCATGATGATCGCCGCGCCCGGCAAAGCGCCGACGTGCATCGAGTACCGCGAGACCGCGCCCGCCGCCGCGAAGGAGAACCTGTTCGCCGACGGGAAGGTGACGTGGCTGGATCACAAGGCCGCGGGCGTGCCGGGCACCGTGCGCGGCCTCGCTCTCGCGCACAAGCGGTTCGGCAAGCTGCCGTGGAAGGACGTGGTGCTGCCCGCGGTCGAGCTGGCCGAACAGGGCTTCACCGTGAACGCGGTCCTCGCCGCCGGGCTGAACAAGGTCCTCTCCGATCCTAAGACGACGAACGCGGAGTTCAAGCGCGTCTACAGCAAGCCGGACGGCCTCAAGTGGATCGCCGGCGATAAACTCGTGCTGAAGGACTTGGGCCGCACGCTGCGGCTGGTCGCCGAGAATGGCGCGGATGCGTTTTACACGGGCGAACTTGCCGACCTGCTCGCAAAGGAGATGAAGGAGCACGGCGGACTCATCACCAAAGCCGACCTCGAAGCGTACAAGGCCCACGAGCGGAAGCCGGTTCACACCACGTTCCGCGGGTTCGACGTGTACGGCCCACCGCCCCCCAGTTCCGGCGGGATCGCGCTCGTCGAGATGCTGAACATCCTCGAAACCTTCGACCTCAAGAAGCTCGGGCGCGACTCGGTCGAGACGCACGCGCTGGTGATCGAATCGATGAAGCGCGCGTACGCCGACCGCGCGCGGCACCTCGGCGACCCGGACTTCACCAAGGTTCCCGCGGAACTCACGACGAAGGAGTACGCGAAGAAGCTCGCGGCCGGCGTCGACCCGGCCAAGCCCACACCTAGCGCGAAGCTCGCCCCGGACATCGAGCTGACCGCCGAGAGCGACAGCACGACGCACTTCTCCGTGATCGACAAAGACGGCCTCGCGGTCAGCAACACGTACACGTTGGAGAACAGCTACGGCAACCGCGTCGTGGTCCGCGGCGCGGGCTACCTGCTCAATAACGAGATGACCGACTTCAACCCGAAGCCGGGCGTGACGAACACTATGGGCCAGATCGGGACCAAACCCAACCTCGTCGCCCCCGGCAAGCGGATGCTGTCGTCCATGACGCCGGTGATCGTGCTGAAGGACGGTAAGCCCGTGCTCATCACCGGCAGCCCCGGCGGGCGCACCATCATCAACACCGTCCTGTGTGTCGTGCTGAACGTGTGCGAGTTCGAGATGAGCACCGCCGACGCCGTGACCGCGCCGCGGTTCCACCACCAGTGGATGCCGGACGCGGTGCGCATCGAGTCCTTCGGCGCGAAGCAAGTACACCTGAATGAGGCGCTGACCAAACACGGCTACAAGGTGACACTCGGCAAGCAGGGCGACGCGCACACCATCGGCATCGACCCAAAGACGGGAACGCGCACGGGCATCGCGGACAAGCGCTTGGACGGGAAGGCCGTGGGCGAGTAGTGCCTTGGTAGGTGCCGCGAGCCGAGCGGCACCGCGATGACATGGGTGGAGCGTTGCCCACGAAGCCAACCGCGCGATTCTCGCGGTGCCGCTCGGCTCGCGGCACCTACAGAACTACCCCAACACCCGGCCCAACCCCTGTTGCTTCGCCAATTCGACCACCTTCACCGCGAGCGCGATGTCTTCGACGCCAAGCCCAAGCGACTTGAAGAGGGTCACGTCCTGCGGCGTCTCGCGACCGGGGTAGCGGCCCACCGTAAGCGGGGCCAGTTCGATCACGTCGGCCCACTGGAACACACGCTCCTTCATCGGCTCCACAAAGTCGCCGGCTTCGAGCTTCGCCTGCTCCTTGCTGTCCACCGCGATCACGCTCGCGCGGCGGAACACGTCCACGTCGGTTTCGGTTTTTCCGAGGAAGTTCGAGCCGACGACGTTCAGGTGCTGGCCGTCGCGCAGCCACGCCCCGAAGAGGACCGGCTCTTTGGCGCTGGTCGCGGTGCAGACGATATCGGCCTTCGCCGTCTCCTCCGGCTTCTCGACGGGCACGACCTCGACGCCGGTTTCTTGCGCGAGCTGCGCGCAGAACGCCTTGCGCCGGTCGGAGTCGCGGCCGTAAACATACGCGGTCTTGATGGGCCGCACCTTGCACACCGCCAGCAGTTGCGTGCGGGCCTGCTTGCCGGTACCGTACACGCCGACCGTGTTCGCGTCGGCGCGGGCCAGCTTCTTCGTGGCGACGCCGCTCGCGGCCCCCGTGCGGAACTGGCCGATCAGATCGGCTTCCACAATCGCGCTGATGCCGCCCTCTTTCGGGTCGAACAGCGTGACGTGGAACTTCGCGCCGGTCTTCGCGGTGGTGTACGCCTTGAACCCGACCGCACCGAGCGACTTGGCCGCGGCCGGGAGGACGTGCAGCATGATGTGGTCGGTGCGGACCCGCTGCCGCGGCGGGTTCTCGGCCTCTTCGAGCGCCAGCTTGCGGAACGCCGCGGCCGTGGTGTCGAGCGCGAGGTCCATGGTCAGGACCCGCGCGACCTCGGCTTCGGTGAGGTAGAACATGGGGCACCGGCGAACGGCCGGTGTCAGCCGGCCGGTTGGTGGTGTGAGCGCTCACCGGCCGGCTGACACCGGCCGTTCGCCTAGCGCCCCGTGGCGAGCCACTCGCGCAGTTTGGCAAGGCCGGCTTCGATGGTCGCGGGGTTGGTCGCGAACGACATCCGCACGAAGCCCTCCGCGCCGAACGCCACGCCCGGCACGAGGTTCACGTGTGCCTGTTCGAGCAGGACGTTGCAGAACGAGAGCGAGTCGGTCACAACCTTGTCGCCGAACGTCTTCTTGAAGTACGCGGACACGTCGAAGAACGCGTAGAACGCGCCCTCCGGCACCGGCAGCTTCACGCCCGGAATCGCTTGCAACAGCCCGACCGTGAGCTCGCGCCGCTTGGCGAACTCCGTGCGCATCTCGCCCACGCACTCCTGCGGCCCGTTCAGCGCCGCCACCAGTGCCGCTTGGCTCACGCTCGACGGGCAGCTCGTCTCTTGGCTCTGGATGGTGTCCATCGCCTTCACCACCGCGGCCGGGGCCACGGCCCAGCCCATGCGCCAGCCGGTCATCGCGTAGCTCTTGCTCGCACCGCTAATCGTGATCGTGCGGTCCTTGAGCCACGGGCGCAGGGTCGCCACGCACGTCGGCTTCGCGGTGCCGAACGTGAGCTGTTCATAAATCTCGTCGCTCAGGATGTAGGCGTCCGTGTCGCTCATCGCGTCCACGAGCGCTTCGAGTTCGGCGCGCGAATAGACGGTGCCGGTCGGGTTGCACGGCGAGTTGAGCATCAGGCAGCGCGTGTTCTTCGTAACGGCGGCGCGGAGCTGCGCCGCCGTCATCTTGAACCCGCTTTCCGGCGTGCTGTTCACGAGCACCGGGGTCGCGCCGGTCATGCTCACGAGGTCGGAATAGCTGACCCAGTACGGCGTGGGGATGATGACCTCATCGCCCGGCCCCACGGTGGCCGCGAGCGCGTTGTGGATCGAGTGCTTCGCGCCGTTCGACACGATGACGTTCTCGGGAAGGCAGTCGAGGCCGTGAAAGCTCTTGTACCACGCGCAGATCGCGGCCTTCACTTCGGCGGTGCCGCTCGTGGGCGTGTAGTGCGTGTTGCCGGTCGCGGTGGCCTTCTCCGCGGCGTCGCAGATGTGTTTCGGGGTGTTGAAGTCCGGTTCGCCGAGGCTGAAGTCGAACACCTTGACCCCGGCCGCCTTCAACTGCCGGGCCTTGGTGCCCGCGGCAATCGTCGCCGAGGGCTTGACGGACTTGGCGAGGTCTGAAATGCGGATCATTGCGCGTCCGGTCCTGCGGCCGGTAGTGGGATGGTACGGGATTCATCGTACCGGATTCGAGGGCCGCGGTCAGCGGCAGAGTAGTAGGCACACTCTGTGTGCCGTTGCTGAACATGGGAGACGCGCTTGACTTACCCCAGAAGCGCGGTCGAGAGGTCCAGCTCCGGCACACGGAGTGCGCTTACAACCTTGGGGCCGCTCACGGCAGCGGGATGTCCTTCAGCTCGAACGGCACGCGCACCTCGCGCAGCGGGGCCGGCGTCTCGTACACCAGCGCCCACCCCGGCGCGGTCGGGTTGCCGATGCCCCTCGCCGCGTCCTCCTTGAACCGGTAGATCACGCGCAGCGGGCGCGGGTTGTCCGGCGAGAGCGACTCGTAATCGTCGATCGCGACCGGCTTGGCGTTGGGGCCGATCAGCAGCAAGCGGTTGTCGCGCAGCCACCACTCGCCCTGAAAACTCTCGAACGTGGGCTGCCCGTCCGGGTACCCGACCTCGACCACCACTTCCCACGTGTCGCCCTTCTTCTGAACGCGCTTGAGCGCCGCGGTCACGCCCTCGACCTTCTTCGCGTCTGGCAGCCTGCCGCCGGGCACGACGAAGTCGAACGCCAGCATCTTCTCGGCTGCGGTCACGCCGAACGTGCCGGCCAGTTGCGTCAGCTTGTCGCTGTCGCGCGTCAGCCCGGTGACACGCACCCGCAGTTCCGAGGTGCAATCCGAAGGGAGCACTTGCGAGCCGCCGCCGTCCGTCGTCAGCTTCGTGCCGGGCACGTCCTTGATCGCGCTGATCTTCGGCCCGGTGTCGATGCGGTACACGCGCAGCCGCGGTTCCCAGTGAACGAGCAACTGCAAGTCGTGAACGACGATGCCCTCCGTCAGAAGCGCGCGGCCGGTCACCTGTTGGCTGACGACGCGGAACGGCCCGCTGACCGAAGCGGACTCGCGGGACGGGCCGCGCGGCACGAGGCTCATCTCGCGCCCGCCCTTCGAGGGCACGAGGCGCGTGCCGCTGGCGTCCGCGGTGGCCTGTAGCGCCTCCCAGAACGGTGTGGCCTTGTAACCCTTGAAGTCTTTCAAGGGCGTCTTGAGCATGTTCGGGGCGACCGCGACCGGCACGCCGCTCTGTTTGGCTATGTCGTTCGCGGCCTCGCCGAGCACGACCGGGGCTTTCGCGCTGGTCACAGTGGCCGGTGCGAACGGGTCCGCGGCCGGAAGCGCGTCGAACGTAGCGATTGTGAGGGTCACGACGGCAAGGGTTCGCATAGGGGTGGCCGGCCTTTCGCGCGGGTTTCCACTCATATAGACGCGGTTGAAGCCCCGGCCTATCTTACCTTTGCATTCCGGGCCGAGCCACTCCCGCCCGCACGCTCCTTCGAGGACGCCGTCGATGCTCGTCACACCCGACGTGTTGGCAACCAGCAGCGCCCGACTTCCCGAAGACATCGACCCGCAGGAAACCGCCGAGTGGCTCGAGGCGATGGAGGCCGTGCTGAAACACGGCGGGCCGGAGCGGGCCAAGTTCCTGCTCGAAACCCTCATCGCCGTTAGCGACCGGGCCGGCGCGAAGATGCAGGGCGGGATCACGACGCCCTACGTCAACACGATTCCCGCCGACCAACAGCCCGCCTTCCCCGGCGACCGCGAACTCGAACGCAAGCTCAAGAACGCCGTCCGCTGGAACGCGATGGCGATGGTGCAGCGGGCGAACAAGACCACCAACGTCGGCGGGCACATCGCCACGTTCTCCAGTTCCGCGACCCTGTACGAGATCGCGTTCAACCACTTCTTCCGCGGGCGCTCCGCCGACCACCCCGGCGACGTGATCTTCTTCCAAGGCCACGGCAGCCCCGGCATGTACGCGCGGGCCTTCATCGAGGGCCGGCTGTCGGAAGACAAACTCAAGAACTTCCGGCAGGAACTGAAGCCCGGCGGCGGCGTCGCCAGTTACCCGCACCCGTGGCTGATGCCGGACTTCTGGCAGTACCCGACCGTGAGCATGGGCCTCGGCCCGATCATGTCCATCTACCACGCCCGGTTCAACCGTTACCTGCGCGACCGCGACCTCGCCAAGACCGACCTCGCGCGCGTGTGGGCGTTCCTCGGCGACGGCGAGTGTGACGAACCGGAGTCGCTCGGAGCCATCGGCCTCGCCGGGCGCGAGAAGCTCGACAACCTCACGTGGGTCATCAACTGTAACCTCCAACGGCTCGACGGCCCGGTCCGCGGTAACGGCAAGATCATTCAGGAACTCGAAGGCATCTTCCGCGGGGCCGGGTGGAACGTCATCAAGGTGGTCTGGGGCGGGAACTGGGACCCGCTGCTCAAGAACGACCACACCGGGGCGCTCGCCCGGCGCATGATGGAAGTGGTGGACGGCGAGTACCAAGAGTACGTGGTGAAGGGCGGCGCGTTCATCCGCGAGAACTTCTTCAACACGCCCGAACTCAAGGCGATGGTCTCGCACCTGCCGGACGAGGAACTCGAAAACCTGCGCCGCGGCGGGCACGACCCGGAGAAGGTGTACGCCGCGTACAAAGCGGCCACGGACCACAAGGGGCAGCCGACCGTGCTCCTGATGAAGACCGTGAAGGGCTACGAGATTCCCGGCGACGGCGGCGAGGGGAAGAACACCACGCACCAGAAGAAGCTGCTCAGCCCGGCCCAAGTGAAGGGCTTCCGCGACCGCTTCCAGATTCCGATTCCCGACGACCAGATCGAAGCCTGTCCGTTCTACAAGCCGGCCGCCGACAGCCCCGAGGTGAAGTACCTGCACGCCCGGCGCGCCGCGCTCGGCGGCCCGCAACCCTTCCGCAACAACGTGTTCGTGCCTTGCAAGGCCCCGGAGCGCAAGAGCTTCGAGCGCCAGTACGGGGCCACCGTCGAGGGCAAGACGGTGTCGACCACGTTCTCGTGGGTCAACCTGATGACGGCGCTGTGCCGCGACCCGAACATCGGTAAGTTGCTCGTCCCCATCGTACCCGACGAGGGGCAGACGTTCGGCATGCCGCCGATGTACAAGACCTTCGGCATGTATTCCAGCGTCGGCCAGACGTACACGCCGGTCGATAAGGGGTCGCTGTCCGAGTACCGCGAGTCGAAGGACGGGCAGATTCTGCAAGAGGGCATCAACGAAGCCGGGGCGATGTCGAGCTTCATCGCGGCGGGCACCGCGTACAGCACGCACGGCGTGAACACGCTCCCGTTCTACATCTACTACTCGATGTTCGGGTTCCAGCGGATCGGGGACCTCGCGTGGGCCGCGGCCGACGCCCGCTGTCGCGGGTTCCTGATGGGCGCGACCGCCGGGCGCACCACGATCAACGGCGAGGGGTTGCAGCACGAGGACGGTCACAGCCACATCATGGCGATGACGATCCCGACGTGCCGCACCTACGACCCGGCCTACGCCTACGAACTCGCGGTCATCATCGAGGAGGGCATCAACGCGATGTACGTGCGCGGCGAGGAGTGCTTCTACTACCTCACCGTTTACAACGAGGCCTACGACATGCCGGCGATGCCCGGCGAGCACGTTCGCGACGGCATCATCAAGGGGCTGTACCCCGTAAAGACCGCGACGCCGGCCGGCGCGAAGCACGAGGTTCAGCTCCTCGGCAGCGGCGTGATCCTGAACGAGGCCCTCCGCGCGCAGCAGATTCTCGCCGAGAAGTACGGCATCGCCAGCACGGTCTACAGCGCGACCAGCTACCAGATGCTCCGCAAGGACGCCATCGAGTGCGAGCGCCACAACCGGCTGCACGCGGGCGCGGCCCCGAAGGTGCCCTACGTTTCGCAGGTGCTGGGCAAGACCAACGGCCCGATCATCGCGACCAGCGACTACATGCGGGCACTGCCGGAAACCGTCGCCCCGTACCTGAACGGCCGGTTGCACGCGCTGGGCACCGACGGCTTCGGCCGCTCCGAGACGCGCAAGGCGCTCCGCCGGTTCTTCGAGATCGACGCGGAGAGTGTGACCGTCGCGGCGCTGTACGCGCTGTTCCAACAGGGCGCGCTCGACCCCGGCACCGTGAAGCAAGCCGCCGCGGACCTCGGCCTGAACCCGGACGCCCCGCACCCGTGGACTGTTTGAACGAGTCACATGTCGGAACGTCGTAACGTCGTAACGTCCGTTCCGACCGGCACGACGTTACGACGTTCGACCTTACGACCTTTGACGTGAAGGCGAAGCCAAACATGGACATCGTGTTAGCGAACCCCGGTGAGGGGATCGAGGGCGGCACCGTGACCGCGGTGTCGGTGAAGGCGGGGGACGCGGTGAAGGCCGGTCAGGTGCTGGTCGAGGTCAGCACCGACAAGGCCAGTATGGAAGTGAACGCCGAGGCCGACGGCGTCGTCGAGGCCGTTCACGTCAAGCCCGGCGACAAGGTCGCTGTGGGTGGGAAACTGGTGACGATTAAGGCGCAAGGGGCTTCGCCCGCGCCACCCGCAGCCGCGCCCGTGAAGCCGCATGCGGCCCCGGCACCAGCCCCGACACAACCCAGCGCCGCATCGTCAATCGACATCGTGTTAGCGAACCCCGGTGAGGGGATCGAGGGCGGCACCGTGACCGCGGTGTCGGTGAAGGCCGGGGACGCGGTGAAGGCCGGTCAGGTGCTGGTCGAGGTCAGTACCGACAAGGCCAGTATGGAAGTGAACGCCGAGGCCGACGGCGTCGTCGAGGCCGTTCACGTCAAGCCCGGCGACAAGGTCGCTGTGGGTGGGAAGCTCGTCACCCTGAGCGGGGGGCGTCAGCCCCCTGTGACCCCACCCACACAACCCACTGCGCCGCAGAAGGAACAGGGGGCTAACGCCCCCCGCTCGCCACAAGCACAGCCCAGCAGCAACGGCGCGTCGGTGGCCGTTGCCACAGCCACAAAGACCCTCGTTCCCGCCGGCCCTGCCACGCGCAAGCTCGCGCGCGAGTTGGGCGTCGCCCTCAACGAGGTCAAGGGCAGCGGGCGCGAGGGGCGCATCACGCTCGACGACCTCAAGGGCTTCGTGCGCACCGAGCGCACCCGCACGAAGGAGAGCGGCGGGGCCGGCGGCGTGGTGGGCGGCGTCATCGTCAATGCCTTCGCGCTCCCGCCGCTACCGGACTTCGCCAAGTTCGGCCCGGTCGAAGTGTCCGACGTGCTGCCCATCCGCCAGACCATCGCCAAGAACCTGACCGTTGGCTGGCGCGCCATGCCGATGGTGACGCAGCACGAACTGGCCGACATCACCGACCTCGAAGCCGGGCGCAAGCGGATCGTGGACGCGCTCCCGAAGGGCAGCCCGAAGATCACTATGACCGTGCTCGCGGTCAAGGCGTGCGTCGCGGCGCTGAAGGAGTTCCCGCGGTTCAACAGCAGCTACGACATGAACGCGGGGAAGCTGGTGCTGAAGAAATACTTCCACATCGGCATCGCGGTGGACACCGAGCGCGGGCTGGTCGTGCCGGTGATCCGCGACGCCGACAAGAAGAGCATCCGCGACCTCGCCACCGAAGTGGCGGCGCTCGCGGTGAAGGCCCGCGACAACAAGCTGACGATCCCGGAAATGCAGGGCGGCTCGTTCACGATCACCAACCTCGGCGGCATCGGCGGCACCGCGTTCACGCCCATCGTGAACTACCCCGAAGTGGCGATCCTCGGCCTGTCGAAATCGGCGCTGCAGCCCGTCGTGAAGGACGGCCAGATCGTCGCGCGGGTGATGATGCCGCTGAGCCTGACCTACGACCACCGCGTCATCGACGGGGCCGACGGGTGCCGCTTCGCGGTGCGGCTGGCCCAACTCTTCAGCGACCCGCTGCGGCTGTTGATGGAGACATGAGAGTCTTCTCCATGTAGCCGGCCTCACCGAGGCCGGGTACAGAAAGAAGACTTCACACCTTCCCCAAGATCGCGTCCACCACCCAACAACCCCGCGCGTGCGGCCTGTTCGCGCAAAGATCACGAAGAAGCACACATCAAAGCGAGGGCGGTTTACCACACAACCAACGCGCCACGAACCAAATGAACAGGGGCGGGCACGCAATCAGCACGCACGCTCCGCGACCCAATTCTTCGAATCCAAACGCGTACCCGATGAGCAGTATCGCTAACCAAATGCCAAGAGTGGAGAGCGCCGCGTGGAGTGACTCGCGCCCCTCCTTGCGGACGTCCTCGCGCCTCTCACTCTCCTCGTCTGGGAGCAGGGACATGGTGGATACCAAGAGGATTAGCACGGCGGCCCGCCGGGAGGTTTCGCGCGGAAGCAGTTGATCAGCCGTCGCGTGCCCTCGATTACCGCAAAGGGCGTCAGCACAACGACTAGGCAAAAGAGTCGACCCGCTGGCGGGAAGAAGAACTCACCGAAAATCGTAACGATGATTCCCAGTACAACCAGAACCGCGATCCCGGCGAGCCACATCCCAGCAAGATTCTTGACGCTCTAAGGCTCATCCTTCTCTTTGTCGCCCGGTGTCATCGGAGGTGCCCAAACGTCACGTGGGAAACTGGCGCGCGCTGTGCGCGGCTCGCACAGCGCGCGGCGTTTAGCCTCACTCCGGCGAATCGGGTGGGTGTGGTGGGTTCCGCATGCTCTGTAAGTGCTGAACCACCCGATTTGCTACCAGCCACAACACGATTGGTGGGAACAGGACGAAGAAGAGTAGCGCGCGCCCTTCCAAGAACTCGATGCCTTCCTCTGCGACCAGCGCCGCCAGTATCAGCCACGCGAGCGGAACGCCCACGACGACGAGTGCTTGCGCCCCACGAGCCTCTTGGCGTTCGAGCTCGTTCTGGAGCGTACGGTAATCGGGTTGCATGCGACTGGCCCGTTTGGTGGATGCAACAACAGGGAGCCTCTCGGCCCCCTGTTGGTTCGCTCGCGTTGGCAGGCCGGAGGCCCGCCCCACGTTTACACCAGTTCCGAGATCACCTTGCCTTCGGCGAGGTACTGCGGGCGGCCGGTGGGGTCGTTGATCGCGGTCGTTTCCGGGTTCATGCCGAGGGTGTGGTAGAGTGTGGCGAACACGTCGCCGAAGCCGATGGGCCGGTCTTTGGCGAGGCCGCCGTTGCGGTCGGTGCTGCCGATGGCTTGGCCGGTCTTCAGCCCGCCGCCGGCCAGAATCGCGCAGCTCACCTGCGGCCAGTGGTCGCGGCCGGCGTCCTTGTTCACCTGCGGCGTGCGGCCGAACTCGCCCCACGCGATCACCGTCGTGTCGTCGAGCATCCCGCGGACTTCGAGGTCTTCGACGAGTGCCGTGAGGCACTGGTCGAGTTTCGCGCCGTGGTCGCGGACGAGGTCGAAGTTCTTGCCGTGGCTGTCCCACCGGCCGTAGCTGAGCGAGACGACGCGGGCACCGGCTTCCACCAAGCGGCGGGCCATGAGCAGGTGCTCGTTCACGGTCGGCGCGCCGTCGTACTGGAACTGGTACGGCTTGCCGGTGCCGTACCGCTCGCGGGTCTTGGCGCTCTCTTTCGTCAGGTCCATCGCCTCCATCAGTTTGCTGCTGGTCAGCACGTCGAAGGCGCGCTCGGTGGCGGCGTCCGCGCCCCGGAGCGCGCCGCCGTGGTCCGCGGAGCGCTTCATGTCGTCGAACCCGGCGAGCAGCTTCTTGCGGTCGGGCAGGTGGTCCTTGTTCATCGCGTTCAGGGTCATGTTCTGCATGTCCGGGCCGCTCGGCTTGAACGGCGCGTACGCGCTGCCGAGGAACCCGGTCTGGCCGCTGTCGCCCCACGGGCCGTGTGAGGTCTTTTCGGCGAGGCCGATGAACGGCGGCACGCTCGGATCGACGCTCCCTTGTACCTTCCACACCGCGCTGCCGAGGCTCGGTCGCCCGCCCAGCGGGGCCAGCGACGCCTGCGGCCAGCCGGTCATACACTGGATCGCGTCGTGCCCGCCGCGCGCCCCGACCACCGAGCGCAGGAACGCGAACTTGTCCGCGCTCTTGGCGATGCGGGCGAACGTCTCGCCGATCTGGATGCCGGTGACGTTGGTGCTGATCGGCTTGAACTCGCCGCGAATCTCCTTCGGCGCTTCAGTCTTGATCTCCCACATGTCTTGGTGGGGCGGGCCGCCACCGAGGAAGATGTTGATGACGGCCTTGTGCCCGGATCGGCCGAACTCGCCCTGCTTCTTGGCCGCGGCTTCGGCGCGCAGCACGTCGGCGAGGGTCAGGTGCATGGCCCCGAACGAGAGCGCCCCGACTTTGAGGACGTTGCGGCGGGAGATGCCGTCGCAGAGCCGGACGCGGCCGTAAGGAAGGTTCAGCATGGCGGGCAGGCTCCCGTATAAGGAGTGGGAGGACGGCGGGAAACAGGCAGGGCCAACAATGGAAGAATACTCCCGAAGTCGGTTCGCTGCAACACAAAAGGGCGCTTTCCGCGACCCGTCGTGGTATCTGAAATACCGCGAAGCATCGAAAGGAACATGACTCGGAGGTTGCCGAATGTCCGACAAGCAACAACTACTGAAAACGATTGAACCACTGCCCGACAGCGCGAACTGGACCGAATGACCGACTCGCTGCTCGCCGTCGTCGCGAAGAACGTAACAACGGCCGATTTCGCCCGCCTCTACCGAACACAAATCACCGCGGCCGATCTCGCCGAGTACCTGAACCCGCGGGCGGAAGTCTCGTTTGCCGATGCGCTCGCGGACCTTGAGGCGCGGGGGGGCGCGTGAAACCGGCCACCGAGTTCAGCGTGAACATGTCGGGCGCAACCAGAGAGGGCCTGACCGAGTTGCAACTCCGGGCCGCGGCCGAGGGCCAGCGCGCGCAGTTACTCGCCGCCCTCCGCGTAAGACACGACCGGCTCCGCGCGGATCCGACGAGCTACGGCTAGAGCCAGTTATGCACTTATCGTCATGATAGGGGATAAGTTAGGTGCATGAGCGAGGCACGGAAGTCGTACCCGAGTGACGTAACCGACCGGGAGTGGGAGTTCCTGCTCCCGTACCTGACCCTCATGCGCGAGGACGCGCCGCAACGGGACCACCTGTTGCGAGACGTGTTCGACGCCCTGCGGTACGTG
>Ga0194132_10008094_pt1 | contig 15237 bp, 16 predicted proteins | sample TA2KigOf80mmetaG_FD_148612 | JGI IMG/M metagenome (GOLD analysis project Ga0194132, IMG submission 148612) | Freshwater microbial communities from Lake Tanganyika, Tanzania - TA2015054 Kigoma Offshore 80m | ecosystem: Environmental > Aquatic > Freshwater > Lake | place: Tanzania: Lake...
ACAATCGCCCCGTTGAGCGACGATCCCATCGTCAGCCTGCCCGCCGTGGCCGCTTGACAATCCCGGCCAAACCCGCCGGAGACAACGAACGACACCGCGCTCTTACACCACGCCTCGGGGCACGATCCGAAAACTATCGTCAATACGGAGACGCCTACAAGCGCGTGCTCTCGGAATCGACGCTCAACACCCGCGCGCAGACGATCGGCACCAATATCAGGGCCGTCGGGATCAAGATCTACACGATCCAGTTCGGCGATGCGCCGACCACGACCCAGGTCAACCTGATGAAGAACATCGCGACCGATCCCGACTCGGCGCACTACTTCTATGCACCGACCGCCGCGGTGCTGCAGGACGTATTCACCGAGGTCGCGAACCACCTATCGTAGCTCCGCCTCTCCAAGTAGGGCGGGGCGGCGGCCGCGTCGCCGGTCAGCGCCGCCGCGCGCGGTTGACGCCGAAGAAGGTCGCGATCGCGAGCACGGTGAGAAGGCCCGACAGCCAGAACACCCAGCGCGGGTCGCCGAGGTCGAGGATCGGCCCGTAGATGAGCGGCATGAACGCCGCGCCGACGGCGGCACCGGTCGAGACGAAGCCGAACACGCGCCCGTGCGCACCGTCCGGCGTGACCGAGAAGATCATCAGATCGCGCGTTCCCTGGATCGCACCGCGCGCGAAGCCCGCCGCGGTGAGGATCGCGACGACCGCCGCGATCGGAAGCGAAACCGTGCCGACGAGGGCGAGGAGCGCGCCCGCGATCACGAGGCCGGTCGCCGCGGTCGCGACGCGCGTCCCGATCCGGTCGACGAGGACGCCGCCGAGCAGGACACCGAACGAGACGCCGGCGGTGAAGCCGGTGAGCGCGCCATTGGCGATCGCGAGCGGGGTGCCGGCCATGTCGACGAGGGCCGCGACCGAGAAGGTCCGGATGCCGCCGAAGACGATGTTCATCACGAACGAGAAGAGGAAGCAGAGGAGGATCGGGAGCGTCGCGAGGAGGGCGAGGCTTGCGCGGAACGACGGCGCCTTCTCGTCGGCTTGCGCCGCGCGACCGGCCGCCGTCGCGGCCTCGAGCATCGAGCCCTGCGTCCAGACGAGGAGCGCGACCAGGAGGCCTATGGTCCCGATCGTCATGAACGCGACCCGCCAGTCGAACAGATCGGCGAGCGCCACCATGATCAGCGGCACGGCCGCGGTGCCGGCGGTGCCGAAGAACGAATGCACGCTGAACGCGCGCCCGAGCCGCGGCCGGTCGACCACGTTCGACAGGATCGCGTAGTCGGCGGGGTGATAGACCGCGTGCGCGAGGCCGGCGTTCGCGAAGAACACGACGAGTGCGAGATAGGTCTCGACCGTCCCGATTAGCGCGATGGCGATCGACTGGATGAAGAGGCCGACGCTGAGGACGGCACGCGCGCCGATGCGATCGACGAGAAATCCGGCCGGTGTCTGGCCGAGGCCGTAGAACACCGCGAAGGCCGTCATGGCGAGGCCGAGCTCGGTATAGCTGACGCCGAGGTGCTCCTTGAGGAGCGGGAACAGCGGCGGCAGGCAGTAATTGTAGACGTGGCTCATGAAGTGCGCCGCGCTGATCAGCGCCATCACGCGGCTGGCGCGGGGCCGGGCGAGGACCGCGGTCATGGCCCGACGCTGCGCCCCCTGAGCGTGACGAAGGTGAGGAAGGCGATCGCGAAGAGCGCCGCGCGCACCCAGAAGACGTACGCCGGCTGGCCGGTGTCGAGAAACCAGCCGAACACCGGTGGAACGATGCCGAGCGCGAGATTGGCCCCCGACGAGGAGAAGCCCATCACACGGCCCATCGAGCCCTTGGGAGCGACGGCGGTGAGAAGGAGATCGCGCGAGGGGAGGAGAAGGCTGCTTAGAAAGCCCGAAAGCGTCACGGCCCCGATGAGGACGGCATCGGGAAGGGTCATAGTCGCGAGGAGGGCGATGAGCGCGCCCGCCGGCAGGAGCGTCACGGCGGCGAGCCAGGCCGTCGGGCCGAACCGGTCGGCGACGAACCCGCCGAGGAAGACGCCGGCCGAGCTTCCGATCATCAGCCCGGTGAGCGCTGCGTTCAGCGTGACGAGGGGGGGCTGGTGGAGCCCGTCCATCGCGACGACGAAGAACCCGCGGAGCCCGCCTGCCCCGGCCATCTGAACGACGAAATAGAGGAAGCACATCAGAACCGGGAGCGAGAAGAGGAGCTTCATCGTGTCCTCGAGCCCGGGTGCCGGTGGCGGTGCCGTCGCGGTCGGCTTCCCATCCGACGCCGTGGGCTGGTCGCCGGGGTCGCCCAAGAGCCGCCCCGAGCTGAGCCAGAGGAGCAACGCGAACACGACGCCGATGCCGCCGACGACGAGGAACGCGAGCCGCCAGTCGTGGACCGCGGCGATCCCGGCAATGATCGCGGGCGTCACCTCGAAGCCGAGATTGCCGGTGAACGAGTGCATCGCGTAGGCGCGCCCGAGCCGGTCCCCGGCGACCGTCGCCGACATGATCGCGTAGTTCGTGGGGTGGAAGACCGTATGGCCGGTGCCCGCGAGCGTATAGAGCGCGAGGACGTGCCAGTACTCGGTCGAGAACCCGATCAGCGCGATCGCGCCCGATTGCACGAGCGTGCCCGCGACGAGGATCGGCCGGGCGCCGATGCGATCGACCAGGAACCCGACCGGGGTCTGGCCGAAGCCGGCCGCGAGCCCGAAGCCGCTGATGCAGAGCGCGAGGAGCGTGTTGCTGACGCCGAGGTCGTCGCGCATCATCGAGAACACCGGCGCGAGCGCGATGAAGTAGACGTGGCTCATCATGTGCGCGACGCAGATCAGCCCGATGACCTTCACGTCCCTCGGGATCGGCGCCGTCAGCGTCGCCATGATCGTGCCAGGCCCTCGGTTTCTGCGGTCGGGCGTCGCCGGCCCGCCTCACTCCCGCCTCTCTATAGCACAGGGCGGCGCATGACACTCGGCCGCGTCAGCCCATGAACAGCCGCGGCAGCACGAGCGAGATGTCCGGGACGTAGGTGATCAGCATCAACACGGCGAGGTTGATCGCGACGAATGGCCACACCCCCGCGACGACGGTGAGGATAGGCTTCCCGAGCGTCGATGACGCGACGAAGAGGTCGAGCCCGAACGGCGGCGTGATCATCCCGATGCAGATGTTGAGGCAGACGATGAGCCCGAAATGCACCGGGTCGATGCCGAGCGCGACCGCGACCGGGAACAGCGTCGGCACCAGGACCAGAAGTTGCGAGTTTGGGTCGACGAACATCCCGGCGACGAAAAAGACGACGTTGACGATGAGGAGGAACAGTATCGGCCCGACATCGGCGCTCCGGAGAAGCGCGAGGATCTCATCCGGAACGCGTGCCAGCGTGATCAGATAGGAGAGGAGGCTCCCGACCGCGAGAAGGATGAACACGACGCCGGTCGTGATCGCGCTCTCCTCTGCGACCGCGGCGAGCCGCCGCATCCCCATCTCGCGATAGACGAAGCACTCGACGAGAAGCGCGTAGAGGACGCTCGCCGCCGCCGCCTCGGTCGCGGTCACGACACCGCCATAGATGCCGCCCAGGATGATGACCGGGAGCCCGAGCGCCCAGCCCGCGGCGCGGAATGCCGCCATCCGCTCCGCCCAGCTCGGGCGCGGCGTGCGCACGATCGCAGAGCGGGCACTGATCCAGTGGACATAGATCATGAAGGTGACGCCGAGGACGATCCCGACCGCGAGCCCGCCCGCGAACAAGGCGCCGATCGAGGTGCCGGTGACCCAGCCATAGATGATGAGCGTGATCGACGGTGGGATGAGAAGGGCGGTCTCGGCCGATGCGACGATGAGGCCGAGCGAGAAGCGGTCGCGATAGCCGAGGCGGCCGAGCTCGGGATAGACGATCCGCCCGAGCGCGGCGACCGTCGCCGGCGCCGAGCCCGAAATCGAGCCGAACGCCATGCAGCTCGCGACGGTCGTATGGCCCATGCCGCCGAGCCGGTGGCCGATCATCGCCTTGACGAGATCGGTGAGGTGACGGGCGATCGATCCGCGGGCCATGATCTCGGCGGCGAAGATGAAGAACGGGATCGCGAGGAGGGTCGTGTGGTTGACACCGCCGACGAGCTTCTGGACCACGACGACATCGGGGAGGTTCGCGAAGAAGATCTCCTTCGCGATCAGGCTCGGGATGCCGAGCACGAGAAACATCTCGAAGCCGAAGGCGAGAAGGAAGGCCGCGAGAATGCCGAGGAGGAGCGTGATCACGCGCCGTGTCCTTCGTGGCGGGCGGCGGCCGCGAAGCGGGCGGTGATGCCGAAGAGATCGAGCAGATAGCGGAGCGCGAGGAGGCCGAAGCCGAGCGGGATGACCACATAGACCATCGCGATCGGCACCTCGAGGGTCGGGCTGGTCTGGCCGGTGTCGGCGATGAAGACCGTGTAATGGTAGCCGAGGCGGGCGAGCCAGAGCGCGAACACGAAGCCGGCGAGATTGATCAGGCGTTGCAACCAGATCCGGCTTCGCTCGCGGATCCGCGTGAAGACCGTCGTCATCGCGATCTGGCGGCCACGCTCGAGCGCGAGGCCGAGGCAGAGGAAGACCACCCAGACCATCATGAACCGCGTCGCCTCGTCGATCCAAGCGAAGGTCGCGGCATAATGCGAGGCGAGATTGCGGATGGCGACGTTGAAGCCGTAGAGGCCCGACATCGCCAGCATCAGGGCGACGAGGACGACGCGCTCGGCGGCACGGATGCCGCCGAGGACGCGCGACAACATGGCGCAACGGCCGCGGATCAGCCGCCGATCTTCTTGAGCTCCTCCTCGTAGAGCTTGATGATCGCCTCGCCCTCGGCGCCGTTCCGCGTGAGATAGGCGGCGCGCGCCTTCGGATACATCTCGGTGCGGAGCTTCGCCTGATAGGCGGCATCGGGGACGGTCATCTTGAGGCCGGCCTTGCCGATCTGCTCGACCGCTGCCTTCATCGCCGCGTCCTTTCTCGCCTCGACGTCGTTCACCACCTCGCGGAACGAGCGCGTGATGGCGTCGCGGTGGCTCGCCGGCAGCTTGTTCCAGTAGGCGCGGTTGAACAGGATCACGTCCTCGAGCGCGCCGTGCTCGGTGACGAGGACGTGCTTCTGCACCTCGAAGAACTTCATGGTCGTGATCGAGTCGGGCGGGTTCTCCTGGCCGTCGACCACGCCGGTCTGGAGCGCCGAATAGGTCTCGGAGAACGCGAGCGTGATCGCCGAGGCGCCGACCGCGGCGTATTGCTCCATCAGGATGCGCGAATCCATCACGCGGAAGCGCTGGCCCTTGAACGCGGCGAGATCGTCGAGCGGCTTGTTCGACGTCATGATCTTGCGCCCGTTTGGCCACAGCATGACGGGCTGGAAGCCCTTGGCCTCGAACGTCTTGAGGACGGCGTTGCCGAACGGACCCTGGCGCAGCGCCGAGGCCTTGGCGCGGTCGGACGGGTAGAGATACGGAATGTCGAGGACCGAGACGAGCGGGTTGAACGCGGCGAGGAACGAGGCCGGCATCACCGTCGCCTCGATCGAGCCGAGCTGGACGCCCTCGTTGATCTGGCGCGCATCGCCGAGCTGTGCGGCCGGGAAGATCTGGAATTCGACCTCGCCGTTGGTCCGCTCCTTCACGAGCGCGCCGACCTGCAGGATGCCGCCGTGGCGCGGCTGGGTCGCGGATTCGAGATGGGCGATCTTCGCCGGATACTTGGCCTGGGCCCATGCGGTGCCCGGCGTCGCGACCGCGAGCACGGCGAGGAGCGATCCCGCCAATGTACCGAACAGCGTTCTGGTGTGCATGGTCCGTTCCTCCCCGGTTGGTTTTGGCCGGCCGATCCGAACGATAGACAGTCTTCGAGCGAGAAGCTACGGGTAGCGCGGACGGTCGGTCAAGGCGGCGCGTCGCCCGACCGGCCTAGCGTAGCGGGTTGTTGCCGACGATCCAGGCGACGAGCGAGCGGCGGACGCCGCGGGTGACCGGCCGGACGCGGTGCAGCACCCAGCTCGGGAACAAGATGAACGAGCCTTTGGTCTTCGGCGCCACGACCGGGTCGTGGCTCGCCAGCGTCTCGAACTCGCCGCCGTCATAGTCCTCGGGCCCGGAGAGCTGGACCGACAGGCTGATCTTGCGCCGGTTCATCGGCGGCTGGCCGCCGAGATCGAGGTGATACTTGTAGTGTCCGTCCGACGTGTAGGTCGCGATCTGGAACGGCTCGGAGCCGGCCAGCTCGAAGCGCCAATATTGCTGGTTCAGGTGGTCGACGGTCTTGAACACCCGCTCGTAGATCCACGCCGTCTCGGCGTTGTTGTCGAGAAAGCTGACCTGGCTGTCGCGGATGCTCATGTTGATCGTGTCGCGCTTGAGCGAGCCCTGGCGCTGCTCTTGGCGGTCGGCGATCGCCAGGATCCGGTCGCAGTCGTCATTGGAAAACGCGCCATTCGCGTGGACGACCGCGAGGAGGACCGGCGATTTCTGGGCCTGCGCGGTCTGGGCGCCCGCGGCCGCCCCCGGCTCTGGCGTCGTCGTCGGTGTCGGCTGGTTCACGGTGGTCCTCCCTTCCGTCCTGGCCCCGGGTCTAGGCCGGCGCCCTGAACACTTTCTTACCCGCCGCCGTCGGACCCGGCCACATTCTATCCCGATTACGATCGTGGTCTAAGATGAGACCGAGGCGAGCGGCTCGGGAGGAGCGGTGGCGGACGCCGGACCAATCGTGATCGGCCATCGCGGCGCGAGCGGAGAACGCCCCGAGCACACGCTCGAGGCCTATGCGCGCGCAATCGACCAGGGCGCGGACTTCATCGAGCCCGACCTCGTCATGACCAAGGACGGCGTCGTCCTCGCCCGCCACGAGAACGAGATCGGGGCGACGACCGATGTCGCATCGCAGCCCGCCTTCGCCGATCGGCATCGGACGAAGCGGATCGACGGTGTCACGGTCTCGGGCTACTTCACCGAGGATTTCACGCTGACCGAGATCGCGACGCTCCGTGCCCGGGAGCGGATCCCGGCGCTCCGCCCCGCGAGCGCGCGCCATGACGGCGCATTCGCTGTGCCGACGCTCGCCGCGGTGATCGCGCTGGTCGAGGCCAAGGAGCGCGAGACGGGACGGCCGATCGGCATCTATCCCGAGACCAAGCACCCGAGCTATTTCGCCTCGATCGGGCTCGCCATGGAACCGGCGCTCGCGAGTATCCTCGTGGCCAATGGCCGCAGCAGCCGGCGAGCGGGCGTGATCGTGCAGTCGTTCGAGGCCGCGAGCCTCGTTGCGCTCCGCCGGCTCGTCGACGTGCGCCTGGTGCAGCTTCTTGGACCGCCCGCCGAGCGACCCTGGGATCACGTCGTCGCCGGCGACCGACGGACCTACGCCGATCTCGCCCGGCCCGCCGGGCTCGCCGGGATCGCGGCCTATGCCGACGGCATCGGGCCGGCGAAGGAGTTGATCGTGCCGTGGGATGCGGCGAACCGGCTCGGCGCGCCGACCGCGCTCGTCGCCGATGCGCACGGCGCCGGCCTCCTCGTCCATCCCTATAGCTTCCGGAACGAGAACGCCTTCCTGCCCGAGGAGTTCCGCCGCGGCGATCCGTCCGACCCATCCTTTCCCGCCCGTCACGGCGATGCCGCGGCCGAGTATGCTTTGTTCTTCGCGCAAGGGATCGACGGCGTCTTCAGCGACTTTCCAGCGACCGCCATCGCGGCGCGCGATGCACTATCGGTTGCCGGCGCGGCGCGGATCGGGTGAACTGTCGTCCGTCAGAGGAGACGCGGCATGAGATATGTCTGCGACGCGCCGGCGGGGCGGACCTGGTTTCAGATCGAGACCGAAGTCGAGGCCGCGCGCGAATCCGAGGAGATGCGCCACGCGGTGGAGAAGTTCTTTCTCCGCGAGCGCGACCGCGCGCGTCAGACCTATCGGCCGACCTCGCCGATCTATATCGAGCAGGAGATCGGACTCAAGGCGCATCTGGCGCGCGACATGGCGATGTTCCTGACGCTTCGCAACCAGGACGGCGAGCCGCTCTCGACAGCCATGCTGCCGCGAGGTGGGCACGAGGACCGGGCGTTCCGGATCATCCTCGTCGGGCCCGGCAACCAGGATCCCTATCCCAAGCACGGCGATGCGATCGAGGCGCTCGGCCGCCATTTCGGCCTCGTGCTCGACCGGGAGCGCTGCTTCCCCTACGACCGCGGCCGCGACTGAGCGCGCCTTAGCGCTGGCAGGACGGTCGCCGCCGCGACATTATCCGAGACGCAGGCCGCGGCGACCGTGGCCAGCCGCGGTCCGCGCCCGACCAGCGCGTGGCCACAGTCATTGGTCCATGGAACAGATCGAGCGACAACGGCGCCTCGCGGCGATCCTCGCGGCCGATGTGGCGGGGTTCAGCCGCATGATGAGCGAGGACGAGGAGGGGACGCTCGCCCGCCTCCAGGCGCTGCAGTCCGCCGTGGTCGAGCCCGCGATCGCGAGCCATCACGGCCGGATCGTGAAGACGACCGGCGACGGGCTTCTCGCCGAGTTCGGCAGCGTCACCGACGCCGTCCGGGCCGCCACCGCCATCCAGCGCGCCGCCGCCGAGCACAACCGCGCGCTCCCCGATGCGCGCCGGATCGCCTATCGGATCGGCATCAATGTCGGCGACGTCATCCTCCATGACGACGACATTTTCGGCGACGGTGTCAACGTCGCCGCGCGGCTGCAGACCATGGCCGAGCCGGGCGGCATCTGCGTCTCCGGTGTGGTGCGCGACCAGGTGCACACGCTCGACGATATTGCCTTCGTCGACCGCGGCCTTCAGCCGCTCCGCGGCATCGACCGGTCGATCCACATCTATGCGGTCGAGCCGGATCGGAGCGCGATGCCGCCGCGGCCGGCGCGCGCGCCGAAGGGGCGTCGCACCCTTCACGCGCTCCTCGCCCTCGCGATCGCCGCGGCGATCGGCGCGATCGCGTGGGCCTGGCTCGGCCGGACGCCGCCGGCGCCGCCTCTGCCCGTCGCCGAAACCGCGCCGGCCAAGCCACCGCCGCTCTCGATCGTGGTCCTGCCGTTCAACAATATCGGCGGCGAGCCGAGCGAGGACTTCCTCGCCGATGCGCTGACCGAGGACATCACGACCGATCTGTCGCGCATCGTCGGCAGCTTCGTGATCGCGCGGAACACGGCCTTCGCCTACAAGGGGAAGGCCGCCGACGTGCGCACGCTCGGCCAGGAGCTCGGCGTCGGCTACGTGCTCGAGGGCAGCATCAGGCGTGCCGGAACGCGGCTACGCATATCGGTTCAGCTCATCGATGCCGAAACGGGCGCGCATCTCTGGGCCGAGCGGTTCGACACGGACCGCACCAACGCCGAGGGCGTCGAGACCTTGGTGACGGGACGGATCACGACCTCGCTCAACCAGGAGCTCGTCGCCGCCGAATCGCGCCGCGCGCAACGCGCCGGCGATCTCGCGACCGATGCGAACGAGTTCGCGATGCGCGGCTGGCACGCGTTCAACCGCGAAAACTCGCCCGAGACCAATGCGGAGGCGCGGCTTTTGTTCGGTCGCGCTCTCGATCTCGATCCGGACAATGTCTCGGCGCTTCTCGGTTTCGCCCGGACCTATGCCAATGATGTGCTCAATCAGTGGAGCATCAGTCCCGGCCCGGCGCTCACCGCCGTCGAGACCGCGACCCAGCGTGCGCTGCAAATCGTCCGCGGCCTCGCCGAGGGACAGTTTGTCCTGGGCGAGATCGCGCGCGCCCGGCGCCAGCACGCGATCGCGCTCTCCCACTACGAGCGCGCCATCGCCCTCAATCCCAATCTCGCCTCGGCGTATTCCTCGATCGGCATCGTCAAGATCCTGCTCGGACGATCGGAGGAGGCGCTCGATCCGATCGAGCATTCGCTCAAGCGGAGCCCGCACGACCGCAGCGCCTCGATCCGGATGAAGTTCCTGTGTGACGCGTATTTCCATCTCGGCCGTGACGATGTCGCGATCGACTGGTGCCGTCGCTCGGTCGCCACGCAACCGATCTGGTGGGCCTATCTCCACCTCGCCGCGCTCCACGCGCTCACCGGCCGGCTCGACCGAGGAAAGGCCGCGGCCGCCGATCTCGAGCGCACGATGCCGGGCTACACGATCGCGCGCCACCGCGCCGCGCGGTTTTCGACCGCGCCGGGCTGGATCGTGCAGAACGAGCGCTTCTATGAGGGCCTCCGGCTCGCCGGCGTGCCTGAGGAATAGCGCGCCCTTAAATGCTGCCCCAGACCGCGCGCGCGGTCTCGGCGACGAGGGCGAGCTTCCGGCGCTCGATGTCCTCGCTCACCTTGTTGCCAAAATGCGAGCTCGCGAACCCGCACTGGGGCGACAGGCAGAGATTCTCGAGCGGCATGTGGCGCGCAGCCTGGTCGATCCGGCGCTTGAGATCGTCCTTCGTTTCGAGGGTCGCGCTCTTGGTGCTGACCAGCCCGAGGACGGCCTTCGTCCGGTTCGGTACGTAACGGAGCGGCGTGAAGTCGCCGGCGCGATCGCTGTCATACTCGAGGAAGAGCCCGTCGACCTCGAGCGTTCCGAACACCATCTCGGCGACCGCGTCGTAGCCGCCGGAGGTCATCCACATGCTCAATTGGTTGCCGCGGCAGGTGTACACGGTGACGGTCATCGAGGCCGGCCGCTCGGCGATCAGCCGGTTGATGATCCTTGCGTAGCGGAGCGGAAGCTCGTCCGGATCCTCACCGTCGCGCGCGACCTGGGCGCGGATGCTCTCGTCGCAGAGGCACGCGAAGGAAACGTCGTCGAGCTGGAGATAGGTGCAGCCGGCGGCAGCGAGATCGCGGATCGCGGCGCGGTAGACGGCGACGATGTCGTCCCAGAACGCGTCCATGTCGGGATAGGTCTTTTGATCGACGATGTGCCGGCCACCGCGCATGTGGAGATAGGTCGGCGACAGAATGCAGATCTTGGCGGTGCGCGCGGTGTTCGCCTTCACGAAGGCGTAGTGGTCGATCATGATCGGCTTCGACCGGCGGATCTTGTCCTTGATGACCAACATCGACGATGTCGTCGCCGTTTCGCCGTTCTCGCCCTGGAACGAGACCGCGTAGTCGCCTTGCGTCGCGACGATGCCATCGATCCCGAGAAGGAAATCGGTGTGCCACATCGCGCGGCGGAACTCGCCGTCGGTGATGGCGTTGAGCCCGGCGTCCTCCTGAAGGCGAACGGCGGCGCCGATCGCCTTGTCCTCCTCGGCCCTGAGCGCGTCGCGGCCGATCTCGCTGCGGGACGCCCTGCCGCGGGCGGCGGCGAGGGCGGCGGGACGCAACAGACTGCCGACATGATCGGTGCGGAACGGCGGCTTCTGCGTCTCGGTCATGGGATCCCCCCGGGTCGGTGATCAGGGACGTGGTGTCTTGAACTCGATCTCGACGAACGCGAACGGATAGTCGTTGGCGTTGATCACGTCGTGCTCGACGCCGGCCGGCCGGAAATAGGCGATTCCGGTCGTGAGCTCGGAAAAAGCGGTGCCGTCGGCGGCTTCGAGGCGGAGCCGTCCGGTCGTCAACGGCACGACGACATAGTCGTGCGCATGACGGTGCCAGCCGGTCGCGGCGCCGGGGACGAAGCGCCATTCGGTGACGCGGACGCGCTCGTTGTCGATCTGGACGGTCGGGACGGCGGCGGTCATGGCTACGCACCGAAGTTGGTGGCGACCGGCGAAGCTTGGCGAATAGGCGCTGCGCCGGTCAATAGGTCCCGTCGAGCGGTTGCAATCCGAGCGCGATCCGCCCGAAGGGCGCGGCGGCGATCTCCCAGCGGAGCGCCGCATGCGCGGCCACCGCATGGATGTCGCGGAAGTGGCGCTGCAGCGACGACTCGAGCCTGAGTCCGTCGCCGCCCGCCACCGCGAGAAGCTTGTCGGCGGCCTCGCGGGCGAGGCGCACCGCATGTCCGGAATCGCGCTTGTTGAGGCTGCGGCGCATCACGTCGAGCGCGGCGCCGGTCGCGAGAGTGGCCATCGTCGCCGACGCCGCATCGAGCAGCATCGCGCGCGCGGTCGCGACGATCGCGGCGGCTTCCGCGGCCTGGAGCTGGATCCATTTGTCGTCGGTGACCGCGCCGCCGCGGCTGACGCGTCCAGCCGCGGCGCGGCCGAACTCCTCGACCATGCCGGCCGCAGCGCCGACCGCGACGGAAGCGAGCGCGAGACCGGCCGAGCGTGGCGGCATCCGGTAGACCGGGGCGGGGTCGCGGACGCTCGCATGCGCCCGGCCCTCGGTAGCCTCGCGCGCCGGGATCGCCCGGTGATGCGGCACGAAGACGTCGTCGAGCTCGATGCTCTTGCTGCCTGTGCCGGCGAGGCCCGCGACATGCCAGTCGTCGATCACCGTGCCATCCGCCTTGGGCACGAGGAAGAAATGGTAGTCGGGCGGGGCGCCCGCGCCGGCGTCGAGCGGTGCACCGAGGATCGCCCACGCGGCATGGTCGACCCCGCTCAGATAACCCCATCGCCCCGAAAGCCGGGCCCCGCCAGCGTCGGCGCGCGCCTTGCCGGTGGCGCCGAACAGCGAGGCCGCGAGGAGGGTGTCGGGCGCCGCGCCTCACACATCGTCCTGGGCGTCCTTGCCGAACATGCCGAGCGCCTGGGCATGGTCGCCCTAGATGGTGAGCACCCAGCCCTGCGAGGCGCAGCCCGGCGCAAGCGTCATCGCGAGCGCGCAGAGCGTGTCCCAGCCGCGCGCGTGACCGCCGTACCGGACCGGCTGGAGGAGCCGATGGAGACCCGCCTCTCGAAAAGCCGCGACCGTCTCGTCGGGACAGCGCCGGGCCGCCTCGCATGCCGCCGATCGGGCGCGGAGCGCCGGCACCAGCGCCTCGGCGCGGGCCAGCATTTCGGCGGCGGATGGCAGGTTGGACATCGCGCGGGCTCCCTCGACCGGCGCCCACTATAGGCCGCGGCGCGTCAGGGAACGATGGTCGTGAATACGAAGACCGCGAACAGGACGAGATGAACCGCGCCCTGGAGCACGGTCGTCCGGCCGGTGCCGAGCGAGAGCGCGGCGACCAGGAGCGAGATCGCGAGCAGGATCGAGTCCTTGGGTTCGAGGCCGAGGACGAGGTTCCAGCCGAGGACCACCGAGAGCACCGCGACCGTCGGCACCGTCAGCGCGATCGAGGCGAGCGCCGAGCCGAGCGCGAGGTTGAGGCTCGTCTGCAACCGGTCGGCCCGGGCGGCGCGGTAGGCCGCGAGGCTTTCGGGCAGTAGCACGACCGCGGCGATGATGATGCCGACGAGCGGCTTCGGTGCCCCGGCCTCGGACACCGCGCGCTCGAGCGTCGGCGACAGCGCCTTGGCGAGGAGGACGACGGCGCCGAGCGAGACGAGGAGAAGCCCGGCGCTGATCCAGGCGACCGACGCCGGGGGCGGCGGCGCGTGCGCGGTCTCGTCGGCGGCGGCGGCGCCGGCCGGCAGGAAATAGTCGCGGTGGCGGACGGTCTGGATCAAGACGAACGTGCCATAGAGCACGACCGATACGATCGCGACGAAGATCAACTGGCTCGCGGAGTAGAAAGGACCGGCGACGCTCGTCGTGTGGTTGGGGAGGACGAGCGTGAGCACCGCGAGCGCGGAGAGCGTGGTGAGGCCGGCGCTGACGCCGTAGAGGCCGAAGGCCTGCGCGCCGCCGACGAGGAGACAGAGCCCGACCATGCCGTTGAGAATGATCATGATCGCCGCGAAGATCGTATCGCGCGCGAGCGCCGCCGTCGCCGGACCGCCCTCGATCATCAGCGAGACGATCAGCGCCACCTCGATCATCGTCACGGCGACCGCGAGGATGAGCGTGCCGTAGGGCTCACCGACCCGGTGTGCGACGACCTCGGCGTGGTGGACGGCGGCGAGGACAGAGGCGATCAGCGCGGCCACGAGCGCGACGTGGATGGGCGCGCCCATCCCGATCAGCGGCAGGAGGAGCAATCCCGCGATCGGTGATGCCCAGGTCCAGGCCGGCAGTTGCGCGATCGTCATGGCACGACTATAGCGTGCCGCGCGGCGGGCTGTCTGCTAGCGCGGGTCGCTGAGGCCGAGACGGGCGAGCCGCGGCAATTTGCCTTCTCGCGGTCGCGCCCGAGGTCGCCGCGTCGGGCGGGCGCGGTTCAATCACAGACCGGGTTCTGGATCGGCGGGAAGGGTTGGCCGTGACGCGCCTTCAGGCTGGACGTACGCCGAATTCGCTCGTTGGTCGCGGCGGCATCTCTGGCCCCGTCCTGCCGCCGCGCCACAATTTCCCGTCACACAACTCGCGCGTCTTTCTTGATCTCGAAAACGAGGTGTCGATGGACGACGCCGTTCAACGCGAGCGTAAAGAGTCCCGCGCGGCGAACACCGCCGATCTTCTCCATCGCGCGCGCCGAACGCCAATTCGTTTCGTCGACCCAGAACACCACGGTGTCGACGAAGCTGAACGCGTGATCCAGCATCAGGGTCTTGAGCTCGGCGTTGTAGCTGCCGCCCCAATAGGGTCGGGCCAGAAACGTCCAGCCAATCTCTATCTCTCGGGCAGCGGGGTCGTGCCCATGATATCGACTCGAGCCGATGATCTTGTTGGTCTGCCGATCGACAATCGAGAACGCGGACCCGCTCGCGAGCGCACTATCGAAAAACGCGCGGAACTGAGGCTCCTGGTATCGGTCGCGCGCAGGGTGGAGCGCCCAGACTTCGGGGTCCGCTGCGGCCGCGAACATGTCGTCCCAATCCACCAACGTGATCGGCCGGACGATGAGGCGAGGACCGATCAAGGTGGGCTGGAGCCTGGGTTCCGACATGAGCCAAACATACCCGCAGGGCGTGTTCGATCAACACCCGAACACGAAGGTCCGTTGTCGGCGATCGCCGCCCGCCTTTGATCGAGGACGCTCGTCGGCCGCTCTCGAATGATCCCGCCGCGCGGCAGGCCGTCTCCTGTCGCGCCGCGGTGAGGCCGGGACGGGAGAGACGCGGCGGGGCAACAGGGCGGGCCGCGGACCGTCAGATACGCCGTCAACGAGGCGACCGCCCGCGCCATCGAGGAATGGCGGATGGGGTGGGATTCGAACCCACGAGACGCTCGCGCGCCTGCCGGTTTTCAAGACCGGTGCCATCAACCGCTCGGCCACCCATCCGGAGCATCCGCGCCGGCCGCGCCAGCATGAGCGAGGACGGGCGCGGATTCAAATCCCGCGCCGGTCTCGGCGCCTGGCCCACGCCGGTC
>Ga0194132_10008095_pt1 | contig 15235 bp, 13 predicted proteins | sample TA2KigOf80mmetaG_FD_148612 | JGI IMG/M metagenome (GOLD analysis project Ga0194132, IMG submission 148612) | Freshwater microbial communities from Lake Tanganyika, Tanzania - TA2015054 Kigoma Offshore 80m | ecosystem: Environmental > Aquatic > Freshwater > Lake | place: Tanzania: Lake...
CCGCTCGACTTCTTCGGCGCTGAGACGGGCGCGCGGCAGGAGTTCGGCGACGCACGCGGCCTCGTCGCGGCGGTACGCTGCCAAGATCGCAGCGCGGAGCGGGGCGACAGCGGGCGGCGGACGGTCGAAGATCACGGGCGAGGGTGCTGTCTCCGGCGCGGCCTGCCGTCTCTAGCACGAAACGGCGCGGTGCAGGTCGGGAGATGAGCCGCAAGCGCGGTCGCGCTATGATGCGCGGGCGCCCGTGTTGCCAGGGCCGCGCATATCAGGGAGGCCGCCATGCGGTTGACCACTGCCCAAGTCGCGTCGTACCGCGACCGGGGCTACCTCATCTTTCCCGGCCTGTTCGCGGGGGCCGAAGTGGCACTGATGCGGGCGGCGCTGCCGGCGCTGTTCGACGAGCGGCGGCCCGAGAATTTCCGCGAGAAAGCGAGTGACGAGGTCCGCTCGGCATTCGCCGTCCACGAACGCAGTGATGTGTTCCGGAGGCTCGTGCGCCATCCCCGGCTGATCACGCCGGCCGTGCAGCTCAGCGACGGCGAGCCGGTCTACGTCCAGCAGGTCAAGATCAACGTGAAAGCCGCGTTCGCGGGCGACGTCTGGCAATGGCACCAGGACTTCTCGACCCACCATGCCGAGGACGGTGTGCCCCTTCCGCGGCCGATCAACCTTCACGTGTTTCTGGATGATGTCACTGAGTTCAACGGCCCGCTGATGCTGATCGCCGGCTCGCAGCGCACCGGGCCGATCGCGGCCAACCTCGACACGACGACGACCAGCTACCCGCTGTGGACGCTCGATGAGGCGACGATCGCCAAGCTGGTCGCGAACGGCGACATCGTGTCGGCCAAGGGTCCGGCCGGTACGCTCCTGATCTTCGGCGACACCATGGTGCACGGCTCGGCGATGAACATGTCGCCGTGGCGGCGGGCGATCTTCTCGCTCATCGCTAACCCGGTGAGCAACGCCCAGACGACGCTGCGTCGGCCGGAGTGGATCCACCATCGCGACTTCACGCCGATCGCGCCGTTGGCCGACGATTGCCTGTTGGCGCTCGCCGAGCGCCCGGCGGCGATCGCCGGCTAGAGGGGGCCGAGGATGAGCGGACCGTGGACGCAGCACGTTCCTCCGGGCGGCTTCCCGCGCACGCGGATGCGGCGCAACCGGCGCTACCCGTGGTCGCGCCGCCTGGTGAGCGAGACCCGGCTCAGCGTCGATGATTTGATTTGGCCGCTGTTCGTCCACGACCGCGAGGGGAGCGCGCCGGTGCCCTCGATGCCCGGCGTCGTGCGCCATTCGCTCGCCGGGCTGGCGGAGGCAGCCGGCGAGGCGGTGGCGTTGGGCATTCCGCTGGTGGCGCTCTTTCCCGCGATCGAGCCGGGGCTGCGCACCCCGGACGGCGAGGAGGCGATCAACCCCGACAACTTGGTGTGCCGTGCGGTGCGGGCCGTCAAGGCGGCGCAGCCCGGGCTCGGCGTCCTCTGCGATGTCGCGCTCGATCCCTTCACCAGCCACGGCCAGGACGGGCTGGTGCGTGACGGCTATGTCGTCAACGACGAGACGGTGGAGACGCTGTGCCGCCAGGCGATCGTGCAGGCACGCGCCGGGTGCGATGTCATCGCGCCCTCCGACATGATGGACGGGCGGGTGCGGGCGGTCCGCGACGCGCTCGATGCGGAGGGCTTCGAGCGCGTGCTGATCATGTCCTACGCTGCCAAGTACGCGTCCGGGTTCTACGGGCCGTTCCGCGACGCGGTCGGCTCGGCCGGCTTCCTCGGCGGCGGCGACAAGCGCACCTATCAGATGGACGCGGCCAATGGCGATGAAGCGCTGCGCGAAGTCGCGCTCGACATCGCCGAGGGCGCCGACATGGTGATGGTCAAGCCGGGCATGCCCTATCTCGACATCGTTCACCGGGTGAAGGAGGCGTTCGGCGTGCCCACCTTCGCCTACCAGGTGAGCGGCGAGTACGCGATGCTGAGCGCCGCCGCGGCCAACGGCTGGCTTGAGCGCGACAAGGTGATGATGGAGAGCCTGCTCGGGTTCAAACGCGCCGGCGCCGACGGCATCCTCACATACTTCGCGCGTGACGCGGCGCGGCTCCTGACGGCGAGTTAAGCGATGGTCGAGACGAGCGTCTTCTTCGCTACCAACCGCCGGCCGAACGATCCGACCAATCCTACCGACTTCACCGAGGAGTTCGTCGGCGATATCGACTCGATCCGTTTTGGCAGCGCCACCGTCCCCGGCGATACGCTCTACGAGCAGGATGCCGATGCGCTGGGCGCCCGCATTACGCTTCGGGTCGAGCCCGAGAAGCTCGATCCGACGCACGCCGGTCTGTCCCAGCTCGGCTCGACCGCCTCATTCACCGCGATCGGCAAGGCGATGCGTGAGGGCAACAGCGATGCCCTGTTCTTCATCCACGGCTACAACTACCGCTTCCGCGCCTCGCTGGCGCGGGCGGCGCAGCTCCAGCAGTGGCTGAGCACGCAGGCGCGGCCGCTCACCGTCCTCTTCTTCGCCTGGCCATCCCTTGGCGAGGGTGTGGCACCGCAGACCTACAAGGACGAGCGCAAGCGCGCTGAGGCATCAGGCAGCGCGATCGCCCGCGCCGTGCTCACGGCCGCCGACTTCATCCGCGCGACGCCACGCGCCGACCGCTGCCTGCAGCGGATCCACTTGATCAGCCACAGCATGGGCGCGTGGGCACTGCGCGGCGCCATCCAACAGATGCGCACCTTCGTCGGCGACAACATCCCGCCGCTGTTCGCCGAAGTGATGGTTCTGGCGGGCGACGAGGATGACGACGCGCTCTCGGACCGGCGCAAGCTGCTGCCGATCCTGCGCGGCAGCCAGCGCATCACGGTGTACTACAATCTTGCGGACTATGCGCTGAAGGCGAGCGATGTCGCGATGGGCAATCCCGACCGGCGCGGCCGCTCCGGCCCCGAGAACCGCGCGGCGCTCCCGGAGAAGGTGGTGCCGGTCAACGTGTCGCCGGCGATCCGCTGGGAGCAGACGCCGGGCTTCGCGCCGTGGGAGGTCGATGAGACCGGACACCAGTACTACCGCAACAACCGGCTGGTACGCGACGACCTCGTCGAGGTCCTCAAGGGCACCCCGACGGCCGACACGCCCGGCCGCGCCAAGCGCGACGACTACTGGCGGCTCGGATAGGCGCCGTCGTCGATCGCGACGAAGGTGTCGGCGGAGAAGCCGTTGAAGCGGGTGGCCAGCGCGTTGGAATATGCGCCGGCTTGGCCGAACTCGATCCAGTCGCCCTCTTCCGCATTCGCCGGCAGCCGCCACAAGCCCGGCACCGCGTCCATCGAGTCGCAGGTCGGGCCGAACAGCGAGAACTCGGCACGTTCCGGTGCGACCGGACCGCTCAACCGGATCAGCCGCACCGGCAGGATCACGCCGAGCTTGAGATCGGAGAGCGCGCCGAACACGCCCTCGTTGATGTAGAGGCTCCGGTCCTTGCGCAGGTGGATCTGGGTCAGGATCGAGCAGCCGTCGGCGACCAGGGCGCGGCCCGGCTCGCACATCAACACGGTTTCGTGCGCGAGACCGAGCTCGGCCGCACCAGCCGTGATGGCCGCAACGAAATCGGCGAGCGGCGGGATCTCGCTGCCGGGGTAGTAGGCCGGGAACCCGCCCCCAACGTTGACCGCGCGCAGCGGGACCCCGGCCTCGCGCGCGGTCTCGCCCACCAGCCGCAGTGCCGTGCGATAGGCCTCCGGCGCCACGCACTGCGAGCCGACGTGGAACGAGAGGCCGGCCTCGAACCCGGCGCCGTGGACTGCCCGCAGGAGCGCCGCCCCCTCGCTCACCTCGGCCCCGAAATTGCGCGAGAGATCGATCGCGGCATGGCCGGCCGGGGTCGCCAGGCGAACCTGGATCGCCAGGTCGCGGCCGCCGGTCTCGGCCATCACCTTGGCGAGCTCGCGCGCCGAATCGATGGTGTAGTGCCGCACGCCGTAGACCTGGTAGGCACTGCGGATCGCGGCGCGGCCCTTCACCGGGTGGTGGTAGTAGGCGTTGGCATCGTCGAACTGTTCGTGGATCTGGGCCACCTCGGGCAGCGATGCGGTGTCGAAGTGGCGGATGCCCGCCTCGTAGAGCGTAGCCAGCACGAACGGATGCGGGTTGCACTTGACCGCGTAGAGCACGCGGCCCGGGAAGCGCCTGAGAAACCAGCGCGCTTGGCGCGCCAACGCGGCGGGCCGCAGGCAGTACACCGGATAGCTCGGCGTCAGCGCCGCGACCATGGCTTCGACACTCGGATAACGCGCCAGGCTCATGGCCGTCCCTGCCCGGTGAAGGCGTAGCAACCGTTGCGCCCAGGCGGCGCGTCCGCTAAGAAGCGCCGACGTTAGTGGCTGTGCCCCGCCGTCGCAACCGCGGGGTGGCAAGGATCGCATTTGGCGCTTCGCCCCTCTGCCGTTGCCGGACCGCTGTCGGGCGTGGTGGTCATCGACCTCACGCGGGTGCTCGCAGGCCCATTCTGCACCATGATCCTCGCCGATCTCGGCGCCCGCGTGATCAAGGTCGAGACGCCCGGCGCGGGCGATGACTCGCGCGGCTTTCCGCCCACTGTCGGGGGCCGCTCCGCCTACTTCATGTCGCTCAACCGCGGCAAGGAAAGCATCGCGCTCGACCTCCGGGCGGCCGGCGACAGCCACCTGTTCGAGGCGTTGCTCGGCGCGGGCGACGTCCTGGTCGAGAACTTCCGGCCCGGCGTCCTCGAGCGTCTCGGCTTCGGCTGGGGGCGGCTGCGCACCGACTTCCCGCGCCTGATCTATCTCGCCGCCTCCGGTTTCGGCCACAGCGGCCCTTATGCCGAGCGGCCGGCCTATGACATGGTGGTGCAGGGCATGGGCGGCATCATGAGCGTCACCGGCCAGCCGGATGGCCCACCCACTCGGGTCGGCACTTCGATCGGTGATCTTACGGCTGGCCTCTACGCGGCGGTCGCCATCGGCGCGGCGCTGCATCACCGGAACGCGACCGGAGGGGGCATGATGATCGATGTGGCGATGCTCGACTGCCAGGTCGCGATCCTCGAGAACGCCATCGCCCGCTACTGCGCCACCGGCGAGGTGCCGCAGCCGCTCGGCGCCCGTCACCCCTCGATCGCGCCGTTTGCGCCGTTCGCGACGGCGGACGGCCACGTCATCATCGCGTGCGGCAATCAGGCGCTGTTCGAACGCCTCGCGGTGACCCTCGACCGGCCGCAGCTTGCGACCGATGCGCGCTATGCCGACAACGCCGCACGGAGCCGGCACGCAGCGGAGCTCGCCCGCGACATCGAGGCGATCACCCGCACCCGGCCGACCCCCCATTGGCTCGCCGCGCTGCACGCCGCAGGCATTCCGTGCAGCCCGATCAACAATGTGGCCCAAGTGCTCGCCGATCCGCAGGTGGCCGCGCGCAACATGGTGGTCGGCATCGACGACCCCGGGCTCGGCTGGTTGAAGGTGGCCGGGAACCCGATCAAGATGTCCGCGTTCGCCGACCCGGCGCGGCGCGGCCCCGCGCCCGCCCTGGATGAGCAGCGCGCGCTGATCATCGCCGAGCTGCGCGAGACCGGCGCGCTCGAGTGACGCGAGGAGGTTGCACGCCATGCACTGGGTTGTTCGTGTCCTCGCTGGTCTGCTCCTGGTCGTCGTCGTGGCCGCGGCCGGTATCTATGTCTGGCTGCGCCAGTCGCTGCCCGAGGAGGCGGGCGAGGTCAGCGTCGCCGGCCTGACCGCGCCGGTCGAGATCGTGCGCGATTCGGAAGGCGTCCCGCACATCTACGCGCAATCCGAGGCCGACGCCTACTTCGGTCTCGGCTTCGTCCACGCGCAGGACCGCTTGTGGCAGATGGAGATCAGCCGGCGCATCGGCGCCGGGCGGATGTCCGAGATCTTCGGCGAGCCGACGCTGGAGATCGATCGGTTCCTTCGCACGCTGGGCCTCTACCGCGCGGCCGAGCGCACGCTACCCAACCTCAGCGCTGCCACGAACGCCGCACTGGCCGCCTACGCCACCGGCGTGAACGCCTTTCTTGCCGCCAACGCGGCGCCGCTGCCGCCCGAGTTCGTCGTGCTCGGCCACACGCCCGAACCGTGGCGGCCGGCCGACTCGGTGGTGTGGATCAAGATGATGGCGTTCAACCTCAGCGCCAACCTGTTCCAGGAGCTCCTGCGTGCCGAGCTGGCGAAGTCGCTGACCGCTCAGGAGATCGTTGAGTTCCTGCCCGACTATCCGCAGGCGCAGCTCGCCGCCTTGACGCGCTTCCGCTCGCTCTACGACGGCCTCCCGCTGACCGAGCTCGCCGGCGTGGTCGGCGCGTTGCGCGATCCCGCCAACGGCTCGAACAACTGGGTCGTCGCCGGCAGCCGCACCGAGTCGGGCAAGCCGTTGCTCGCCAACGATCCGCACCTCGGCCTGGGTGCGCCGGCCATCTGGTACTTCGCGCACCTCCAAGCGCCGGGACTGAACGTGATCGGCGCGACGCTGCCGGGCGTGCCCGTCGTCGTGCTCGGGCGCAACGACCACATCGCCTGGGGTTTCACCAATACCGGGCCGGACACTCAAGACCTGTTCATCGAGCGCATCACGCCCGGTCAAGACGGCCATTACGACTCGCCCGAGGGACCGCTCCCCTTCCTGACGCGCGAAGAAGTGATCGCCGTGAGCGGCGGCGAGAGCGTGACCATGCGGGTCCGCGAGACGCGCCACGGACCGGTTCTGTCCGACAGCTACGAGCGGGCGGCCGGGGTCGCGCCAGCGGGTTTCGTTCTCGCGCTCCAGTGGACGGCGTTGCGCGACGACGATCGGACGTTGCAGGCCGGGATCGCTATAGCCAAGGCGGAGAACTGGGACGGCTTCCTCGCCGCCGCCCAGGACTTCCACGCGCCGCAGCAGAGCATCGTCTACGCCGACACGGCCGGCAACATCGGCATGTACGCGCCGGCACGGGTACCGATCCGCAAGCCGGAGAACACGGTCCGCGGCCTGATGCCGGTGCCCGGCTGGGATGCCGCCTACGACTGGCAAGGGTTCATCCCCTACGACGCCCTGCCGAAGGTGTTCAACCCGCCGTCCGGCATGATCTACACCGCCAACCACAAGATCGTCGGCGACGATTATCCCTATTTCATCACCTATGAGTGGGAGCCGCCCTACCGCGCGCGCCGCATCGGCGAACTGCTGGCGGCCCGCGACAAGCACTCGGTGGCGAGCCTCGCGGCGATCCAGGGCGACATCGTGTCACGGGCCGCGACCGATCTGTTGCCGCTGTTGCTCGCCGCGAGTCCCGACGGCGCGGCGGCGCGCCCGGCCCTCGAACGCCTGGCGATATGGGACGGAACCATGGCGGCGGACCGGCCGGAGCCGCTGATCCTCGCAGCGTGGCTGCGCGAGCTGACGCGGCTCATCTACGCCGACGACCTCGGCACCCTGTTTGCCGACAACTGGGCCATCCGGGCGCCGTTCCTCACCAACGTCCTGTCGCGCCAGCAGCACTGGTGCGACGATCGCAACACCGAGGCGGTCGAGCCCTGTGGTGACCGTATCGCGCAGGCCTTGACTCATGCGCTCGACGACTTGGCCGATCGGCACGGCAAGGACCTGGACGATTGGCAGTGGGGCGAGGAACACCCGGCGGTGAGCGAGCACCGGCCATTCAGCCGCGTGCCGCTGCTGCGCCAGCTGTTCGAGATCCGGCTGCCGGCGCCGGGGGGCGAGTACACGGTCAACCGCGGCGGCTTCAACATCGCCGATGGCGATTCACCCTTTGCCATGGTGCACGGCGCGAGCCTGCGCGCCATCTACGATCTCGCCGATCTCGAGCGGTCGCTGTTCATGCACTCGACGGGTCAGTCGGGCCACGTGCTTTCGCCGCTCTACCGCAACTTCGCGAAACGCTGGCGCGACGTCGCCTACGTGCCGATGCAGACGGCGCGGGATGCGGTAGACGCCACGGCTCGGGGCACCCTGCGCCTGATCCCCGCATCCCCGGGCTAGTTTCCGCGTCCGCCCTGGCTGCCGCAGGGTTAAGGACTCCAAAAGCTATCTGCGCGACAAATCGGTCGGGAAAACGCATCCGGGCGGGCAGCCATGTTCGTTATCATCGGGGTGGTTGTCGTCATTGGCTCGGTGATAGGCGGCTATATCCCGCACGGGGACCTCGCCGTACTGTGGCAGCCATTCGAGGTGCTGATCATCTGCGGCGCCGCGCTCGGCGCCTTCCTGATCGGCAATCCCAAAACCGTCATCATGGCGACGTTCAAGAGCCCCGGGCGCTTGCTCAAGGGGCCGCCGCACAACAAGGCGGCCTACCTCGAGCTCCTGATCCTCCTGTTCCAGATCTTCCGCCTAGCCAAGACGAAGGGGATGCTAGCGCTCGAGACACACCTCGAGAACCCGGCGGGGAGCCCGCTGTTCCAGCCCTTCTCGCGCTTCCTCAAGAACAAGCACGCCGTCAGCTTCATGTGCGACTACCTGCGCCTCATTACGATGGGGACCGAGAGCCCGCATGAGCTCGAGGCGCTGATGGACGAGGACATCGAGACCCATCACGCCGAGATGGCCGAAATCGGCGCCGCGATCAACCGGGTAGGCAACGGCCTGCCGGCCTTCGGCATCGTCGCCGCGGTGCTCGGCGTGATCGTCACGATGGGCAGCATCACGGAACCGCCCGAGGTGCTCGGGGCGCTGATCGGCGGCGCCCTGGTCGGCACCTTCCTGGGTGTGCTGATCGCCTATGGCTTCGTCCCGCCGTCCGGAGCCAACCTGACCAAATGGACCGACGCCGATACCAAGTACTTCCTGTGCATCAAGGCGGGCCTCCTCGCCCACCTCCACGGCTATGCCCCGGCAGTTTCGATCGAGTTTGCGCGCAAGACCTTGTTCTCGCACGAGCGGCCGAGCTTCACCGAACTCGAGCAAGCGGTGCAGAACGCGGCCACCGCCTGAGAGGGCGTGCCCGTGGCCGAAGGGGCGCTGAGCAACAAGCCCGTTGTCATCGTCAAGCGCGTCACGGGCGGCCACGACGGCGGTCACCACGGCGGCAGCTGGAAGATCGCCTACGCCGACTTCGTGACGGCGATGATGGCCTTCTTCCTGCTCCTATGGTTGATCACCGCCACGACCGAGGAGCAGAAACGCGGCATCGCCGAATACTTCACGCCGTCGGCCTACAGCACCTCGGCCGCCGGCACCTCCGGCATCATCGGCGGCAGCGGCATCACGGAGCGCGGCCAGGCCGACAGTAATTCCTCGGCGCCACGGGTGGTGGTCACGGTCGGCCAACCGCCCCCGGGCGCGGCCGAGGAGGACACCGCCGATGCCGAGGCCCTCGAGGAACTGCAGCGCCAGCAGGAGGAGGAGGCCTTCGCTGCCGCGGAGGAAGCGATCCGCGAGGCGACCGAGGCCAACCCCCAGCTCGAGGAGCTCAACGACCAGATCCTCATCGACATGACCGACGAGGGCCAGCGCATCCAGCTGATCGATCACGACGGCGAGGCGATGTTCGACAGCGGTAGCGCCGAGCCGCTCGCGACGACCCGCCAGGTGCTCACCAAGATCGCCGAAGTCGTCAAGACGATGCCCAACAAGCTGATCATCACCGGCCACACCGACGCCAACGCCTTTGCGAGCGAAGACGGCTACACGAACTGGGAACTGTCGGCCGATCGCGCCAACGCGGCGCGGCGCATCCTGGTCGGCACCGGGATTCGCAGCGATCGCCTCGCCGAGGTAAAGGGCAAGGCCGATACCGAGCCGCTCGTTGTGGCGGACCCCTTCTTGCCAGAGAATAGGCGGATCAGCATCGTTCTGAAGCGGGAGGCGCCGGCGGTTCCGGAGTAGTATGCTCAGCGCGATGGCCGACCAGCTACCGGTTCCCGGCCCGCCGCGCGCGGCAGTGGCGACGCTTCGGCTGTCCGAGCGACGAACGGGGGACTTCGATTGGGACGGCGAGGCGGGGCAGCCGCTGGGCTTCCCCGGGCTCTACGCCGGTGTCGTATGGCGCCGCGCCGTGGCGTACATGGTCGACGTCATCGTCATCGGCGGTGCCGTCGTCACCCTCTGGACCCTCGCAACCGTCATTGGCACCTTGAGCTTCGGCCTGTTGTCGCCGCTCGTGACGCCGGCAGTGGCGCTGGCGCCCCTCGCCTACCACACGGTGTTCGCCGGCAGCGACTGGGCGGCAACGCCTGGAATGCGCCTGTTCAACCTGCAGGCCAGGACCGTCACTGGCGAGCGCCTCTCGTACGCCCACGCGGCGCTGTGGACGATCGCGTTCTACGTGACGGTTGGGCTCACCTCGTGGTTGGTTCTCATCGTCGCGCTGTTCAACATGCGTCGCCGGACCCTCCATGACTTCCTGTGCGGCGTGCTGGTTCTCAATGCCCGGCGCCCATCCGGGGTGCCGCAGCGCGTGTGAGCGGGCGCCATCGGAGTATCTGCGGCGCGCCTGCCCCCAAGTGTGCTAAGGCTCACAGGTCGAGGGCCGAGCCACTGGCACTATCCGCCAACCAAGGTTGCCACACCCGGGACAGAGCACGGCATGGAGCAGCGTCAGCTTCGCCAGTTCTATCGCACGCCGCCGATGCCGTGCCCCTACCTGCCCGGCCGACTGGAACGCAAGCTATTCACCATCCTCAGCGGGCCGGACGCCACCGTCATGCACGATTCGCTTTCGCTCGCGGGCTTTCGCCGGAGCCACGGGATCGCCTACCGCCCCAAATGCGACCGCTGCGCCGCCTGCATTGCCGTTCGGGTGCCGGTCGCGCAGTTCCGCCCAAACCGCACGCACCGGCGCATCATCCGCAGTAACGCGGCCGCGACCGCGGCCCGCCGCCCGGCCCGCGCCACGCTCGAACAGTACCAGCTCTTCCGCCGCTATCAGGTCGCGCGCCACGCCGATGGCGGGATGGCCGACATGGGTTACGACGAGTACCGCGCGATGGTCGAGGAGACCCAGGTGCGGACGTACCTCATCGAGTTCCGCGATCCCGGTGGCGTCTTGATCGCTGTCAGCCTCAACGACCGGCTTAACGACGGCTTGTCGCTGGTGTACAGCTTCTTCGCGCCCGAGCTCGCGCGGCGGAGCCTCGGGACCTACGACATCCTGTGGCACATCCGGGCAGCGCAAGAGGAAGGGCTGTCGTACGTCTACCTCGGGTACTGGATCGCCGAGAGCCGCAAGATGCGCTACAAGGCCCGCTTCCAGCCGATCGAGGGCTATGGCCCGGAGGGCTGGCAGCCTCTCGCCCCGGCCGCGGCCTGACCGCGCACCCGCCGTTGCGGCCGGGCGGCGGGCGCCTATACTGCGCACCAGCAAGGCCGCGCAGGACAGCAGCAAGCCGCAGGAGAGGATGGGGGTCTCGCATGAAACGCCGCGCCTTTTTCGCGGGTGCCGCGCTCGCCGGCGCCGTCGCTTCGTTCGCCAGCCCGTTCCCGGCACCGGTCATCGCCCAAGGCAGACGCGAGCTCAGGATGGTGACCACGTGGCCGAAGAACTTCCCCGGCCTCGGCACCGGCGCCGAACGCCTGGCCCAGCGCATCACCGAGGCTACTGAGGGTGTGCTCTCGGTCAAGGTGTTCTCAGCCGGCGAGCTGGTGCCGCCCTTCGAGTCGTTCGATGCGGTCTCTGCCGGCAACGCCGACCTGTACCACGGCGCCGAGTACTACTGGCAGGGCAAGTCGCCCGCTTACAACTTCTTCACCTCGGTGCCGTTCGGCCTCACCGCCGATGAGATCAACGCCTGGATCTACCACGCCGGCGGACAGGCGCTGTGGGACGAGCTCAGCGCCGGCTTCAACATCAAGCCGCTGATGGCCGGCAACACCGGCGTGCAGTGGGGCGGCTGGTTCGCGCGCGAGGTCAATACGCTCGACGACTTCAAGGGGCTCAAGTTCCGCATGCCGGGGTTGGGCGGCGAGGTGCTGCGGCGGATCGGCGCAACCGCCGTCAGCCTGCCGGGCGGCGAGATCTTTCCGGCTCTACAATCGGGCGCCATCGACGCGACCGAGTGGGTGGGGCCATGGAACGACCTCGCCTTCGGCTTCTACAAGGTGACCAAATTCTACTATTGGCCGGGGTTCCACGAGCCCGGCTCGATGCTGTCGCTGGGCATCAATCGCGGCGTGTGGGACGGCTTGAGCGCGAGCCAGCGGACGCTCGTCGCGGCGTGCGCCGCCGCCGAGAACGACCAGATGTACGCCGAGTTCAATGCCCGTAACGGCGACGCGCTGGAGACGCTCGTCAACGAGCACGGCGTCCAGGTGCGGCAGATGCCCGATGCGATCCTGCAGGAGATCGGCACCCGAGCGGGCGAAGTGATGACGGAGATCGGGGGCAAGGATCCGCTGACTAAAAAGATCTACGAGAGCTTCCTCGGCTTCCGCACGAAGGCGATGCGCTATTCGAAGCACGCCGACTTCGCGTACTGGAGCGCCCGCCAGCTGCCATTCGCCTACGGCGGCTGATCGCACTTCGCCGAGCGAGCGCCTGACGGCGCGCCGGCGGGCGAGCCCGTGTCCGTAGTCGAGCGGCTCTGCGCGCTGGTCGATGGGCTGAACGAGCGCATCGGCCGCGCCGTGGCGTGGACGGCGCTGCTCATGGTGCTCGTCCAGCTCGTGATCGTGGTCCTGCGCTACGTGTTCGGCGTCGGCTTCATATGGCTCCAGGAGTCGGTGATCTATCTGTTCGCGGCGCAGCTCATGCTTGGCGCCGGGTACACTCTTCTCCGCGGCGGCCACGTCCGCATCGACGTCTTCTACGGCCGCGCCGGTCGCCGGACCCGTGCCTGGATCGACCTCCTCGGCACCCTGGCCTTCCTCATGCCCATGTGCGGGCTCATCCTCTGGGTCTCCTGGCCCTACGTGGTGACGTCCTGGACCGTGTTCGAGTCGTCGCGCGAGACCAGCGGCATCCCGGCCGTCTTTCTGCTCAAGACGCTGATCATCGCCTTCGGCGTGCTGGTCATTCTGCAGGGCATGGCGGTGGCCGGCCGTGGACTGATGACGGTGATGGGGCGCGCGCCGCCCGCGGCACCGCCCGACGAGGGGCACACCCAATGAGCCTTGCCGAGGGCCTCGACATCGTGATGTTCCTCGTCGCCATCGGCCTCCTGATGGCGGGCTTCCCCGTGGCCTTCACGCTCGGCGGCACGGCGATCTTCTTCGCCGCGCTCGGTGGTCTGCTGGGCGTCTTCGACGGCGCATTCCTCGGCGCGCTGACGCAGCGCATCTTCGGCACGATGACCAACGAGGTGCTGACCGCGGTGCCCCTGTTCGTGTTCATGGGAGTGATGCTCGAGCGCTCGCGCGTCGCCGAGGACTTGCTCGACACCATGGGCTCCCTGTTCGGCACTCTGCGCGGTGGTCTTGGCATCTCGGTGATGCTGGTCGGGGCGCTGATGGCTGCATCCACCGGCATCGTCGGTGCCACTGTGGTGACGATGGGCCTCTTGTCGCTGCCGACGATGCTGCGCCGCGGCTACGACCCCCGCCTCGCCGCCGGCACCGTTGCCGCGGCCGGGACGCTCGGCCAGATCATTCCGCCCTCGATCATTCTGGTGCTGCTGGGTGACGTGATGTCCTCGGCCTACCAAGAGGCACAGCTCTCCCTCGGCAACTTCTCGCCGGACACCGTGACGGTCGGCGATCTCTTTGCCGGCGCGCTGATCCCGGGCCTGGCGCTGGTCGGCCTCTACATCGTCTACCAGGTGGTGTTGGCGTGGCTTCGCCCGCTGAGTTCGCCCGCCGTACCGCGCGAGGCGGACGCCACAGCCCGGGGCATATGGCCGCGGGTGGTCGCCGCCCTGATCCCACCGGCCGTGCTCATCATTGCGGTCTTGGGCTCGATCCTCGCCGGCATCGCCACCCCGACCGAGGCGGCCGCGGTCGGCGCCGTCGGCTCGCTCCTCCTTGCCGGCGCCCGCGTCACGAACGATCCGCGCCCGGTCTATGCCGCAGGCGCCGCGCTGCTGGCACTGCTGGTCCTGACCGAGATCGCCGACCTGCGGCTGGGCCGCGATATCGTGTCCGCCTCCGACCGGGCCGCGACGGTGGCTGCCGCGGCGCTGTGCCTCGTCCTGGCGTGGGGCATCGCCGTCTCCTTGTGGCGGGTGAGCCGCGGCACGGTCCTGACCGAGGTCATGCGCTCGACGACGGTGATCAGCGCCATGGTCTTCGTCATCCTGTTCGGGGCGGCGCTCTTCTCGCTCGTGTTCCGAGGTCTCGGTGGCGACGAGTTCGTGCATTCCGTCCTCACCGGCCTGCCGGGTGGCGCCGTGGGCGCCATGGCCATGGTCATGCTGGTGATGTTCATCCTCGGATTCTTCATCGACTTCATCGAGATCATCTTCATCGTCGTTCCGGTGGTGGCACCGGTGTTGCTGGTCATGGGGATCGATCCGGTCTGGCTCGGCGTGATGATGGGCCTCAACCTGCAGACCTCGTTCCTGACGCCGCCGCTCGGATTCGCGTTGTTCTACCTCCGCGGCGTGGCGCCGCCCGAGGTGACAACGCTGCACATCTATCGCGGCGTCGCGCCCTTCATTGCGCTGCAGCTGCTCGCACTCCTGCTGCTCGCGCTCTTGCCCGGCCTCGCGACCTGGCTCCCCGCCGAGCTGTTTGGCTGAAGTCTCAGCCGAAGCGGTTGTTGCGTGGGAAACCGCGCGGCGCCATGCGCCCAGCCTGGCCGCGCTTGCCGAGCCACGGGTCGATATCGCGCTCACGCCGTTCACGTCCACCGGATTGCCATGCCAGGCCGTCGGCGAGCACGAAGGCGCGTGCATCCGCCACGCCGCCCTCGCGATAGCGCTGCAGCCGGACCCCGCGGCCACGCGTCAGCGTCGGCACCTCACTCAGCGGGAACAGCAGGAGCTTGCGGTTCTCGCCGACGACGGCGACGGTATCGCCCTCCGCCGGCACACAGATCTGGGCCTCGACCCGACTCGCCACGTTGAGGACGCGCCTACCCTGTCGGGTCTGGGCCAGCACGGCGTCCTCGCTGACCAGGAAGCCGCGGCCATCGCTCGCCACCACGAGCAGCGATCGCCCGGGGCGATGGACGAATAGAGTCACGATGTCCTCGTCGTTACCGAGGTCGAACATGAGGCGCAGCGGCTCGCCATGGCCGCGCCCGCGCGGCAAGCGCCCGCACGGCAGCGTGTAGAAGCGCCCGCTGGTGGCAAACAGCACCAGCCGGTCGCTCGTCTCGGCGTGA